>Ga0194137_10001283_pt1 | contig 15427 bp, 12 predicted proteins | sample TARM_MetaG_T3_14_FD_134025 | JGI IMG/M metagenome (GOLD analysis project Ga0194137, IMG submission 134025) | Freshwater microbial communities from Pennsylvania, USA, analyzing microbe dynamics in response to fracking - TARM_MetaG_T3_14 (version 2) | ecosystem: Environmental > Aquatic >... | reverse complement strand
GGTCCCGATTCCTCCCTTCCAGCCAAAGCACACCATGCCGGTGCCGGCTCCGACGGCGCCTTCTCCGACCGGGCTCCTCTGCTCCCAGGCTTCCTTGGCCAGACGAATCGCTTCAACCGCATGTTCCGGCCGGACATGCAGGCCGCGCATGTCGTTCAAATAACTGTCGTTGCATTCGCCCGTTACGATGTTGATGGAGCCGGCCTCTCCGCCGATTCCGTCATCCTGCTCCATCATGTAGCGCAGCGCGCCTTCAGCCGCAGCGGACACGCCGAACGTATTGGTCAGCATGACCGGTCCCTCCAGCGTGCCGAGCTCGTCGACCTGGATAAGCCCGGCCGTTTTGCCGAAGCCGTTGATGACATAGGATGCCGCAGCGGCCTTCTCCCGGAACAGATTTCCTTGATGCGGCAGAATAGCGGTGACTCCCGTCCGTACGACCGGCTGATCATCTCCTTCGGACAGCAGCGTGACATGGCCCGCGCTCACTCCCGGGACATCCGCGATGCTGTTGAGAGGTCCCGTTTTCATCCTGCCGACCTTCAATCCATATTCATGAAACCTCCGCCGGTTCATTCCCGTCACTCCTTTGTTCTTGTCGGAAAAAGCTTGGCGAGCAATCTCGACATCTCCTCCGGCGTTTTTCTTCGCGTACCTCGGAGTCGTACCACTCGACTTTCCCGCACTCCTCACAGCTTGTGTACATCAGGTGGATGTAATCGAGATCGAACAGCCGGCTCAGACCTGTCCCGTTCATCGCCGCTTCATTGACCGAGCATTCGCGGCTGCCGCAGCGGCCGCATATGAAGCTCTCAGCCAGCAGCTCCTCCAGCGTCATGCTTTCGATCTCTTCCACGGAAAGCGAGCCTGCATGGGCCGCCCCGCTGTCATTCGCCGTGTCTCCCGACTCTTCTGCGGACAACAGGCCTGCATAGGCCGAAAGGGATTTCGGCTCCGGCGCTCCGTCTTCTTCAATGCCTTCCAAATGCCAAGGCAGCACCTCGTGGAGGCAGGAGGGGCATACGCGCTGTTCAAGCCGCATGTCGTTTCCGCACCAAGGACAGCTTACGCTGGATTCCATTGGGATCATTCCTTTCCGGATCGGCTGGAGGAGGGCAAAAGAAAAACCCCAGCTTTTTTCGAAATGCTTCCGAAATGTGCTGAGGCTGTGCTTAGCTGCTGCCCGGGTTGTTTGCTTCGGCTTTGGCGGCAAGCCGCGCCGTCTTGGCCTCTTCCGCTTTTTTCTGCAGCCCTTTGCTCACATACGGCTTCGGTTTGCTTGCGGCGCGCTTGGCGCCGGCTTGCCAGCGGTTCCAGCCCTTCTTGCCCGTACCCCGGCCGGTGCCTCCGCCTTTGGATTTGCTCATGCTTCCTTCACTCCAATCGTGCTTCTATCATACTCTGTCAACCTCTGGACGGCAAATCCGCCTTCGTTTCATTTCCATTATTTAAGCATGGGGCTTCTCTCTCTTTTTGTTTACGATGGGTAGGTAGACTGCCCGAAGGAGAGTTGGAGACTAATGATCAACAACCTACATATTCGACGTCTGGCTCGCAAAGGCGCCGTTCTTCTGCTAGGGTCGGCGCTGACCGCGCCGCTCTTCCCAGCCTCTCCGCCAGCAGCCGCTGCAGCTGCAGCGCCGGTGTTCAAGGACATCTCCGGCAATTATGCGGAGAGCGCCATTCTCCGCCTCGCCAAGCTCGGAATCGTGTCCGGCACTTCAGCCGACCGCTATTCTCCAGCTCGAAGCGTTACGAGAGCCGAGCTTGCGACCCTGATCGCGAGAACGCTTGGTCTCGAGCCGGTACAGGCCGCCATACCGGCATTTCGCGACGTCGCCCGTTCCTCTGCCTTCTATCCCATGATCCAGGCAGCCGTCAATATCGGCTGGATCGGCGGCCGTTCCGCGGACCGGTTCGAGCCTGCGGCAAGCGTCACCCGCGAGGAAGCCGCCGTGATGCTGCTGCGCGCCTTGAAGCGGGGCGCTCCAGTCGGCGGCGAGACCGTCTACCGGGATCAGGAGCGGATCTCCCCTTGGGCGGAAGCATCCGTACTCGAGATGAACCGGCTGTCGCTGATGGCCGGAGATCAGGGCTACTTCCGCCCCAAGGCGGCGATCAGCAGGGCGGAAGCCGCTGTGCTGCTGGACCGCATCCGGAACCGTGCTGAATGGTCGCAGCAGTTCGAGGCCGAGCCCGAAGCACCCGTCCAGATGGGCTGGCAGTACAGCTCCACGACGGAACAATTCAAGCAGCAGGCGTCGTCCAGCGGGATCAACACGCTGTCGCCCCGATGGCTGTACGTCGGTCCGAAGGGCTTATCGTCCGATTCATCCGACGCCAAGCTGGTGCAGTGGGCCCATTCCAAAGGGAAGAAAGTATGGGTCATGGTCGGCAACCGGTCCAGGCAAGCGGATACGCACGCCCTGCTGAGCCAGTCTGCGAGCCGCTCGGCCGCCGTCAAGCAGCTCGCCGCCAGCATCTCAGCGAGCGGAGCGGACGGCATCAACCTGGACTTTGAGAATGTCGCTCCCGAGGATCGGCAGAACATGACGCAGTTCGTCTCCGAGCTGGCCAAGTCTCTCCATGCATTCGGCGCCGTACTGTCCGTAAGCGTATCGCCGGATACCGGCAGCGACTGGACCGAAGCGTTTGATTATGCCGCCTTGGGCTCGGCCGCGGATTACATCGTGCTGATGGGGTATGACGAGCACTGGAGCGGAGGCCAGAATGCCGGAGCCGTCGCCTCCCTGCCCTGGGTAGCCAGAGGCCTCGGCAAGCTGCAGGCGGTCGTGCCGGCCGCCAAGACGATTCTCGGCCTGCCCTTTTATACGAGGGATTGGAGCACAGCCGCCAGCGGCATCGTGACATCGGCCGATCTCAGCCTTCCCGAGCAGAACGGCATCGCGGCATCGCTCGGCTTGCGTCCGGCTTGGAGCTCCAGCTTATCGACCTACAGCGCGAGCTACTACATCGGCACCGTGCGCCATCAGATCTGGCTTGAAGACAGCCGGTCTCTGTCGGCCAAAATGAGTCTGGCCCTTCAGAGCGGCGCTGCCGGATTCGCCTACTGGTATATGGGCGGTGAAAGCCCGGATGTATGGGCTGCCCAGCGCAATGCGATCCGTTATGCCGGGTATTCCTTCTCTTGAATTCAACCTGAATATGCGCTTCTGCCCAATAAAAAGGCCGTTCCAGGCGATGGATGCCGGAACGGCCTTCTTTTGGCTTTCTTTTCCGATCAAGGACGCGAGGTGGAAATCCTTGATGGGCAGGGAATTCGCGCTTATTTAACGACCCTATATATTCGCATCATGAATATTTAATGACATGTATGAATTAAGGTTTGATTTGCTTAGAATCCGGCATGACCCAAGCGTTTCGAAAATCGACCCATCCTCTATGGCTGAGCCGAACATCCCGAAGCGAAGGATGCGTCATGGCGCTGACAGCTTTGGAGTTCAGAAAAAGGATATCCCCTTCGCTTTTCAGCAAGCCTTCAATTTCATCCAAACAGTCCCTACGCGTTTCTTCCGAGTCCGCGAGCTTGAATCGGCCGAGAATTTGTTCCGTCCGCCTCCTCGTCTCCGGCGACATATGGCTCGATATGAACCCTGTCGAGGATTGCAGGTATTCCAGCAGGCGGATTGGGCCTTCGCTGAGAACCGCTTCGAACAGAATCAGATGTGCCGCCTCGACGGATTGCTGCAGCAGCATGCCGGCCCAGGTGTGAAGAACGACCTCCACCCTTACTCCGTATTGGGACAGGCTGCTGGAGATCCATTCCGCATCGTTCTGATGTCTCGGGAATGTCGCCAAGGTTATGGTTTCACCGGCATAACTTGATTTTGACAGCAGTTTCATGCCGGCATCGGGATCGAATTCATCGACTCCCTTATCGTCGATGCCCCATACGAAGCCCGAGGAAGGCGATATGCGGGGAAATCCGAGCTCTGTGACCATCGCCTGCCTGTCGATCAGGACGTTCAGCGCTCTCCTCAGAAAAGGATCCTCGAGAAGCCCGGGCATGCTGCGGTTGACGGTAAGCAGGCTCGTCCCGCTCATCATCCCGATATGCTTCCAGCCGATTTTCTCCGCAAGGGTCTGCTCGCCGGTCAAGACATGAACGAATCCGGCATCGTCGTTCTTTTCCAGACTATCCGCATTCGGCAGCACGATCAGTTCAAGCTCGTCCAGATGCGGCCTATACCCGAAATAGGAATCGAACGCTTGGAGCAGCAGGCTCCCTCTCGTTCGGCGAACCGCCTTGAACGGCCCTGTTCCGACCGGCAGCTCCGGGCTGCCGCTGCCGTCGGCGCCATAAAGATCCCTCGGAACGATCGAGCATGTCGAATAGCTCAGCACGCGCAGGAAATAACTGTCCCGCTCCTTCAGCGTTATCCGGATGGCATGAGACGACAGGGCTTCCATGCTGCCGATGCTGCGAACGGCCCAGGCGTGAGCGGTATGCTTGAGACGCTCGTAGCTGAACTTCACGTCCTCGGCATCGAGCTCCCGGCCGTGGTGGAAGCGAATGCCTTTGCGCAAATGGAAGGTCCAGGACATGCCTGCCTCATCGTACTCCCAATGATGGGCGATTCCCTGGCTGATCCTTCCGCTCTCATCGTCGCCGCAGCATACGAGCGTCCCGAAAATCAGCTCCACCAGATAACCGTCCAAAGCATAAAATGCTTCTCCCGGATCCATTGACACGATCGGCCTGTAGATGGGCAGCCGCAGCTTTTCAACGACCCGGCTCGATCCGCCATCGCTTTGATAGCCCAAATACCGGTAAAACCAATCCATGAACTCCCGCTTGACGGCGTCCGTCCCGGCATATTCCCCGATCAGCCTGAAAGCAGCCTCGGCATCGCCGCCGCGGACTTTGTCTTCGGCCTCCTGCAGGAGCAGCGGAGCGGGATCCGCATCCAGATACAGCCTGGATTTGTTTCCCCGCCCTCTTCCCGGTTCGAACCGGAGCCAGCCCGTGGCGGCCAGCTTGCCGATAATGAGCTTGGCGTTCCTTTCGCTGCAGAACAACGCTTCGGCCAGCTCCGTCTTCGACACGAGAACCGGAGAAAGCTTTCTTCCCTCCGGGAATGCGCGCGTCAAAAGCAAATAATCCTCCGTTATTTTCATGCTTCTCTCCAAAAGATGAAAAAGTAGGCCTGATAAATGACCTTTTTGGCTCATTACGATGCCCCTATACTTCATTCATAAAGCATTGAGGGAGAGATGGCAAGTGAAAGGAATTGCAGGAGATGGATCGAAAGATGCTCCGCTAAGCCGGAACGGAGGTTTTCGGATCGTTCTCGCAGCGGCCATTCTCATGACCGCCGGGAACAAGCTCTATGAGCTGATTTTGCCGCTGATGATGTATGAGCTTACCCATTCATCAGTCGCCATGGCTACGATGAGAACCGCCGAGCTGCTTCCGAATTTGTTTTTCGCCGTCCTGATCGGAGTTCTCGTAGACCGCAGCAACAAAAAAGCCTGGACGATCGGCATGATCGCTATCCAAGGACTGCTGCTGCTGGTTCTGGTCTGGCTATACCGTACCGGCACCGTTTTTTTGCCCGCCTATTACGGCATCGGCTTTTTGCTCATGACGTTCGGATACGGATATTTCAATGTCCAAGGCAGCTTGACGAAGCTTGCCGTTCCAGACTCCCAGCTCGGCCAAGCCAACGCCAGGCTTTCGGCCGTGGAGACGACCGTCGGCCTGGCCGGACCCGCCTTGTCGGCCGTCCTGCTGCTGCTGCCGGATCTGTCCGGCGGACTTCTGGCCACCGCCGTCCTGTATCTTCTCTGCCTCCTCCCCATATCCTGGCTGCGGCTGAGCGAGGGGGCAGGCAGAAGCTCCGGCGCGGGCTTCAAAGCGGAGCTTCTCGAAAGCTGGCGTTTTTTCCGGGAGCACAAGCCCCTCCGGACGTTTACGCTGTTCATTCTTTTCGCCAACTGCAGCATGACGGTAGCGGGAACCGCCATGATCTACTTCGCCAAGGATGAGCTTCGGCTTTCCTCCTTCTTGCTGGCCCTGATCCTTTCCTTGACAGGCGCCGGAGGATTGGCGGGAAGTTATGCCGCTCCCCGGCTGCGCCGGCTTCTGGGGACGGGCAAATGCTACGGCATCGTCATGCTGCTGTTCATGGCTTCCTATCTGCTCTTCGGCAGCGCCCAAGGCCCGATCTGGTTCGGAATCGCCGCATTCCTTTACGGCATGGCTGCAGCACTGAGCAATGTGACGGTCTACACCTATCGCCTGGAGCAGACTCCCGCGGCTCTCATGGGAAGAGTGCTTGGCATTACCGGAACGTTTTTCCGGCTCGGCATGCCGGCTGCCATGCTCCTGAGCGGCTTCGTCATGGAGCATGCCGGCTCGAGAATCATCTTTTGGGGCTGCCTGGCCTGGAATTTGATTCTTTTTCTGAGCTGGTCCACGACTTCGTTATGGAAAGCCGGGCCGCAACAACTTGTTCCCGGCCCTGTTGCCGTGGATTAGCCGCGCCGTCGCCGCTTCCTCGGAAACCTGGCTTGGCTTGGAATGATCCGGAAAAGGATTTGCCGAGACCATTAAAAGAGAGCTGATCGGCGATCAGCTCTCTTTGCCTTCCATCCCGTCCAGGTTAAGCCTCTTCGTTGATCAGCACCTTCCGACCCTTCAGCTTCAGCACGAGCGGAATGGTCACCCACAGCAGTCCAATGAACAGGAACAGGAGCGATACCGGCTTTTCCAGGAAGATCATGAAATCCCCGTTGGAGATCGTCAGCGCCCGGCGCATGTTGTTCTCCATCATAGGCCCGAGAATCAGGCCGAGCACGAGCGGTGCCAGCGGAAAATCGTTTTTGGCGAGGAAATAACCGGCCAGTCCGCAGCCCATGACGAGCAGCAGGTCGAAGGTGGAATATTGCACCGCGTAGACGCCGAATACGGAAAAGACGATGATCAGAGGTATCAGATATTTCGCCGGCGTCTGGATGACCTTGGCGAAGATGCGGACGAGCGGCAGATTGAGGATGAGCAGCATCAGATTGCCGACAAACATGCTGGCGATGACACCCCAGGCGAGCTGCGGGTGATCCTGGAACAGCAAGGGACCCGGCTGGACATTGTACATGATGAAGGCGCCCATGAGAATCGCCGTCGTGCCGGAAGACGGGATGCCGAGGCTGAGCAGCGGAATCATCGCCCCGCCCGATGCGGCGTTGTTGGCCGATTCCGGCGCCGCGACGCCGGCGATCGCGCCTTTGCCGAACTGCTCGGGATTTTTGCTGATTTTCTTCTCCATGATATAAGCGAAGAAGGAAGCGAGAATCGCGCCTGCTCCGGGAAGCAGCCCGATGAAGAAGCCGAGCACGGAGCCGCGGGCGATCGGAGCGGCGCTGTCCTTCATGTCCTGCTTCGTCGGCAGGATGCGGTTGATCTTCGCCATTTCCCCTTCACTGCTGTCCTTCTCCAGTATCGTCTTGAACACCTCGCCGACAGCGAACAAGCCGACGGCAACGGTCAGAAATTCAAGGCCTTGGTACAGCTCCGGCACGCCGAAGGTGAACCGCTCGACTCCCGACACGCTGTCGATGCCGATCGTCGCCAGAAGCAGGCCGAATGCGGTCATGATCAAGGATTTGAGCATCGACTTGCCGGCCAGGCCGCTGATCGCCAGCAAGCCGAGAATCATGAGCGAGAAGTATTCCGCCGGACCGAACTTGATCGCGACGGCAGACAGCGGCCGCGCCAGAAAAATGAGGCCGATCAGAGAAATGATTCCCGCCGCGAAGGATCCGATGGCCGCGATTGCAAGCGCCGCACCCGCCCTGCCCTGCTTCGCCATCTGATAGCCGTCGAGCGTCGTGACGACCGACGACGATTCTCCGGGCGTGTTCAGCAGGATGGAAGTCGTCGAGCCTCCGTACATCGCGCCGTAGTAGACGCCTGCCAGCAAAATGATGGAGCTGGTCGCCGCCTCTTCGGGCGACAATCCCGACGTCATCGTAGCGGTGATTGGAATCAGCAGCGCCACGCCGCTCATCGGACCGATGCCGGGCAGAACGCCGACGACGGTGCCGATCAGGACCCCGAAGAAGACGAAAAGCAGATTATGCCACTGCATGGCCGTGGCGAGACCGTGAAGCAAATAATCGATCGTGCTCATGTTGCCGCCCCCTTAGGATAAGCCCAGCCATGCCGGAAAGCCCGGAAGGGATCCGTCGAGCACATGGACATAGAGATAATAGATGCCGTATGAAAAGCAGGCTGCAATCAGGATGGAAGCTGCCAGGCGCCCCTTTTGCATCGTCTGGAACCCGATCAGCAGGAACAGGAAGGTCGTAATGACGAATCCGGCGCTTTCGAGCAGCAGGGCGTACAGAACCGCCGCGATGAATATGATGCCGAACCGCTTGTAATCCAGCGAAGCTTTCGCGGATGCCGCGCGTTCCTTGCGGAAAGTATCATAGATCAGCTTGGCGCTGAGCAGCAGGAGGCATCCTCCCAGGAAAAGCGGAAAGATGTTGGCTCCGATGCTGCTGCCGTAAGCGCTGGAAGAGATGGTGCTGCTGCCTGCCATGAAAAAAATGCCGATGGCGCCGAACACGATGCCTGCATATCGGTCAAAGCTGTGGTTCACCGTGATTCCTCCTCTCTCCGGGCGGATAGCCTCGGTTCAAAATGGATTACTTCTGCATGCCGAGCGCCGCAAGCATATCGTGCAGCTGCTTGTTCTGGTCTTCCAGGAACGTTTTGAACTCATCCGAGTTCTTGTAGTCCGTCTGCCAGTTGTTTGCCTTCATTTCGGCCGCCCATTCCGGCGAATCCTTCATTTTGGCAAGCGTCTCCTCCCAGAAGGCCTTTGCCCCCTCGCTCATTTCCTTCGGCCCGAAAATGCCGCGCCAGATCAGGAATTCGGCATCGATGCCCTGCTCCTTCATCGTCGGCACATCCTTCAGATTGTCCAGCCGCTCCGGCGCCGCGACCGCCAGCACTTTGATCTTGCCGGACTTCACGTACTGGTCCAGGGAAGAGGCATCGGTACCGAGCACGTCCGCATTGCCGCCCAGCAAGGCGGTAAGCGCCTCCCCTCCTCCGTCGTAGGAGACATACTTGATCGTTTTGGGATCGATCCCATATTTGTAGGCCGGAAGGATCGAGACCAGATGATCCATGGAGCCGGGCGCCGAGCCGCCCGCTACCGTGAATGCGGAAGGATCCTTCTTGATGTCGTCCAGCAGGGTTTTCAGATCCTCGTATTTGGAGTCGGCCGCGACGGCGATGGCCCCATAGTCTTTGGTCAGCTGCGCCAGCGGCGTCGTATCCGCGTATCCGTAAGGAGAATTGCCTTCCTTCTTCAAGTTGTTGATCAGAATCGGAGGCGAGTTGACGAACAGCTTGTAATCGTCCTTCTTGTCTTTCGTTGCATATTCGGCCATGAACACGGCTCCGCCGCCGCCGGGCTTGTTCTCGACCGTAATCGCTTTCGTGACCGCCTTGCTCTCGGTCAGCACCTTGGAAATGGTCCGTGCGGTCATGTCCCATCCTCCGCCGGCTCCCGACGGAGCGACCAGCGTAAGCGACCTGGACGGATAGCTGGCCGAGCTTCCGCTCCCTCCATCGCCGCAAGCTGCAAGCCCCAGGCTCAGGATGAGCAGCGGAGTCAGGACAGCCGCTGTCTTCAGCAGTCTTTTATTCATTTCAAAAACCCCTTTGCATGTAGTATAGTTTAGCTGATCGATTCCGATCTCCTATCATATAAAGCGCTTTCATAATACCATCCGCCTGCATGCCCAACCACGTTAAGGACATAAAACGAATTGAATTCGTTTCGGGCGTTTTGTTCATTTTGTTCACGCCGCTCTCTCGCTCCCGGGAATGCCGGCCTGAGCCAACGGAGGCTGTCTTCATCATGCGTTTGCAAACCAAACTGATTCTCATCATCTGCTCTCTCCTGACCCTGCTCATTCTCGCGCTTGGGGGAACGTTCTATTATGTCGTAACCCGCGTCGTGGAGCAGCAGATCGGCGTGCGGGCCCTGACCGTCGCGGAGTCGCTGGCAGTCATGCCGGAAATACGGGAGGCGCTCTTGACGCCCGAGCCGAGCCGTGTCATCCAGCCGATCGCCGAAAGCGTCCGCCTGAAAACCAAAGCCGAATACGTCGTCATCGGCGACCGCAACGGAATCCGCCTCTCCCATCCGATCGCGGACCGGATCGGCAAGCCGATGGTCGGAGGCGACAACGGACCGGTTCTGGAGGGAAAAGCGATTATTTCCGAAGCGACAGGCTCCATGGGGCTGTCGCTCCGCGGCAAGGCGCCTATCCTCGCTGAGAACGGACAAGTCATCGGAATCGTCAGCGTCGGGTTCCTCGCCTCGGAGATCGACCGGATCGACGATCCCTACCAGCACAAGGTCTATGCCGTATGCGCCTTCGTGCTTTTGCTCGGAGCAGCCGGCGCCGTCTTCATCGCCCGCAGCGTGCGCCGCTCCATCCATGGACTGGAGCCCAAGGAAATCGCCGCGCTGTACATGGAGAAGAAAGCGATTCTGGAATCGATCCGGGAAGGCGTCATCGCCGTCAACCGGGAAGGCCGGATTACGATGGCCAACCGCATCGCCATGGATATTCTTCAGGTGCCCGAGAACGAGGATCTGACCGGCAGAGCGATAGAAGAGGTGCTTCCCAATACAGGCCTGCTTGAAGTCGTGCGGAGCGGAGAGGTCCAGCTGGACCGGGAAATGCAGATGCGCGGCAAGGATGTCGTCGCCAACCGGGTGCCGCTGCTGGACGGCAAGGGAGAGGTAGCCGGAGCGGTCTCCAGCTTCAGGGACAAGTCGGAGCTGTACCGCCTTGCGCAGGAGCTGTCGAGGGTCAGGCTGTTCGCGGACTCCCTGCGCGCCCAGACGCATGAATTCTCCAACCGGCTGTATGTGATCTCCGGGCTTATCCAGCTGGGATCGTATCAGGAAGCCGTGGAGCTGATTCACACCGAAGCCGGCATGCAGCAAAATCTGGTGCAGTTCATCATGCGCGAGATTCCAGATCCCGTTATCGGCGGGTTTCTGATCGGCAAGTTCAATCATGCGAGGGAGCTCAAGGTCAATTTTACTCTCGATGCCGAGAGCAGCTTCAGGGATGTGCCGGAGTCGCTCGACCGCAGCCTGCTCGTGACGATCATCGGCAATCTTGCAGACAACGCGATGGAAGCTGTGCTGGCACGCAGCGGCCTTTCGCCGCAAGAGCGGCGGGTCAGTCTGCTGCTGACCGATCTCGGCAAGGATCTCATCATCGAATGCGAGGATAATGGCGCGGGCGTGGCGGAAGGGCTTGGCGAGACGGTGTTTCATAAAGGCATCTCCACCAAAGAAGGCGACGATCGGGGGATCGGCCTCTATCTTGTGCATGAGGCCGTGACGAGGCTTGGGGGCATGGTGACTTACAGCCGCAAGCCAACCGGAGGAACGATCTTTATAGCGGCGGTGCCAAAGCATCCGGAATAACGGGAGGTTGAAGTCATGGAACAGCAAAAAAAGCCCGACATGCCGATTGAAGTGCTGATTATCGAAGACGATCTGCGCATCGCCGAGATCAACAGGCGGTTTCTGGAGCAGATTCCCGGCTTCCGGGTATGCGGAATCGCTGCCGACGAAGCACAGGCCAAGGTTCAGCTTGAAATTCTGGAGCCGCAGCTCGTGCTTCTCGATATTTACCTGCCGCCCGCAAGCGGCCTGGACCTTCTTCGCCATATCCGGCAGCTGCACCGCAGCACCGATGTCGTCATGATCACGGCCGCCCGCGAGATCGGACCGGTGCAGGAGGCGATCCGCTGCGGAGCCTTCGACTATTTGATGAAACCGGTCGTATTCGACAGGCTCAAGGAAACGATGGAAAGATACGCCCATTACCATCGCGAGCTCTCGCGCCTGCACGAAGCCGACAGCATCGGGCAGCATGACGTGGACCGCCTGCTCACCCGGGCGGGAGAGCTCCCTGGACCGGCAGACCTTTCGCCGCTGCCCAAAGGAATCGACAAGCTGACGCTCGATAAGGTGTCCCAGGCGATTGCCGGCGACAAGAACGGCATGTCGGCCGAAAAGGTCGCCAAGCTGATCGGATTCAGCCGCTCTACCAGCCGCAGGTATTTGGAGTATCTGGTCGGTCTCGGTACGATCGACGCGGACCTGACTTACGGAGTCGGGCGGCCGGAACGGGTATACCGCTGCCGCAAGGGACGCTCGTAGACGGGCGGCAGCCTCTCATCGGAACCCCTATTTTCTGAAGACTTAGCCGGGTGCCGAACAATAGGCGGCATGCCGGCTCATCCTATCGGATTCCTTGGGAAGAAAAAGAAGCCGCCTGCGCAGGCGGCTTCTTTTCTTCCCATTCGCTCCGCTATCCAATGAGCGGCGCGTCCTCTCCGAGCCTGCCCGCGATCTCGAATCCTTCGCGGCGCCAGTATTCGATGCCGCCGATCATTTCCTTGACCTGGAATCCGAGCGCGGCGAGCTTGGCGGCCGCCTTCGTTCCGGCGTTGCAGGCCGGGCTCCAGCAGTAGGCGACGATCGGAATCTGCGGGTCCAGGGACTGGACCGATTCGGTGTTGATCAGCCTGTGGGGAAGGCTGACGGCGCCGGGAATGTGGCCGTCTCCATAAGCTTCCGGCGAACGGGCGTCTACCAGCACGAACGAGCCGGCTCCATGCTTCAGATCGTGGTGCACATCGGACGGATCCGTCTCTACCGCCAGCCTGGCGGCAAAATGGCGGCTGGCTTCAAGCGGTGCCGCGAAGGGAGTTTCTTCAACGAGAGATGATGCGATAGAACTTGTCATGATCCTTTCAGCCTCCTGTCGGTTCTCGTGGAACCTTTCGTGAAGCCAGCTTATCATGAACCTGACCGCTGCCGTTATCGGCCGTTTTCGATTCCTGGCATCATTCGTTTCGATGGATAGCGGTCTCTTCACCGATAGAGCCTGAGTCGCTCATGACATGTACAAAGGCCTCGAACGCCTGCGAAACCCTTCTCCGCTTGGCGTAAAGCAGCTGGATGCAGAAGCGGAACTCCGAACGGTCCAGCCTCGCGGCATGAAGCTGGCCGCTCGCGATCTCCTTCTCGACGGCGATTCTCGGCAGAAGAGCGATGCCCAGCCCGTAGCCGACGCCCTGCTTGATCGCCTGCAGGCTGCCGAATTCATACGAGAGCCTGCATGGCACCGCTTCCTTGCGGAGCGATTGCAGCAGCAAGGCTCGGTATGTGCAGCCTTCCTCGGTGAGGATGACGGATTCGCCTTCCAGATCACGCAGGGACAGCGTGTTCCTAGCGCCGAAGCGATGCTCCGGAGAGGTCACGATGAGCAGATCCTGCTCCTGGATCAAGCGCACATGAAGCTCGGGATCGGCATAAGGCGGATCGAGAATGAAGCCGGCGTCCAGACTGCCCTCCTTGACCATCTTGATGATCTGCGATTCATTGCCGGTCACGAGAGCCACGTTCATATCCGGGTGGCTTTGGCCGAAGATTTGCAGCCGCTTGGGCAAGTAATACGAGGCGACCGTCTCGATCGTCCCGATCGTAAGCGTGCCTTTGCCGCCGGAAGCGACAGCATCCCTCGATTCCGCATGCAGGCTGAGAATCTGCCTGGCATAACCCAGCAGCGTCTCCCCGGATTCGGTCAACGCCATCCTCCTCCCCCGGCGCTCCAGCAGGACGGCTCCGTAAGCCTCCTCCAGCTTCTGGATCTGGGCCGTTACGCTCGACTGGGCATAGCCGAGCCGTTCGGCGGCTTCCGTGTAGCTGCCTCTGTCCGCAACCTCGACCAACGTACGAAGATACGTAAGCTCCATAATCGTCCTCTCCTTCCCGGCTTCCTTGTTGCAGCCTTCAAGATACGCTCTGGAAATGCCGTGTGTGCAAATCCCGATACAGCCCTTGGACGGAAGAGAGCTGTTCATGATTGCCCTGCTGTACGATCCGGCCTCCGTCAACGACCAGAATGGTGTCCGCAGCCCGGATCGTGCTGAGCCGATGGGCGATCACAAAGCTCGTCCTTCCTTCCACCAGAACCGCCATCGCCTGCTGGATGCGCTGCTCGGCCAGCGTATCGACGCTGCTCGTCGCTTCGTCGAGGATAAGGATATCGGGATCGGCCAGCAGCGTACGGGCGATGCAAAGCAGCTGTCGCTGCCCTTGGCTGAGGCTGCCGCCGTCAGCCGACAGCTCCGTGTCGTAGCCGTCCGGCATTCGGGTTATGAAGCCGTGGGCGGAGGCTGCCTTGGCCGCGCGTTCAATCTCCGCCTCCGAAGCATCGAGACGGCCGTAGCGGATATTGTCGCGGATCGTCCCCTTGAACAGGACGCTGTCCTGCAGGACGATGCCGATGCGGGAGCGAAGCATTCTCTTGTCCATGCTCCCGATTTCTTCGCCGCCGATGAAGATGCTGCCCGAGGTCGGCTCGTAGAAGCGGGCCAGCAGCGACATGATCGTCGTCTTGCCGGCTCCTGTAGGTCCGACGAGAGCGGTCATGCTGCCCGGCTCCGAGCGGAAGCTGATCTCCTCGAGGATGGGAGCCTCCGGCGAATAGGCGAATCCGACCCGATCGAACGTCACCGCGGAATTCCGGAGAGAACGGCCGGAGCCCGGCAACGGCTCGGACGGTTCCGCCCCGTCATGCTCCGACGGGACATCCATCGTCTCGAACACCCTCTCCGCTCCGGCGATTCCGGCCTGGATGAGGTTGTACTGGTTGGCCAGCTCGTTGATCGGGGAGCTGAACTGCCTGGAATAGGCCAGGAAGCTGACGATGACGCCGGCCGAAGCATGGCCGCCGGCCGCCAGCCAGCCGCCGGCAGCGGCGATGAGCAGGTAGTTCAGATGGCCGAGCACATTCATGGACGGTCCCATGAGGCCGGAAATGAGTTGAGCTTTGACGCCCGCCGTTCTCAGCCTGCCGTTCATCTCGCCGAACTGCCGCTCTGCACGGTCTTCCTGATTGAACAGCGTGACGATCCGCCGTCCGGAGACGGTCTCCTCAATATAGCCGTTGATGGCGCCCAGCTCCAGCTGCTGCAGCCTGAATTGCTTTTTCGTCGCCGCGCCAATGCGCCTGGAGGCGAGAAACAGGAGAGGAACCGTCGAGATGGCGACCGCAGTCAGCAGCGGCTGCAGCCAGACCATGACCGCGAAGCTGCCGACAATCGAGAGCGCGCTCGACAGCAGCTGCACCAGGCTTTGGTTGAGCGTATTGGATACGTTCTCGATATCGTTGGTCGCCCGGCTCATGAGATCGCCTTGCTTTTTTCCGGTAAAATAGCGAAGAGGAAGATTCTGGATGTGGCTGAACAGATCGCCTCTCATCCTCCAAACCGTTCTCTGGGACACCGAGGCGAGCAGGCGCGCCTGAATCCAGGCGACAAAAGCGGATGCCGCATAGACGGCTG
>Ga0194137_10001282_pt1 | contig 15428 bp, 16 predicted proteins | sample TARM_MetaG_T3_14_FD_134025 | JGI IMG/M metagenome (GOLD analysis project Ga0194137, IMG submission 134025) | Freshwater microbial communities from Pennsylvania, USA, analyzing microbe dynamics in response to fracking - TARM_MetaG_T3_14 (version 2) | ecosystem: Environmental > Aquatic >... | reverse complement strand
CTCTCTGATGGGTATGTTTCCCCCGAGAGATTGTAACACTTTGTAGCATCCCTCATGCCCCCTATACGGATATGTAACACCCTGTTACGTTCTCTCTCCCCTGTCCCGTTACGAGGAGCCAATCCTGATATTGTCCCCGAGGATTTGCTCATCTTGCTACACGTTTCCCCTTATTCGAGTTGATTACGGCTCTGATATGGGGCAATCGGGACTACCAAACCATCTATCTAGGGTGATGTTTGGTCATATAGATACACTCCCGGTGTCTCTCTCCCTCGGTACCAGGTCACACGGGGGTAGATGGGAGGCTTGTTTTGGGGTATCGAGTAGGTATCGACCGCCTATCGAGTAGGAGGAGGTGTCTCTCTCATCATAGGCTATATACGTGATACGAGTATGTTTCTCTACTAGGCATAGACTATCTATCTCTCTATGGTGTTTGGTGTATAGAGGGTTTAGGTCTTCTTTGTTGTGTAGGTATTAGTATATAAAGCTATATAGAGGTTTATATACATCAGTAAATAGTACAAGGTTCTTCTTATACTTTGTAACTTAGGAAAGGGTTTGATCATTCATGTATAGAGTAATACCTATCTCTCCTATTCAGGGGATAGATCGTTATAAGCAGTATTCTCGTCCTTCTCTTAGTAATCCATCTAGGGTTCCTATAGAGGAGGATTTGTTTTCGTCTTTATTGGAGAAAGCGTCTCGATCTCTTTCTTCTGATGACACTCTATCTAACCGTAAAGGAGGTGATGCTTCTCTCTCTGGGAAGTATCGTATCTAGTTTGAATCCTTTGTCGTCTATCTCTCTTAGTCACTTGCTCTGTCTCTCTACACAAAGAGTCTTGCTTTGTGTTCGTATTCTTTTGCTTCTCTTATTCAAAGTGTGTAATCCCTAGCGGGACCAAGGCGATGCCTTGACTGAACTCAAATAAAACTAAAAAAGAAAAGGTGTGTGTATTATTATGACAATCAAACTTCCTGAATTAAATGTGACTTCTTACCGTAAACTTATGACAACTGTAGGCTTCAAAGGTTTCTCTAAAGCATCCAAAGAGGACATCCTTGGTGTGCTTGAGGCTCACGTATCTTGTGCCGGTATCAGCTCTATCGAACTTGATGACACTACTCGTCCTTTCGTAGACTTCGGCTTCGGCTCTATCGTTGCCCCTACTCACGCTAACAAGCAAGGCTTCGTCAACAGAGCGCACATCAACATCTTGCAATCTAAGACTCCTGAACTTGCTAACGAAGCTACTTTCTTCAACATCGACCGCAAAGCGAAAGTCTTTGTTGTGAAGACAGCTACTGACTTAGCTCTTCTACACTACTTGGCTGGATCTCCTTTTGCAGGCGAGAAAGTCGAAGGAACTGACGTGTTCATCACTGAAGAATTGAACGTGTCTGCTCTTACTGAGATCGTTGACGTTATCGTCTTCTCTCAAGAAGCAGTTGATGCTCTCTCTAAGGTGAACGCTACACACAACCTTCACGGCATGAAAGCTGAACAAATGATCATCGTCAACGAATCTGTTGTTGTGGATGCACAGACCGAAGACTACACAGAGGTGAACGTTCCTCTTGCTGCAGCTGTTGAAGCATCCAAGAAAGCACGTACTGCTAAAGCTAAGAAGAAAGACCAGTTCGAAATCCGCAAGATTTCTATTGATGACCTAGTGTACGATCGCAATCTAGGTAAAATGGTATTGCCTGCTGACACAGACATGGTTGCTCGCACTGTTAAAATGAGTGCAAATAGATTGTTCCGCACTTACCATAACATCGCTACTCGTACTGATGAGTTCACAGGGTTGGAACTAACTGTTCGCACCGCTTCTGATTTCATGGTGTTCGCTGCCGTTTCTAGCAAGATGAGAGCAGACAGCCCTGAATTGGAAATCATCTTGAAACGTGTTTTGGCAGACGGATTTGTTGACCTGACTCCGCACCCTGTTACTGGTGAAGTTTCTACAGATACCGTGTTCCAAGTAGGTTGGCAGTCAGCTTCTCAAGCTCGTTCTGGTAAGTTCTACTTCACTTCTCTTGACCGTGATGCAGTTCGTGCTGAACTAGCTTACGACCACGACTTCGGCAAGAAAATCAGCATGGCTAAAGTGGAAGCGCGTCTAGGTATGGGGACATCTTCTTCTCTACTGATCGGAGGAGGTTACTCTTTCGGAGTCATTGATGACCGTGAAGACGTTCGTAACCGTGAGGTAGTAGAGTTTGACGGTCAGAAACTATTCCGAATCAAGAAAGACATCGTCTTAACTCCTACTGATGGACAAGGCACGATTGAAATCTACCCTGCTGCCACAGTAGCTCATAAGCTTGGTCTTATTTCTGAACGCGAACTTGCATATTTCCGTAAGAACTACAAAGAAGCTGGCTTGAAGTTGAACGACTTACGCGACCACGCAGACACAAAACTGACTGGCATCTTCCGCAAGATCCCTTCGGCTTTCCAGATTCGCCATGCCGGAGACAAAGGCTTGCTAGTTATGTTTGAGCATAGCAAATACGGTTACGACCAAGACATCTTGACATGCAAGTCTATGCACAAGTATGGAGCTGCTCGTCCAGAGAGTGATGTTATGCTTGAAATTTGCGGTTACAGCAAACCGACTTCTGGCACAGTCAACATGAACTACCAGTTCTTGCAAGCATTGGATATCACAAAAGAAGATATTACAGCTTTAGCTGGAGAAGCTTTGACTTACGTTACAGAGAACGTGATGACTGACGCTACTTTCGCTATGAAATTCCTTGGCATGGTACAAGGTATTGGCGCCGAAGAAGGTGAAATGGACGACAAGACTTTGGTCAACAAGATCACGAAGATTCTTGCTGCTGACCCTAACATGATTGATGACAAAAAAGTTCAGTCTGGTCTGAAGAACCTTTTGAACAAGTTCATCAACGAGATGGCAATCGGACGCATTCCTGTTGAAGGGGATTACGTCTACATCGCAACAGATCCTCGCTTCTTGTTCGAGGACGCCATTGACAGAATCCTTCAAGCAGGTCAGAACTGGTACAATGGCAGACTTGGCTTGTTTGCAGGTTTCCGTGCGCCTCTGAACTCTCCTTCTGAAATCGCGCGTTTGCTCATGGTTGAGGTAGATGACTTCTGGTACTTGCGTGACGTGATCATCTTGAACCCATTCGACGATACCTTGCCTCGTATGGGTGGAGCAGATACAGATGGAGACAAAATATTGCTTACGATGGCTGCAATCATCATGAAGTCTCTTCCTGCTTTACAACCTATGTTGCACGATGCAGGTAAAGACGGTAAGAGTGTTGCGAACAACTGGGACAATCGTGTTCAGCATTTCTATAACACATCTAAAGCATCTCGTGTTGGTCAGATTACATTGCTATGCACAACTTACCTGGATCTGGCTCGTCACGAAGGTCAACCTGATAAATACTACACACAGGTTTCGGCTTCTCGTTTCTGGCAGGGTTGGGAAATCGACAGCGCGAAGACTGGTTTCCACTTCGAGCTTCCAGAATCTGTTTTGTTGAAAGTGGCTCCTCACTGGATGGTGGGCGTCATAGCTTACAAAGCGATGCGTAACGATCGCGACTTCGACTTGATGGAAGTAGACGCTTTGAAAGAGTTCTACGCTGAGAAGAAACCTAAGAACCAAATGTATCACTCTAACTCTCCTATGGGTGCGTTGTACGACTTCGTTCTTAACTGGAAGAAAGCTTTCAGCGTGACAGAGCAATCGTCCGACAAGACATTCAAGTTTGCTCGCAACGTTGACGTGGATTTGGTTCGTCAAATCGCGCCTATCGTGAAGACTTACGAAGAATATTATCGTCGCGAAGTAGCTCAAGCGGTTGGTTTCACAAACAACGAAGAGTTCACGAACGGTCAAGCTAACTCCCGTGTAGAGATTGACGAAGCAGAGATGCGTGCTCGCTTGGATGCCATCTACAGCAAATACGCTGCATTGCTTGCTAGTCTTTCTGACGACGAAGCAACGATCGCTTATTGTGCTTATAATGCTGCTTACAACAGAGCGGGTAACGTATCTCGTTCTTGCAGCTTCCCTTGGAACGTTGCCTTCAACGGTATGCTTCAGTTATTGCACATGAACGGTAATGCGACTCGTTTGGCTCGCTTGCCAGAGTTTGACGAAGCGATCACATCGGTTGTCGTAAATAACGTAGGCATGTTATTTATCAATGGCGAAGCTGTTCGCATGACAGACTTCCCTCAAGGTGTTTACGAGGTGACTGCCTTGGAAGGTTCTTCTTATATTGCTGTTCCTCGCAAGAAAGTGATTCAAGAGGAAGTTGTGACTCCTGAAGTCTTCATGAACAAAGAGATGTTCCAGTTCTCTGTTACAGGGTACCGTCACTTGGGCTTGAATGGTCTGGAAGTTTTGGACGCTATCAAAGCCAACAACGGTGAAGTTTCTCTTGTGGTTATCGAGGATCGCACGATGGTCATGACTGGTGAACGTGTTGTCGGTTATTTCAACAAGACATCGAATGACCTGTTGTACTTGTTGGCCAACACTAAAGTAACACTGCACGATCACTCTGATGTTCTTTACATGCCTAAGAACAAGACTGACAAAACAGTGATGCACGCTGACGGTTGCCATGCTATCGCCAACTCATTCACGATGACAGCCGTCTTGAACGGACGTTTGACAGAAGAAGAGTATGAAGCGCTTCTTCCTAAGCCAGACGCAAACAATGGCGACATTATTTCCATGGACTACGAAGATATGAACTTCGAAGATATGGACTACTATGAATCCATGACTGACGCTCCTTACGAATCTGACGAGCACCTGCATTTATTTGATGATGCAGGTATGATGTCTGATTTTGTTGAGGAAGGTACAGCTGTTGCGATCGCAGAAGAAACTACTTTCGTTGCGACTGAACAAGTAACTGAAGGATTGAGCCTTGTGACTGTTCCGGAAACAATGGAGGAGTCTGTTTTGTCCAAAGTGAACTTGAATCAACCGCAATGGGCAGAGGTACAAGACATCGCTATGCCTACTTCGATTGACGCTTACTCTGTTACAATCGTCAACTGCACAAATATGGCACCGGGCGCTATCATCGGTGTCGTTACAGCTTACAAGAACGAAGTAAGCTATAACTACAATGTCAGCTTGAACGAAAACCGTACAGCACTTGTCATTGATGGACCACGCGCATCCAAAGAGTTCAGCGATTGGGCTTTGCGTTTGGTCAGCTACAAAGCGATTGAGAAACGTATCGCTCAATAATAGATCGGCTACGCCTGGACATTTGCTTCAGGCGTATTTCTTTTACACTCAATTAGAAAAGGGGAACCCATAATGAACTTTCATACTACTAACATCATCGCACCAGAAGAAGCTTTTCCACTTACATGCATTACCGAGGTTGTCCGAGTGAAGCAAGTCGTCATGGAACGCCTGGAGGAGTATTCTTTCCGCATCACATCTACTGAATCTGCAGGCGAACTAGGGATGAGGGAAATCGGTGACGAAGCACAAGAGGTCATGTTGCTTGTGGCTTTGGACACGAAGAATTACATCAATGCGATCCACCGTGTCTTTATCGGATCCTTGAACACAGCTCTTGCTGCTCCTCGTGAGTTCTTCCGCAGCGCTCTGATGAACAATGCTGCGCGCGTCCTGATACTTCATAACCATCCTAGTGGTGATCCCTCTCCCAGCGATGCCGACCTGTCTGTAACGCGCCGTTTCGTACAATGCGGGGAGATACTAGGCATCGAAGTTCTTGACCACATTATCGTTGGCAGAGATAGCTATGTGTCACTGAAGGAGTATGGTGTCATTTAGTATATCTATGTATATAAAGCTTTATTTACTATTTCATCGCAACAAAAAAAGGACAGCAGGTAGCTGTCCTTTTACTTACTCCATGTCACTGAAGTCCATGTCATCGTCGTTCTCCTCGTAGAGACGGATCTTTTCGGTGAGGTCTTCGATCGGTATTTGAGGTGTTATCGGTGCTGCTTGTCCCCACCCTGCTTGAGGATTCATTCCTTGCGGGCTCATTCCGTTTGGGATGTATCCTTGTTGTGGTTGTGCGAACTGATTGAATGGCGCTTGGTAAGTTGGTTGTTGATACTGTACGGGCGCCAAGTTCATGTTGCGGACAGTTTGTTCGATGAGGTCTTTAATCTCATCCCTGTCCACTAGGTTTACCTTGGATTGTTTCTCTAAATGCTCCACTTTATCTTTGTAATCACGATAGAATCGAAGAGCATCTTTGACAAGCTGACTATTGCGAACCCCGGTCTTGTTCATTTTTTCGATGAACCGGATGAGGTCTTTGTCTGACTCTAGCCCCATTGAGGCTGAGATGTTACTTTTCGTAGACGCCATCTCTTCTCATCACTCCTTTGGTGCTTTGGTTAGCACGGTGTTGGTATAGAATACCATTTGTGCGTAGGCATACTTGTGGTAGAACAGATTGACGTTTGCGAATTGAGGACTGCTTTCGTTCATCAGTTTTACTTCGCAGGTTGGAGGCACCATCTCTTTAAAGTAGTCCACCAAAAGTCTAGCCGGGCCACCGATTAAGCAGATCTGTTTCGTGCTGATGATGTCAAATCGGTTATGCAAATGACGGTAAACATCGTTTGCGTAGGGCATTAGGGTTTCTTCCACTAACGCTCTGAATAAGTCATCCGACAAAAAGTGTACGTGGTCATCTTCCAAGTAGTCAATCAGGTTGTAGATGCTAAGTTTGGAGTTCGTGTTGCTGACCAATTTCGTGCGCAGCTCATGCATGACTTGTTGGAAGCCGTAGCGCTCATCGCTGATGCTATCTGTCAGGCGAGGTTCTTTTGTACCTCTCTTGGTTGTAACGCTATCCCAATAGGACGCATCTAATGTGCCACCACCAAAGTCAACGATCAGCATCGGGTAGTCGTAGTTTTCGGCATCATCTCTGCTCAATGTTCCGCCCTGCTTGAACACTTGTACGTCGATGATCTTGATGTCGTAAGTCTTTTCGTCGATTGTTAGGGTGAACTCCTGACGCCTGAACTCGTTCTTGAGGAGATCCACATGGTCTGTATAGTATTGAGCAGGAAGCCCTAACCCTAGTCTGACACTTAGGTCTGTCTTGGCTGGCTTACCTTGCTTTTCGGACATCAGGTTGAAATGCTCTACGATGGCAGTCAGGACAAGTAGCTTGTAATCTATTGATTGATACTTGTTCGGATCCATCATCGACTCTGCTTTTTGTGAGCCTACTCGATAGGTTGTCCCTTCGTATTCCACGACGGTTGTATATGCGTCGGTGTTATCTTCATTCAGATTGAAGACCTCTTTGACCGTGCTTGGGAACTTAATTCCACTATGTGTTTTGGTGAAAGCATTCCCTACGTCCACGACACAGATGGACTCCATTCTTTTTCGAAAGTCTGGATAATTCTTTGCGAATGTTGCTACTGTTGTTATCATATTCGAACCCCCTGTTAATGTTTGTGATACCTATAACCTCTTTTAGTATAACATAGGGGCTCTAAAATTAAAGGGTTATTTCTGTAACATTATGTTGCCAAATGACCGTGTTCTTCTGCTTTTGGATGGGTATATAAATCTATATAAAGCTATATATAGATGTTCTGTTAGCCCTTCTTTCTCACGAAGCACTCTTTGTTGATAGTCACTCTCTTCCTCAAAGATGTCAACTTTCCGATAGCTCCCTAGCGGGAGTTTGTTGGTTAGAATGGTTGGGCCTTCGGCAAGACTAAAAAAGGGGGGTTACACCCCTTGTCCCTAGCGGGACTTTTATAGATAGATTAAAAGATATTGTGCGTGGACGCTCTTACTCTGCATCCATACACAATATCTTTTTTTAAAGCCCACAAGACGGTGCTTTTTGAACGTTTACCAAATTTGGCTAGCACCCTACTGCTAAAGGAGAATTATCATGACTGTACAAGAATTGCATGACCTATTAACTGAGGAAATCAAGAAGAACAAAGGGGGCGAGATCATCCTCTTGTCAGACAAGGCTGTTGATGGCGTCCTTAGTGTCGCAGACAATCAACTGATTGAGTCTTTCGTTCAGCCTTATGCCGGTGACTTCAACGAGTTAGAGGAAGACGAAGTTCGCCGTGGTCATTATGAGAGTCAGGAGTTCTACACGGCTTTTGTTCTGTACCCGAAAGATTGACCTAAAAACGTAGCGTCCCTAGCGGGACCTTGTTGGTTAGGGGGAGTTCCACACACCTCTTCCTCTGACCCTTCTCGTCTGCACGAGGTTGGACTTGTCAGTGAAGCGCCCACAAGACGGTGCTTCTGACTTGTTCTTTTGGATACCTTTCGTGCTTTTTTAAAAGCACAATGACAGTATCCCGCCCTATCAGACACTGGGAGATTATTTACATCTAGTGTGAAAGCTTCGTATCGGTTACACGGTTTAAACCCTCATTACGGGACATCACTCGTTAAGGTTTTTGAGGAGGTTCTTCCCTCTTCCCTTATCCAAGAGTGATCTCTCTGTTCAGGGTTTAATCTTTGTGATGATTTACATAGACAAGAAGCGAAGCTATTTTTAAAACCAAATACAATTACAATTTACCTGTCACTTATGCCTATTTGTAACAAATACCATCAAAAATTAATAAATTAAATTTCAGGAGGGTTTACCATGATAGATCAAAAATTGCTCAAAAGTTTAAAGGAACTCATTAACACCGAGAGGAAATCACGCTTATTCTGCATCACAAGAGTCGCCACAAAAAACAAAGACGGCAGTTGGGAATATCGCTACCTTTGTAAAGAGAACGAACTGATTGAGAAGTATTTCAACGATGAACAGTTCAATCCAGATGGCGTACATTGGATGAAAGACTTGATGTGGGATCCAATGGCAGGGAGACAAACCCCCTCCTCTTTCGGTGCGCTTTACGGCAGTACTGGTGCTGAGATAATGATTGAAACGAAGACTTGCTCGACGGGTCAACTAGACACGATGCTATTCGTTGACGAAACTCTTGCGTTCCAGAAAGCCGTGAAAGAAAACTAAAGTCCCTAGCGGGACCTTAGTGGTGCAATCTGTCTTTTGGGTTGCCTGTTGTACCTGTATCGTGCTTTTCGTCCCTAGCGGGACCTTTGTGGTGGGTTTTGTTGGCTCCCGCCCATTAAAAACTAATTGGAGGTAATACCTATGCTAATCTTGTCCTTTATTGAAGCCGTTGCGAAAGCAGGCGAAAAACTTACCATCATCACCGTCGATACCATTGTGAGCATTTCTTCTGGTACTGACTGTCATCGTATCCAATGTGATACAGCTATCGGAGCAGAGATGATTTCCGGCAGACTTGATGACTTGTATTTGTCCAAAGTTTTTGAATACACCAAATAATACTGGAGGTGATCGTATGTATCGGTGTCGAGACGAACCTTTATAGATAGACCGTTTCATGATTTGCACACACAGATTTACATAGATTTACATTTATATACTTATACTGGAGGAATTTGTAATGGAAATGGAAAACGTACATGGTTTGTCAGATGCAACAGTTATGATCACAGAAGAAGGTGGAGAGCATTTCCCACAAGACGATGTGACTGTAGAAGCTTCGTCTGTTGTGATTGAAGAACCGACAGTCAAAGTTGGACATACTGTTGAGCCGACTACCGCAGATGAAAAGAAAGCGAAGAATTTCATCAAAGACTTGTTGGATTATATCCAAGGCTCCAAGTTTATGACTCGCTGCAACACAGCAGGCTCAAAGTTAGGCATCCCTCCTAAACAGGTGGCATCCAGCTTCTTGACCCGCATCTTAGCAACTGTCGGTGATGTGCTTCATACAGGTATCTTCTACACACAAGACATCCTGATGACCACTATCGGCGTTTTGGCGAGCCTACTAAAGGGTGCAACGTCCATCCTTTGTACCGCAGTGGACGGTCTTGTCCGCTTGATCACTTTGAACAAAACTCTAGCGGTTTAACAAGAACCCCCTTCGAGGACAGAACTCTTCGAGGGGGATGTTTTTGTATACCGAGCAACACCTTAAAAGACGTATCATCTTACAGACAAAAATAACCCACACACCCACTAGGAGGAATTTATTATGTTATCAATCAATACAGTAGGACGCACAGTACGAGTTTCGGAATTACAAAAAGCAACAGGCACAAGAACAGATGGCACAACTTACGAAAACAAATCCATCTACTTCACTATCGCTTCTGATCGCAACTACAAACAGAAGGATGGCACCCACAAGTCAGACTTCATCGCTTGCCGTGCGAATGGCGAGCTTGCTCAAACGATCGCGAATTACGCTTCAGAAAAGAAAGAAGACAACACTATCGTCTCTCGTCTGGTTTACTTGCAAGGATCATTGGAAACGTACCAATCAAAACGTGAAGTGGATGCAACGCTTAAAGCGAATATCGGAGGCACGAACTACAATGTCTCTGGGAAAGTCCCTGTCACACAAGACAATGTTATCTTCGTCGTAACACACCTGCAGTTCTTGGACTACAAAGAGTCCACTAAGGTCACTCCAACAGCTACTGCAACTGCGACAGCTACGGTGGAGGTAGCCGCTGAAGGCTCACCCAATGGTGCCACAGCTGCAGTCAGCGCCAGCACTACTGTTTCCGGCACTTCGCCTACTACTGCTAATTCTGCCACTACCGGCGCCTCTGCGGGGAACACAGCTAGCCAAGGTACACCGGCTGATCAAGGCGTGGTTATAGGCGAAATCTCCGCCCCACAAGCAAACAGCTTTGACGACATCAACTCCTCGACTGTCGCTCCTTTCTAAGGGGTGACTCCGGTTTTCGTAACATTATTTTACAATAATGGCATGGATATGGTTGATTCCATAGAGAAAGGAGTGGTATAATGAAAACATAACTGACATATAAGGGGCTAACAGAATGAGTGGCAATTCCGACACACCTGACTTAATGCAAAGTATAGAAGAACTGTTGATGAAAGACCAAGGTATCGCAAACGGTCAACAACAGGTACATAAAGATGTTCTTGTAGCAGATAAGTTGGCTCAAGACATTACCGCAGACTTGATGAAGAAGATTATGAAAGAAGATGGCGAGATCAACATGCAACACGCCATTCTTTCGTTGGCTCGATCCATGACTTACCTGGGACAATACATGTATGAATCCGAGGACGAGTTTGGATCCGACGTAGAGAAGGCACGCGTATTGGCTGCCGATAGAGTCGTTGTTGCTCTGGAGAACCCACAGCCTTGTGGCACATGTGAGTCTTGCAACGATGACATGCCTTGCGACACCCCAAAAGTAGAGTCAGAACACACACGTACCCGCTTCATGCCCTTGGTTGCCAGTGCTTTACTGGAATACGATCATTGGTGTAAGACGCTCCACAAGAGCATCAGTCGTGATCTACAAGGTGAACTGGCACAAGCCGCTTTGTAAGCAGTGTCAATTCCGACATATAGCAGCACAATGTCTTTACAGTCAGCGGTTCGCCAACCTCCGGAGCTGTTGACTGATTCTATGTGGAGGATAGAAAGGAAGGGATATTAATGGCTGATTACACAGCAGCATTTCGTACAAGCTACTTCCACGTTACCGATGAACAGGCTCTTCGTGACCTTGCAAGCACGGTAGGTGTGGAACTACTCCAAGACCAAACTGATCCTACCCTGTTTGCTTTAGGCGACTATAGCAGTGTTGGGGAACTCGTGACAGAAAACCCGGACACAGAGGGTGATCAGTATATCTCTGTGATCGACGAAGTTCAGAAACTCTTGCCGGATGGAGAGGTTGCCGTATTCATGGAAGCAGGTCATGAGAAGTTGCGGTATGTCAGTGGCTATTGTTGGGTCCTTACCAACAAAGAGCTTCGCTTCCACGACACGACTCTATGGGCAAGAGAACAAGCTACACTGCTCGGCAAAGAAAATATTAAACTGGCATATTAGAAGGAGTGTTGTAAATGTTTCAAACAGATTCAAAACAAATGTGGTTGGAAGAGGTTGAACCGTTCATCATGAACGAGATCCGCATCAAGGCGAAGTCAGACGAAGAGCTGACTCGCTCGTTGGAGAAGATTGTGAATAGTGTCAATTCCGACATTTCACGCAATCAGAACTTTGCTCATCGTTTGGAAGTCATCGCCCGTGTTATCAGTGGAAACTCTTATTATGCAAATGGCGCGATGAGAAGAGCAAGTGTCGATGAGGTTGCTCTGGTCCGACAGTTGTCAGAGAAGCTAAGTGCTTTGCACAAGGTAGCTCGTTACGACTTAACGAAAGACGAAGAGGTAAAGGAAGAGACGGGGCAAGAACGCCTGCCGAATCCGAAGAACGTGGATGTATCAGATCTTTACAAGCCGATTAATCCACACGCTACATCGCTATAACGGTACCAAAGACGAGGATGGTCGGAGCGCCATTTCGTTCTCGAGTAGCTCCCTGTGAACAGCAACACCAAATCTGGAGGAAATGAGAGTGACAATGATGGGATTAGAGGGAAAAGATTTGAAAAGTTTGATGGATATGATTCAGTCGAAAGTAGGTAAAGGGGCAGAGGTTCAGATGTTCGCCGTCAGCGGAGACGAGATGGAAGAAGTTACATCCATGGACGACCTGAAGCGATTGGTTGAGGAGAAGAGTGACTGCCCTGGTTGTCACTACTGTCGAAACATGAGCGACAAGGACGCTGAGGACTTTTCTAGGCGCTCGAACATTGCCGAAGACATGGCTCACTTATTAGAAGAACACAAAGCTTCAGTAGGTGACTTCCTGCACTCAAGCGTTGCATTACTGAGTTCACGTATGCATGACCAGTTCCAAGCGAAGACTGGCGGAGACGAAGAAGCGTACTCCAAGTACCTGCAAGGAATGTCTGCCAGTATCGCTATAGCCATGATGAAGGGCCCACAAGACAAAGCACATAGCGCGTTCGACGTGGCTATCGCTTTGATGATGGTAGGGATGCAACTCGTTGACATAGAGGAAAATTTCTCTGTCAAACCAGAAGAACCCGTTATGTCGCAGAAGGATGCGGATCGCAAAGCCTTTATCGAAGATTTCAAGAAAGCTTTAGACGGTCTTATGTAAGAATCGGCAGCGAGTGGGGTGAGAGCCACTCGCTGTTACTTTTTTGTGTATAGGAGAGGAGCAAGCAGATGAATGTAACAGAGATACTACGCGAAGCTTATCTTGGAGGCGTCTTTACGGGCGTTGTTTCCATTTTGGCCGTTCAGCTTACATGGCGGGCAATCCGTGAGCCTTTGCTCGATGTTGAAGAGGAACCCGAGGAGTCTGTCCAACCGAGTCCTTTTACACCTAAAGAATCAAATGTCTACCGATTCAATAAAGATCGTAGACGCGGATAGGGAGTGGTTTTTTGTTAATCACAGAGAAGCTCACTGGAAAGTGGTTAAGCGTGAAGTCCAACTACAGTGAGGATTACGTGTCCCGTTTCCGCAAGATTGACGGGGCTACTTTTGAAAAAGAAAACAAACGCTGGTTGATACCCGTTCAGGCGTTTGATCAGTATGAGAGCCTGTTTCCTGGGGAAATCATTTACAAGACTCCTCGTTGGCTTATAACCGGTGAACCTGCACCAGACTATTCAGCGATGTATCACCTGAATAGAAATATCCCTCTTCCGGCCATGAAGTTGCAGCCCTTCGATTATCAGAAGTATGGCATCAAGTTCATGGTGAACAAGCTACTCGACCAAGGTTTCTGCATTAATGCGGATGACGTTGGTCTAGGGAAGACCCCACAGGCTATTGGTGTCATCAAGTATATGGTAGAGAATCACGGTCTCGATCGCATCATCATTGCCTGCAAGAAGTCGATTAAACGGCAGTGGTGCGCCGAGATCAAAAAGTTTACAGACCTAGATAAAGATTTATATATCTTGCCTATCGAGGGTGAAAAGGGTAAACGGAAGAAGCTCTACAAGGAGTTCCTTAGTCACCCGAAAGGCATCATGGTGATGAATTACCACATCATCATGAATGACACTGAGGAGCTGAAGAAGATGGGCTTCAAGATGGTCATCATTGACGAAGCCCACTGCGTTAAAGCTCGTACAGGCGCTCTGAACGGCGCTATCCGTGAGGTGGCAATACAATGCGATTACACGGTGTTCTTGACTGGCACGCCTATTATGTCGAAACCAGAGGACATCTTCGGGGTTATTCAGATTGCCGACCCCAAGTACTTTGGTAAATGGAAGGACTTCGAGAAGAAATTCATCAAGCAAGACTTTTCGGGGCGTTTCGTTCGGGTAGTCGGGTACAAGCGACTGGATGAGTTGCGAGCGATGGTTCAGGACATTGTTATCCGCCGGACGGAGTTCGAAGTGACCTTAGAGTTACCCAAGACCGTCATGGACACCATTGAGTGCGACATAGATAAGACACAGGTTGCGATTGACGATGCCATCAAAAGCTACCGCTTCAACCTGCTCGAGAAGATTAAGGAGATTGAAGCGAAGACGGCTCGTACACCGGAAGACCTGCAGAAGAAAGAAAAGGCTGAGGCGATGATTAAAGGACTGCTTGCAGCTGACCAAGCCAACGCCAACGATCCTCGCTTGTTCTGGGAGTCCCGTTCGATGGTTCTCAAGAAGCAGTTCGGGGAACTTGTCCCTGCGTCCTACAAAGGGTCAGCCAAGGTCGAAGCATTAGTAGACTTGGTTGAGAGCATCCTCGACTCCGGAGAGAAAGTTATCATCTTCTCTAAGTTCGAGACCAGCGCAAAAATGATCTGTCTAGCTCTACAATCCCGACTCAAGGTCAAGACGTTGTTGTATTCGGGATCTGTTGACGAAGAAGACCGAGAGGATGCCATTGACTCATTCCGTAACTCTTCTGACCACAACGTGATTGTCGGAACAGACGCTCTAGCGGAAGGGGTCAACCTGCAGGTAGCAAATCATGTTATCAACTTCGATCAACCTGACCAACCTGCGACTAAAACGCAAAGGGGTGGGAGAGCAAGACGGGCCGGTTCAACTTATGATCGCGTATTTGTACATGACCTCATTACAGTGGAGTCCAGAGATCAAGAAAGACTTCAGAATATCGAGAAAGCACAAGGCTTGTTTGATGGGATCGTCAGCGTTGACGCAGCTCAATCAGGAGCCTTAAAGACAGCTATGGCGGGTGTATAGTCCGCCCTAGCGTTAGGAGGATAGCAAATGAACAAAATTCAGTACATCGACTTTGTTGTAGAAGACCTTGTGTTCATGACCCAGCTGGACGACTACTACGACAGCTCATATGAGTACGAGATCAAGTACCACGTAACGAAGAAGAACAACAATATCATGGAATTCATCGACAAGAGTTCTCCTGGACTGGAGGGATCACTGTTGGTCGAGCAGGCTAACGCGAAGCTGACCTTCAAGTGCCTGCAGATGGGTAAACGCGATTTCTGCGTAAACCTG
>Ga0194137_10001279_pt1 | contig 15434 bp, 18 predicted proteins | sample TARM_MetaG_T3_14_FD_134025 | JGI IMG/M metagenome (GOLD analysis project Ga0194137, IMG submission 134025) | Freshwater microbial communities from Pennsylvania, USA, analyzing microbe dynamics in response to fracking - TARM_MetaG_T3_14 (version 2) | ecosystem: Environmental > Aquatic >... | reverse complement strand
GTCAAAATCCGTGTTCAGGGCAAACCGGTGGCCCGGTGTCTCGGTGTAGGTCGGGTCACCCTCGAAATCATGAATGGCCGTGGCAACCGTGTCGCCGGCTTTCTTGTCGGGGCATACGGCGTGAACTGTGTGGCCAACGGCCTGCAGTGCCTGGAAGGGCACCATGGTTTCGTAGTCTTCGGTGAAATCACCGGTAATCATCAGAATCTTCTTCCCGCTCATGGCTGTCGTTGGGCTCATGGCTGTCTCCTTGTGATTGTCTTGCCAAGTCTGGAAACAGTATCAGCGTGGGTGGTGAGGCGGGTATTAAAGGACTACTACAGGCCTCAGGCTTCCCGAATCAGGTCCGGCGTGTTGTGCCTGGGATTATTCACTTCGGCGGAAACGGCAATGGCTTTCAGCTGTTCAGGATCCAGCCGATGGGTCACCGACCGCACCTGCGCCCGGTCTGTGATTTCCGGATTCAGCCAGTCCCTGAGGCAGGCCGGATCAAGCACTACGGGCTGACGGTCATGGATATGCTTCAGGTGTTCGCTGGCGGGCTCGGTGATGATGGCGCAGGCGGTGGTTTCGTCACCTTCTCTCGGGGTCCAGAGGCCGGCGAAGAAAATCGCCGGATACTTCCCGGAATCCATTGGTGTTATGTAGTGGGGTTCCTTGCCGTGTTCCGTCTGTTGCCATTCGTACCAGCCATTGGCGGGAATGAGGCAGCGGTGGTGGGCAAAGGCGTCCCGGAAGTATTTTGATGTCGCCGCTGTTTCTGCCCTGGCATTGATTGGGGCAGGGGCTTTGTCATCAGCCCAGGACGGTCGGAATCCCCAGTGGGAATGGGCCATGATCAGGCTGCCGGTCATGCTCATCCGGATCATGGGAATGCCGACACCGGGAGGGATGTTGTAGCCGGGATCAAAATGCCCGTCCACCTCCATACCCTCCGGGAAAAACTCGAGGATCAGGGTGTCCGGTGGTGTATAAAAGGTGAATCGTCCGCACATGGTTGCTGGTGGTTTCCTTCTCACATATCGTTCAAACCCAGGTTTCGAAAGCCCGCTGGTCGCTATTTTGTTAACCTTAGCAGATGCTGAAATTATCCAACGCAGTTGAACTCGCCGACTGGGAGATCGAAATCACCCAGATCCGGGCCCAGGGTGCCGGAGGCCAGAACGTGAATAAAGTCGCTTCCGCCGTACACCTGCGCTTTGATATCCCGCACTCCTCGTTGCCGCCTTTCTACAAGGAACGGCTGATGTCGCTCAATGATCAGCGCATCAGCAAGGAAGGGGTGCTGATCATCAAGGCGCAATCCTTCCGGACCCTGGAACTGAACAAGGAAGATGCCCTGGAGCGGTTGAAAGAGCTGATCCAGGAGGCGGTCAAACCCCGAAAGGCACGCCGGCCTACCAAACCAACCCGCTCCTCGCAGCGCAAGCGGGTGGACAAGAAAACCAAAAAGGGCAAGACCAAGGCACTTCGTGGCAAGGTACAGGTTTAGGTCACGGCCCGCGCCGATTTGTCGGATTCAACCTGTTCCAGGAATTTTCTGATGTCCTCGAAGGCCTCTTCCGCCTCCGGAAGCAATGGCACGAAAATCTGCCATACGTGCACCATGCCGTGCCAGGTGTGCAGGGTCACCGGAGAGCCTGCGGCTTCGGCACGTGCAGCGTAACGCCGGGCGTTGTCCAACAGCATCTCGGTATCACTGGCGTGAATCAAAGTCGGCGGCAGGTGTTTCAGGTCGCCTCGAAGTGGCGATGCCACAGGGCTGGTGGGAGAAACCCGAAAAGCTGCGAGCGTTGCCCACCAGATGACCGGCAATGGGATTTTCGATAACCCGCCAAAGGCCGGTCCCAGCAAGGGATCGGTGCCAATGTTGTTGCGATTGCTCGGTGCCGTCAGGGTCAGGTCGGTTGATGGCGAGAAGGCGATCGCTGCATCCGCCTGGCGCAGTCCCTTGTCCCGGATCCAGGCAAGCAATGAAAGGGTATGGCTGCCGCCGGCAGAATCCCCGGCCACCACCATGAAATCAGCCGGCCCGGCACCGTCGGGGCCATGTTTCAGAAGCCAGGTGTAGGCCTCCCGGCAATCCCTGACACCATCCATGAAGCGGTTTTCGGGCATTAGCCGATAGTCCACCGCAAAGACTGCCGCTCCGGCAATCTGAGACAACCGGTCGGTAATCGCCCGGTGGCTTCTGGGGCTGCCTGCCGCCCAGGCACCGCCATGGATGTAAAGAATCCGTCGGCGGGTGTCAATGCCGGGGGCGAGAACCCATTCACCCCTGGGCGACTCGCAGTGGCGGAACTCTGAGGCAAGCTCCAGACCTTCACTGAGTCCGTCCATATGTTTGCGAAGGGCGATCAGCCGGGCTTTGCCGCGCAGGCCCCTGGACGATTGGCCCAGCTCGCGAATGCGACCCAGAACTTCCCGGTTGGCCGCGCTGGGCTTGCCATTCCGGACGGGATAGTCATCCTGATCGAGGTGAGAAAGATCCTCAAGGCGAAAGAGCAGCAGGGTTGAGACAACAATAAACGCAATAATGGCGAGAATAATCCAGAGCATGGGCGATCCGTATCCTGGTGGCCCCGGTAGCCGGGGCGAACTATGCTTTCAGTGAGTCCCGGATAATACTCGCAGATTTGTCCCGGTTCTGCCCGGAACGGTCACAGAAGGAGTCGCGTGTTGCAAATTGCTTATCGGGCCAGAGATATAACCGAAGCCCACATCGTAGCTGGTCTGTTGAAAGCCAACGATATTGAGGCTCATGTCGGTGGCCATTACCTCCAGGGTGCCATGGGCGAGATCGGTGCTGCGGGTTTCAGCAACGTGCATGTTGATGATGAGGATCTCTACCGGGCCCGGCAACTGGTCTCAGAGTATGAAGCGACGTCAGGTGGCGCCAGCCGCGCTGCCAGTGACGGCGAGGACCGCCCCGATCACTACGCCCGCTGGTTTTTGCTGGCTCTGGCCATTATCGGCCTGATTCTGCTACAGATCTACTGACTGATCGATCTGGAGTCAGCGGGCGTAGCCCTAACCAAACTTTCCAAGCGACAGGAGAAGAACCTTATGGCAGACGAACCTGTAATGCTGATCACCGGCGCGTCATCAGGTATTGGCGCGGAAACAGCGCGAGCGGCGGCGAAACAGGGCTATCGCCTGGTCCTGGCCGCGCGTTCCGAAGACAAGCTCAAAGGCCTGCAGCAGGAGCTGGGTGGCGAAGACAAGGTATTGACGGTCCGGTGTGACGTCCAGAGCGGTGATGACCAGAAGAATATGGTCGACCAGGCCCTGAAGACCTTTGGCCGCATTGATGCGGTGTTTGCCAATGCTGGCCGTGGTGGTGAGCCGGGCGGATTCAGCGGTGCGGACCCGGACGTCTGGAAGGATATGATCCTCACCAATATCTACGGTGTCGGCCTTACCCTTCAACACTGCCTGCCAGCGCTGAGGGAGAGCAAGGGACACCTGCTGCTGACCGGCTCGGCAGCCGGCCGGACCACCATCCCCGGCTCCATGTACAGTGCAACCAAGTGGGCGGTATCCGCCATTGGCTACGGTGTTCGAGAGGAGCTTCGTGGCTCCGGCATTCGCGTGACCCTGATTGAGCCGGGCATGGTGGATACGCCGTTCTTTGACGAACCGCCGGCCCACGCCCTGAAGCCGGAAGATATTGCCAATGCGGTCATGTATGCCGTGGCACAACCGGCCCATGTGGATGTAAACGAGATTCTTGTCCGGCCGACGCCCAAGGTTGAGTAAGCCGGAAGGTTAGCCATAACGGAGGTTGTTTTGAGTCAAGCGGATCGCGTCGCACTGGTGACCGGTGGCGCCAAGGGCATCGGCCGGGGGATTGTGCTTCACCTGGCCGATGCCGGCTGGAAGGTTGCGTTCTGTGATACCGACAGGGACGTGGGTGAGCGCCTGGTTGCCAGTGCGAAGCATGAACTGCGCTTTTTGCCCGGTGATGTGGCGTCGGAAACCGACGTTGAACGTGTCGTTGCCGAGACCCTGCGCTGGGGCGGCCGTCTGGACGCCGTTATCAACAATGCCGGAATCGCCAACCCTGAAACCGGTCCGGTCGAGGAGCTGAGCCTTGAGCAGTGGCAGCGACGGCTGGATGTGAATCTGACCGGGCCGTTTCTGATCACCAGGCGCTCGGTGCCGCACCTTCGAAAAACGAAGGGCGCTATCGTAAACATGGCCTCCACCAGGGCGCTTCAATCCGAGCCGGATACCGAGGCTTACGCCGCCACCAAAGGCGGTATTGTGGCGCTTACTCATGCGCTTGCTGTGAGTCTGGGGCCGGATATCCGGGTTAACTGCATCAGTCCGGGCTGGATCGATACTCGTGCGTGGCAGGGCGACCCGGACCCGGTTGAACCGCTCTCCGAAACCGACCACCTGCAGCATCCGGCCGGCCGGGTAGGACAGCCCGGGGATATCGCCGCGCTGGCGGCTTACCTGATCTCCCCTGAAGCCTCGTTTATCACTGGCCAGAATTTTGTGGCAGATGGTGGCATGGTGCGCAAGATGATCTACGAGGAATAAGGCCATGGCACGGCTTTTCTTCGGTCTGGAGCTTCCGCCTGAAATCAAGGGCCGGCTGCTGAAGGTCAGGTCGGCGGTTTCGGGCGCCAAATGGCAGAGCGCTGAGCAATTGCACATCACACTCCTGTTTCTGGGCAGCGTGGAAGAGGAGGTGGTTTCCGCTGTTTGCGACCAGGCCCGAGAACTTCTGATGGAACCTTTCATGCTGGGGGTCGCTGGTCTCAGCTGTTTTGATCATCCGCAGAAGCCGCGAAACCTGTGGGCCGGTGTGCAGCCAGAGGCTCCGGTGGCCAGCCTTCATGATGGGCTCAAGGGGCGGATGACGAATCTGGGCTTCGAAATGGGGGGCCGGGCTTTTCGGCCCCACATCACTCTGGCCCGCTTTAAACGTCAGGCAGGTTCTGTTGAGGGCCTGCTGACTGAACATGCTGATTCCGGGTTTGGGCATTTTCCGGTAACGGAGTTCGTCCTGTTTGGCAGCAAACCGGGCCCAACCGGTTCTGTCTATACCGTGCTCGAGCGCTTTCCCCTGCGGGGCGCCGATTAGCGGATTTACCTTGACGAAACGCCGCCGGCCCACCAAAGATGGAAGCAAATCAACGCCTTTTTCGAGGTGTCTATGTGTCCCCCGTTTTCCGATCCTGATCAACGACTGTATGTCCGCAATGCCACGCTGGCGGATATCCCCGGCATCATTCAGCTCAGCCTCCGTGTGTATGAAGGCACCGGCATGTACGGCTACACCAAGGGGCCATTGACCGGGCAGATCAACACCTTCCCGGATGGCCAGTTTGTCGCCATGCTCGGTGATACCGTGGTCGGTTACTGTGCCACCTTCCGGATTGCCGAAGAGATTGCGTTGGCCCCTCATGACTGGACCTCCATCACCGGTAACGGCTACGCCTCGCGCCATGATCCGGAGGGCGACTGGCTTTACGGGATGGAAGTGTGTGTTGATCCGGAATGTCGTGGCTACCGGATCGGAGAGCGGCTGTACAACGAGCGCAAGCAGTTGTGCCAGGCCCTGGATCTGCAGGGTGTGGTGTTTGCCGGGCGGTTGCCGAGCCTGCGCCAGCGGCTGAAGAAGTTCACTAGCGTTGAAGAATATGTCGAAGCCATCCGAAGCAAGGAACAGAAGGACCCGGTGCTGTCCTTCCAGCTGCATCAGGGTTTCGAGGTGCACGGTATCATTCCGCATTATCTGGACGCCGACCACGATTCCATGGGCTATGGCATTCACCTGATCTGGCGAAATCCGAAAGTGCCGCAGGCTGAGAGTAACGGGCGGCGAAAGCGCTACGGGCAGCGGATGCGGGATACCGTGCGTATTGGTACCGTCCAGTATCAGCAACGGCCGGTAGGGTCATTCGACGAATTCAGCGAGATCGTCCGCTATTTCGTCGATGTCGTCGCTACCTACAAGGGCGATTTTGTGGTGTTCCCGGAGCTCTTCACCCTGCAGCTGCTTTCCATTGAGGCCCGCAAGGGCAGCCCGGCGGAGACCTTTGCCGCGGTCACCCATTATGCTGAGCGCTACCGCGAACTGATGCGGGACCTGGCCCTGCGTCACAACATCAACATTGTGGCCGGTTCCACACCCGTGCGGGAGGAGGACGGCACTATCAGAAACATGGCCCATGTGTTTCTCCGGGATGGCCAGGTGTTCACCCAACCCAAGATCCACCCAACGCCGAACGAGGCCTATTGGTGGAATGTCCAGGGCGGTAACCGGGTCAGTGCCATCGAGACCGACTGTGGCACTATCGGGGTGCTGATCTGTTACGACGCGGAGTTTCCCGAACTTACCCGCCACCTGGTGGACCAGGGTGTGCATATCATTTTTGTGCCTTTCTGCACCGATGAACGGCAAAGCTACCTGCGGGTTCGTTACTGTTGCCAGGCCAGGGCTGTTGAGAACCAGGTCTACGTGGTGATGTCCGGCAATGTGGGCAACCTGCCGAACGTGCCAAACATGGAACTCCAGTACGGCCAGAGCTGCATCCTGACACCCTGCGACTTTCCTTTTGCCCGGGATGGCATCGCCGCTGACACCGAACCCAACGTCGAGACCGTTGCCTTCGCTGATCTTCGGCCAGAGGTGCTGATCACCGCCCGCAACAGTGGTACCGTGAAAAACCTCCAGGATCGTCGGCACGACCTGTACAGCGTGACCTGGCGAGGTGAATAGCCCGAATCGACAGGAGGGTCGTTTTGCCTATTGAGGGATGTCGAGAGGTTTGTGGCCTGATGAGGCGGGCCCTTATGGTTGGCGGCATGGTCTTGCTCTGGCCGGTTGCAGCCCTCGGCTGGTCGCTTGAAGTCGAGCAGGGCAGGATCGGCATGGCGTTGCCCGATATCCACGCCGGTGGCTGGGAGGTGACCGGCAGCAAGGCCGACGTTCTGCCCTCAATCACTGCCAGCGGCGAATCTGCCGTTATTGATTTTACCCCTACCTCAATGGTTGTGACCGACCGCCTTGCTTACACGGGTTCCGGGCAGACGCTTGTGCTTGAGGATCTCCGCACCAATCTCAGCAATGTCACCCTGACACTGGATTACGCCGCCCCGGGGGGCTGGCCCGAGCGAATCTCCGTTAACGGTGATGTCAGGATCGAGGCAAGCCGCGTTGAGCACCCACAGCTGATTCCCCGGTCGTGGACCTTTCAGGGCAGCGTCGAGGGGCGTCTGGCCGATCTCCGGGTTGACGGGACTCTGGTCTCCAGTGCCGGGCTCGAGGCCGAGCTTGTTGTCCGGCTCCATCCGGGAGGTGCGGTATCGGTGTCGGTCAGTTCACTACTTGAAGGGCAAGAGGATGTCCGGGCCCTGGCAGGAACCTTTTCCGGGTGGCCGGAGCTGCTCACCATGGATTCCGGCACGGCCCGGGTTTCAGCGGAGTTAAGTCTGGGCCCGGAAGGAAAGCTGGAAGCGAGCGGCAGTGCCGACCTGGAGAAGGTCACCGGCGTTTACAACCGGACCGCCTTCTCCGGAGTGACCGGCGGGCTCCTTGCCTCTCTGGCTGGTGACCGGCTGACTGTCCGGCTCAGGGATCTCACTGCGGAACAGCTGAACCCGGGTATTCCGGTGAATGCCATTCGCTTTACCGGTGACTACACGGCACCGGTTGCCAAACTCCTGCAAGGCCGGCTTGAGGTTCAGCAGGCGCGAGCCCGTTTCCTCGAAGGGACGCTCAGGATTCCGCCAGGTGTCTACGACCTGGGCGGCGATTCCGGGCAAATCCCGGTAGAACTGCAGAGTGTTTCACTGGGGCGGCTGATGGAGGTGTATCCTGCCGAGGGACTTGAGGGCAGTGGCTTGCTTAGTGGCCGCATTCCGATCAGTTTTGGTCCTGGCGGCGTCCAGGTGGCTCAGGGGCAAATTTCGGCCCAGTCACCGGGTGGGCGTTTGCAACTGCCGGCGGAAAAGCTCCAGGCCATGATGGGCGACAACCAGGCCATGGATGTGGTGGTGAAAGCCTTGCAGAACTTTCACTATTCGGTGTTGTCCAGCACGTTAGACTACGATGAAACAGGTAAGTTGACGCTGGACCTTCGCCTTGAAGGGAAAAATCCCGAACTCAGGGAAGGGCAGCCGGTTGTGCTTAACGTCAACCTGGAGGAAGACATTCCCGCGCTGCTGACCAGTCTGCAACTGAGTGGCAGAGTAAATGAAGCCGTAACAGAACGGGTCCGGACGCTGTTGCAAGGTCGTGGCCAAGAGCAGGAGTCCGGCAAGGAGGCAGTTCCATGAAACAAGCGTTGCGGTCAGCAAGATCGACTTTGGCCCGCGTGCCGATGATCGTGATGTTGCCACTGGCAATGGTGGCCTGTACGCCAACGGTGCAAATGGCGGCACCCAAGGAACCGATTACGATTAACCTGAATGTGAAGATCAAGCATGAAATCTATGTGAAGGTCGATAAGGAAGTGGAAGACATGTTCAGCGAAAAAGGGCTGTTCTGACCGAATCCGGATCGCTCAAGGGGGTAATGATGAAACGACTACTGCAGATGTTTGCCTTGGTTCTGGTGTTTGGTGCCAGTGCATCCGTGTTTGCCATGGAATTGGACGAGGCCAAGCAGAAGCTGGACGACGTCAAGCAGCGGGGGCTGGTGGGCGAGACAGCGACAGGCTACCTTAAAGTGGTGCGTACCGAGGGCCAGGCCAAGGAGGTGGTTGAGGCCATCAACGATGCCCGCCGGGAGGAATACGAACGCATTGCCGAAAAGCATGATATTCCGGTTACCGAGGTTGAGACCGTTGCCGGCAAGAAAGCCATCGAAAAAACGCCGGATGGTCAGTACATCCAGGTGAACGGAAACTGGGTGAAAAAGTAGCCTCGCGCCCTGATGCCCGGGGCAGAATTACCGCTTGACGCTCTTTTGCCGGGGCTTGCCGGATTTGGGGCGCTTGCCTGAGGCAGGCTTCTTGCCGGGCGCCGGCTTTCCTTTCGGGCCGGGCCGGTAAGCGCCACCGGGTTTACCCGGTGCCGAGGGGGTGCCCGGTTTGCGATTGACCTTTGGCCTGGCCTTGGCCCCGCCCTTCTTTTTTTCCGGCTTGCCGGAGTTGGGCGGTGCCTCTGAAGAGGAGTCCCGAATGGCATCAAACAGGCCTGCCAGCTCTTTCTCGCTCAGGTCCCGCCATTGGCCCACCGCAAGCCCCTTCAGGCTCACGTTCATGATCCTGATCCGTTCCAGTTTGGTGACCTCGTAGCCAAAGTATTCGCACATCCGCCGGATCTGGCGGTTGAGGCCCTGAACCAGGGTGATCCGGAAGACAAACCGGGATTCCCGGGCCACCTTGCACTTTTTCGTCACCGTACCGAGGATCGGGACGCCGCTGGCCATCCCGTCAACAAATTCCCGGGTTATCGGCTTGTCGACGGTAACCAGGTATTCCTTTTCGTGGTTGTTGCCGGCCCGCAGGATCTTGTTGACCAGATCGCCGTTGCTGGTCATGAAAATCAGGCCCTGGGAGTCCTTGTCCAGTCGTCCGATCGGGAAGATACGTTCGCTGTGGCCGACAAAGCGTTGGATGTTGTCTTTCTCGGCGCTGTCGGTGGTGCTGACGATGCCAACAGGCTTGTTGAGGGCAATGAATACCAGGTCTTCTTCCGCACGCGGCTCAATCACCTGGCCATTGACCTTGACAGTATCCCCGGGGAGCACCTGGTCGCCCACCGTGGCCCGTTTGCCGTTGATGTAGACGTTACCCTGCTCGATGTAACGATCAGCCTCCCTGCGGGAGCACATGCCGCTCTCGCTGATGTATTTGTTGAGCCGGGTGGAGTTGCCAGTGGTCATCGGTTGTCCGGTTGCCAGTGAGAATGTCGGGCATCATATCAGTCTGTAACCCCGGTCGCAGCAGGGGTGGTTCTTTCCGGGCGTCTCTGCCATTCTTTGCGCCTATCCAAAAAACCAACAAACCTTGAGCCGCCATGGAAAAGACACGCATCACCATTGTTGCTGTTACCTGCATTGCCCTGTTCTTCCTGAGCAACTACCTGTTCCGTTATCTGATCGGATTTACCGGGTTGCTGGCCTCACTGGTCATTGCTGCCCTGATTGCCGTCTACATGAGTTTCTCCATCGCCCGGACCCTGGAGCGTTTGCTGATGCCGGAGGAGCGTTCACGGGCGCTCTGGATCTATGGCGGTTTTCTCGGTGCCCTGTTTGCCGCGTTCGGGGCCTGGATGTTCCTGGATGCAGGCATGGATACAGTCACTCTCGCTACCCTGTTTGTCCACTACCTGCCGTACCCGGCACTTGCTCACGTCCTGTTATCGGATAAGGCAGTCGGGATGTTCCTGAAGAAGGACCGTTCCGGCTCATGAAGCAACCCATTCCAACCAGCCTGATTCTTGGTTTTCTCGGTGTTGGTAAAACCACCGCCATTCTGGATCTTCTGAAAAACAAACCGGAAAACGAAGTCTGGGCGGTGCTGGTCAACGAGTTCGGCGAGGTGGGCATTGATGGCGCCATGCTGCAGACGGAAGGCGCCTTCATCAAGGAGATACCCGGCGGCTGCATGTGCTGCGTTGCCGGACTGCCGATGCAGATAGGGCTCAACCAGCTGATTCACAAGGCAAAGCCGGATCGGCTGCTGATTGAACCAACCGGGCTCGGTCACCCCTCCCAGATTCTGGAAACCCTGACCAGCGAGCATTATCAGGGTGTCCTCGCCATGGGTCCTGTGATCTGCCTGGTGGACCCCCGAAGACTCGAAGAGCCGAAGGTGCTCGGTAATGTGCAGTTCCGGGACCAGGTGGCCGCGGCTGATATTCTCGTCGCCAACAAGACCGATCTTTGCACCCCGGAACAGCTGACCCATTTCGATGACTGGGCAGGACAACTGGAGCCAGGCAAGCGGGCCATTCACCATACCCGGTTCGGACAGCTTGCACCGGGATGGCTGGACGGCCAGTCGGATGCCCTGCCGGTGACCGATCCGGGTGCTCACCATCACCACCATCACAAGACCGCGTCGCCGGCACCGGCCATTGATGATGAGCCCTGGCAGCAGATCACCAATCAGGGTCAGGGGCACTTCAGTGTCGGCTGGCGGATCCATCCGGAACTGATCCTTGATGAGAATGCGTTGCTGGTGATGGCCATGGACTTGGCCTTTGTTCGCTTCAAGGCTGTGGTCCACACCAATGACGGCTGGCGGGCGATCAATGTTGTTGATGGCGCCCTGACGGTTGTTCAGGGTGAACCTCAGGCCTACAGCCGGGCAGAGGTGATAGCGCCGGGTCAGATTGACGCACAGCAGCTTGATGCCCGCATGAGAGCGGCGGCAGGACTTGATCCGAGGTGAAAGAGTGAGTCTTTGTCCGGTGTGCGAGCAGGGTAGCCTTTGGGATTTCCGGGTGGTCAAGACCCAGCGTTACCTGCGGTGTGATGTCTGTGAGGCCACGGTGATGGATGAGTCCGGCCGGTTATCGCCCGATCAGGAACGGGACATCTATCAGCTGCATGACAATGATCCTTCGGATCCGGGGTACCGGAAGTTCCTGTCGAAACTGACGGAACCTCTGCTTGAACGCCTGCCATCGGGCGCCAGCGGGCTGGATTTCGGCTGCGGACCGGGCCCGACACTGGCGCAAATGCTTGAGGCGGAAGGCATGGTCGTCAGTCTCTACGATCCCTATTTTTACCCCTCTTCAGCTCTCCTGGCTCAAACCTACGATTTCATCACCTGTACCGAGGTGGTGGAGCATCTTTACGCGCCTGCCGGCGTCTTCCGGGATCTCGACCGGATGCTCAGGCCTGGCGGCTGGCTGGGCGTGATGACCTGCTTCCAGACCGACGACGACCGGTTCGACAACTGGCATTATCGCCGTGATCCGACCCACGTGGTTTTCTACCGGGAATCCACTTTCAAGCTGCTCGCCAATCGGTTCGGCTGGCAACTGGAGATTCCGAGAAAGGATGTGGCGTTGTTCAGGAAACCGGTTTAGCGCGTTTGACGGGGGCATTGCGGCAGCACAGGACAGCCTTCCGCTGTTGTATGGTCGCCGTTATTGAGCAATTCCGAGTCACCAAAACGGTCCGGTGCCAGAGTGGCGGCGCACGTCGCGGCCCGGGTAGCGGCAGGCGGGCATGCGCCTGCCTGTAGCGCGAATGCCAGGTTGTTCCAGCCCTCGGCGAATTCCGGAAAGCGTTTTACCGTACGCAGGAAGTGCCGGGTTGCTTCGCTTTGGCGGCCCATCTGCCAGGCAAGGTTGCCTCTGGCCATAATGGCTGCCGGTTGGTCCGGCCAGGCGGCTTCCGCAGTCTTGTAGGCGACGCCCGCGGCCGTGGTTCGTCCTGTCGTCTCCAGATCATGGGCTGATTTGAGAAACCGGAGTGGCCTGGCGGTTGCAGGCACCTTATCCGGCGGGAGGATGGTAACGGCCCAGTTGTCGGCTCTTCCCCAGGTATTGCTGAACACCTCCAGATCCACCGACTGACGTTTCCGGGTGTCAGTATGGAGAATCAGATCCCGTTCCCCGGCGTCATAACCGATCACCACTGCGAAATGCCACTGGGGCCACCAGCCAAAACGCAGATTCTGCATGACCAGCACCGGGTGGCCTGCCGCGATTTCCTCCAGCAGGCTCTTCAGAGTCCCGTCCAGCGGGTAAACCAGCATTCCGTGAGCCCGTGCGGCGGCCACCATTTCAACCTGTAACGCACCTTCCCGACCCGGTATGTAAACCAGTTCTTTCAGGATTTCCGGATTGGTCTCAAGGCCCTGGCTGTTCAGCATCATGGCCAGCGACGCTGGTCCACACTGGTAACGCTCCTGGGGGAAGAAGGGAACCTCCTCCAGAACCAGCTGCTCTGGCCGGTTGTCAGCGGCGGTTCCGCCTTCTGGTTCAGGCCAGTCCGGAGAGGTGGCGCAACCGGCCAGCACACTGACCAGAAAAAACAGGGCCAGTCTGCAGGCGGTTGCTTTGCTGTTGATAGCGGAAAAAGCGACTGTCACAGCCTGCCGCTATCGGATGCAGTTCACGAACGGGAAGATGTTGGTGGCGCAGAGCATGTCGGTGATGATGAACACCAGCAGGAACAGCACAATGATGCCGACAACATCCTGGCCCGCGGGCGCTTCGGCAAGCTGACGCTCAAAATCCGCCAGTTCGGCTGGCGTCAGGTTCTGGATCCGTTCCTTGACCTGGTCCTGGCTTACCCCCAGGTCTGCCAGGGTGTCCTGAACCTCCTGCCGGTCGAGCATGTTGATCAGCTCCTGTCGATCCAGTTCCACCTGCTGTTGCCCGATCATCTCGCCGGTTCCGACCATGCCGGCGGTTGCCGTGGTCGACCAGACGGAGCCAAGAGCCATCATCATGGCCATGAAAAAAGAAACGTACCTCAGATGCTTGCGAATTCCTGACATGGGTCACTCCTGTTGTTGGCTACTTCCGGTGCAACTGATGGTTCCAGTTGCGCTGTATTACCCGGACGATAGAACATTGCCCGACGTTCCCTCAACATACGAAACCTTCAGATTCAGCGCAGGTGCAGTTTTCGTTCGGGCCAATGCAGTATGGCAGAGCGGGTGATCATGCGCTTTGCCAGCTCCGCATAGGCCTGGTGAATCACGCCTCTGTCATGGCTCTGGTCCTGTTCTGCTCAGAAGGTCGACAGGCCCGTCGCCTCCATAATCCGGTAGCGCCAGTAGCGAAGTCTGGATTCGTCGGCCCAGCGCTCATAGGGCTGGCTTATGACCGGATCGTCATCAGGGCCTTTTTGCCATTGCTCATCAAAGAATCGCCGGGCCTTTGTGGCAACCGGCGACTGGTTCGGCACCGAGATCCAGACATCGGTTTCCAGATTCAAATCGTCGAGATTGCGCCGGGTGAAATTGGCCGAGCCCAGCAGCAGCTCTGTTGCACCATTCTCTTTGTCCAACATCAGCAGTTTAGTGTGGCATTGCTCACCCAGGGTATTACACCAACGTACCGGAATGCCCCCACGGACCAGTTCCATGGCGACCTGCCGGTTCGGAATGCCGCTCTTCTGGTGGCCGAAGGCCTCGTTGTTGGCATCGAGCAGAACCCGCATCGTCACGCCCCTCTCCGCCGCGACGGTCAGGGCCTCGACAATGTCGCGATGGGACAGGTAAAACATGGCCAGGTCCAGTTGATCGCCAGCGGAAGCCTCGTGAATCATGGTCAGGGCCTGGTCCCGGATAGTTGATTCGGTCAGCACTGCCACCCGGGGCATTTCAGTTTTGTCGGGGGCCGCCATACCTTCGGACGCCTGGCTGATCCGTTCATCGATCAGACTGGTGTCCGCTTCGGACATGGCCAGAACGGCCCGCTCGGTTTTCAGCAGATCAATCACCGCAGGCCCCGTGAAACTCAGCCCCAGGTTGCTGTGCCAGCTGCTGCCGTCATGGGGATTGGCCGAGGTGACAATGGCTCTCAGGGAACCCCCCTCATCGGCGACCACAACCTTGCGATGGTTTGCCTTGAAGTTCAGCAGTGCGAGATAGCTGCGAACGGTAACAGGCCTGGTGCCCAGGGCGTTGTCCAGCCAGCCGCCGTTCGGGTTGTTGCCGAACCACTGGCAACACAGGCGCCAGATGGCGGACCAGGTGGGATTACTGTCCCGGAGCGGGCGGAGTGCGGTTTCCACAACCGTGATGCCGCCGCTGCGCAGAGCTTCAAACCAGGGGGAAGTAGTGCCGCCATACATGGTGTTCAGGGGGTCGGAGATAACGGTAATGGACAGCTCCGGTTTCTCCGATTTCCTGGCCAGCAGGGCCTCGGTCAGCTGCTGGGCCAAAGGGCGGTGAACCACATCCTCCGGCCTGGCGCTGTTGAACAGGAACATGTCGATGAGAATGAACTCCTCGGCCTGTCCGACAAGCCGGAACACCTCGTTGAAGATTTCATGGTCTTGTTCGTCCCTGCCATCCTGGTAGTGGCGGGTGACATCCGTTAGCAAGACCGGTGCTTCCAGCGGCAACGCTGATCCCCGATAGCTGATGCCCGGCGGCAGGGGTTTGTTGGTGTGGTATAGGCCGATGCCGACCAGAGTGAGCAGCACCAGAACAATCAGAAACTTCAGTATCATGGGTGTGTTCCCATCGTCCTTGAGGCAAACGGCGACCTCACTATACGTGACCGTCCTCGCAGGTAAACAAACACTTACAAAAAACTCCCCGGCAGTGGTATCGCCCCGCAGGAACGCTTTCTAAACTAGTCAGATCAACCATTTATAGCAAAGTTGCCTGTGAACGCCATACTCTCTTTCATACCCCGTCTGTTCAGTCTAAGGGCCGTTGTTCTTTTGTTGGCCGTTGTGTTCGCCCTGGTGGGTGACCAGCTGGCTCTGATTGGCTGGGCCGATAGAGCGCTGTTCAGCATTCTTGGAGTACCGGAGGGAGCCATCAGCCCTG
>Ga0194137_10001277_pt1 | contig 15450 bp, 12 predicted proteins | sample TARM_MetaG_T3_14_FD_134025 | JGI IMG/M metagenome (GOLD analysis project Ga0194137, IMG submission 134025) | Freshwater microbial communities from Pennsylvania, USA, analyzing microbe dynamics in response to fracking - TARM_MetaG_T3_14 (version 2) | ecosystem: Environmental > Aquatic >... | reverse complement strand
TGCCATAGGGGCCGTGGAGTATACGCCGCCGCGAGCGCTCAGCAGAGCGACTTTTTTGCCGGTTGCGAGGCCTACAGGACCTTCAGCCGTGTAGCGGAACGTCTTGCCTGCTTGCGCCAGGTAAGCGACATAGTTGATCAGCGGAGCCGGAGCGGTGAAGTTCCAGAGCGGAACGGTAATCACGACTTTGTCGGCTTCGAGGAATTGGTTGACGTATTTCGTGACGAGCTCGACAGCTGCCTGCTCCTCAGGAGTCGTGTCGATGCCTTGTCCAGCCTTGAACATGCCGGTCATGGCCGTGTTGCCGTAGAAAGGAAGCACTTCCTCGTACAGGTCCAGCTCGGTTACCGTGTCGTTCGGGTGAGCGGCTTTATAGGATTCGAGGAACGTATTGTACATTTGGACGCTGATCGCTTGATCAGCCGGACGGTCGTTCGCTTTAACAAAAAGAATGGATGCCATGATGGAAAGGTCTCTCCTTGTGTCTTTAAAATGTATTTGCAATAGTGACAGTATACATCGATAACGAAAATAATGCAACTAAACAAACGGAAGTGAAATCCTGCCTTTTTAGGTTTCCTCATCCGCTCTAGATACATGCCAGGACTTTGTTGGAAACCTTACTCTATGGGTAAATAAAGGAAACAGATACTACCTTCGCATCCACATTTCATTAAAAAGGTGGTTCTATATGGCGTCTAAAGGGCTTGAAATTCTCATTGCCATGATGTTGGGCTTCTTCACCGGCATCCTGCTCAGCGGAAATGGCATGCATGTTCAGGAGAGCGGAATCCAGATCCTGCTCGGATGCATCTTTTGGCTGCTTGCATTCTCCTACTTGAAGCGCCGCCCGTGACGTACAATTCCATCAGAGACGGCATCCTTGCGATGCCGCAGCAACAGCCGGCCCCAATAGGAGCCGGCTGTTGCCATGGTTTCTATACCGTTTCATCAAAACAAATTAACGTTCAAATAAACTTCCGGCTCGTCTTCTTCCCGTCGCAGCTGAAGACGATTTTCTTGTCCTCGACGACTGTCTCCAGATGCACGGATTTGCCCCAGAGGGCGACGACATGGGGGAGCGTGCGTTCCACATACTTCAGGTCCAGCTCCACGCCTTCATAATGGTGGACCAGGTACAGCTCGCCTGCCCGATTGAAATCGCCGTTATGCACCTCGATGACGGGAAATCCGCCGTTGACGCGGGAGTAGACGAGCTGCTCGCGGATGTTTTTCCACGCCTTGTCGGTGATTTTCCATTCGGGGCCCTTCTTCTCGAAAATGTACAGGTCGAGATCGTCGACCAGTTTTTTGGTCAAGTAATTGCGGAGGAAGGAGGTGTCGGAGTCCAGCTCCCGGACCTCGAATATTTTTTCCCTGCCCCTTCCGGGCTTGTAGCCGAAGCGGCGCTGGTCTTCCTCCGTCGGGTCCTCCCAGCGCTTCTCGATATCCTCGAATATTTTCAGCCCCAGGTAATATGGGTTCAGGCTGCCGCGGCCCGGCACGACGACGGAGGCGTTCAGCTTGGCGAACTCGATCGTCTCCTCGCTGTCGAGGTCCATCTCGCGGATAATCCGCTGATGCCAGTAGGAAGCCCAGCCCTCGTTCATAATCTTGGTTTCCATCTGCGGCCAGAAATAGAGCATTTCCTCGCGCAGCATGCTCATGATGTCCCGCTGCCAGTCGGCGAGATGGGCCGAATGCTCCTCAATGAACCAGACGAGGTCCTTCTCGGGACGAAGGGGGAACTTCGGCGGCTCCGGCGGTCCCGCCTCTTCTTCCAACGAGACCTCCTCCAGCCGCCACAGGTCGTCGTACTCTCCAGGTGGCCGCTCCTCCGCGTTCTCGGCTTCCCTGCGCAGGTATTCGTCTCGCTTCGACTTGTCGAGCTGGCGGGGCTTCACAAGAGTCGGATCGATATGCTCTTGAATCGCGAGCACGGAGTCGATAAAACGCTCGACGGTCTCCGTTCCGTAGAGCATCTCGTACTGGCCGACCCGCTCGGCCGTCGCGGACATGCTCTCGACCATGTCCCGGTTGGTGCCGGAGAAGCGGGCGTTGTTCTTGAAAAAGTCGCAGTGGGCGAGCACATGGGCGACGATGAGCTTGTTCTGGATGAGCGAGTTGCCATCGAGCAGGAAGGCGTAGCAAGGGTTCGAATTGATGACGAGCTCGTAGATCTTGCTGAGGCCGAGATCGTACTGCAGCTTCATTTTGTTGAACGTCTTGCCGAAGCTCCAATGGCTGAAGCGCGTCGGCATGCCGTAAGCGCCGAACGTATAGATAATGTCTGCCGGGCAGATTTCATACCGCATCGGATAGAAGTCCAGGCCGAAGCCTGCGGCGATTTCCGTAATCTCGTCGATCGCCCGCTCCAGCTGGCGGATGTCGTCCTGAGTCATAAGCTCAATCCCTCCGTGCCGAGATAAGTAAGGTTCATACCCACTGTATGCTCCGGTGGACGGGACTATGAGCGGCGATATGGAGAGCATGGACGGCTCTCCGGATTTCTTCCATGAAGCCATGCAGGAAATAGGAGCCGGAGAGGCCGGCGTAGGTAACTTCCTTTATCCCGAGAGGGAGCGGGCCATGCCCAAAAAAAAGACCTTCCGGCATAAAGCCAGGGGTCCAAGGTGCTGCTATATTCAAAGGGGGGTCATGTCCTTATTATAAAACCGCTTTCTTAAAAAAAGCTGAAGAGGACATTTCAGTTGCATGACAATTCATTGCAGCACGGTTTAGGCTCGAACAACTTATCTGGTCCTTGCGATGTGCCGGGAAATCGAAGACGTTTATCTGAACGGCCCGGCGGTCCGAGTCCGCGTCCACCTTTGCTAGAAACAAAAGCAAAAAAACATATTGAACGCAAAAAAGCGCTATGATAAAATCTATAGCGGAATTAAATTCAATGAAATTGTGGGTGCAAATATTCTTTTCCTAATCTAATTCTACATCTGGAACTCTGATTTTGTCAAGGCTCTTTTTGCCCCAGAAAAAGGAAGACGAGGAGTGTGTTGAGGGAGAGATGGAAGCGGAGGATTGGAAGCAGGAACAGGAGCGGTTGGAGCAGGTCCGGAACAAGCTGCAGGCGAGAATAAACGAACTGGAGCCGGAGGTTGCCGGATTGCGCGGCCAAGCTGCGGACATCCGCAAGCGGTTTTGGGAAGATGTGACGATCAACACCAGCACGGACGAAGATTTTGAAGAGACGTTCCATACGATCAACCAGCAGTCCGCGGTATTGGCCGAACGGGAGCGCGGCCACAAGCTGCTGGCGCAGCAGTGGAAAAGCATGAAACGTCTGCTTCCTTCGCCCTATTTCGGACGCATCGATTTCAAGGAGGAAGGGCTGGGACTCTCCGAGCAGATCTATATCGGCGTTTCTTCCTTTGTCGACGAGGACGGCTTGAGCTTTCTGATCTATGACTGGCGGACGCCGATCGCGAGCCTATATTACGACCAATCCCCCGGCCCGGCTTCTTATGTTACGCCCGCTGGACCCATCGAAGGGACGATGGAGCTCAAAAGGCAGTTTCAAATTCATGACGGGCACATCCGCAACATGTTCGACGCGAGTGAAACGATTGGAGACGAGCTGCTCCAGCAGGTGCTGGGCAAAGGCGCGGACTCGCAAATGAAGAGCATCGTAGCCACGATCCAGAAGGAGCAAAATGCGATTATCCGCAATGACAAAAGCCGGATGCTGATCGTCCAGGGGGCGGCTGGAAGCGGCAAAACTTCCGCGGCCCTGCAGCGGGTGGCGTACTTGCTCTACAAGCACCGCCAGACGATCAAAGCCGACCAGATCGTTCTCTTCTCCCCCAATCCGATGTTTGCCAGCTATATCTCCACGGTTCTTCCGGAGCTCGGTGAAGAGAACATGCAGCAGACGACTTTTCAGGAGTATCTCGACTATTGGCTAGGTCCATCGCTCCGTCCGGAGGATCCCTTTGACCAAATCGAATATGTGCTGACCGCTCATGGAGCGCCGGGGCATGAGGCTCGTCTTCAGGGGATCGAATACAAAGCTTCCGAGCCTTTCCTGCAGGCGCTGCGGAGCTATGGAGCCTGGTTGGGACAGGAAGGCATGCGATTCAACGGAATTCGGCTTCGGGACCGCGATCTGATTGCCGCGGAGCGGATGGAAGCGGAATTTTACGGCTATGACCGTTCCCTGCCTTTGTTCAATCGGGTCGTATTGCTGCAGGAATGGCTTCTGCACGAGCTGGCTTTGCTGGAACGCAAGGAACGGAAAGCGGCTTGGGTCCAGGAGGAGCTGGATTATCTCGATACCGATCAGTACGCGGAAGTTTTCGGGATGCTTCATAAAGAAAGGGAGCTGTTCGACCTTGCGGAGCATTACGCCGCAGTCCGCGAGAAAATCATCCAGAAGCGCAGGGAAGATGAAAGCGACTTTGACTTCGCCCAGAGGGAGGAGGAGCTGCTCCGCCGCAGCATCGTGAAGGAACTCTTCAAGCCGCTGAGGAAAAGCGTGAGAAGATTCATGTTTATTGATGCCGAAGGCATTTACGGTCAATTGTTTGCCGACGAAGCCGCTTATCGGGAGCGGACAAACGGGGCGGCAGTCCCCCCGCTGTGGCCCGAGATATGCAGGCAAACGAAGGAAGCGCTGCTCCGGAACGAGCTGCTCCACGAGGATGCGACGCCGTACTTGTATCTGAGAGAACTGATCGAAGGGGTGCGGACGAATACGGAGATCCGGCATGTCTTCGTTGATGAGGGCCAGGACTATTCGATGTTTCAATACGAGTATCTGAAAAAGCTGTTTCCGCGCGCCAGAATGACCGTGCTCGGCGACTTCGGGCAAGCGATCTTCGTTCAGGCGACAAGCTTGGACGCATCCGATTCGCCTCTGCTCCGTCTTTTTGGAGAAGCCGACACGAGCCTTGTCCGTCTTGTGCGCAGCTATCGTTCAACGAGGCAGATTGTGGAATGGACAAAATCGATGCTTCCCGGCGGGGAAGAAATCGAATCGTTTGAAAGGGGAGGCCGCAAGCCCCTTCTGACGAGGCTGGACAGCGTCGAGATGCGTGACGCCCGGCTGCTGGCAGACATCGCGGAGCTCAAGGGCGAGGGCTTCGAATCCATCGCTGTCATAGCGAAGACGGCAGCCGAAAGCCGGGAGGCTATTGCCTCGCTGCGGGCTCATGGCGGCGAAGCTCTCCAGCTCATTACGAAGGAGACGCCGGACTTCGAGAAAGGCGTAATGGTCCTTCCCGTGTATCTCGCCAAGGGTGTCGAATTCGATGCCGTGCTGGTCTATGAGGCCTCGTCCGAGGCTTACGGCCGGGACAGCGAACGCAAGCTTCTGTATACGGCATGCACGCGGGCCATGCACCGGCTTCATCTTTACTCGACGGGCGATTGGTCGCCGTTCGTGCAGGGATTGCCGGCGGATTTGTACGAGACAGCGCCCTATTGACGGATCGGAACCAAAAGCGGCCGGAAGAAGTCGGAAATTTCGAAGCCGTTCATACGGACCCGAAGCTGATGAAGCATGGACCGCGCGGATCGGCACCGATTCGCTCACAGCAGATAGCCTTGGCCTTTAGCGGCCAAGGCTTTTTTTTGTGCTGTTTTTTTGCCCGTTTGCACAGAAGCCAGTCAGAGCCTTCCGATCCTGCTTCACCATTGAACAACTGCTCGACAGAAGAGCAAGGGACTATTGTCCAGCCTGGAAGGATATAATTTCATCATCATCTCCATCCGTTTCTTTGCGCTCCTCCATTAAATGAGCATGCGTCTTTGTCTGCGTTTGCAGCTCCTGGAAAGCGCCGGCCAGAAATACATCAGAGCTTTTTGGAGAGGTTCAATTTCCACGAGTATTTTATTTCGAGATGTTTTTGGTCTAAATGGTTCGGCATTAAAGCAGCCGGGGTAAATTTGCTTTGGAAGCCGAGGGCGGAGGCAAGATTTTTCGTCCTTCAAGCAGCATACGCTCCGGGAAGAATCCCGTTTACAGAAGTTGGCTTCGGGTGTACGATACATCATGTTTCTCCAGCTGGGGCAAAGTAATTATTCACGCTGCGCACGATGCGCAAAGGAGCAAAAAGAATCATGGTCAACCGTATGAAACGCCTTCTGATCGGGCGCCCTATGAAGAGCAGAGAGCTTGAGGGCGAGAAGCTAACCAAATTGAAGGCGCTGGCCGTCCTTTCCTCGGACGCCTTGTCTTCCGTCGCCTACGGGACGGAACAGATTCTCATCGCCCTTATGGCGGCCGGCTTCGCCGCCGTATGGTACTCCATTCCCATTTCCCTTGCTGTGCTCGGACTTCTTCTCATCCTCATCCTGTCTTACCGCCAAACGATCTATTCCTACCCTATGGGGGGCGGGGCTTATGTCGTCGCCAAGGACAATATCGGCACGACGACCGGCCTGCTGGCCGGCGGCTCGCTTCTCATCGACTATATCCTGACAGTAGCGGTCAGCGCTTCCGCGGGAACCGACGCCATCACGTCGGCCTTTCCTTCCCTGCATGACAGCCGGATCCTGATCTCCATCATCGTCATCGTCCTGCTGACGATCATGAACCTGAGGGGCGTGACGGAATCCGCTTCGGTGCTTGCCGTGCCGATCTACCTGTTCGTCGTCTCCATCTTCGTGCTCATCCTTTCAGGCGTTGTCAAATACGCTTTCGGCGGCGCCCACCCGGATATTCCGGAAATCGGCGCGACAGTCAGCAACATCAGCCTGTTCCTGCTGCTGAAGGCGTTCAGCTCGGGCTGCTCCGCGCTGACGGGCGTGGAAGCCGTATCCAACGCGATCCCGAATTTCAAGCAGCCGGCCGAAAAAAATGCCGCGTCCACCCTGGTCATGATGGGCGTCATTCTCGGCTCGATGTTTCTCGGCATCAGCCTGCTGGCCTATTGGTACGGAATCACGCCGAAAGCGAGCGAGACGGTCGTATCGCAGATTGCCGCCGGCACGTTCGGGCGGGGCATCCTGTATTACTTCATCCAGGGCGTTACGGCGCTGATCCTGTTCCTGGCCGCCAACACAGCCTACTCGGCCTTCCCGCTGCTCGCGTTCATGCTTGCCAAGGACAAATACATGCCGCATGCCTTCATGGTGCGCGGCGACCGGCTCGGCTTCTCCAACGGCATCATCTTCCTGGCCGTATTCTCCATCATCCTCGTCGTGGTGTTCGGGGGCGACACCGAGAATCTGATTCCGCTCTATGCGGTCGGCGTGTTCATCCCGTTCACGCTGTCGCAGCTCGGGATGATGATCCGCTGGATCAAGCTGAAGCCGAAAGGCTGGATCGGCAAATTGACCATCAATACGATCGGCATGCTGACGACGCTCGGCATTACGCTGATCTTCATCTTCACGAAGTTCGCGCATGTCTGGATGGTATTCGTGTTCCTCCCGATCGTCATGTTCCTCTTCCATCGCATCCATAGGCACTACACCAAGGTGGCCGCCGAGCTGCGGATCAACCCGGAAGTCGACAAGCCGGTCATCAAGGGCAGCACGGTCGTCGTGCCGGTGGCGGGCATTACGCGAGTCGTCGCCAACTCGCTCGGTTACGCCAAGTCGCTCACCGACAACGTCGTCGCCGTTTATGTCGGCTTCAACGAAGAAGACATCGCGCGCATGGAGAAGAAATGGGAGGACTGGAACCCCGGCGTCCGTCTCATCACGCTGCGCTCGAGCTACCGGAGCATCACGAGGCCGATCCTGAAGTTCATCGACACGGTGGAATGGAAAACGGGCGAGCAGGATCATATTACGATTCTCATTCCGCAGTTCATCACGAAGCACTGGTGGCAGCATATCCTGCACAACCAGACGGGGCTTCTGCTGCGGGCCTACCTGTTCAGCAACAAGGATATCGTCATCGCCACGGTGCCATACCATCTGCGGCATTAGGATGGGTGAACAGGCTGCATGAATAGCAAGACGAAAGCGGGCGGATCCTACTTGGACCGCCCGCTTGAATTTTTTTGTTCCCGGCATTATACTTACTTTTAATAAGTTACTTATTCAAGGGGGAATACAGGATGACTCAACCGCATCTGTCCATCCATCCCGGCGTGTCGATCGGTCTTGTGAAGCTGAAAGTCAAAGAAATCGATCGTTCCGTCCGGTTTTATACCGATATCATCGGCTTTCAAGTTTTGCGCAGGGACGAGGAGGGCGTCTGGCTGACAGCCGGCGGCCCGGAGCCTTTGCTGCTGCTCGAGGAACGCCCGGATGCCGTCCCGGCGGCGGGACGCACCGCCGGCCTGTACCATTTCGCTATTCTCGTTCCGGACCGCTTGTCGCTCGGCCTTGTCCTGCGCCGTCTGGCGGAAGCCAGGCTGCCTGTCGGACAAGGCGACCACTGGGTGAGCGAAGCGTTGTACCTTGACGATCCCGACGGCAACGGCATCGAGATCTACCGCGACCGGCCGCGCAGCGAGTGGAAGCATGACGCCGAAGGCCATGTCCTTATGGGCACCGATCCTGTCGACGTCGAGGGCCTGCTGCAGCTGGCGGAAGGACAGGAGTGGCAAGGACTGCCGGCCGGCACGGTCATCGGCCACGTCCACTTCCATGTATCCGACCTGCAAGCCGCCTACGACTTCTATTGCGGCCTGCTCGGCTTCGACCTGATCGCGGACGGCTGGCAGTCGATGGGGGCGCTTTTCGTCTCGGCGGGCGGTTATCATCATCATATCGGGCTGAACATCTGGGCGGGCAAAGGAGCGCCGCCTGCGCCCGAGCGGGGAGTCGGGCTTGCCTACGCCACGATTCTCTATCCGGATGCCGAATCGCTTGCGGCCGCCATGGACAGGCTCCGCGACGGCGGAGCCGAGGTCAGGGACGTGCCGGAAGGCGGCGAAGTGACCGATCCTTCGGGAATCCGGCTGCGCCTGGCGAGCGCCGCGAAGCAGGCATGAGGCCAGGCTGCACGGCAAGCAAGGCGTGCTTGTCTAGGGGAGGCGCGCGCTTCCAGCTCCCCATCCTTCCTCTATGAGACTTCCAGGCGGAGCCGTCGCCGGCTTTGTGCTATAATTCAGCCATGACGCAAGTGAAAGGGGAGCATCCGGAAATGGCGAAGAAGAAGCATGCGCCTGCCCGCCGTCCAGAGCCGGGAGCGGAAGCAGCCAAGCCGGCGACGCTCAAGGATCTGCTGCCGGCGGATATGGTCCAGCGGCTGAAGTCCCAGGCCGACGGCATGAAGGCCGAGCAGGAGCGCGCCCGCGAGGAGGAGCGCCGCCGGGCGGAGGAAGCCCGCAAGGCCGAGCAGAAGCGCAACGAGAGCAGCATGGAGTATCTGCTCGACAACAGCAGCATGGATTGGAAGAAATTCAAGTAAGAAGGTCTCGTCCGGTTTGAGGATGTGCTTGGGTGGTAATAAAGGAAGCGGACGGCGGTTCTGCAAGGCAGAGCCCGCCGCAGCCCGCGAATACCGCAACCCCAAGCAGGAGGATTTGACCGACATGATGACCGAACCAAACCTATGCCATGAACGCGAAGCCTTCCAGCCCGCCCTCGCCGATCCTGCGGTTCTTCAGGAGGAGCTGATGGAGCTTGACCATACATTATATGAAATGCGATTCTATCTGAAGCGCAACCCCGAGGACGAGATGGCCGTTCTGCATCTGAAGCAGTTCGAGCGCAAGCGCCGTCGTCTGGCTGCGGAGCTTGCCGAGGCTGTCGCAGCCTCCTCGTTCTCCCTCAAGGGAGAAGAGAATCTCCAGCCGGCTTGACACCGGCCTTGAAATGGAGCGGCAATCGGCGGCAAGCGGATTGTTTGGAGCAAGAAAGCATCGGTACCCATAATCGCCAAGCGGCAGTCAGGATTTCCTGGCTGCCGCTTTTTTGCATTCCTCGGGTTTCGTTCGAGAACGATGCCGCCCCTCCTAGCCAAAGGACCACAACTCCAAAAGAAATGTCATGGGAGCGCACCCGCAATCCCCATAAAATGGAGGCGCTGCGGCAGAAGCCGCAGACAGACAAAGGAGGAATACATCATGTTCAAAAGATGGTCCCTGCTTCTGCTCGCCTTCAGCTTGACCCTGGCTTTGGCGCTCCCTATGGGCAGCGGCAAGGCGGAGGCCGCTCCGGTCTCGAACTTCTTCAACGTCATCAAGCAGGACGGAGCCGATCCGTGGATGTACAAGCATACGGACGGCTATTACTACTACACCCAGACGACCGGCAACAACATCACGCTGTGGCGCTCCAAGACGATCACCGGCATCGACGCCGGCGACAGCGCGGTCGTCTGGACGCCGCCGGCGGGCACGATGTACAGCTCCAACATCTGGGCGCCGGAGCTGCACTACCTCGACGGCAAATGGTACGTCTATTTCGCCGCCGACAACGGCAGCAACGAGAACCATCGCATGTACGTGCTGGAGAACGCGAACGCAAATCCGCTTGCGGGGGGCTGGACGTTCAAGGGCAAGATCGCCGATGCGTCCGACCGCTGGGCGATCGACGGAACGGTGCTGACGGTCGGGGCGAGCCGCTATTTCATCTGGTCGGGCTGGGAAGGCACGGTCAACGACAAGCAGCATCTGTACATCGCCCAGATGAGCAATCCGTGGACGATCTCTTCCGCACGGACGCGAATCGCGACTCCGACCTACAGCTGGGAAACGAATACGACGCCGCAGGTCAATGAAGGTCCGCAGGTCATCGTCAGGGGAAGCACGATCAGCCTCGTCTACTCGGCCAGCGGCAGCTGGACGGACGGCTACTGCCTCGGCCTGGTGACGGCGGGCACATCCGCGAACCTGCTCAACGCCGCTTCCTGGACGAAAAAGAGCGCGCCTCTGTTCGCCAGCGCGAACGGCGTCTACGGCCCCGGCCATCACAGCTTCACCAAGTCGCCTGACGGCACGCAGGACTGGCTCGTCTACCATGCCGCCAGATGGCAGGGCTCCGGCTGGACCCGCAATGTCCGCACCCAGCCGTTCGGCTGGAACGCCGACAATACGCCGAATCTCGGCGCGCCGGTCAATCCGAACGCTCCGATCGCCAAGCCTGCCGGCGAACCGGGCCGGGACCGCTACGAAGCCGAGAGCGCTCTGCTGGCAGGCGGAGCGGCCGTGGCGAACGAAGCCAGCGCTTCGGGCGGCAAGAAGGTCGGCTATCTCGATACGACGAGCAGCTACGCCCAGTTCACCGTCTCCGCCCCTTCGGCGGGCTGGTACGTGCTTGCCGTCCGCAACGGCAACGGCACGAGCGGACAGCCTTGGGCGATCCACTCGCTGTCCGTCAACGGCGGCGCGGCGTCCAGCTTCTACGTGGCCTACTCCGGCTGGAACAACTGGGGAGCCTCGACGGCCAAGGTGTACCTGAACGCCGGCACGAACACAATCCGCTTCACCGGCTCCAGCAATTACGCCGAGATCGACTGCATGGACATCTTTCCCGCCGGGTGACCTGTAAATATGTCCATTGTTCCTGTAGAAGCGGCATTTTTTCGCCGATCCCCTTCCCTTACGATAGAGCTATCAAAGCGCTCGCGCCTTGAACTACCAGGCAAAAGGGGATTAGAAACAGATGAAGACTCCGAAGTTCAAGAAAGCTTCGATCCTTGCCATGACGATGATGGTTCCGCTTCTTGCAACCGCTTGCTCCAGCAATGGCGGCGGCAACGCGCCGGCCGGCGAAGGCCAGAAGAGCGGCAGCGGCAAAAAGACGGAAATTTTGTTCTGGTCGCCGTTCTCCGGCTCCGACGGCCCGTTCATGAAAAAGATCGTGGACAAATACAACAGCTCCCAGGACAGCTACAAGGTCAACTTCGTCATCCAGCCGAACGGCGAGTACTACAAGCAGCTGGATGTGGCGCTCAGCACCGGCAAGGAGCGTCCGGACTTGATGATCATGCACGTGGACAGCGTGCCGACCTACCAGAGCAAGGACCAGCTGCAGCCGGTCGATGAGCTCGCCGCTTCCGCCGGCATCAATCCGGCGGACTTCGCGGAAGCCCCGGTCAAGTACGCCACGATCGACAGCAAGCTGTACACGATTCCGCTGGACATCCACCCGCTCGTCATGTACTACAACAAGGATCTGTTCGAGAAGGCAGGCATTACTGCGCCTCCGACGAACCGCGCGGAATTCGACTCGGCGGTGGAGAAGCTGACCGACAAGTCCAAGGGCGTCTACGGCTACGTGGTGCCGAGCCTGTGGCCGCAGCAGTTCATCTTCCCGTCGCTCGTCTGGCAGAACGGCGGCGAGCTGTGGAACGGCAGCGACGTCGCCTACAACTCTCCGGAAGCGGTCGAGATGGTGCAGTGGCTGCGCGGCATGGTCGAGAAGGGCATTTCCCCTGGCAACGTGCAGCAGGACGGCGAGAACACGCTGTTCCTCCAGGGCAAAAACGCCATCCAGTTCAACGGTCCGTGGATGAAGTCCCAATTCGACGAGGCCGGCCTGAACTACGGCGTCGCCGTCATTCCGCAGATCGGCAAAGCGAAGCAGGCGATCTATGCCGGCTCCCACGGCTTCGTCGTGCCGAAGGCCGTAACCGACGCGGACAAAATCGCGGGCATCGGCGATTTCCTGAAGTACGTCGCCGGCAACTCGCTCGACTGGGCCGAATCCGGCCAGGCGGTCGCCTCGCACAAGGTGCTCGAGAGCGCCGAGTTCAAGGCGATGGCGTTCCAGAGCACGGTCGCCGAAAGCTTCCCTTCCGTTCAATTCGCGCCGAACGTGCTGAACTGGGGCACGATCGTCGAGCCGATGTGGGGCGAGCTTAGCAACGCGATTCTGGGCAAGAAATCTCCGCAGCAAGCGATGGACGACGCCGTCGCGAAGTCCCGCCAGGCGATCAAAAAATAACGGCTTTCCAAACGTAATGAGGCGGAAGGGACGGGGAGCGCGGGCAGCCGCCTTCCCGTCCCTCCTTCCGTCCACGACTATCGGAAAGATGAAATGGAGGCATCGTCTATGAAAAGCGCCTGGACTTCCCGGCTGACCTCGTTCCTGTTCATTCTCCCCTATCTGGCCGCCTTCGGGCTGTTTCTGCTCTTCCCGATCCTGTACGGCGTCGTCATCAGCCTCCAGGATTTCGAGCTGCTGTCGGCGGAGCATGCCTTCGTCGGCTTAAGCAACTACATCACCATCTTCACTCCCGGCACCTACGAGAACAGCCTGTTCTTCAAAGGCTTGTGGACGACGGCTCAGTTCGTCCTGTACTCGGTGCCGCTGCTCATCGTCATCGGCCTCGGCCTCGCGATGCTGCTGAACGCGCTTCCCGCCCGGGTGCGCGGCTTGTTCCGCACGTTCTATTTCCTGCCGTACGCGCTGTCCGCTTCCGTCATGGCCGTCATCTGGCTCATGATGTTCGACACGAACGCCGGGTTCCTCAACAGCCTGCTCGCCAAGCTGGGCATGGCCGGAATCCCGTGGCTCACCGATACTCCCTGGGCCTGGATATCGCTGGTCTCCACGACGATCTGGTGGACGATCGGATTCAATATGATCATATTCATCAACGCGCTCAACGAGGTTCCGGAGGAGTATTACGAGGCGGCCTCGATCGATGGCGCCGGGCCCTGGTCCCGCTTCGTCTCCATCACGCTGCCGACGATCCGGCCCGTCCTGCTGTTCGTCATGATCACCTCGACGATCGCCTCCTTCAACATTTACGCGCAGCCGTTCCTGCTCACGCGCGGCGGTCCCGGCGATACGACCCGGGTGCTGCTCATCAATGTGCTCGACCAGGCGTTCGCGCGCAAGGATGTCGGCTCCGCCTCGGCGATGGCGATCCTCATGGCCGTGCTGATCATGGCCGTATCCGTCGTCCAGTTCAAGCTCACCAACCGGAAGGAGAAGGCATAGATGGCGAACCCGAAAACCAAACAAGCGATTCTTCTCCTGCTCGCTGCCGTCATCGCGCTGGTCATGGTCCTGCCGCTCGTATGGATGCTGTCGACCGCGTTCAAGAACGACTTCGAAGCGCTCTCGGGAAGAATGGATTTCCTCCCGCGCAAGCCGACCCTCGACAACTTCAAGCAGGGGCTGGGCGGCGAGCTGATGAATACGCCCGTGCTGCGCTGGATCGCGAACTCGCTGTCCGTCGGCGTCATCGGCACCGGACTCGTGCTGCTGATCGATTCCATGGCGGCCTTCGCGCTGGCCAGGCTGAACGATCTGCCGCTGCGCCGGGTGCTGCTGCCGATGTTCATCGCCTCGCTGATGATCCCGGGCGTGCTGACGTTCCTGCCGATGTATATGGAATTCAACTCCCTCGGCCTGATCAACACGTATCCGGCGCTCATCCTGCCTGCGACGGCCGGAGCCTTCGGCGTGTTCCTGCTGTACCAGTTCTTCGTGTCCTTCCCGAAGGAAATCGAGGAGGCGGGACGAATCGATGGAGTGAACAAATGGCAGCTGTACGCCCGCATTCTGCTGCCGTCGGCCGTGCCGATCATGGTGACGCTCGGCATCTTCACGTTCATGGGCATCTACAACGACTTCGTCTGGCCGCTGTACGCCACGACCTCGCCGGAGATGCGGACGATTACGGCCGGCATCGCAATGATGGCGACCGGCAGCTACACGCAGAGCTACGGCAAGCTGATGGCGATGACGACGATCGCGGCGCTTCCGGTCGTGCTGATTTTCATCCTGGGCCAGAAATCCTTCGTGCGGGCGATTACGAGCGCCGGCGTGAAGTAGCTCGGGGCAGCCGGCTCCGGGCCGGACAACATGAGAGCAAGGAGACGACCGATGTCAATACGAGGCAAAAGAGCTTTCCTGCTCGCGGCGGGAGCGCTTTTAGTCCTGATCGCAGGAGGAATCTATTGGATGCAGCAGCAGGGAGACGAAGAGAAAACGCTTTCGTATAATGGACATGGAGGCATGTTCAAGAACACGCTGGCCGAGATCGACACGCCGGATCCGAGCGTCGTCTACCGGGACGGGTTCTATTACATGACATTCACGCACAATGGAGCCGACATCATGGTCATGAAATCCAGAACGCTGGATTTCCGCGCCGCAGAGCGCAAGGTCGTCTGGTATCCGCCGGCGGAAACGGCTTATTCGGCCAATCTATGGGCGCCTGAGATCCAGTATCTCCAAGGGAAATGGTACATCTATTTCGCCGCCGACGACGGGGACAACGCCAATCACCGGATGTATGTGCTGGAAGGCGAAAGCGGCGATCCCATGGGCAGCTATGCCTTCAAGGGACAGATCAAGGACGACAGCGATAAATGGGCGATCGACGGGCTCGCGATGGAGCATGAAGGCAAGCTGTACTTCGTCTGGTCGGGCTGGGAAGGCGACGTGAACGAAGCCCAGAACACGTATATCGCGCCGATGAGCGATCCTTGGACGATCAGCGGGCCGCGGGTGCTGCTGAGCCGGCCGGAGCTGGACTGGGAAAAGGCCGGAGGCCCGCCTTACATCAACGAAGGCCAGTCGCTGCTGTACAAGGACAGCCGCGCCTTCATCGTGTATTCGGGAGCGGGA
>Ga0194137_10001276_pt1 | contig 15453 bp, 27 predicted proteins | sample TARM_MetaG_T3_14_FD_134025 | JGI IMG/M metagenome (GOLD analysis project Ga0194137, IMG submission 134025) | Freshwater microbial communities from Pennsylvania, USA, analyzing microbe dynamics in response to fracking - TARM_MetaG_T3_14 (version 2) | ecosystem: Environmental > Aquatic >... | reverse complement strand
TTCATTATTCCTCAATACGAGGACAGAACAGCGGCACGAATCATAGGGTTCTATCCAGTAAGAGCAGCCGACACCAAGATACACACAGTCAATGGCGAATTGATGCTAACGTACACGATTCACGATACTACACCTAAAAAATACTCTATTCCATACAACGAAGTAGGGCATTTAAGAAAGAGTTTCTATCGAAAAGAACTGTATGGCGAAAGTAACGCACCAATCACAGCGACAATGGACTTGCTGACAACCCAAGATCAAGCGATTAAGAACTCTGTTCAACAGTCGGCCACGATTCGATTCATGGCAAAATTAGCCAGTATCTTGAAACCAGAAGATGTCAAAATAGAACAAGAGCGTTTGAGAAACATTAACTTAACCACTGACAACAATGGTGGAATTTTCGTTTATGACAATAAATATGCCGACATGAAACAGGTGGATTCAAAACCTTTCACAGTTGATGCCGAGCAAATGAAGTTGATTAACGAGAATGTTTATAACTACTTCGGCACTAATCAAAGAATCTTACAGAATACTGCTACTGAATCAGAATGGGAAGCATACTACGAAGGCGAATTAGAACCTTTTTTAATTGAGTTAAGTCAAGTTATGACCAATATGATTTTCAATATCAGCGAAATCAACAAAGGTTCAAAATTAGTGTGGGAATCTTCAAGATTACAGTACGCATCAACCGCAACTAAGATGAACTTATGGACACAAGGTTATGATAGAGGGTTGTTCACAATCAACGATGGTCGAGAAATGTTTAATATGAGTTCGGTCGAAGGTGGCGATGTTCACATGATTCGTTTGGAATATGGCGAGTTAGGAAAGAAAGATGAGGCAACAACAGATGATAAGTAACGATAGACAATACAGAGCATTTGAATTTGATGTGGTCGATGAAGAAAACAAAATCGTTGAAGGTCGAGCAGTAGTGTTTGAACAACCGACAGTATTGTTTGAAATGGATGGCATTAAATACTATGAAGTTATAGATAGAAACGCATTCAACAACGCAAACATGAAAGATGTTGTATTTGTAGAAAACCACGAGGGAACACCAGGTGCAAGAACACGAAACAACACATTGGAATTAAGTATTCGAGATGATGGACTTTACTCAAGAGCAGATTTATCAAAGAGTTCTAAAGGTCCTTCAATTTACTCGGATATTAAAAATGGCATCTATGACAAGATGTCTTTTTCATTCACTGTTCGCAAGGACTCTTATGACAAAGCAACTCGCACTCGTAAGATTCTTGAGATAGATCGCTTATTTGATGTGAGTGTGGTTACATTCCCAGCTTATGAGCAAACTTCAATATCGGCTCGTTCATTCTTTGAAGCAGAGGCAGAAAAAGAACGCATAGAGATGCGACTACGAGATGAGAAACGAAGAAGATTGGCATTGAAGTTGAAAATTGAAGGAGGTCTTGAATGACACTAAATGAAATTAACACACGTTTAGTTGAATTACGTTCACAGATTGATAGTCCAGAAGCGGACTTAGAATCACTCGAAACAGAAATTAACAATCTGATTGAAGAACGCAATTCGTTAAACGCAAAAGCTGAAAAGCGAGATGCCCTAATTAAAGCGGCACAAGAAACCACAAAACCGAATATTGTAGAACAATTCGAAGAAAGAAAAGAGGACAAAAAAATGGAAAATATCCTAGCAACACCTGAATATCGTTCAGCATTTTTCAAGAAATTAGCTGGAGAAACATTAAACGAAACTGAACAACGTTTTATCTCGACTACTGCAAACTTTGGCGGTGCATTACCAGTTGAAACTGCAAACCTGATCTTCAGCAACATTGAAGAACAACATCCAATCTTGAGTGATATTACACTTTACCGCACTGGTTCAGTTCTTGAAATTTCCCTACACAACGCAATCGCAGCAGGGGATGCAGCAGTTACAGAACAAGGAGTCGCACCAGCGGCAGAACAAAACACTTTTGCTAAAGTTACATTAAGCGGTAAAGACTTCGCTAAGTTCGTTGAAATTTCTTACGCACTAAGCAAAATGAATGGTCAAGCGTTGGAACAGTACCTTGTACAAGAAATCTCAGAACGCTTGGGCGCTGCACTTGCTAAAGAAGTTGTTACTCAAGTTACTGCTGACACTCACGCAGACAATAAGAAAACTTCAGCAGCAGTCAAAGTTACAACTTTTGCTGAACTTAACGGACTATTTGCTCTACTCAAACAAGCAAAAGGAAAAGTTGTTTACTGTAATGAATTCACTCTTTACTCTTACTTGACTTCAATCGTTGATTCTACTGGTCGCCCAATCTTCCAAACTTCAATGCAAGAAGGTGTCGCAGGAATGTTACTAGGTAGCCCAGTTAAAGTTGAAGATGCAGTAGCAGATAATGTATTCCTAATCGGCGCTCCTAAGAAAGTTATCGGTAACATGGTACAAGATATCATGATTGAAACTGACAGAGATGTTAAACGACATGTCGACATCTTTAGTGGTTATGCTCGTTTTGAGTGCAAACTAACTAATGCTAAATCTTTCGTAGTTTTCACAATGAGATTAATTTAATTCAGTTAGGGAGGGAAACCTCCCTTTCTTCCTATAAGGAGGCATTATGATAGCATACATTAAACAAATATTACGGATTGCCTCGAACGAATTTGATGCGGAAATACAAGAGTTGATTGACAGTGCTAAAGCAGACTTGAAACTAAGTGGTGTTCGTGTAGAACTAATCATCGATAGCGACACATTGATTAAGAGGGCAGTGGCGACCTACTGTAAAATGCATTTTGGGTTTGACAACAAAGACCATTTACTGCTATTAGCCGCCTATAACTCGTTAAAAACACATCTGATTGTGAGTACAGACTATGGCAAGATGGGCTGATGTAGTTTATCTAGGCACACCAGTTGAAACCCTAGTCAATGGCGAAACATTATTGTCATACACCTCAGTTAAAAGATATGTGAACAGACTATCTATTCGACAAACTGAATACTATAATGCGATGAACACTGGGCTTAAACCTGAATTGATGTTTGAAATTCGCACACTTGAATACAATGGTCAAACTGTCTTGAAATACAATAACGTTGATTACAGTGTAATACGAACGTATGACAAAGGGGAGTTCACAGAGTTAATTGTGAGCAGAAATCTTAATGGCTAAAAAACCATTTACCCTAGAAGATAACTTCGACAAGGTTATTGAACAAATCAGAGAAAAACCACAACGAGTGTTGAATATTATCGGTGCTAACTTAGTCAAGGACATTAGACCAACGTTAAAAAGCCACTATAAAGACCGTAGAGGCAGACACTTGTCGAGATCACTCGGTTATTGGGCGAGAAAACAAGAAAATGACCTGCAAATTGGTTTCAAAATGTTCTACGCACCATTCGTAATGGACAGAAACAATGAACCATTAACACCAGCAGTCATGAGAAATAAAGACATGATTGTCAAACTCATCGCAGAAGCACTAAACGAGATAGGAGGTAAACGATGAACACAAACTTACTCGCAGACAAAGTTCTCGCTTTTCTAAACACAAAGCACAGTCGAGTTTATCGAAACAAACCTCCGACATCGCCAGTGTTTCCTTATGTGGTATTCAATATAAGGGCAGTGACAGACACATATCCATCAAATGACTATATGGTTACGATTGATATCTTTGAAGCTACAAACGCATCTGTGAGGGTTATAGAAACTTTAGCAGACAGTATTGACACTCTCAATGATTCGGTCATCAAAGACACAGGCATCAACGCACATTTTACACGAACAAACAGACAATTTGTTTCATCAGCAGATTTGATTGAAGCACAAATGATAAGCATAGAATATACAGCAAGAACTTACTTTTAAGAAAGGAGTAATGAATGGCAACAGCAGATAAAATCTTACTCGGTTATGGAGTGGTAACAGTAAACGCAGTTCCTATCGGTTTAACTCGTGGTGGTTCAGTATTTACAGTCGAACGTGAAATCAGAAACATCGAAGCAGATGGCGATAAGGGTTTCGTAAAGGGCAGACAAGTGATTGATAGCGAGAACGCTAAATTGACTGTTAATGCTTTAGAACTCTTCACAGCAGCAGACATGACCAAATACTATCCAGGTGTATCAATCACACCAACACCAACAGCAACACCAACCACTGATGTGATGACTTCAACATTATCTATCGTGGCAGGGGACTACAATGATGTGGTGTGGACCGGAAAAACCAAAGATGGTAAAGCAGTCGTGATCACTGTTAAAGATGCAATCAACATGGGCAATCTTGAATGGTCACTTGAAGACAAGAACGAAGTAGTACCAAGTTTAGAGTTTACCGCTACATATTTAGAAGCATCAAGAGAAACAGCACCTTGGAGTGTAGATTTTGCAAGATAAGGGGAGTTTCGACTTCCCTCTTTTTTTAAAACTAAAGGAGTGGACAATCCATGAGAAAAATCACATTTAAAGATAGTTTCGCACTATCAAAAATCTTAGATAAAACCAACCTAACTACCGATTTGAATAAAGTTGTCGAGGAAGGTAAAGAGAAGGGTACAGAATATGTAGGTGGTCAATTCTTCATGTTACTTGCTAAAAAATGGCACATGGCAGAGAAAGAAATTATTGACTTCTTGGCAAGTTTATTCGAAAAAACCCCAAAAGAGATTGAAGATTTATCATTACCTGAATCAAAGGAACTATTCAAACAATTATTTCAAAGTGAAGATTTTAAAAAGCTTTTTACACGAGCGGTAGAAGAATAGAGTTATATGACGTGATATGCGAACGATATAGCAACGTTGAGTTTGTTCTAGGGTTAGACATTGATGAAGGTATTAAACTGACTGACATGGCTATACGAAAGCGACAAGAAGAAGCACTGCATCGTGAATGGGTAGGTTTCTTGCCACACACTGAAAAGAGCAAACAAACATCATTCGCAGATTACGTTGATAGCCGACTTCGGCCGCAGATTGAGTATGAAAATCAAATCAAGAGTAAGGATGAAATTATGTCTGACATCTTGGGAAAGGAATAGAGTATGGAATTATTTAAACTGTTTGGTTCAATTTTGATACAAGATGAAGAAGCGGTAAAAAACCTAAACAAAGTGCGAAAAGAAGCAAAAGAAGTAGATAAGGCACTCAATGAACTAGGCACTATGGCCAAAAATGCTGGTAAGGTCATCGCAGTGGGTATTGGTGCTGGCACTGCCGCAATAGGTGGGTTAGTTATGAAAACCACAGAGTCACTTGATCGCATTGATAAACTATCGCAAAAGATTGGTATGAGCCGACAAGCGTTCCAAGAATGGAACTATATTTTAGGACAAAATGGTATATCAATTGATGTCATGCAAGGTGGTTTCAAAGCCATGACCAACGCAGTTGATGACTTATTTAATGGCAGTTCAAAAATGACTGAATCATTCGGTAAATTAGGATTAAGTGCCGATGAATTGCGAGGCAAAACACGTGATGAAATCTTTGCTACCGTGATTCAAGAACTTCAAGGAATGCCAGACAGTGTGGAACGAGCCGCACTCGCAAATGACCTATTAGGCAGAAGTGCCACTGAATTAGCACCATTACTGAATCAAACCGCAGAATCAACAGAAGATTTAAAAAACAGAGCAAATGATTTAGGTTTAGTCATGTCAGATGAAACCATTGATGCTGGTGTAGTTTTCGGAGATACCTTAGATGACATCAAAAAATCATTAGGTGCGGCTGGCATGGAAATTGGAGCAAAGTTTCTTCCAAAAGCACAAGAGATGTTAGATTGGGTTATGTTACACATGCCAGAGATTCAAGCGACCTTCGACATGGTTCTAGGCGCAGTAGGCAATATGATTACATGGGTTGGTGACAATATCAATTGGATACTTCCGTTATTGGCTGGTATGTTGGCTGGTTTTGTGGCATTTAAAATCATCTCAACAATCACAACAATCTTTGGGCTGTTCAAGACTATTATTGCTGGTTCAACTGGTGTCATGGCTATTTTCAACGCAGTTATGGCGGCAAACCCAGCGATATTGATTGCATTAGCGATTGGTACTCTGATTACTGTTATTGGGTTGTTGTGGATGAACTGGGACAAAGTTTCAAAATGGCTTGGGACTTCATTTAAGGGATTAGGGAACATGTTTATAGGTATGGTTAATGTTGTCATCAATGGAATCAACACAATGATTAGAGCGTTCCTATCGCCTTTCAATCTGCTTATCAAAGGGTTTAACGCAACTATCGGTAAAATCACAGGCAAGATACCAGAGATTAGAATTGCTATCCCTAATATACCTAAATTGGCTATGGGTGGTTTAGTCTATGGCGATTCACTTGTCAATGTTGGGGAATATCCAGGCGCAAGAAGTAACCCAGAAGTTATCGCACCATTGGACAAACTACGAGATTTAATGCCGAGTCAAGAAATAGATTACAAACGTTTAGGCAGAGAATTAGCACAGTCAATCAGTGGTATGAAAGTGGTATTAGGCGAAAATGAAGTGGGCGAGTTCGTGGATATGAGATTCGCTAAGGGGGTATTCAATGTTTGAGTTTAAAGGCATAAATGCCACTACTTACGGAACGGTTACACGTGAACCTATTAGAAGAAAACCAGAGCAAGAAACACGCATCACGAAAGTCGAAGGTGCTGATACTTCAGTTATTGAAAAACTAGGTTACTTACCGACCACGATTGAAACGCAAATTGTTTTATTTGACACAACTGATTTAGATCACATTTACACATGGCTTGATGGCGAAGGGAATTTGATTCTTAGCGACAATCCAGAGAGATACATTGTGGCTCACTGTGATATGGAACTTCAACCAGAGCGATTCTCACGAGGTGTTGCTAATCGAGTGATTAGTATAGAGTTTATGATCTTATCGCCTTACTGGTATGAAAATAGCGAAGTTGCCACAGTTCTAACAGTTGCAGGGAATGTCACAAACAAGGGGAATGTCAATTCAAGACCAATCTTGAAAATCACTGGTAGTGACACAGTTACAGTTACAGTTGATGGGCGAAGTTTCACGTATATTTTTGACACACCATTTGTGATTATTGATTCACTCTTACAAGATGCTTATCACGAGGGTGTCTTGAAGAATCGAAGAATGACCGGGGACTTCCCAATCTTAGAACCTGGAATTAACGCAATTTCATGGACTGGAACAGTCACAAGCATAGAATTAACGAAAGTGAGTAGATGGCTATGAGAATCTTCAACGCAGATGAAACAATCTTCACAAGCAATGGCCTAAAGTCGCTCGAGCCGATTTATTGTCATGAAATAAGAAACGAAAGTGAGTGGTATCTTGATGTTAGAGTGCCACTTTCTTTTTTAGACTTTATCATTCAAGATAACATCATTGTGGCAGAAACACTGGATAAAGGCGAACAAGCATTTCGTATTAGAAACATATCGGTAGGTCAAGACATTAAGTTTGAAGCATGGCATATCGGGTATGATTCACGTGTATTTTCGGTGGAACTATCAACCTTTGTGAATCTAAACCCTACACAAGCATTGACTCAATTATTGACAGACACACAGACTAACAACTTCACAGTCTTTTCAAATATCGCCACACAGTTATCTTTTTCAATTATTGATGTTCCACTGTATGATGCCTTGATTGACATGGCAGAGCGATATAATGCGATATTAGAGTTTGATAACTGGCAAATCCGTTTAGTTTCTTCAATCGGTTCAGACAAGGGTGTCACTGTCGCATATGGTAAAAATCTTGAATCATCTTCCTTTGAAGAAAACTGGGACATGGTATGTACTGAACTTACACCAAGAGGAAACGATGGACTTGTAGGAACTAAAATATACTCAAGCATAGTTTATGACCGACCATACGCAAAAATCGTGTCATTCGATACTGATGACCTTACTACGTTGAATAATTTAGCAGGTGCTTATCTATCACGTTTTGAAAAGCCACGAGTGAATTACAAGGTTAAGAGTGATGTCATTTTAGCAAGTTTAGGCGACACAATCAAAGTTGAGGCAAAACAGTTCAGCCTGTTTACAGAAGTTTTAAGCTACAAGTTCAACGTGATCACACGCAGAATGATGGAATTAGAGTTCGGTAATTTCAGACCTACAATCAGAAACGCTATCGGTCAGTTAAGAACAGAAGTTGTTGAACAATCACGAACCATTACGCAATTAAAAATTGATGAAGTAAACAACGAAATCAGTGCCATCGTTAGTGATATTGGAAATTTAGATGGTCGTTTAGATTCAGCAGAAGCAAAAATAACACCTACCGCAATCACTTCAACCGTTAGAAGTTCGACAGAATACACAAATGACTTAGGGGGTAAAGAAAACACAGTCTTTAAACAAAACACAGCACCAACACATCTTAATGGTAGATTTTGGCTTGATACATCAGTAACACCAAACGTACTTAATCGCTCAAATGGGTCTGCATGGATAAAAGCAACACCAACACAAGCGAGTGAAGTTGGTGCATATTCAAGTGGTCAAGTTGATACAATATTGACTGATTATTCAACAATAACTCAAACATCTGATGCAATTAACTTAGAAATTGGTAAGGTTCAAGTTGGTGGAACAAACTTAATACGTTCGTCAAATGGTTCTCAACCAATGGGTATGTTTCTTGGTGCAGGAGCAGATATTTTATATTACAGCGACTATGTTCGTGGTACTGGTAATTCGACAGTTAACCCGTCTTACCCACGGATACGAAATGCCAGCACTCGGGGGTTAGTTCTTGATTTAACGAAACAATACACCTTATCTTTTGAAGCCAGAGCAAACGCCAATGCTAATCGTTCTTGGACTATATCTGTGGCAACCAGTTCAAATTTGGTTGCTTCTGGGGAAACTGCTGTTACTACATCATGGAATCGCTTTGAGTACACTTTTACACCTGCTGTACAAATTAACTCCACCACCGACTTTTTTATCTATTGTGCAGGACTCACAGGAGATACCACCAGTTGGTTAGAACTAAGAAATGTTCAACTTGAGATTGGTAACAAAGCAACTGCTTATAAAAATGCTAACAATGAGTTAAGCACAGCCAATTATATCTTTGACGGTCAGTATGCTACGTTTAAGAATGGTGGTTTGAGAATACTTAATAATGCTGGCACTACTGTGTTCACTGCCGATGTAAATGGAAATTTAGACATCATAGGTAAGATTACAGCAAATAGTGGGAAAATAGGTCGATTTGACATAAGTGGGAATGATTTAGTTTATACTTCAGATTTGTTTGATAAAGATTACGATAATAGTGATTTAATCAAATTACACCGAATTTTATTAGGATTTGAATCACAAACACCCTATGACTTAGCGGTATATGATTTTAATAACTCTGGAACATTAAGTGGCACTGATTTAGTTACTTTGGATGATTTTTTGACTAATGGTACCGCACTACCAACGCCACGCAAACGCATTCGTTCAGTTGTAAGAATCGGAACTAACAATGGTGCATTGACAACACAAGCAGTCGCAGAAAATGATTCTGTTGGACCAACTACTACAATTCGTGGGGAAAAGGTATCAGGTGATTTAATCAATGCTAATTTAATTGGTGCTAAAGGTGCAGATATATCTCAAATAAGTTCTGATGGAATTAGTTTTAGTGGAGCTGGTTCGACAAATAATAGAACATTAGATGATTACGAAGAAGGAACATGGACACCAATATTAACTGGAGAAACAACAGCAGGTACTGGCACATATTCTGTTCAAAGTGGAAGATACACAAAAAATGGTAATGTTGTTAAATTCGATATTGTATTATCTTGGTCGGCACACACAGGTACTGGCCACATGGGTATATCATTGCCTTTTGCTAACGGTTCTGTAATTTCATCTTGTTCAGTTGTTGCTTCAAACTTAACATTTTCAAATCAATTAGGTGCATTTATTTTGGCTAGTGGTTCTAAGGTTTTCTTGCAAATGTTCGGTTCTAATGGTGCAAGGGCATACGTTAATATGGACACAACAGGCGAATTATTTATTAGTGGTTCATACATGGTCTAGGAGGACTTATGAAACACATCCCTTTAATTCTATTATTACTCATTCTCGCTTCTTTTAGACCATTTGGCGACATCAATGGCGATTACAGAGTATCTATAACAGATTTAGTTATCGTTCACAGAATCACGTTAGGAATGGACTATACACCATTACAAAGAATAAGAGCAGACTTAAATCGTGATGGCAAAGTTGATGAATTAGATATGAATATATTACACAATTACGTATTGAATTTACCTTGAAAGGAAAATAAACATGGAACATTTAATTAAATTATTGATAGGACTACCTATCGCAATCATTAGTAATATCATATTAGGCATAGCACTTGCTAATCTCAAACACGATTTTGACAAAGAAGTGCTAAAGACAGGGGTTATCAAATCGTTATTGATTTATGTGTCAATAGGATTACTTGTTTACTTAGGCACACTACTTCCTGAACTATCAGTGTCAATCAATGGCGAACTTTACACCATACAAGGTGCGATTGAATTAGGATTATACACTTCAGTGTTGTATTACAGTGGTCAATCTGTGCTAAAATTATTCAAGTTAATCAATGCTAAGCCTACACTTGAACCACAAAAATGGGATGGCAACGAATGAAAAGGGGTCAAGTCATTAGAGATGTATCATTGTTCCCTATGGAAGTATTAGCCATTAGTCAAGGTATGTTTGGCAACTTCTCTCACAAAGGTTCAATGGCGATTGACATTATCGGTAGTGGTGGTGGTATTGAAGATGCTTTCGCACCATTTGATTGTACTCTTGTTTGGAAAGATCGTTTAAGTGGCAATGGTTTGTGTTTTCAAAGCGATAGGGCAGTCTTATGGGCAAATGGCACTACTGATTTCGTAACGTTTGTAATGTGGCACATGAACAATATCAGTGCTTATCGTGTAGGACAGAAGTTCAAACAAGGCGAGAAGATATATGAAGAAGGAAGGGCTGGTTTTGCCACTGGCAATCACATTCATCTCAATGTCGCTAAAGGTAAATACAGTGGTGGTTATCCATTAGTTAAAAACTCAAGCAACGTATGGTGTATCAGAAATCAAGTTGAACCTATGAGCGTATTCTTCGTGAATGATACTGTAATGCGACAACCTATGTATCAATGGGAAATCTATGTGCCTAATATTGCGTTTGATCGTAACGGAACTGCTAAGATTAAAATTAAATCATCTGTGCTTAATTATCGTAAAACACCCAATGGCGAACGTGTAGGATTATTGCCTCCTAACGTTGAATTATCGTACTTAGGCAAGACAAATGAAATTGGTGGTTACGAATGGGCTGAAATTGTCTATGAGAACGAAATTGTCTATTGTGCCTTAAATGATGAATGGAATGAAGTTGTGTTACCAGTTAAAGAAGTGGTCAAGGAAGTGGTCAAGGAAGTTGTTAAACCTTTAGATGAAACAATCGAAAAAAATGGGATGAAAGTTAGAGTAGTAATCACATGATAGAAAGAGAGTGTTTAATGATGGATAAACTTGACCAACTTATCACAGAGGTACATAAAATAGACAAAAACGTAACCGAGATCAAAAAAGGCCAAGAGGGATTTGAAAAGACTAACACAGAAATCATCAAGAGGTTAGAAGAAAGATTTAATTCACAAGAGAAACGAATTGAAAAGTTGGAAGGTTACATCAAGTGGGCTGTCATTATGGTTGTCGGTTATGTCATCACACAACTATTAGGATTGATTGGAGGGCTTTAAGTCCTCCTTTTTATTTTGCCTATAAAATATAAAAAATTATAAAAAGTTATTGACATATTATAAAAATAGTATATAATAGTGTTATAAGGTTAAACACCAAAAGGAGAAACACAATGGAATTCAAAGGATACACAATTGAGGAGATCATGGATGAAGTTAGATTTGGATTAAAATTAGCATTAGAACAAAAGTTAGTTTCTAAATTAGACGGTTTGCTTAATACAGAAGATGCTCACGTTGTCGATGCAAATACTACAATCTATTACGTCAAAGGATTATACAATGGAGTGGTTGCTGGGCAAGACTTATCGGCGGTTGAGTTCGTAATTGTAGAAGGCAAAGCAATTGGGATATACGCATAAGGAGGAAATTGAAATGACAACACTAAAAAACAAAAGGAGCGACACAATGCTAAAATACGAAGTAGTAAAGGGATTTTTAATTGATTTGAAAACACGTGAAGGGCATATTGCAGAGGTTACTGAATCATTCGATACGAAAGAAGAAGCAGAAGAACGTTTCATTAGAGTTCAAGGTAGATTGACACTTGAAAATGAATATGTGTCATTAAGTGAAGTTGAGTTTGATGATGATGGCGATTGGACATACGGTCATGTGTACACAGTGTACAATCAAGATTTAGGTAATAAAAATGAATGATAAACTTACTCAATTTATCAAAGAACATCCGTATGAGGTCATTACAAGGCATTCACGTGATGAAAGGCAAGTAAGGGATATAATCAGTCAATTAAGAAAGGAAGGTCATATTTATATCCCTATTGCCTCTAAGACCTATCGCAATATTAAATACTGTTCTATCAATCAAATTGAACATTATGTGAGAATACAGATTGCACACATGAGAACACAGTATTTTAATACACTGCGCCCGTTAAAAAACCATTTATCAGATTTGAAACTACAAGAAATGATTGAACAATTAGATTTGTTCGAGGGAGAAATATGAAATTAAAAATAAAACGGATTGATCGTGGAATGACACTTGAAAAAATGGCGGATAAATTAGGGGTTTCACTTCTAACATATCGAGCGTGGGAAATGAGTCCACGAAAAGTAACAGTAGAAAATGCTAAGAAGATTTGCGTCATTCTAAAATGTGATTTAGAGGACATTGATGAATGGAAACGTTAAAATGCTGGAATTGTGAAGAATTGATTGATGAAGAAGAACGCATCAGAAAAATTGAAGGTAATCGAGTTTGTGAAGAATGTTTCGTTCAACACAAAGAAGAACAAAAAGAAGATTATGAAGCAGACTATTGGGACAGAATTATTGATGAAAGGAAAGGGAAGATATGACAGTACATTTCTCACAAGAGTTTCTATTAGGTTGGTTTATCGTAAATATGTTTACCCTATCAGTTTTAGCAGTAATCGCTTGTAAATGGGTTGTGGACTTTATCGCTTGGGTTACTGGGGATTGGTTTGAATGGTTATGACCTACGTTCCGATTGAATACCACAAGGTCTTATTCGATAAGTACCTCGAATTGATTACACATCATGCGACCGAAATCTACAATCAACACGCAGAATCAGAGTTCGGTTATTTCTATTCATGGCAAGAGATTAAGGAATTAGAAGAACGATTCAGTAAAGAAGTAGCAAAAGACATATTCATGAAAGTCATTGACATGGCACGAGAAGATAATTTCGTGAACAAATATGGAGATCCATACCTACAAGGAGCAAAAGATGAATAGAACATTGATATTGATAATTTGGGGATTGATTATGGTTGCCTACTGTGGATTCTATGTTTGGATGGCAAAAATTGATTTCGATAAAAGGGATAAGGAATGAAATACAAAGTAGGGGATAAGGTTAAAGTTAAAGAATGGAAAGATTTAGAATTGGAATACAAAGTTAACGAAGATGGCGATATCGATTTTGATGCAGGGTTTACTTCTGATATGAGATTGTTTTGTGGAAAAGAATTAGTAATTAAAAAACTATGCAACGATAGTTATATATGTTTAGGAATTACGTGGGTGTGGCAAGATTGGATGTTTGAAGATGAATCAAAAAACAGTCAAACATTCAAAATCACTTGATCACGAACAAACAATCATTCATCTTAATGAACTTAACGCACTCAAAACAAGACAAATAGAAGATTTGATGAAGTTTATAGCACATGTGTTTAATAAAGAAACAGAAACAACACCGATGAAAGTTGAAGAACCCTATAAACAACATGATGAAACACTTATAGGAGAGTGTCCTCACTGCACAGCATTTGTGCAAAGTAGAAACTACTGCGGTCATTGTGGTCAAAAATTAGATTGGAGTGAAGAATGAAAGTAACCTACATCTTAAAGGATAACGTTGCAATTCATAGATTGATTATGCGACTAGAAAATATCGAAGGTATCAAATGCAAGGACAGATTTGTTGATAGAAAAATTGCACTTGAAGGCGATGACATAAGCGACAGAAAAATAATGGGATTGCTGATGACTCTTGAACTTGTTGATGATATTGAACCTCACTGGGAGGAACAAACAGATGAATAAACACAACCTAAACATTCGCTTAAAAACATTGGTCAAGAATATGTTTGTAAATAATCAATATTGTGATGTTTGTGGTCAAGCAATAGATTGGTGTGAAGAATGATTCTAAAATACACCGTTCTAATTCTAATGCCTATGATTACGATAAGTATGCTAATAGTGTTCATTTATGGCCAAGTCAAAACGTACCTTAGCAACCGAGATTAAACCTAAAACAAGAAAGGAAGTGATGGAGCGAGATAAACATTGTGTCATTTGTGGTAGTTATCAAATGCTCACTGTGGCTCATTATATATCAAGGGCAAACGGCGGACTTGGTATTGAGCAAAACTTAGTATTGGCGTGTATGCCATGTCATATGAAATTAGACCAATCAAGTGAACGTAAAAAACTGTTGCAGATTGTCAAAAATCATTTACAATCAAATTATGGAGTGATTGATGAATCAACTCTAATTTATAAGAAAGGAAGAACTTATGAATGAAATTGCAGTATTGCAGACACGACCAATTATAGACTTTTCCAAAATGCAGGAAGTAGGGTTAAAAGTTCAAGAGCGATTATCACAGTACGACTTTGCTAATTTAGTGGTTACTGATGAAAATGTCAAAGAAATCAAAGAACTTCGCACAACTTTACGAAAAGAATTTGATTTAGCAGAAGCGACACGTAAGGCAATCAAAAAAGAAGTGAATGATTCTTACATGCAATTTGAAGAAGCTTTCGGAGAAAATATCGCTAAGCATTATCAAGACGCTGATGCGAAACTCAAAAAAGCCATTGATGATGTTGAATCTGCAATCAAACAAAAAAAGGAAGATGAAGTTAGGACTTTCTTCAATGAATTAGTGACAAAAAATGAATTGGACTTCTTACAATTTGAAATGATGAGGTTGAACGTAACATTATCATCATCACTGAAATCACTCAAAGAAGAAGTAGATAACTTCATTAAAACGGTTTTAAGCGATATTTCACTCATAGGCAGTCAAGAACACCAAGAACGCATTTTCGTTGAATATAAGCGTTCTCTGAACGTATCACAGGCAATTCAAAAGGTTATTGCAGATGTCAAAGCAGAAAAAGAGTTAATTGAACTTAAAAATCAACCAGTTCAAGAGTTAG
>Ga0194137_10001275_pt1 | contig 15465 bp, 12 predicted proteins | sample TARM_MetaG_T3_14_FD_134025 | JGI IMG/M metagenome (GOLD analysis project Ga0194137, IMG submission 134025) | Freshwater microbial communities from Pennsylvania, USA, analyzing microbe dynamics in response to fracking - TARM_MetaG_T3_14 (version 2) | ecosystem: Environmental > Aquatic >... | reverse complement strand
TCTATTACTATAAGTATATCACCATACTTTGTAGTACTTCTACTAAACTCAATTAGTAAGTCCTTAGAATTAAGTGAAGTTAATATTCTAGGTTCAACACCCTTTTGTAACTTAATATCAACTTTAACCTCATTACTTAACTCAACTATGTTAATTGATTGAATAAATCTATCGTTATAGTCGATTTTAGAATTAACTAAACTCGTATGTTGTTTTGGTACAGTAAGCGTAAATGTATTATTTATTGTATCGAAATTAGGTATATAATTAGTTACCTGATTGGCAATTAGAGTTAGCTCTGCTTTAGCGTTACTTACTTCGTTGTAAACTATAGTTTGAGTTACCTTTTCTAAATATACCGTTATCTTATTCTTACTAATTTCGAATACGAAATCGTTAGTATCGATATTATCACCTAAATCAATAACTATTCTCGCAACAGTTGCATTGCTATCTGGATTAACTTGTGAAATTCGTGCGTATTTCGCAACACGTCCATTCAAATTTATTTTACTGTTATTAAGTGCTGCTGCCACATCTGCATTCTTAATATCAATAACTAGTCTATTGGGTGAATCTAATTTCATTACATTTGTATCATCGATTCCAACACCTTCTATTACTAACACTTCTCTATTTTGAATGTAATTCATGGCAACCGAATTTAATATATTAGCTCTATCTTCTCCCCTACTTACCGGTGGAGTACCATTTGGATTAAAACTAATGACCATTTCTTTGTTTACATCATCATAGTAAACTCTGTACTCATCATATCTATTTACGTCTAATACAACTCTAGTTTTAAACGGATTAACTTCGAATTGAGAAACCCTAACTCTTTTTAATAGTTCATTATTTACATCAATAGCTAGAACGTTATTTGATGACAATTTACTCTCATTAGTCATATCAAATTTCGCATTGTCAAAGTCAAATACTAGCCTGTCAAGCATAACTGACTTATCCTCCGAAGGCAACTTCATTACCTTATGCGTTAATGGGTTACTAGTCTTAATTCTAATTTCCGGTTTATTATCTATGCTAACAACGTTGACATCACTAATTGTTTCGCTATTCTTTACAACAAATCTTGACCAGTCTGGAGAAATATTAAAGCTTAGTCCCCCATTTTTAAGCCCTTGTAAGTTACCTTGCTGAGCAGGGTAAAGATTTCCTCTATATAAAACTCCGCCTCTCTTTAGTACTAAGTCATTTATTCTCTGAATAAATACTACTGCCTGTTCCCTCAATAAATTGTCATTGACTCCATATGTACTGAAGTCCATTAGATTGGCATTAGTCCCAAAGGAAAACTCATTTTCATACATAAACTCAACGGATTGTTCTAATGTTAAATTAAAACCATATGCTGCTGCTACAGTTCTTGCTACATCGCCACGGTTTATTGCATTCTCTCTAGTGGTAGCATTGTCCAAACCTTTAAATGGCAACAAATATTCCTGTGCAACCTTATAAACTGGCGTTGCCCAATGTTCCCCAGGTTTAGGCTGTGGAACTTGTCCTTCTCTAATGTAACGAGTTAAAATCGTTGCCCAGTTATTTTCAGGCATCTGGACTCCAGGGCGGAAAGTGTTGTCTTCATATCCTGATATAATTTTATTACTAACAGCCCAATTAACAGCGCCCCTCGCATATTCAGAAATGTTAGCATTGTCCTTAAACTTTGTATTAGAAGTATTTGAAAATGACGATATAACACTTCCAGACAAAAGAACTAAGGTCAATAGTACTGCAATAATTTTTTTCATGTTTCCTCCCCCTAGATAAAGTAGTTTATAACTTATTTATATCTTAAGGGGTGGGGTAAGTCAACATTTGGCGAGAATTGTTAATAAGATGTAATATTGTTGTCATAATACTTTATATAATTCATCATCCGTATTTGATTCGAAATTTTTCGACCCGTTTCTTGTAATAATTGTTCGATCCTTTTCTAAAACTTTACCAATCTCACTAAGTGGAATCTCATAATTATTGAATAGATTAATTAAATCTCTTTTTCTATCCTGAGAAATAGTCATTAACATTGCACCACTGGATATTAATTTATAGGGATTGATAGACAATGCATCACATATCTCCTTTGTTTCTGGCCTCACGGGTATATTTTCCTCATAGATTTCGATTCCTAAGCCTGAGGCCTCTGCAATTTCCCATAAGGCACCCAGAACTCCACCCTCTGTAACATCATGCATACTCGTAACCCCAAACTTACCAGCTAGTACTCCCTCTTTGACTACACTTATATGCTTAGAAAATTCCTTTCCTTTTTCTAGGATTTCAGCACTCACCAAATCTTTTAGTTTATGCTCTAAATCATGGGCTAATATTGATGTCCCCTCAATGCCTGCAGATTTGGTCATTAAAACCGCATCTCCAATCTTAGCACCCTTCGTAAATATCATTTCCTCTTTTAACTGTCTACCAATTGCAGTAGTCGTAACTACTATTTTGTTCACTGCTTCAGTAATTTCCGTATGACCACCTACAATCTCAACATTTAATTGTTCAGCGGTTTCGTTCGCATCCTTCATTATGGCATCTATTTCATTCTCTGTAGTCCCTGGAGGAGCCAAAATAGTTAATAAAATAGCCATTGGTGCGACACCATTAGATGCCACATCATTACAGGATATATGTATACTAAGGCTTCCTATATTGCTTGATGCTCCTGTTATAGGATCCATGCTTATAACACATGCGTATTTATCAAAGTCCAAGACAGCACAGTCTTCCCCAATATTCCCTCTCATTAAAACCTCTGGTCTTTGATGCTTTATATTATTAAACACAATATTTTTTAATTGGTGTGCTTGTAGTTTTCCGGCTTTCATGTTTACTTCCCCCCAATTTTTATAATCGTATTATATCATAAATTATAATTATTCAGAAAAAATACTATTCCACTGTTCCAATGTTAATACCCTGTGGTCAGAGACAATAAATAGTAGTTTTATATCTTCTGGAGGTACAGGGTGAAATATTAGAACCTCCGCATCATAGTCTTCTTCTAAGTCCTTTCTAATTTCCATGTTATCTGTAAAGCTCAAGGAAGTTCGCCAATATTCTTCTGCAAATTCCCTACCTTTTGTTTCTAGATAATTAGTAGCCTGCTTAAACCCCTTTACATCCTTTAAAATAAGTGGCTCATATATTTGATTGGCTCTACTTTCATTTGCTATCCAACACTTACTTGGATTAACTTTAAGAGCTAAAACAACCGTATGCGAATGGAAATTAGGATTCTCCCTATAATTCAATGAAGCAAAAATGGCTTTTTTTCGTTCTACCCATGGAGGTATAGTCTCTGGCCTACACTCATCTATAAACTTATGGAAATCAATGTATCTTTCCTGGTAACTACATTTGTCATCATAGTTGATTCCTTTATGCAAAATCAGATTAAGATCATTTATTGGTGCTATATGATAAATATAGCCTGTTTTAGTATAATCGTCAAAAAACATATTGTCTCCTCTCAAGAAATATTTACATGGTATTGTTAATCTAATTTATAAACATAATACAGTTATAAAAGAAGGAGGCGGATTTTTATGATATCAATTCATTGTACTCAATCCTGTTTATATGAAAACGAAGGTAATTGCACATTAACTCATGTTACTTCAGTTACAAATTCAACAAATCATATTTGCGCCTACTACAAAGAAAAAAATAAACCTGAGAGGAAGCCTCTCAAGCAATAGTATTTTCAATACTTTAAATTATTATAATAAAACTGCTTTTATTTTTACATTCATCAAGTACAGAACATCCTACGCTCTTAGCAGATACTTATATAAACTCTTTATTAAAAATTATTTCGGCTGGAATTCCTGCAGTTATGGAGTGATAGTATAAGTTACTATCCATATAATAGCAGATTCTTGCCTACTTCTTTCCTTCTTATCAAATGTAGTAGTTAGTCTATGACCGGTAGCAGCCTCTTAATTTTTTTCGTAAAACTACAGGCCCATGTGGTATCTCTTTTCTCTCCCATTATAATGCATATGTTCATAAAATTGATATTAGTTTTCATTGCATAGTAATACTATATTGATTCATATAAAATCAGTATGTCTTTGTATATTAATGTATAGAATTTTATATAAAAACAATACAAAGTTATAGTATTATGTTTATAAATTAACTATAATGTAAATACATATAAGTTAAGGGGGAATAATTCATGTTAAAAGGTACACAAACAGAAAGAAATCTTTGGCTTGCATTCGCTGGAGAAAGCCAGGCACAAAACAAGTATGCTTTTTTCGCAAGTACTGCAAAACACGAAGGAAGAGAAGATGTTGCAAAAGCTTTCGAAAAAAACTCTGATCAGGAAAAGGAACACGCTAGAGCAATATTTGGATTTTTAAACGAAAATACAAATACTGAGACTAATTTAAAAATCTCAGCACAAGGTGAAAATTATGAAGCATTTACAATGTATAAAGAATATGAAAGAGTTGCTCTTGAAGAGGGCTTTGTGGATATTGCTAAATTCTTCAGAGAAATTGCTAAAATAGAGGCAGAGCATGAAAAGAACTTCCTTGAATTACTCAAAACCTTTTCTAAAAAATAAATAATACGATGAGCTTAGCCCTAATATTGTTAGTGGTATAAAAAATGTGAGGGCTATTTTCACTGCAGTGCTGTAAAAAAAGGTCTCGGGTAGTATTTGAACCAGTATCTCTTTACTAGGATCAAGAATCCATAGGTCATTACTAAAGAATAGTAGATGAAAATAATCGAAGTACTTCGAAAAATCATATCTCATGCATATATACAGTCCTAGTAACAATGCATAGTTTGAAACTCCAGCATATACTAATACTTTACTTAAGTTTTTTCTCCAATCCTTGTCTAATTTTACTATTCCAATGACTATACATAAAATAGCCAGCAAACTAATTCTTCTAACTCTCCTACCTAATACAAAAAGATTTTTTACATCCTTCATATGCTCTATTTCTCGTTCAGAAAAAACCGCTCTTTTCTCATTATCCCATAAAGCCTCAATATTTAAACTTTCTAAATCATCCCTTAAGTATAATACTATACTATCTGTTACATATTTTAGGTTTGACTCATCAATTTTAACCCTTGCGGATATATTATTCTTCTCATATTGCTGTAAGTAATGATTCGTGTTAAAGGAAACAAACTCAATTGCGCTTAGTAATAAAAATAGGGATAGAAAAATTCCAAGACTGAAATAAACTAACTTTTTCACTTATTTTCCTCCTCATCTTCTTTAGATTTTCTAAATGTTTACTATTTTGTTTAACACAATTTTTCTAAGCAACGATAAAAATCATACTTTTATATAAAAAGCATGATCTTTATCAAATATATTATTTAACTTTAGTTATTTCTTCTAGGATTATCAAAACTCGGAGGTGTTGGATTAGGTGCATTGAAACCTGGTTTTCCTGGTGAAGATAAATCAAAATACAATTTAGAATCCTTTGTTACTCCAAAGTCTCTATTTGAACCTGTATCCTGTATTTTATTTAGGGCCTCTCTGAATAAGGCATTATGTGCCTCTTCCCTATTTAAAAGAAAATCAATAGTCTCCCGTACATATTTATCTTCGATTTGTCTATATAAATATTCATAAACTACCTTTGCTCTTTGTTCTGCTGCGATATTTGATAATAGGTCTGCAACCAAGTCCCCTGTCACGTTAACATAATTGGCAGTAAAAGGTTCACCAGATGAATTAGCAAGCATTGGAGATAACCCACCTAAAACATGAGTTTCTATTTGTCCATTCATAACCCCCCCGACATTTAAGTCATGGCCATTCAGTAGGTTAATTGTTTGAGCAACCATCTCCATATGGCTTAGTTCCTCAGCTCCGATATCCATAAATAGATCCTTAATTATTGGGTCTTTGATTCTAAAACTTTGAGACAAATATTGAAGTGCTGCCTTTAGTTCTCCATTTGGCCCCCCTAATTGTTCCTGCATTAAATTCGCATATTGGGGATTTGGTCTTTCTACCTTCACTTCTCTCAATAACGCCTTATCGTGTTTAAACATATACATCACTCCTACTTATGTATTTTAGACTCTAGATATATTGTTTCTAATTTTCTATTTTTTATTTACACAAAAATGATCTCACTAAACTTATTTATTTACTATGCCCTATATTTAATTGTAAATAACAGTAAAAGGGAACCTAATTAAAGTTCCCCTAGTAGTTTTTCCTATTTATTTTTATTGATACTAAACTCAGCACGTCTTTATTGCCAGAGTAGATTATATAGAATTAGTTTCTTCCTTTTCCCTTTTTACCTTTATTTCCTCGTTGACGTTCATCGTCCCTTTCATCCTCATCATGTTCCTTGTCATCGTCTTCTTCTTCAAATTCTTGTCTTTCTTTTATCTTAGGCTCTTCTAATTTTTCTCTCTCTTCTTCCTCAGCCTCTTCTAATCTTTCTCTTTCTTTTTCCTCAGCTTCTTCTAATCTTTCTCTCTCTTCTTCCTCAGCTTCTTCTAATCTTTCTCTTTCTTCTTCCTCAGCTTCTTCTAATCTTTCTCTTTCTTCTTCCTCAGCTTCTTCTAATCTTTCTCTTTCTTCTTCCTCAGCTTCTTCTAGTTTTTCTCTCTCTTCTTCTTCATCCTCTTCCAATCTTTCTCTTTCTTTATCTATCTTTTCTTTAACCTTTTCAATCTTTTCATTAGCTTTTTCAGTTCTCTTCATACCTTGCTCTAATCTTTTTTCAGTTCTCTTAACTAGATTTTTTACATCTTCATTTGATGTTTCGGCAGTATCCTTTAAGTTTTCTAATTCGTCCTTTAGTGTCTCTGCTGCCTTTACTTTTTCTTCTGCCTCTCTAATAGCCTCTTGATCCAAACTTTTCTTGGCCGCCTTCAACTCCTCCTTAGCAACCTTTAAATCTTCTTTCGAATCAAAAAACACTACCTTTGCAGCATAGAAGCCATTCACAGCTGTTATTGCTTTATCTTGTTCACTCAATACACTCTCTATAGAAATTTTAGCATCTTCCGGTGCTTTTTCTAGAATAGTCTTTAGTATTTCCTCACCTTTTAAGTAGGCTTCATTAAGAGTCTCAAGATTCTTTACCGCCTCTTCCTTTGCCTCTATTGCCTGATTAATATGTATAGTAGCAGACGCCAACAACTCCGTATACTCGTTCATTGCCTTATTTGCCAGTTCTTCTTCTCCTTCATTAGTCATTATAGCTGATTCTGCAGCCCTTTCAGTTGCAAACTCAGCTTTAAGAGCCCCTAACTTTTCTTCGCTTTGGGTAATTGCTAATGTAAGTTCTTCAATTGCTCTCTCGAGACTATAGAAAATTGAGTTAGGCAGTACCCCTGCTGAATCCTCTATCACAGCGTCATCTACTATTTCAACTTCTGAATTTTCAACTTCCAAAATTTCTTCTTCAGTTACTACTGTTTCTTCTGTTACTACCGTTTCAGTCACATAACCAGTATCAGAAACTGTAGCAGAATTTGCATATACTGCTCCTAGTGTTCCAGTTATGTAGACTGCTAATGTTATTGCAGCAATTCTTCTTTTCATAAGATATTCCTCCTTAGTAAATATGATCAAGTTCTACTTTAATTAAACCATTAATAAACTCCTTTACCTATAGTCTCATAGCCCTAATTACTATTATGTAAATTTTTATCATCAATGCCTTTCACGTGTTTAGTTAGGGAGATTATTAACCAGATATAAAGAAAAATACGACAATGTATGCCGTATTTTCATTAGAATCTAATCTATCATATTTTTAAAGTCTTCCTCGGTTAAAATCTTCAAGTTAGTATCAACCCCAGATTGTATTATTTCATTAGCCTTATCCAGTTTCGACCCAGCTTCTTCCCCTGCAATTACATAATCAGTATTTTTACTTACACTACCAGAAACATTTGCACCAAGTTTCTCTAATGTCTCCTTTATTTCTTTCCTAGAATAGTTATTTAATGTTCCTGTTACAACCACTGTCTTACCGGCAAATACACTATCTACAGTTTCTTTCTTATCGTATTTAGGTGTGACACCTTTTTCTAAGAGACAATTAATACTTCCCATAATTTTGTCGTCATTGAAAAAATCAAGTATGCTTTGGGCTACAATACCCCCTATATCAGGAATTTCTAATAATTCCTCATAGGATGCTTTCGATATATCATTTAAGGATTTAAAATTATTAGCCAAGTCCGTTGCTGTTTTCCTGCCTACGTTTGGTATGCCTAATGCATAAACAAATGCGTCTAACTTGCAGTCTTTGCTCTTCTCAATTGCATTTAGTAGATTTTTTACTTTTTTATCTCCAAATCTATCTAATTTTATTAAATCCTCATATGTTAATTCATATAGGTCAGCAATGCCCTTTAAGCCTAATGATTCATATAGCTGCTCTGCGGTCTTTTCACTAAATCCCTCAATATCCATGGCATCTCTACTGGCATAATGAACAATTGCAGACACTAACTGAGGTTTACAGGATAATGAATTGGGACAGAATATATGTGCTCCCTTTTCCACAACCTCACTACCGCAGGCAGGGCATAAATTTGGTTTCTCTATGTCTATACCTTCGGCGCAATCTTCGTCTACACTTCCCATTATTTCTGGAATTACATCATTAGATCTCCTAAGCCATACTTTGCACCCGACCTTGACTCTTTTACGTTGTATGTCATCCCAGTTATTTAAAGTGGCCCTTCCCACTGTAACTCCACCTATATCTACTGGCTCTAATTCAGCGGATGGAGTAAGTTTACCGGTTCTACCCACCTGCCATATAACATTCTTTAGTTCAGTGATAACTTCCTGGGCTTCAAATTTATACGCTATTGCCCACCTAGGAAACTTTTGGGTATAACCCAACTCTTTTCTCATTCCTATGTCATTTATTTTTATAACTAAACCGTCAATTAAGAAATCTAGCTCCTTAACCTTTTCCTTAAGTACGTCTATTTCTGCAATAACTTCCTGTATGTTACCACATAGTCTTAAATACTGATTTACAGGGAACTTATTTTGTCTCAAAAATTCAATCATTTCCATATGGGTCCTGAACTCCATATTTTCATAAAATCCAACATTATAGCAAAAAGCGCTAATATTTCTCTTTGCTGTTATCTTAGGATTCAGGTTCCTCAGAGCGCCAGCAGCAGCATTTCTCGCATTTTTTAATGGTTCATCTGCGCTTTCATTATACTTATCCAGGACTGAAAGTCTCATCATTCCTTCACCCTGGACTTCAATACGACCCTTATAACCTATCTCTAATGGTATCGTTTTTATTGTCTTAACCTGTTCTAGAATGGATTCTCCGATAGCACCATTACCTCTAGTTGCACCTTGAATCAGAACTCCGTTATTGTAGGTTAGGTTTATTGTTAAACCATCAAACTTATACTCTATTACGTATTCAATTTCATTCTCTGAATTCTGAATTAGTTTTTTTACCCTATTATCCCATGATATTAATTCCTCGTAGGTTTTAGCCTTATCTAGACTCCATAGGGGCATCAAGTGGGTATGTTGAGTAAAGCCCTTAAGGGTTTCTCCCCCTACCCTCAGGGTTGGAGAGTTGTGCAATACAATCCCAGTTTCTAACTCCAAGGACATAAGCTCATCATACAACTTATCATAATCCCTATCACTTATACTCGGATTATCTAAAACATAATAAAGATAATTGTGTTCATTTAATTCATTTACTAGCTGCTTTAATCTTTCGTGCTTCTCCATTACCTACACCTCTATTCAACAGTAGCTAAACTTACAAATGCCGTATCGATTTTTTTAATACCCATACCATCAAAGGCAATAGTGGCCACAGTTCCATCTATTGAAATAATTGTACCTACTCCAAACTTAGAATGTTTTACCTTCGATCCAGCCTTAACAGAACCTTTATTACTTTCTACTGGTTTAACATTAGGAATATTGTGTTGATGCAAGTGTCCTTTAAAAACTGGTGAAACCTGCATTTCCCTAACCTCTTTTTTACGATCATATGAAGGCTTGTTTCTATCAATTAATTCCGATGGTATTTCATCAATAAATCTAGATATTTGATGGAAACTAGTTCTCCCATATAGTGTTCTCATTTTAGTATGAGTCATATACAACTTTTCCATAGCTCTAGTTATACCAACATAACATAGTCTTCTTTCCTCTTCTTCGTTATTTTCCCTAATAGACATCGGTGAAGGAAAAATACCCTCCTCCATCCCGGGCATAAACACAATAGGAAATTCTAATCCCTTAGCACTATGCATAGTCATTAAAACAACAGCATTATCATCTTCACTTAATTTATCCGTTGCTGATTCCAGAGAGGTCTTCGCTAAAAAATCCTCTAGGGTTTTTGTTTCGGAGTTTTTATCATAATCTAGTGTTAAGGATTTAAACTCCTCCAAGTTCTCAATTCTTCCTAAAGACTCAACCGTATTCTCTAATCTTAAGGATTGAATGTATCCAGTTCTTACATAAACTTCGTCTGTTAATTCTGTTAAGGATATTTCATCCTTTTTCTTTTGTAGATCAAGCATTAAGTAGGCAAATTGTTTAATCTTTTCCCTTTGGGCTGAACTTAATCCCTCTACCTTATCCACTTTTAAAAGGGCTTCAAATAAACTTATTTCCATGTCCTCAGCAAATTGCTCTAATCTCTCTATGGCCTTAGCACCAATTCCCCTTTTAGGTACGTTTATAACCCTATTGATACTTACGTCATCTATGGCATTTTCAATAATGTTTAGGTACGCTATAATATCCTTTATTTCCTTTCTACCATAGAAAGGTGTGCCCCCATAGATTTTGTATGGAATACCCTCCTTCATAAGGGCATTCTCTAAAACCCTAGATTGGGCGTTGGTTCTGTAAAGTACAGCACAGTCAGCGTAAATCTTGTCCTCATTATGAATAACACTATTAATTGACTGGGCTATATATCTAGCCTCATCGTGCTCATTGTCGGCACAATAGTAACCAATAACATGTCCTTCTTCTTTGCTTGTCCAAAGCTTTTTACTTTTTCTACCCTGGTTTTTGACCACGACAGAGTTGGCAGCCTCCAGAATATTTTTTGTTGACCTATAATTTTCCTCTAGTTTAACTACCTTTGATTTAGGAAATTCCTTTTCAAAACCTAAAATATTCCTAATGTCAGCTCCACGCCACCCATAGATAGACTGATCATCATCACCTACTACGCATAGATTTCCATGTTTTTTTGCAAGTAAACTAACTAGAGTATATTGGCCCATATTTGTATCCTGAAACTCATCTACTAATATATATTTGAATTGGTCCTGATAATGGGCCAGTACCATTGGAAATTGCTCAAATAAGATTACAGTCTTCATAATTAAATCGTCAAAGTCCATTGCATTATTACCCTTTAACTTTTTCTGATATAACTTATATACATCTGCAATTTTCTGCATCATAAAATCCCCAGTATTCTCTCTAGCAAATTCATCAGGGGTCATCAATTTATCCTTCGCACTACCGATAACACTCTGAATGTTTTTTGGATCAAAGGTTTTATCATCTAAATTTAACTTTCTCAAGCAATCTTTTACAACTACTAATTGATCAGACGAATCATATATAATAAAGTTCTTACCATAACCTAGCTTTTCTATTTCCATTCTTAAAATTCTTACACAGGCGGAGTGGAAAGTACTTACCCAAAGACTTCTGTTATTGTAGCCTAAAATAGAACTTAACCTTTCCTTCATTTCTTTAGCAGCCTTATTAGTAAAGGTAATAGCTAATATACTTTCAGGGGAAACTCCCTTTTCATTTATTAAATAGGCAATTCTATGGGTTAAAACCCTTGTTTTTCCGGAGCCTGCCCCAGCCAATACTAATAAAGGACCTTCAGTACAGATAACTGCGTCCTTCTGTGGTATATTTAAATGATCTAAATTCATTATTAAACTCCCCTCAATACCAAATATTTTTCTATATCTATGTTACCTTATTTGCATATGATTAGCAACGACTAGTCCAAGTACCAATGGCATTAAAAGTAATAAAAAATGAGTTAAAGAGAATCATCCCCCTAACTCATTATAATTTCATTACATATATCTTCGATACTTTTGTTGTCCGTATTTATAACTACATCTGCACAGTTTTCGTAAAGAATTTTTCTTTTTTCCAGTAGCTCAACTATTTGATCCTTTGTTTTAGACTTTAGTAGAGGTCTACTGCTATCTTCCTTTAATCTGTTATATATAGTTTCTGGAGATGCCGTAAGTAAAATAATTTTACCATTCTTTTTCAAACTAGTAACATTATCATTATTTAAAACTACTCCACCACCACAGGATATAACCGTGCTTCTATTTACTTCTAATGACTTTACCTTCTGGGTCTCTAGCTCTCTAAAATACTCTTCACCCTTTGCCTCAAATATATTTGAAATAGAAGTTCCCTGCTCCTTCTCAATCATATGATCCACATCTACATATTCCATAGATAAAATAGTTGATAAGTAAGTTCCGACAGAGGTTTTACCACTTCCCATAAATCCTACTATTACAATATTCTTTGGAAATAGAAGGGAAGTCTGAACTCCCTTACTTATTTTCATTATTTCAACAAATAACTTTTTAGCAGGCTCAATAAACTTATCATTTTCTATCTCTTTGGCTATCTTATTTAAAACCTCTTCTTCCCTACTTTTATGAAATATTGGAAGATTTGCTTCTTTCTTAGCCTTCGCTACTTGGACAACTAGGTTTAGTCTCTTTTCAAATAAGTTTGCAATTTCCTTATCGATTATATTTATTTCATCTCTAATAGAATCTAGCTTTTTCAAACATTACACCTCATCCCAGGTTATATCTTCCTTAGACAATAGTATTTCATTTACTTTTCCGGACTCATAGGGTAAAATAAATGAAATTTTATCCTTTAAATTCTTTTTGTCATAAGACATTATATTAACTAATATATCCTTACTGAACATAGATATATCTAAATCTACATTAGTTTTCTCAATAACTTTTACTATTTCATCAAAATAGTTTTTATCTATTAATCCCATAACTAGCGCCATTTTAGCCTCGTAATACATACCAACAATGACCGCTTCCCCATGGGTATACTTCTCATATTTCGTAATAGACTCTAGGGCGTGACCTATGGTATGACCATAATTAAGAATCTTTCTAAGGCCCTCTTCCTTCTCATCCTTTGATACTATATATGCCTTGATCTCGCAACATCTTTTTATTATATACTTCATTACATCCTCATTAAGGGATAATATATCATTAAAATTTTCGCCAATATATTTTAAAAACTGATTATCATAAATTACTCCATATTTAATTACTTCACCAATACCACTTATTAACTCTTTCTTTGATAAGGTTTTAAGTACATTTAAGTCTATAACGACGGACTTAGGTTGACTATATGTTCCCACTATATTTTTGGCCTGGGGCATATTGACTCCAGTTTTTCCCCCTACACTACTATCAATTTGAGCTAACAGTGTTGTAGGTACTTGAACCCATTCCATCCCCCGCATATATATGGAGGCACAAAAGCCTGATATGTCCCCTACTACACCACCACCCAGGGCAATAAGTTTTGATTTTCTTGTCATCTGTTTTTCAAGCATAAATGAAATTATATCTATAACTGTTTCTATGTTTTTTGATGATTCTCCTGGGGTAATAACGTATTTGAATACTTCCTTACCCTTAAATGCATCCATCACCTTTTGACCATAAAGTTTGTCTACATTTTCATCAGTTATAATAACCCATCTGTCCGCATGTCCAACATTATTGAAAATAGAACCTAGTAGATCGTCACCTATATTAATCCAATAGCTTTTTTCTCCTAAATTAATATATAATCTTTCCATCTCTTTTCAATCTCCTTCTTATGATCTCCACCAAACTTTCTAAAAAACTCCTCTGCTATTACAGTGATGGTCACCATCTCTCCTACTACCGATGCCGCTGGAACCGCACAGGTGTCACTACGCTCTATAGATGCACTAACTGGTTCCTTTGTTTCTATATCTACAGTTTGTAACGGCTGATATAGGGTTGGGATCGGTTTCATACCACATCTAACAATGATATTTTCACCATTAGACATTCCCCCTTCTATACCTCCTGCATTGTTGGTGTTTCTATAATATTCCTTTTGTTCATCATAATAAATCTCATCATGAACTAAGGAACCCTTTGTAATTGAACTCTCAAATCCCCATCCTATCTCTACACCTTTAATTGCTTGTATACTCATTAGGGCATAGCTTAATTTTGCATCAAGCTTTCTATCCCAGTGAACATAGCTGCCTAAACCCACAGGAACACCAGTTACATGAATATCAAATATTCCACCTAAGGAGTCCCCTACATTTTTAGCTTCTTGTATTTCTTTAATCATTAAGGATTCTTTATTCTTATCAACACATCTTACTTCAGATAAATCCGCTTCACTTATTTTATCTATATCAGTTATTTTTTCTTCAACCTTAACTGATCCAATAGCCGTCACATGGCTATACACTTTTATATTAAAATATGCCATAATCTGTTTCAGTATGCTACCTGCGGCTACCCTAACTGCAGTTTCCCTGGCACTACTTCTTTCTAAAACATTTCGAACATCATCAAAATCATATTTTATTGCCCCGGATAAGTCAGCATGTCCCGGCCTTGCCTTAGTAACCCTTCTCTCAATTCGATCTACTTCTACAGGGTTCATAAATTGCTCCCAATTTTCGTAATCCTTATTTACAATCATAAATGAAATTGGACTGCCTAAGGTTTTTCCACCCCTTACTCCAGATAGGATTTCTACCCTATCTGTTTCAATAAGCATTCTTCCACCTCTACCATAGCCTTTCTGACGCCTTGCTAAATCCTTATTTATTTCTTCTATATCAATATCAAAATTTGCTGGACACCCTTCTATTATGCCTATAAGACACTTTCCATGGGACTCCCCTGCAGTAAAAACCCTTAACATATAAGTCCACCTGCTTTCTATATTTACTTAATTTCACCCTTAGGATAGGATCCAAATATCTTTATATAGTTGCTATATTCCTCAATTTTCTTAAGAACTTCGCTTATTTTCTCTTCCGTTATATGACCAATAAAATCAATATAAAACACGTATTTACCTATTTCAGCCTTTGCAGGCCTAGATTCAATTCTAGTTAAATTAATTGAGTGCTCGGAAAATATTTTTAGCACCTTAAATAAACTTCCTGGAGAATCGTCCTTTAAATATAGGGCGATGGATGTTTTATCATTTCCAGTAGGCCCCTCTGCTGACCTTCCAATTACAACAAACCTAGTCTGATTAAACTCATTGTCCTGGAGATCAGATAAAATAATATTTAGTTTATTTAACTCCCCTGCGTATTGATTTGCTATTGCACCATATTCAACACC
>Ga0194137_10001274_pt1 | contig 15468 bp, 26 predicted proteins | sample TARM_MetaG_T3_14_FD_134025 | JGI IMG/M metagenome (GOLD analysis project Ga0194137, IMG submission 134025) | Freshwater microbial communities from Pennsylvania, USA, analyzing microbe dynamics in response to fracking - TARM_MetaG_T3_14 (version 2) | ecosystem: Environmental > Aquatic >... | reverse complement strand
TGTCTTTTATACCGTGAACTATCAAGCTAGCCCACGGTTGCTTTATTGATATTGCTTTCATCCTTCAAAATCAAATAATGATGGTGCGACTTCCTGTTTAGCTACTTTCTCAGCTTTCTTCTCCAGCTTCTTTTTACGGGCTTCCTCAATCTTCTTGATCTCTTTAGCCTCGTACTCCTTAAGAGCGGCTTCTTTAGCTGATTTCTTTTCCTCCTCGGTTAATTCAATGGTATGGTTTACAACCACCATGGCATTAGCCGGCTTAACGTTTTTGATGTCGTCTTCGTCGTAGTAGTGTACGGCCATGCCAAAGATTTCATCATCCGAGAACCCATTGCATCCAGACTTTTGCACCTCACTTAAAATGAAGCTACAGCACTCGTCTATGTTCTTGTTTGGCTTTGCATAGGAAGCCGCAAAGAGTTGATCATCTTTTGCTCTTTGCTCCAAGTAGGACTGGATTGTATTTTTGAAATTATTTGTTGTTTTCATATTTTCTATAGATAAATCTCACGGTACACCCATGAGTGGTTTGTAATTGATTTCTTAGTTTCTCAATATCGGTAGTTTTATATAGCGATCTACCTTTGTTGTATTCAACCATTAAAAGGCCTTCTTCGGTGTAATACTTGACTTTTAAAACTTTTATCATGATGCCAAGTAATAAACTGCATACCAAAAGAAAGCGTATACGATAGCAAGTACTATCGTTGTTTTAGTAGTTTTCATAATTTATAATTTGTATAAATCCTCTTTTTTCTACTTCTCTCAACTGTTCCATATCCTCTTCTTTGATTTTAACTAGTGTCACTCTGTTTACTGTCATTTGATTTGGAATATTGAACTTTTCCATTATACGCCTTATATGCTCTGGCGTTGATTTTCTTTTCCATCTTATCGCTTGCATAGCATTTTCTTTACCATACTAGACATCTCTAAAGCTTTTTTGGCTTCTTCATCTCCATGCTCTGCTCTTCTTTCTAGTTCGGCTAAATATTCATCGTAATAAAGGCCGTTTTCTTCTTTTGAAATAATCTCTTTATGCTTGTTATACGAATCAATATCAGCCTTTTCAGCTCTTTCAACGTCATAGGCTTTAAGCCAACTCATTACAATCTGACCGTCTATCCTATTGTAAATTTGACCGTATTTTAGCTTCATGGCATTTTTGAAACAGAGCTTCAAATCATCCGTTTGCATATACGGGTATTCTTCAAGGATTAAATCTACCGTTATGGCCACCTGAACGTCTGACATAGTTTCTTTTACGTTGAAAAACTCCAATGCCTCAGATAAGAGATAAGATACTGTAGCTCTTGCAACCGTTTCTCCATGAATGGACTTAATGCTAATAATTGATGGTTCATTGCTTGAGAATACATCTTCAATCCTCTTTGGGTGGAGATCCGCAAAGTATTGCTTCGGAGAGGTCTTTAAGGCGGCTAACCGATTCTCTGTTTGACATAGTATTATTTCTTTTCCCATTGTAATTACCCTCTAATATTTTAGTATAATTTGCAGCTTTGAATATCCAGTCGAAATCAGGCCTCCAATTCCGATCGTTACCTCCTAATAGAAAATCGGAAGTAAGAACAGATTTAAAAACTTCTTCAATTGACTTCTTTCCGTATTGAGCCACTCTAGCCTTAATAGCCTTTTTTCTCGTTTCTGTCATTGATTTGATAGATGGCAGTTTTCCGCTAAAAGTAGAATTGAAATAATCCATAAGCCTTGAAAAGTCCACAGGCGAAGAAAGCTCGTCTTTCTTCAATTCTACGTTAGTAGAATATTCTATTTCTTTTTCTTTCCTTTCCTTTACTTCTATTTCCTTTTCTTTTCTTTGTGTACTTTTTGCGGAAGTTATCGGCATTTCTTCGGAAGAAATACGCTTTTCTTCGGAAGAAATAAGCATATATTCGGAAATATCGCTTTTTCTTCTACATAAATCGTTTATTTTCCTGTATCGGTCTTGAATACCAAATGATGTGATAACTCTTTCAGAATCGAATAAATTCTTTGAAAAAAGTCCAATATCTAAGCAGCAATTAATCACTTCAACTATATAGCTTTCTTCATATCCGGTCTGCTCGGATATTATAAATGGGAGATCGTTATCCCATCTTATGTAATACCCGTCTTTGTAGATATTACATAAGATAAAAGCATATATTGCTATAGCGTTGCTACCTTGATATTTAATCAGTTTTCGTATTTTTAAATCCTGAAAGAAATCAACATCAAAAGGAAAATAGCTAAGTCCCTCTTTTTTGTTTCTTCCCATATTAGAAATAAATATTGGTTAATTGTTTCTTATCGTTCCATACAGACCATTTATTGTTTCCACCGTCAACAAGTCTAAGGTCTTTTACTTCACCGAATCTCTCTATGTTTCCACATAAATCAATAATCCATCCTGATTCCTTTGATGTATGTGGGCGAATAGATCGTCCTACAATCTGATACCAAAGAGCTAATGACATGGTTGGTCTGGCCATTACAATTGTATCTAGTTCGGGATAATCAAATCCTGTAGTAAGTACCCCTACATTAGCAACTACGGGAATGATACCCGACTTAAAATCAGATAATATTCTTTCCCTTTCTGCCTTAGGCGTGTCACCTGATACTATTGCGCAACCGTTAATTGACTGAGAAAGGCGTTCGGCCTCCTTTAGGAATCTAGTAAATACCAGTATGCCCTTTCTCTTTCCTCCCTGTTTTGGATTCATCAGCCTTTGAACAATATGAACGAGGTAGCCATAGAAGTCAATTCGTTCATATTCTCTTTGGACTGATTTATCGGTATAATCGGCACCGGTAGTATTCACCTTTAAATTGAGTTCGTTCCATCCAATCGGATTCATAGGATAATAGTTCAATTTTGAGAGATACCCCATATCCAAAAGGGTAGAAATCTGAACCTGATAAATCACCTCTTTGAAGATGGCCGGACGGGTGCGTGTGATGAATTTTAACATTGAACCAAATCCTTGTGATGATGACAACCTGTAAGGTGTTGCTGTAAGCCCTAATACCTTGCATGTAACTGTTTCTAGGAATGTTTTATACATTCCATCTTTAGGGTTGACTAAATGGCATTCGTCTATGATTATAGCTTCAAAATGAGTAAATAGGTCAGGTTTACTTTTAACGCTTCCTATCGTGGCAAACGTTATTCTATTTATTTGCTTAGAGTTAAAAGAAGCTGAATAAATAGAGCAGTCTAGTATTCCATAATAACATAGCTTTTTGTAGTTTTGCTCTAAAATTTCACGTGACGGCTGAAAAACTAGAGTATGACCTTCTAGCCTTGAAGCTATATCTGCAATAATTAATGATTTTCCACTCCCTGTAGGAAGTACCATAATAGCGTTATGGACTCTCTTTTTGTCCATAAAAAAAGCCACAGCCTTGTCGGATGCAGCTTTCTGATAATCTCTAAGCTGAAACATTTTATTTTTCAATTTATCTATCATTAAAAATTACACTTCAACTAATTCAAACTCTATTCTCGGATTATCCTTGTCGATAAACTTCTCCGCTGTAATTTTTACGCAATTCCTGTCATTGACTATTGCCTTGCATTCCTGTAGACAATCTAGCAATATCTTCATTGAATTGTCTAGGTCTGGGCGTTGATTCTCATAGTAGACGCCTAAACGAAGCTCAAATAAGCCTTTTATCATCTTATTGCGATATAAGTTACACTGGAGATAAAAAGACTTCTCATAGGCTCTTAATACGGCTTGTTTGGCAAGGCTAGCATGACCTTGGATAGTTACTATTTTGTAACTATTGCTCTTAGACGGTATTTTACCCTTGATTATTTGTATCATTTCTGGTTAAAATTATGTTTCATTAAATCAGATTCTACAAATTCTTGATATTCAAATTGTTTATTTTCATTTAAAAATCTAACTTTATAAACAGTTTCTTCCCATTTATCTCCGCAATCAGATTCGCATAGTGCGTCTAGAATGTTTATTTCTGATATTGTCCCTATTTCAACATCAGTTTTGCCATCTCTAATGCATTTTACACGCTCGTTTATTAAAAAAAACGGATTTAGGTCTCTTGCAAAAACAAAAATCTTATTTTTAAGATCATATTTAAGGCAAAGTTCGCTATCTCCATAAATATGCAGCTTGTTGTACTCGCTTTGGAGCGCGCATAGTCCGATTTCGGTTGATTCGTCACAAGCATAATTCTGATTATTATATTTCTTGTAAGCATCTAAATCTGAAATTACAGAAGACAGAATCTTCTTTGTCTCTTCATTTTCAAATACCTCCATGAAAAGATACGCTTTATCTTGATAGATTTCTTGATCTGCTACATGACTATTCTTCAGTAATTTGTTTATCGTATCTAATACGATTTGCGGATTACTATAAAAATTATCTGCAAAAAAAACTTTAGTATCATTTACTTTGTTCCATATTAATTCTTCTGGTTTCATATTAGCTCCTTTCTGGTTATAATTTATCAAATTCAGACTCTAAATTTTCAATCGCAACCTCTACTGATTTCACATAATTCACATTGAAATTATCAGGAATATATTTCCCTGTTAGCCTAACTTCTATGTGATGATCATTGAATCTGAATGTTAAGCCATTATTGGTTTCAGTGAAACGGGCTTTTTCAAGCTGTTTCAAATGCTCTTTAAGAGATTCTATTTCTTTTTTTATCTCACATGCCCTATTATAATTTTCATCTTTCATAATTTACATTTTTAATTTTTACAATCCAAAATATCTATTAGCAGCTAACGGATCATGTTCTTTCACAATCTCAACTAACTTCTTTTGATCTCTCCTAAATCTCCTATCACTATCGTACCTTTCATGGCATGAACGGCAAAGCGGCACGATGTTCCACTTTTTAGTATAGTGCTCAGGGTATTCAGATTTTGGCAATAAGTGCGCTGCATCTACAGGTCTTTGACCGCATAGGCAGCAAAAATTAGGGAGGTTAGCTTTTATTCTTGCTACCTCCCTATTCCTTATGGATTGTTTACTACTAACTTTCCTCATAATAAATAATTTTGGTTTTGTTCCCGCACTCCAATTAAATGGTAGCCTCGTGGACGGTGCGGGATGATTGTTATTCTTCTTTCTTTTCTTTCTCTTCTTCTGGTATGTAAGGATATACATCCATGATAGCTGTTTCCGCTACCGAAGCGATCTGATAGTCAGCCATTGTACCTTTCATTCCTTCATCCAGCTTCTTGACTGCATCACGAAGATCGGCTGCCTGAACCAATACATTAGTAGCAGTTTTCTTTTCCGCACCGCTCTTATCGTCAAGCGTGATAAACATCAGTTTGCATTTAAACCATCTATCTGCGGAATCTTCTTCCGAAAAGAAAATCTCGCTATAGTTGGCTCTTTTAATATCAGACACTGTAAATTCTCCAGTTATAAACGGTGTCATTTCCTGAATACATTTACCTTCACTTTCGGTAAATGAAAGAGCATAGAACAAATAAGGTTCTGTAACCTTTTTATTCATTCCGTTATCCATCATTTTTTCATAACGGATTTTTACTTCAAACCATGTGTGCATCATAACTTATTTTTTAGAAAGTTTATTTATTAATTCGTCTTTAATTCTTAGTATTTTAGCTATTCCACGACTACGGGATAACTCCTTTAAGTAGAGTTGCTTATACATAGCAGCTTCTCTTAGTGCCCTTTCGTATATTGCCTGCTTGGCACCGGCAAAACGACCAACTGAATCACGTCTGTATATGCGTGATTGTTTTTCAACTTTTCCGAATAGGTCTATCATATGAATTCTTTGTTACGTTCAATCTCTTGCTCTATATAAGTCAGGAATTGACTTTCATTTGGGCTAGGCAAATATATCCCAGCCTGAGCAGATGCGTAATTTCTAAAACGGTCAATAGCCGTTGTCATTTCAAGGGTATCAAGGTCTGACGAGCTTCGGAGGAATTTTATTTTCTCTCCATGCTTATTTTCTCGGTATCGCTCAAAGATTTCTTTGTTGCATATCCGTTTAAATATGTCGACTTTGATTTCGTCAACACTATATCCTGTTTCGCATGCGAACCAAGATAATATCAGATAGAAATACCTATTCTGTTGAGTGCTTCTGTTTGGAAGTTTCTTTTTGACTTCTACGATAGCTTTTTGCTCGTATAACTTATTTACGTACTCTTTGAATTTGGGTATTTCGTATTCATTATTTAGGTTAAATATCATCTCATACTAAATAATATTATGTAAAAAATCAAAACGGTAAATCATCCTGAACTGGATGAAAGTCATTAGACGGAATATCATTAGCTGTTATAGGAGGTTTGGTTGATGTGTCCGATTTTCCCATTAAAACTAAATCAGATGCTAAAATATCCGTAATGAATTTCTTAACACCGTCTTTTTCGTATTCCCTGTAAGAAATAGAGCCTATTACTGTAAGTTTGTCACCTTTGTGAACAAACTTTTCTGAAATATCAGCTAATCCTCTCCATGCTACAATGTTGTGCCAACTTGTTTTTTCAGGAACATCCGTTCCGTCTTGTTTTTTATAGCCACCCGTGGAGGTAGCTACGCTAAATGTGGCAACTTTGATACCATTTTCAAAAACCCTGATTTCAGGTTCTTTCCCAACGTTGCCTATGAGTATCACTTGATTTACACTTTTGCTCATAAATCTTCTTTTAATTTTAGTAAGTGAAATAGATTGTTATCATATATGTATTTGCAAAATTGATTGATAAGATTTTGATTATATTCTATCATTTTAGAATCTCTTATACATTCAATAGGAGAATAAGGAATAAATGTTGTTTGAGTAGTGTCTAATCCCATGCTCTTTTTATATCCGCTAAACTCAAAAACATCAAAATAGAATCTTGAACAATCAAACATATCTAAGTAAAACGTCCATTGGCAAGAGTCTTTGTAGTCTTGCGCATGCGGGGTAGAGTACTTTGTTTTGGCATCTCGTACAACGCTATCATATTGTAAATCTGCATATCCGTGTACATGTATGTCGAAATACGGTGTTTTATAGTCTTTACCTGCATGTACTTCATGATTGCCAGGGTGTTCTTTTCTTAGTATAAGAACGCTCTCAACGGCTTCATAAGAAAGGATAACATATCCTCCGTCTGTAGGCTCTACAAATTTGTTGCCTCCTATGTAGGTTGCTTTTCCTGTTTCTAATATCTTATGGAAAGCATAACCTATATGCGTATACTCATTTCCTTGAAAAGTTCCAGATAGATTTTCTATAAGGCTTTCTTCTGTATCGAATCTGCTAACCTTATGAATAACTCTTCTGAACTTTTCAAGGCTTGTAACGCTTATACGGAACATTTTTGGAATGTTATAGCGTATGAAGTTGTTGAGCTTTTACTAGGAGGATTTACTGTGTAAACCTCGCCTGTTTCTTCGTCAACTTCCGTACGTGGTTCTCTAGTAGCTTTAAGAAGAGCCTCTCTTTCTTTCAGCTTTTCTTCTATCTCTGCTTTTTTGGCAGATAGACTGTTGTATATTGGATCACCGCATTCGGAATAATCCCACTTTGAGCCAACTTCTTTAATGGCTATTGTAGCACCATCTTTAGAGGTTTGTTTGCCGTACTTCTCTACTTCCCTAAGAACTAGGTCGTTAACGCCTTTGTCTTTAAGGAAAAGAGTTAATGTTTCTAATAGGCTCTTAGCCTGAACTACTGCTTTGATAGGGTCTATCTCTCCATCTAAAACAGAATTAATCATCGCACTGGATAGGACAGCCTGTTCTTCCTTACTTGCGGGAATCTTGTTTACTGTTAATTCGTTCATAAGTTGTTATTTGTTTTATATTCTTGATAATTAGCTGTGATCTCATTTATCTCTTCTTTTGTAAGAGCATACGAGCTTTCTAGTAATCCATATGAGCTGAACCTAACTCCTTTATCTTTTGCTTCTAGTTCTTTTTTATATATCCACGCCATTAGCGTAATTTCATCAAATTTATCTCTTGGAAGAGATTTCTTTTGAAGAGCTTGCGGTGTTTTAACAGGAGTGTGTTCCGGTTTAGTATACTTGGATTCATCTTTATCCCAGTACACGTCTGCTCCAACACCTAATGCTTTGCAAGACACAGATATAGCATCTGTAAGTGCCATCTTATAGCATTCGTCCGAAGTGTATAGACCTTTCGATTCGTTAGCAACAAAAGAACTACCGCCTACTCCCGGAATAGCTTCGCTCCAGTTGCCTTCATATTTAATGAAGAGGTTGATGATTACAAAGCATGCAATTTCACCTGCAGCTCCTTGCTCGGTCCACTTCTCTACAATTTCATACTTCCACCCGATACCGCAAGGTCCAAATACTTCCGTGAGAGTTTTTAGTCTCCACATTGGGTTAATATCAGTTTTACCTCTAAGTCTTCCGGCTTGTATCTGTTTCTTAGCGCTTTCAGGAACGTTTCTAAGTTTGTTGTATATGTCTAGATTTTCCATATTATTTTTCAGTTACATACATTAGTACATCACACGCATTAATTGAATAGCGTGACATTTTAGTAGAGCCGGTCTTCACGGCTCTCACTTTGTTTTGAGAGATTAGCTTTTCAAGCCTGCGCCTGCCACCGACAAACTTTTGTGCAGTTGATTTATCTAAGGTTATTTTGCTTGCAACTCGAAGCACTTTTTCTATATCCATCTCGATAATCCTTGAACTTCACATATTCTTCTTCTGTCGGCTTCCTCTTCCTCCATATCTTCCTGCGGTTCTTCGTATCTGGATAGTATGGTTATCTCATTTTCTATTATTTCAATGAGTTCCTTTTTATCGCCATATCCGTAATGAGGAAGAATGTCTGAGGGATAGTTTTTTATATCCTCCAGTTCCTGTAGTAATAGTAACTCGTCCATTATTCTACTAATGTTACTACCGATTTAACTGCATTCCTGAAAGATTCAAGCTTCTTTCTTTCCGCTTCGAACATTTCGTATAAAGTCTTTTTTGATTTTTCTGCCTCTTCTAGCTGTCCTTGCAATTTCAGGCATAACTCTACGAGTTCTTGACCTGATAATTTAATTAGCTCTTCCATATCATTAATTTTTAAATTGTTTCAAGAAAAAGCCCCCGACGATATTGTCGAGGGCGATGCGGAGAAGATCGGAATCGAACCGATATAATGGCAACCACTGGATTTCTAATCCTGTAAAGAGCAGAGTGCCAAATTCTCTTGTAGCGTCTACCAATTCCGCCACTTCTCCGAATTTTGCCTGCACCTCGCTCGATACAGGACTTTATACAAGCCCCTGATTCACATCAGAGGGTTTTGGCAAAACGTAAAACTCTAAGAGGACTTTCACCTCACGCACTCCTTTTGTGCGGCATTTCTAATTCTGGCAACATCGCCATTGTGGATGGTAGCGGAATCGAACCGCTATCTCGGGAGAAACAATCCCGTGTCTGCCGTTAACTAACCACCCGTTCGCCCGCCCGATCCGTTTGATTTCCACGAGTGCACATCGTGTCATCGCTATTGACCGGATTGAAGACTACCTTTTTAGCGGGCTTTATTCTTATTATTCTAAATCTCTCAACATTCTCTCTTTATTCTTAGCCATATACAGGCTACAGATACAAAACACTATAAATGACAGCCAAAATACTATGTTTAGACCGTTTACAAACAGTGCAGAAAGAGCAAAGCTTATTGCCCAGATTGAGATAATTGTTATTGTTTTCATAAATTCAAATTTTAGTTCGTTCCCCTGAGCCAATTTGATTGACAACATCACGTTTTTGTCAGGGGTTATACTGTTAGCGTACGGACACCTACCCCCGTATGCTTACTGATATAGACTTTTCGGACTAACAGTTATATGAGCGAGACGGACGCCAAACCCGACTACTTACACGTGTGACGATTTTCGTTACTCTACTTATCCACAGCAGCCTTGTACATAATCACCGCATCCCTGCTATATGCACTATCTGCTAATCCTATTTTGTCCGTATTCGTATTAGGGTGTAATGCCTGATACGAGCGTTCACATTACGAAAGATCACTTGCCTTATGGCTTTGTCGGCATGCTCAATATCCTCTACGTGAGCATGCCACGACTACACTAGGTTTGCTTTTCTAAGGTTTGGTTTGTAGAAGCCGCCTGACTTGAGGGCTTCTTCCCTTATGAGCTGTGATCTGTCTGTACTGGTTACTCCTCTTAGCGCCATCCGGACTGATTGCATAGAGCAGTTAAACTTCCTTGCGAGTGAATTTGTCACTCCCCTTTCTACGATAATTGTCTTTAGTGCCATATTTTTAATATTTAATATTTATATTTGCAGCTTCAAGTTTAATCGTTGCATTGTATTTGCACATGTCATACGAACAACTTCTATGCAAATATATTGCATTGCTATAATATCTCAAAACAAAAATGATATTATTTATTGCATTGCTATTAATTTAGAATAATTATAAATAACAAAATAATGGAAAGTACCGTAAAAGAAAGGCTTAAAGCGTTTTTAAAGAAAAACAATATAAAAGCTGTAGATTTCTGCAATGCTATAGGTGTATCTTCTGGGTTCATCGCTGGAATGAGAGAATCAATCCAACCTGATAAATTAAAAAGCATTGCAATAAATTACCCGTCACTTGATATTGCTTGGTTAATGACTGGCATAAGTACATCTGTTAAGACAGATAATAGTTTGAGTGATGAATTGGAATCACTCAAACAAAAACTGGAAGAGGCCAAAAAAGAAATTTTAAGGCTTGAGGGGGAAAATAGTATAATGAGAGAACAACTCGGATTAAGTCAGAGAAAAAACGGCAAGAGTGCATAAAATATGATATACTAACCAAAAAACAGATATTATGAAAAAGCTATTACTACTAAGTTTATTGTGTATTCCGTTACTGAGTATGAGTATAGGAATGGAAAAGAAAGATTCAGTTCATATCTGCACTGGTCCAAAAGCAACCGTTTATCATGCGAGCAAGAAGTGTAAGGGTTTAATCAGATGTAGTGGCGAGTTAAAAGAAATCAGCTTGACCGATGCCAAAGAAATGGGAAGAAGACCCTGTAAAATTTGCTATTAATGGAATTATTAAAAAAGATAGGCACTGTCATTCTTGTTGTAATAGCAATAATGGCATTTTTAAAAGCTTGTGGAGATGTATTTATAATTAGTGTATAATATGAAAAAGATTATTTTAATTATTGGTTTTACTTTGCTATTTGTTAACGGGTATGGGCAAAGTATGGAAGCTTTAAGGGCTAAAGCGGATTCAATACGTGTTTCTGATTCAATCGCAGCAGTAGAAGCTGCATCTTCCGAGGCTGCTGCCGCAGTGGCTTCTGAATATGAGAGCCAAGTAGTGAATGGAGTTGCCGGTATTGATTTTGGATGTTCCTATGATAAAGCTAAAAAGATTCTAGAAGAAAGATACGGGGTGATGGCTTCATATAGCACCATAAATAACATATCTTATTATAATATATCTGTTGGAACTATAGAGTTCCAATCGGCTGATTTTGGCTTTCAATATGGAAGATCAGGATTAAGGTATTTTAATCAAGCTACTTTTAGCACTCCATATGAATTATCAGAATTAAAAGATGCTATAAAAACAAGGGAATATATAAAAGGAATTTTATCAAAGAAATATGTAATTGAAACTATTATACAGAACTCCATGAAATATTATGTATGCGGTGTAAATGAATTATGCCCTGACGGATACGTTATAACATTGGGGGTTTTTAAAAGCAAAAGTAAAAGCGGAAAATATTACTATTATGTAACGCTTTCTTATGGACCTGTGAATTACATAAATAACGATGATTTATAATCTTGTGTACTAAAGTGTGTTTTCGTTTATTCGCACATCGACTATAACAAACTGAAATTCAATATATTATAATCATAAAAGCAGGAGACTTCGTAACGCGTAGGTCGCCGGTTCAAGTCCGGCTACCGGCTCAATAGAAAAAAAGGAAATTGAAATTACAAATAGCCCCTTCAAGTCCCTTCCTTCTTTAAATATCCAAATATTTTTTAGTTAGTGATTATTGTCTATTTATATTTAAATTGATAAATGCTTTGTTTATTAATTTATTGAATATATATTTGTATTGTTAACCTATCACTCCGCTATAAAATTACTAACTTAAAAAATAAATAATACTATGGATTTTAAAGACTCTATCAAACAATTTACTGAACGAGTAGAAAAACTCAAAGTAAACATCTGTACAGAAGAGGCCACAAAAAACGCCTTTATTATGCCTTTTATTAATACATTGGGATATGATGTGTTTAATCCTTTAGAAGTTGTGCCGGAGATGGTTTGTGATATCGGGACTAAGAAAGGAGAAAAAATAGACTATGCAATTATGAAGGATGGTACTCCTATCTTATTAATTGAATGCAAACATTGGGCACAGGATTTAAATCTCCACGACAACCAACTACTAAGGTATTTCAACGTATCTAAAGCCAAATTTGGACTTCTAACTAACGGTATAATTTATAGATTCTATACGGATTTGATAGAGCCGAATATAATGGATGAGAAACCATTCCTTGAAATAGACATAACTGATATTAAAGAATCTCAGATTGAAGAACTAAAGAAGTTTCATAAATCTTATTTTGATGTAGAAAACATTTTAAGTTCTGCAAGTGAATTAAAATACACAGGGGAGCTTAAGAATATTATTGCCAAAGAATTTGCAGCTCCATCTCCGGAATTCGTTAAATACTTTGCAAAGCAAGTATACGATGGTATGATTACAGCTAAATTACTAGATCAATTTACTGCTTTAACAAAAAAGTCTATTAGCGGATATATTAATGACTTAATTGCTGAACGATTGAAATCTGCACTTAAATCAGAAGAAGCTCAGGCCGAGTCTTCTGCGGAAGATACTTCTGAAGCAGATATGACAGAAGCAAAAATAAATACTACAAATGAAGAGCTTGAAGCTTTTATGATTATTAAATCAATTTGTAGAGAAAAAATTGATGTATCGAGATTGTTCTACCGAGATGCCCAAAACTATTTTTCAATACTACTTGATGACAATAATCGAAAGTATATATGTAGAATGTATTTTAACACATCAAATAAATACGTAGCAACAATTGATGAAAATAAAAAAGAAGTCAAGCATCTTATTGAGAATTTAAACGATCTTTATAAATATTCCAATGAGTATTTTAAAGCTATTGACATGTATGATAAAAAAGAACTTAGCTTATAACAAATAAATTACCTAATAATAGAGGGGCAAATTGCATCCTCTATTATTCAAATCTCGCACATAGTATTTTGAGATATGAAGGCACTAAATCACAACAAAAAAAATAGGCGAATTTAGGATATTCTAGTTATAATATAATAATAGACATACAATCCCAATCCGTAAGACTATATTCAAAATCCTAGCATAGACGCTGGGGGGATATTCAATACTTTACAAAGTAACCTTGCAATTTTAAGTGTTGGTTCGGAACGCCCTGAAATATAGTCATTAATACGGGAAGGGCTGATGCCAATCTCCCCTGCTAGTTGCCTTTGAGTCATACCTTTTTCCTCAAGAGACAACTCTATTAATTCAGATAAAGTAGGTTTTTCTATTGGGAAATGTTCTTTTTCGTATGCAATTACTATATCAGACATAACAGTCAGTTCCACTGCACTTTTATCGTTTGCAGGAGTGTTATCATCAACCAGTGGCAAAAGTTCTTCGACTCTAGCCAATGCAAATTCATATTGTTCTTTTGTAATCTTGCTCATAACTCAGACATTAAATGGTTGAACAATCTATCTTATCATATTCTTTATGAGTTCCAATCCAGCGGATAAAAAGATACCCAATTGTAAACTTCACAACTACTACCAAACGGTAATTATTGCCCCGGATATTAAATACATAATGTTGATTCCCTACATAATCGGCAGAAAGAAAATCCACTTTTATATCGGATAAATTTTTCCATTCAGCTTTTTCAGCTATATCATACCAACGTTCAAGAGCAACACGCGCATCTTCATGCCCATTTGTTTCATAGAACTCCTTTAGCCTTTTATGTGATACTATTCTCATTCCACTTTTATTTAGTACAAAAATACTATGTTATCTTGAATTACAAAACAAATAAATGATAATATTTTAAAAAATAGAATTATAAGACATGAAAAACTTTTTCCACACAATTCATGTTATTATTAAATACAATTGTTTAATCATTAATAAAGAAAGCTATGAATTTTATTTGGTACATACTCATTGGTATACTTGCCGGTTATCTGGCAGGGAAAATTACTCGTGGTGGCGGGTTCGGTTTATTCACAAACTTATTATTAGGAATTGTGGGCGGTGTGTTGGGCGGCTGGGTATTCAGTTTGCTAGGGTTTCAAACAACAAGTATTATCGGTAACTTAACCACTTCAACAGTTGGAGCTATTCTTCTTTTGTGGATAGCGTCTTTCTTCAAACGAGGCGACTGAGACTTTTCAATTACAAGAATCAAATAACGCGGTGAGAGCTTCCTAATTAGAGATGTTCTCACTCTTTTTTGTCCTGATTTCCAATATTTTCACGCTACACTAAAGCCAATTACTACAAATCTTTATATCTTTGCGTGCAAATTCAATTTACTCGCCAAATGACTTCAATAAAGAACAAAAAGCTACTAATTGGTATATCTTTAGGTGTATTGTGTAGTCTTTGTGCCTTGGGCACTATCTATTATTATCTGCTTTATCCGCAGTTCAAACCGTCTGACAAAGTATATGTGTACATTGACAAGGATGACAATACCGATTCTGTGTTTAACAAGGTTATTGCTGCCGGAAATCCGGGTAACTTTCAGGGGTTTCGGTTGTTGGCCAAATACCAGAACTTCAGTGAACACATACATACCGGGCGGTACTTAATCAATCCAGGCGATAATATCTACCGTGTTTATAAGCGTTTGGCACGCGGGCACCAGGAGCCTATGAATCTGACTATCGGCAACCAACGAACCAAGGAGAAGCTGGCCGGTTATTTGGGAAAACAATTGATGATTGACTCAACCGAAATTGCCAAACAGTTACTGGATTCTACTTTCTGCGCGCAGTTGGGCTACAAAGAGGAAACGGTTATCTGTCTTTTTATTCCGGATACGTACCAAATTTATTGGGACATCAGTCTGGATAAGTTCTTCAAGCGGATGCAGAAGGAGCACAGCCGTTTCTGGAACAGCGAACGTCTGGCCAAAGCGAAATCCATCGGTTTTACTCCGGAAGAGGTGGTTACCATTGCTTCTATCGTTGAGGAGGAAACAAACAATAACGCCGAGAAGCCTATGGTAGCGGGGTTATACATCAATCGTTTGCATGCTTCCATGCCGCTGCAAGCCGATCCGACCATTAAATTTGCCTTGCAGGATTTTGGACTGAGGCGTATCATGAACAATCATCTGAACATCAATTC
>Ga0194137_10001273_pt1 | contig 15489 bp, 14 predicted proteins | sample TARM_MetaG_T3_14_FD_134025 | JGI IMG/M metagenome (GOLD analysis project Ga0194137, IMG submission 134025) | Freshwater microbial communities from Pennsylvania, USA, analyzing microbe dynamics in response to fracking - TARM_MetaG_T3_14 (version 2) | ecosystem: Environmental > Aquatic >... | reverse complement strand
GCCCTTGCTGCTCCCTGTCGTTTCGCGCTTTGTTTGCTGCGTTTCGCGACGGGAGCCGAACTATAGCAAAGCCCTCTGCATCTGCCAAGCACTTTTTCGCGCACAACAGAAAAAATGCCTTTTAAGCTTTGGAAGTTAATAAAAAGATATCAGAAGAGCTGATTCAAACCCTCCGTCGTGCTTGAACCAGTATGAATACATGCTGCTCAAACAGGCATGTCATTCATCTCGCCATGGATTCTTACTCTGCGCCTCATGCGCCTGCTGCTGGCCGCCATGGCGATTAATGCGGGCTTCGCCCTCATCAAGCCTGTGCTTGAAAAATCGGTGTACCTTTCAGCCCTGATCGCCGGCCCTCCCGCCCAGCAGTTGCGCATTCCTGTCGATCGGGTAAGGCAGCGCCAGCTGCGCGATACCTGGCATGCGGAGAGAAGCCATGGACGCAAGCATGAAGGCATCGATATTTTTGCAGCACGCGGAACACCGGTACGCTCGACGACCGAGGGAATCATCAGCCGCATCGGCAGCAACAAACTCGGCGGCACCGTCGTCTGGGTGCTAGGACCCGGAGGGCACCGCCATTATTATGCCCATCTGGATCAGGTTGCCAATGTCCGCCCCGGCGAACGCATCAGTGCTGGCGCCTTGCTGGGATTTGTAGGCAATACCGGAAATGCGAAGTCGACGCCGCCGCATTTGCATTACGGCATTTACACCTCCAAAGGCGCCATCAATCCTTTTCCTTTGCTGGCCGGCAAATCGCCGCCTAGTGATGCGGTTCACGCCGAGTCGTGACAGCAGTCGGCACTGCCTTCATCGGCAAGATGCGCCCCGGCTCGAACGGTCCGGGCGGATATTCTGTCCATATAAAGTTGACAATACGTTGCCGCCTGCCGGCCCGAGACCATGTCCACTTACCTTCTCATCAAAACGCTGCATATCATCTCTTCGGTTTTTCTTGCCGGAGTCGGATTCGGTTCCGCTTTCTATCTCTTCTTTGCCAACCGCAGCAAAAGCGTTGCCGCTCAGGCGGTGGTCGCACGTCTCGTTGTGCGCGCCGACTGGATATTTACGACGCCGGCAGGATTCATTCAACCCATTACCGGTTTCGCGCTGATGCACATGGCGGGCTGGAAGCTGAACACCCCGTGGATCGCCTGGACGCTGGTCTTGTATGTGCTGGCAGGCGCCTGCTGGCTGCCGGTGGTTTGGCTGCAGATGAGAATGAGGAAAATGGCGGACGAGGCAGTCGCCTCCAACAGCGAACTGCCTTCTCTTTACTGGCAATATGCGCGCTGGTGGGAGGGGCTGGGCTATCCCGCCTTCGCCGCCATGGTCGTCATCTATTTCCTGATGGTGACAAAACCGGCCCTGCCGTGGCCGTGGCAGTGAAGTTGACGGCTACGTCCAGGTCTTTCTAGCGTGTCAGTACCGGCAGGACTTCCGCCAAGGCTTGCAGCGCGGACACTTCTTCTTCCAGCATGTTTTCCTTCTGCCGATGATGGTCTGCTGCGGAGGACACTCCTGAAGGCAGCTGGTGGATCTGCATGGATGAAGCTTGCAGCAGTTCTTCCATGTCGACTTCCTCGACCGGCGCACCCAGGCGCCGGCCGTCGACGATTGTGACCGCGCCTGAACCGATGACTTCGAATTTCCTGCCGCGGCTGATCACGAGGGCCGTATCCTCATCCACGCCGATGCCGATCAATTGCGGGTGGCGCGCCACGGCGGTCGCAAGCCGGTCAAGTCGGCGCCGCTGGGAGAAATGCTGATCAATCAGCGCCCCGCGCAGCAGGCCGAGTCCGTCGCTGATGGAACGCCCTGTCAGCATGTTGCGCGACATCGCGGCAGCGCCGGCGCTGGTGCCTGCTATGCAGGCGCCGCCGACGCGGTAGGCATGATCAATTGCCCGCTCGATGCCGGTACCGCCGATCAGGCCCAGCAAGCGCCGCTGGTCCCCGCCTGTCAGCAAAACGACATGCGACTGTTCAAACACTGCAGCAAGTACCGGATTGTCGCCGTCGTCGCGCGAGCCGACAGGAACATGTCTGCGGCGCGTGACGCCAAGCTCTTCGAAGACTCTGTCGTAGCGCCCCCATACGAAGTCTGGGAAGGCACTTGCCGCAGCGATCACGGTCACCACCGGATCGGGCCGGCCTGTCAATGCAAGCATGTGCCGAAGGATCACCCGGTCGCCGGTACGGTCTTCCGCACCGCCGATGATGACGAGATGTCCGGCAGGCAGGCGATCTCCTTCCTGCGCCATGGCCTCCGCGGGCTCGGGACCGGCAAGCAGTTTGGCACCGGGACCTTTCATGACGCCCGCAACGCTCCACGCGCTTAACAGGCTGAGGCCGGCCAAAAGAATTTTTCTTCGTTTCATGGGCAAGCAAAGGCAAAGACGACGGAATGGAAGCGATCGGAAATCGCCGCCGGCGTTGTACAGACGCGCAGCACTCCCGCTTCTGACCAGGCCTTGCCGGAAGCGTTTCGAACAAAGGTGAAGCTGACACGTCTATGCAGAGCGGGTTTTCCTCGAAGATCTCATGTGCATACTCAGGAGCAATATAATGTCATCCCTTAACGACGGTTCCCTGGAGCCTGTCATGCACCTTGCAAGGGTGGTTGGGAGATGTCGGAACGGGCCAGATGCAGGGCATGGCGACGCGACAGCAACGGGTTACGGCAAAGAGTCTCAACGCGGCAGACGATCCGCTCTGACGGCTTCCAGGCCTCTTAGGAGGTGCATGACACGCTCCAGACTTGCTTCATCTGGAAAGCCGGGTCTCTCTGCCGCTTCGGAAGGATGATCCGCATGCCTTGTGCAGCATTGCTTGGCAAGCGCTCCCTGCAAACAACCGATCCGCTTCTAACAATCCCGGACAGACGCGCAGCGCTACAGGACCTGGTTGTCCAGCGCGCGGATGTCGATTTCATTTTTTGCCGATGACAGACTCCACCGAGCCGATGCGTGTCGCGCCGACGCGCTCCGGTCTGCTCCAGCAAGCCGCGCTGCCCGCGCTGTTTCTTCTGCTGGGCGTTATTTATGCCAGCTGGGCCGCTCGCATTCCGGCCATCCGCGACGCCCTTGCGCTGAACCCGGCGCAGCTTGGCATCGTGCTGCTCAGCAGCGGCATCGGTGCCGTAAGTTCGTTTCCCCTTGCCGCCTGGCTGATCAGGAAACGCGGGGGACGCAAGTCCGCCTGGCTTACCGGCCTCGTTCTGCTGGCAAGCCTTCCCGCCCTGTCGCTGGCTCCCGGATTTGCCAGTCTTCTGCTTGCCGCGGTTGTGTACGGCGCGGCGTCGAGCAGTTTCGACGTGGCGATCAATGCGATCGGCGCGGACGCGGAGAAGCTGGCGGGACGCTCCATCATGTCGGCCCTGCACGCCTGGTTTTGCGTCGGCACGGTCTCCGGAGCATTGATCGGGAGCGGGCTGGCGGGCATGGGCCTCGATCCGGTTACGCACTTCACGGCGATAGCCCTGCTGTTATCCGTGCCGCTCTATCTCAGCTATGCAAGCCTCGACAGGGATGACCTCGATCCGCACGGCGCCGAGCGAAGCTTCGCCATCCCGCATGGCCCTGCGGTGGTGCTGGGAGTGATCTGTTTTTGCGGCGCGGTCGCGGAAGGCTCCGTTGCTGACTGGAGCGGCGTGTTCATGAAAGACCGGCTGGGTGTGGGCGATGGCATTGCGCCGCTGGGCTTTGCAGGGTTTGCGGCAATGATGCTGGCCGCGCGTCTGGTCGGCGACCGGCTCAAGGACCGCTTCGGGGCGCGGCGCGTCATTTGTGCCGGTGCATTGCTTGCGGCGGCCGGAATATTCATTGCCGTTCCCGCTCTCAACACGGTTACGACGATATTCGGCTTTTCCATCGCCGGAGCGGGAATGGCGGCGCTGTTTCCCTTCGTCTACAGCGCAGCGGCACGATACGGTTCGACTGCGCTTGCTGCGGTCGCGACCTTCGGCTACAGCGGCAACCTGATCGGGCCGCCCATTATCGGTTTTGTTGCGCACGGCTGGGGGCTTCAGATGTCTCTGGCAATGCTTGGCGCCTTGTGCCTGCTCATTGCAGCTGCCGCTTCGCGTGCGCGTGCACTTGAATGACCATGCGGCAAATGTTCCGCTGCGAGCAAGAATGCAGTTCGATGCCGCGGCGGAAAACGCTGATGAAGATCAGTAGTAGGCGACGCTTGGAGAGCCGGGCTCGGTCTCTACGAGAATGAGATGTTCGGGCGCCATCACGTAACCAAGCTCCCAAAGGTCAGCAAGCAGGGTTTCCTTGGCCTGGGTTTCGGAGGAAGCATTCACCGTGCTGCTCCCTTTTAATCCGCGCTTGTTGTATTCAAAGTGGTAGATCGACATAGTTACCTCGCTGCATTATTTTCGAGATAAAGGTAACAAGAGCGAAGCCCGGAGGACTTGCGTGATATCAATAAGCCTGTCTCGGGCCTGGAGAATTCGGAAAGGAACTGCTGGCTTGAAGATTTGGCGCGGAAGAACCGCTTGGAACAACAGGAATATCCGAAATGGATGTGTGACCGGGCTGGAATTCCAGCGGAAGGGAAAACAACATGCGACAGCTGCGATACCGACGGCATTGAAGCGTCTGGTGCCCAGAAGAGGACTCGAACCTCCACGTCTCTCGACACAGCGACCTCAACGCTGCGCGTCTACCAATTCCGCCATCTGGGCGACAGCTACTGCCTGCTTGTCCAGCAGGACAGTGATTCATGCAAAGCACCCGTCATTAAGACTGGTGCCCAGAAGAGGACTCGAACCTCCACAGTGTTGCCACCGCTAGGACCTGAACCTAGTGCGTCTACCAATTCCGCCATCTGGGCTCCGTCGTGATTCGTTGAGAATCACGTCAAAGAGGCGCGCATCTTACCTCATAGAATCGAAACGCTCAAGTGCCTGGACGCCAAATTCGAAAAAAGTTGGAAAATATTTTAGAAGCGCCTCGCTGCCGTCATGGCGGAGAGAGCGGCAATCACACCCGGCGCGGACTGAATCCGTAATGAATCACATAGGCGCGCCCCTCGTAGACGGCGGCCGTGCACCTCTCTGTGCCTTCGCAGGAGTGCATGATCTCGACAAGAAGATAGTCCGGCTGGCCGGCGGGCAGTTTCTTGCCGAGGCTTGCATATTCCCGACGAACCGCAGCCGGCGCGGGCATGACCCATTCGCAGGCCGGCAGCGATGTCTGTGAAACTGCGGGAATGTCCGGAGATCTGGGAAACAGGCTGTGCATGATCGAATCGGCCTCAAGGAAGCAGCGCAAAAGGATTTATCGAGCGCCGCCTGGAATAGCCATCAACGGGGACGCGTGATGTGGATGCATTCAACCGCGGTTGGGTGCGCTCTGTCTCCGGCGGTAAAGCACCATGGTCTGGACCAGCACAGCCCACTCCATCTCGTCGCGGAACACCTCGGCGCTGCGTTCGACATAGTGGTAAGTCCATCCGCATTCACAGCACTCCGGGCAATCGAGATCGGGGATGGCCTGTACCATTGCCGCGGTATAGCGCATCAGGTCTTCCATTGAAACTTCGTCCTTGTCCATTGTCAGCCTTCTCGTTAATGCAGGGTCGATGTCATTGAGACATCGGTTTGCAGCAAGGATTCAACAAAAGCATTGCGTGATCAGCCGTCGGACGCCCGCCGACGCTGCATGGAAGAAACTATCCCACTATCATTGAGGCATGAACCCGACCAATCCCGCTGGCGCGATCGCAATGATCACGCTTGCCGCCCTGCTGTTTTCCCTGATGGACGCCGGCACCAAGTTTCTTGGCGCGATCCTGCCGATGGTGCTCATCCTCTGGTGCCGATATGCGATCCAGGCCTTGGTCATGGCTGGCACGGTGCTGTACAACCGGGGCTGGCAAGGCTTTCGCACCAGGCACCTGCGCATTCAATTTCTGAGAGGCAGCATGCTGATCATGCTCAGCGTGCTTACCTTCTACAGCCTGAAGTACCTGCCGCTTGCGGAATTCACGGCGATCATCATGCTCTCGCCCATCCTGGTGACAGCGCTCACCAGCCGGCTCTCCCAGCGGCCGCTGGGACTGCTCCGCTGGCTGCTGATTCTTGCGGCATTCACCGGCACCATGACCGTGATTCGCCCCGGGAGCGCGCTGTTCAATGTGGTTGCGCTGCTGCCGCTAGTGGCCACGCTTGTCTCGGCTGCCTACAACCTGGTGACCAGCCGGCTGGCCCTGCTCGACAACCCGCATACCACGCAGTTCTATACCGGAGTGACCGGAGTCGCTCTGCTTTCGCCCCTGATTGCGCTGCAGGCCGGTCCGCTGCTGGAAATCGGCATGCGGCTCGAGGCCGGCAAGCTTTTCGTTCTTCTCGCCATCGGCCTGCTGGGCACCGTTGCCCATCTGCTGCTGGTCATGGCTTTCAGGCGCATGCATCCTGCGGCGCTCATGCCTTTCACCTATACCCAGATCGCCTTCGCCGCCATGATCGGATGGATATTTTTCCATCACTCGCCGGATTTCTGGGCATGGCTGGGCATGGGCATCATTGCCGCCAGCAGCTGCATGTCGGCCTGGCTGGACATGCATGAATCGCGGCGGCCGGCAATGAAGTAAGACCGGCTTGAATTTGCTACCTGCCGCACCGGGCGTATTTACATCATTGCCTGCACGGTCGAACATGGGCGCGGCGATTGTACAAATTACATGCTTGATGCCGGCGGTACGGCATATTCAGCAAGAATTGCCCTTTCCCCGGGGCGCGGCCTGCTGAAAAAGCGCCATATTCACTGGTGCGGGAGCATCAATTCCACGGATTCGCGCCCGGCACGCGCTTTGCTAATACCGATATACCAACGATGGTTTTGCTTAACGGCCGTCGGCAGACTATCCAGTCGCAGCGACCGTCACGATCAATACTTACGACTCAGTGCATGCAGATAAGGAGAACTGATATGGCATACGACAAAGTTGCAGTGGCAGCGGTGAAAGCAGTGAGCAACCTCTTGCAAAAGATGCCCGACGAAACAACACGGGCAGACGCCCTTGGCGTCATGATGATGACCAACTATAACCTGCTGCGCGATGTCCACGGCGACGAGTTTGTCCGCGCATGGCTGCAGACGGCGCTCCAGGACCTGGAGCAGAATCCGCCGATCTTCGCCAACGCAAACATGCATTGAGCATGGCGCAGTACCCGTTCTGTTTCTGTCCGCCGCAGCGGCCGGGAACAGAACAACTTGAGCATTGCAGCCGCTGGTTGATATGGTTTGATAGGAATACGGCGCTTAACGGTACCTAAGCGGTACTTGAGCACGACTTCGGCCAATCTTCAGAAGACGCCGAACAATGAGAGCAGCAGCAATGTCAGGACGATGGATACCAGGATGGATCCGAGACATCCGAGCCGGCTCGAAAAAAAGAAAAACATGAGGTGCCTTTTGTCGTTGTTGTCGATTGAAGTGCAGGGAAACTCATCAAGGAGACCGCTGCGCTTCCCGCAAGGTCAGACAGGGCGGCACCGGGAAAAATTCCGGAGCGCCGGGCTTTGTTGTTGATGTTGATGCAGCCTGGGCCGCATCAGGGAAGTTGCCGGCGCAGCGCTTCGAAGAAGAGTTCGGACTGCAGGCGTTCGGACTGTACCTGACCAGCGACTTTGGCAGCGAGTGCCTCGTTCACCGGACAGAGGTCCAAGCCGGTCGACAAGGCGATCACCTGCGCGGCACAGGCGCGCTCCAGGTAATACAGATCATCATAGGCATAGTCGACGCGTTCGCCGCATACGACCACGCCATGATTGGCGAGGAAGGCGATATCGGCGCCGTTCATCGCATTGGCGATCCGCGCCCCTTCCGCACTGTCGAGCGCCAGCCCGTTGTAGCTCGCATCGACGGCCACGCGTCCGTGAAAGCGCATCGCGTTCTGCGACAGCGTCGTATCCAGCGTGCGCGCCGACGTCAGCGTCAGCGCCGTCGCGTATGGCATATGCGTATGCAGCACGCATTGCTTGCGGGCGATGCGGTGAATGGCCGCATGAATGAACATGGCCGTCGGCTCCACTTCATGGCGGCCGGCGATCTTGCTACCTTCAGTGTCGACGATCACGATGTCATCGGCACGGACTTCCGACCAGAGCAGGCCGCGCGGATTGAGCAGGAAATGCTCTCCATCGGGAAGCGCAACGCTGAAATGATTGCAGACTCCCTCCGCCAGTCCATGAAGGGCAGCAGCGCGCAGCGCCAGTGCGAGGTCTTCCCTGAGGCGTTTCACGACAGGCGCATCAAACAAATTATTCAGGATTGGTGCGGAAGTATTCATGGCGATTTCGCTGATCTGATAGTTAAGCAAAGGCGAAGCCACCTTAGCATGAATCCGCACGGCCCGTTTCCGGACCGGCTTGGCTGCAGCAGAAAAAAGCGCAAGCAGCGGGAGAGCGGGAGCAGCAGACGCCATGCAGATCCCATCAAAAGGCGAGACAATGCGTCACCGCGGCATATCGCCTATATCGGATGAACGATGTCTCGCAGGCGCGTCGGCCTTATCTTATTGATGCGGCGTTACGTTCCCCACCAACAAAACCACCAGACAACAACAAGCCCGGCGCCACGAGCGCCGGAAAGATCCATGTTCAGCATTTCACCTCTTCAAGCCGCCAAGACCTCGCGCAGCCAATGGCGCGCCGAACTGAAATCCACGCTGTCGCTCGGATGGCCGCTTATCCTGACCAATCTTGCGCAGACCATACTGACGGCGACCGACCTCGCGCTGATCGGAAGGCTCGGCGCAGACAGCCTGGCGGCGGCGGCCCTGGCGGCCAGTTTCTACCATGCCGTGATGATCTTCTGCCTCGGCGTCGTGTCGGCGGTCATGCCGCTGATCGCCAGCACGCTGGGCGCACGGCCGCATGCAGTCAGGGATGTCAGGACAACGATCCGGCATGGATTCTGGATCGCCGGCCTGATCAGCCTTCCCGTATGGCTGCTGCTCTGGAATGCCGACAGCGTGCTGATCCTGCTGGGACAGCAGCCGGAAGCGGCGAGACGCTCGCTGGAGTTCATGCATACGCTGCAGTGGGCCCTTCTGCCCTTCCTCGGCTATATCGTATTGCGCTCCTTCCTCAATGCCATGGAAAGCCCGATATGGACGCTCGCCGTGGGCTGTGTCGCAATCGCCTTCAACGCCGTGGCCGCATGGTGCCTGATCTACGGCAATCTCGGCTTTCCCGCGCTCGGACTGACCGGCGCCGGCCTTGCCAGTTTCTGTTCCAGCCTGCTGATGTTCGGCGGCCTGGCCCTGGTCGTCAGCCGCCATCGCCGCTTTCGCCGCTACCATCTGTTCGGGAATCTGTTCGACATCGACATGCGCAAGCTGCGCCGGGTATGGCAGCTCGGTCTTCCCATCGGCGCGACCATGGCCTTCGAAACCACCATCTTCTACGCAGCCGTGGTGATGATGGGCCTGATCGGGCAAACGGCGCTGGCCGCGCATGCGATCGCGATGCAGATCGCTTCCATCGGCTTCATGGTGCCGCTCGGCTTCGGCCAGGTGGCCACGATCCGTGTAGGCCGCGCATACGGCGCGCGCGACGCGGCGGGTATTGCGCGCGCCGGCTGGAGCGCCTATGCGCTCGGCGTGGGTTTCATGGTGATCACGGCCAGCCTGATGCTGTTCGCGCCGACGCTGCTGATCGGACTGTTCATCGACATACGCGACCCGCAGAACGCGGATGTCGTGCAGCTGGGAGCCGGCTTTCTTGCACTGGCCGCGCTGTTCCAGCTTGCCGACGGCGCGCAGGTGGTAGGCGCGGGCATGCTGCGCGGCATCCATGACACGCGCGTGCCCATGCTGCTGGCCGCGCTCGGCTACTGGGGAATAGGCTTGCCGCTCGGCGCCGCCCTTGCCTTCGCCCTCGGCATGGGCGGCGCGGGCGTCTGGCTCGGACTGGCGGCAGGGCTGGGAACGGTGGCGGTGCTGATGACACGCCGCTGGATGCGGCGCGACCGGCATTACGCTATTGGGATTCCTTGATGAGACGGCCCGCCGTCGCCTGCACGGGGCGCGCATTCATCGGATAGAGGCGGGCAAAGATGGCAATCTGCTGCGGCGACAGCGTGATCGGCTGCTTCATGACGATCCACAGCACGCCTTCGCTGCAGGGCGGCGTGGTCAGCGAACCCATGTAGGTGTAATACTCGCGCCGCTGCGGCAGCAGCTGGCTCAGGTCCATCGTGACCGTCGGCACGAGCGGCTCATTCACTTCCAGCGGCAGATTGTTCCAGACGGTCTGGACAACGGGATTGGGATTGCCGCTTTCGACGAGCAGCGCCACGATCGCAAGGCGGCCTTCCGCATCCTTGTGATGAAGATGTGCCACCATCGGAAAGCCGCGGCCGCCCACGGTTTCTTCCGCAGGATGATGGAAATGGAACTGGATCAGCTCGTAGGTGCGCCCGGTCAGGGAAATGCGATTGCCGGCACCGAAGTTGACCTGTACGGTATGCCCGTTATTGACCACATTGAATGCCGCGGGCTTGTAATCGAAGTTGATCGTTTCCAGCTCGACCTGGATGCCTTCCCGGATATCGATCGGCGACTGCCTGTTGCCTGAATGGCATTTGGCCCAGGCAGGATTGATCTTTCCCCAGCGCTGGGGCCCGGTCTCGCCGCCATAACTCCAATGCTCGATCGGTGCCGCCGGACGCGCCTCGCCGTCTCCATTCGAGGGCGGCTTCGGACGTCCGCCGCGCTCGCGGCGAATTTCCTCCTGCCGCGCTTTCATGATGGCTGCGACTTCGCGTTCGGTCTGTTCATGCTTGGCGCGTATCGCGGCCAGTTCGGCCGCGCGCGCCACATTGACGGCGGCATTGTCGGCGCCTGCGAGCGCGGCGGCCGGAAAACAGATCCCCACACTCAGCGCGGCGAGAGAAAAAAATCTGTTGCAAGGCATGTCCTGTCCCTATTGTTGGCGAGCAACTGCATTGTAGCTTCCTCTTCAGCTTGCACAACAGAAAGTGCGTCGCGAAACAACATTGAGCAGGATGTCGACAGGAGGAAAGCGCCGGCGGAAGCAGGCAAGGCGAGGTGTTTGCCAAAACCACAAGCCGCAACTCGCCAGGATGTTTCCATGACAAGTCGCGGCGTGCTGCCAGCCGGATCAGGCAGGGTACAGGAGCGCGGATCCGGCATCTCCCTGAACGTGGCCCGCCAGGCGGTCAGGTGCCCGGATTGCCGGCTGTCGTGCTGCCGGGCGACAGGCAGGGCCAGATGTCGTTGGCAATGCGCCAGGTCCGCTCCGGCATGGCGATGACTTCAGTCGCCGGCTGCCCTGCCGGCGCATCGAAGGCGCTGATTCTTACCCTCAGGTCGCCATTGGGAAACTTCCTCGGATCGAACTGCAGGCGTGCGACGCGCTCGTCAACCGCTACCGTGAAGCTGCCGTACTTGGGCGCATAACCTTCGGGCGGAAGAAGCTCGACATTCTTGATGCGGCTGCCCACCACTTCGAGCGTGACCATGCTGCACACGTAGCTGCCGTTTTCCGGCGCGCTGGTCACCTGCGCCTTGAACGGCAGCGGCGGCTCGACGCCGCCCGGCGGCAGGCATGGAAAGGAATTGTTGGCGATGCGCCAGGTGCGCTCCGGCATGACGACGATTTCGTTCGCCGGCTGTCCGGCCGGCGCATCGAAGGCGCTGATCCTGAACCTGTAATCGCCGTTCGGGAAAGCCCGTGCGTCGAACTGCAGGCGAGCGATCTTGCCGTCGTCGGAAACGGTGAAGGTACCGTATTTCGGCGCATAGCCTTCCGCCGGCAGCAGTTCGACATTCCTCAGGCGCGTACCGCGAACCTCCAGGGTCAGCATGTGGCAGACATAGCTGTTTGCCTCAGGCGCGGAAATCAGGCTGGCCGTGAACGCGGTCGAACTGCCAGGCGATGCGCAGGGCCAGGTATTGTTGGCGATCTTCCATGTTCGCGCCGGCATCACGACGATTTCTTCCGCAGGCTGGCCGGCCGCGGCATTGAATGCGCTGATGCGTACCTGCAGATCGCCGTTCGGGAAGTTCCTGGGATCGAACACCACGTGCGCGGAGGTGCCGTCTTCGGATACCGTGAAGGTCGCATATTTCGGGGTATAGCTTCCCGGCGGCAAAAGCTCGACATTGCGAATGCCGCTGCCCCTCACTTCCAGCGTGGTCGGCGCGCAGACATAGGAACCATCGGCCGGCGCACTGGCAAGCGTCGCACCGAAACCGGAAACGGCACTCACCTGCGTGCCGGCCAGCAAGGTCGCCCCGCTCATCGAAGCACTTGCCGGAGCATCTCCACCGCCACCGCCGCAGCCTGCCAACAGCATCACCGCAGCACTCAATACCGCTCCCAATATTCCCGAGGGAGCCAAGGCACGACATTTCATTTCTACTTCCTTTCTCATCATTTTGATCGGCATCGGTCTTAACAATTGATCGCTCCCTGACCTCTTATTGGCTTCGTGTGCAGCTAAGTTATTAAGCCGGGGTCCGGAAAAGTCTGATATTTCGCAATGCCGTCGGATAAGCAACACTGCCGCTGCGGCATCCGTAAGCGATCCGTAAGTGCGGCGGCTGCATCCGTAAACAAATGCCGGTCCATGAAAATTTCTGTGCGATTTATACACACATCGATAATGAGCAAACTGCGGCTCGCATGCGCTCTATATAATCTCCCGCTTGGTCTGCCCCGTTTACCGTTGAGAGCGCCTTGTGCGCATGAAGCGAGCTGAAAGTGTCAGTTCCTGTTGCCAATCGGAATGCCGGATCGACCGCCGCCGTCCTGCCTCCAAGCCTCCTCCCAGGCGGCACGGAGCGGTCCGCCCCGGCGTCCTACGCAAAGCTCTCGCGGCCCAGGGTCCGTCATGCCTGCCAGCGGCCGCGCCTGTTCAATTGCCTGCATCAGGCGTGCCGCGACAATGCGGTGGTCTGGATCAGTTCGCCGCCCGGTGCGGGCAAGACCACTCTGGCGGCCAGCTATGTCGATGTTCATCAATTGCCGCATCTCTGGTACCAGATCGATCATCAGGATTCCGACCCGGCCACGCTGTTTCACTATCTCGGGCATGCGGCCCACGCCTCCTTCGCCGTCGAGCCGCTGCCTGTCGATCCTGCCGAGGCGCAGACCGCCAGTCACGCCCGCCGCTTCTTCCGCAGGTTCTACAGCATGCTTCCTTCAGGGTCGGTCATCGTGCTCGACAACCTGCATGAATTCGATTGGGACCAAGCCGGCCATCTTCTGGAAATTGCCTTCGGTGAAATTCCCTTCGGACTGACCGTGCTGGCGCTGAGCAGGCACATGCTGCCGGCCCGGCTTTCCCGGATGGCGGCGAACGGACTGCTGAAGGTGATCGATTGGGATGAAGTTCGCTTCGATGGCGACGAGGCGCAAGCCCTGTTCGGAATCACGGCTGCGCCTGACCCCGCCCGCCGTGCCATGCTCGACAAGGCAGGCGGCTGGGCCGCCGGCATCGTCATGCTGCGCGAAGCGATGTCCCGCACGACCGCGGAGCGCAGTCCGGATGACCTGCTTGCTGCCGGCCGCAATGCCATCTTTCATTACTTCGCCGGCGAGGTCATGGACCGGCTGCACGCGCCGGCGCAGACTCTCCTGCTCAAACTTGCCTGCATGCCTGCCGAAGATGCGCACGATGCCCGCCATGAACCGGACCAGGCCGCTGCCATTGATCTGATCCACCGGATGTGCGACAGCCGCTGGTTCATTGCCAGGACCGGCACGCAGCCGGAGCTGTATGAATTCCACCCGTACTTCCGCGAATTCCTCCGGCACCGGGCGCGCCAGCAGCTCGGCTTCGAGGCCTATGCAAGACTGCTGCGGCAGGCTGCCCACCGGCTGGAAGCCAGAGGCGAGTGGAATGCGGCGCTCGGCCTGCTGCATGAGGCAGGCGACCATACTGCGATGGCCAACCTGCTTCTTCGCAATGCGGCCCGCATGTGCATCGGCCCCCATGCCGAAGCATGGCGGGAATGGACCCGGCAATTGCCGGCCGCCACGATGGACGCGGTGCCATGGCTATGCCACTGGCACGGCATTTCGCTCGTCCAGAGCCATCCCGCGCAGGCGCGGCAATCGCTGCGCCGCGCCGAACAGGCGTTCATGGCCAGCGGGGACACCGCTTCGGCCCTGCTGTCGATGGCAGCCATCGTCGACTGCCACTATTGCGAATGGACCGACTTTTCCCCCTTGCGCAGGCTGACGCAGACCATGCTGGACCGCCTGCGCTCGCTGGAGCCGCTCGACATGTCCGTGGAAAAGGAGCTGCTGATACGTTCGCGCATCCTGCTCGGCCTGTTCCTGACCGACCTCGAATCTCCGGATTTCGAGCACACCCTGCACCACGTGCTCGATCTCCTGCCCGGCTGCACCAACGGCAACGAGCAGCTGGCTGCGGGAACCATCGCCTTGCATTGCCTCAACTGGTGCGATATCGCCGCGGCGCGAAACTTGATCGTGATGCTGGACCACCTGGCCGACAGCGACGCGGTCGCCGCGGCGAACAAGATCTCCTGGGCCCGCGCCGCGATCCACAGGCACCAGCTCGACGGCGACCGCGAGGCGGCCGAGCGGACGATCCAACGGATGCACAGACTGGCATCCGAAGACGGCGTCCAGCATCTGCGCTTTCATGTGCAGTTCCGCGTCGGCTTGCAGCAGCTGGCCGGACGCGATCTTGCCGCAGCGCGGGCGACGCTGGATCGGGTAAGGGCACTGATGAATCCCCGGCGCAAGCTGGAAGTGGCCTATTTCAAGCTGCTCGAAGCGATGAATCTGCTCCAGTGCGGCGACGAGGGCAAGGCGCGCCGGATCGCCGAGGAAGCGCATGCCGCCGGCAACATGCTGCCGTCGATACGCTATCAGCTCAAGCTGCTGGTGGCGTTCTGCGCATGCCATGCGGCGGACTGGGAAGGCGCAATGCGCTGGGCCGCCGATGCGGTCAGCCATGCCTACGGGCGTGACAGGAAAATCGCGAACGATGCCTGCCTGATGCTGTCGGCATACCGCCACCTGGCGCATGATGAAACGATGGAGGCATCGGCCTGCCTGCACACGCTGCTCGCCTCGCAGATAAGGGAGGGATTGTCGCTGGATCTGTACATCGCCACCTTTCCGCGCATTTCCAGCCTGCTGCTCTCGCTCGCGATGCGAGAACGCATCGAACCCGATTTCGTGCGCAGGCTGATCCTGCTTCACCGCCTGCCGCCGGCGGATCGAAGCAATGCGGAGTGGCCCTGGCCGGTGAAGGTGAGAGCACTAGGCCGGCTTGAACTCAAGGTGCAGGGAGAGCCGAGACATTCGACCGGCAAGGCCCAGCAGCGACCGATGGCCTTGCTCAAGGCACTGCTTGTCGCCGGCCCTGACGGTGCCCCGCAGACTTTGCTTGCGCGGCGCCTGTGGCCGGAGGCCGCCGATGCGAAGGCGGCACTGCATGGGACGGGGCACCGCCGGCGCAAGCTG
>Ga0194137_10001271_pt1 | contig 15510 bp, 16 predicted proteins | sample TARM_MetaG_T3_14_FD_134025 | JGI IMG/M metagenome (GOLD analysis project Ga0194137, IMG submission 134025) | Freshwater microbial communities from Pennsylvania, USA, analyzing microbe dynamics in response to fracking - TARM_MetaG_T3_14 (version 2) | ecosystem: Environmental > Aquatic >... | reverse complement strand
TTACATCGTACATGTTTATTGCCTCCTTGAATTTTTTATGGGATTGACTGACCTTTCCTTTATACAAATATACAAATTTTTGCTGCATCTTTATTGCATCTTTACTACGTCTTTGCTACATATGAACGCATTGCTGCTTTACTTTGTTACTGTTTTACTTTATTACTGCTTTGCTATACGACTTACTCTACTAAGTGTGTTTCCAGTATTTGAGAAGTTTCAAAACCTTCAAGGCCTAAGAAATACTCCAGGGAGTTTACCACATTGGCAAGCTTGATGGGACCTACAATTTCTGATCCCGTAACCCGAACACCGTATCGTTCAGCTTCCTGTTTTACCGTATTAAAGGTTCGGTATAAAGGTGTTTTGTTACAGTCAAACATGTTCATGGAAACCACTACCCCTGCATGATCCGGGAATTTAATCCCTACGGATTTTACGGTGGAGAAACCTCCGCTGGGTCCTCGAACGGCCTTTGCAATTTTCTTTGCAACAGATACATCTTCCGTATCCAGGAATACGTTGTATGCAGTTAATCCTTCGGCTTCCGCACTCACAATGGTTGCTCCCATTGTTTCTGAAAGCTTTCCGTCTTTGCTTAGATCCGGTTTTCGGTTTTCATAATCCGGATTGGATGGATCTTCAAGAAGCTCTTTTAAACCTTCATACTGTCCCTTTCGAATGTAGGCCAGGGCTTTTCGTTCTTCGTTTCTTGCGTTCTCCGCCGCGAAAAAGACGGGTACCCCGGTTCGCTCATGAAGTTCATTTCCGATCTCTTCCGCCAAACTCACACATTCTTCCACCGTGGTGTTCTTAAAAGGGAAAAGAGGAATGGTATCCTGGGCTCCGATTCTCGGATGTGAACCCTTTTGTTCTCTCATATCGATAAGCTCCGTAGCTTTTGCCGCCATATTTAACAACGCTTCCTTTAACGGTTCCGGTTCTCCGATTGCACAAAGAACCGTTCGGTTAAAATCATGCTCCGGTTCACAACTTACCAGGGTTACCCCTTCTTTGTTTCGAAGCTCATCCGCAACTGCGTCAATCACATCTTTCCTTCGACCATCGCTAAAGTTGGGAACTGCCAACATATACTTTTTTTCAGTGGACATACTTACAAACCTCCCTATTACATTAATTTAAATTCTTATTTTCAACACTGTCTACATAATATCACAATTACCGATAGATCTCTTTGTTATTTTACTATAATTATTTTTCCTTTATTTCTTGGGTTAGTCACAGGAATCCCTTATATTCCGGGCTTTATCCTTATTTTTACCCGTCATCCTTCCCGCTTTTTTATATAAACTTTCAAATTACAATCTTCCGGGATGTTTTTTCCGCTATATTATTTTGTAACATATTCATAAAGCAAATGAGAAGTCTAAATAGTATAATAAAAACAACCTCGAATCTTCACATAATAAATGATACACTTAAATGGATTCGAAAGCTAAGGGAGAGGAGCGTTGAAATTGGGATTAACAATCATTGATTTATCGCAGGAAATTTTTCAGGGCATGTCCGTATTTCCCATGCACCAAAAGACCTTTATTATGGAAAATATGTCCCATGAAGAAAACATGAAGGATACAGGCAGTAAATCCTTAGGATTTTCCGCAAGGAATTTATTAATGAGTGAACACTGCGGAACTCATAGTGACGGCGTCTGGGAATATAACCCCGAGGGTCCTACCATCGATAAAATGTCCTTCGATCATTTTTGGGGCAGCGCCATTTGCATTGACCTGACCCACGTACCGGCTACACGGTATATCGAACCGAAAGACCTGGAATCCGCTTTGCAAAAATCCGGTCAGGAACTTCGAAAAGGAGATATCGTACTCTTATACACCGGCCATTATAACCGAAACTTCAATACGGATAAATGGCAAACAGAATACAGCGGACTTAGCTATAAGGGCGCAAAATGGCTTGCGGAACGGGGCGTTGTGAATATCGGTGTGGACGCACCGGCAATTGATCATCCCGATGATATTGATTTTTCCGGCCATTTGGTTTGCGGCGAATACAACATTACCAACACGGAAAATCTCTGCAATCTGGATCAGGTAGCCAACAAACGGTTTTTATATATGGGGCTTCCCCTTAAAATCCGAGACGGCACCGGTTCTCCCATTCGCGCAGTGGCCTTGTTGGAGGAGTAGACCTTCTATTGAAAGAGTAATCCGTTAGTCGGTAGAGTAATCTTAAAGAGTCATTGTGCAGTTATTACATCCAAAATTAAAGATTTGTAAATGAATACTGCATCGAAAAATATAAAATTGCGAAAATAACCAAAATAACTTAAATATCTTAAATAACAAAAAAGAGGGGCTTAATACAAAGCCGCCTCTTTTTTTGTTTTCTTTTTTTATTGTGTTTTTTTGATGTCTTTTATTATTTCGCGATCTCTCCGCCGGGGTCACTTCCCCAAAAGTTTTTTAATTTTCACGGCAATCTCCAGATTCAATCGATCATCAAAATCTTCCAAATCCATTCCCGTTACTTCCCGTATTCGTTGCATACGGTAAAGCACCGTATTGTAGTGCGCGAAAATTTCATTAGAGATCTTTTTAAAATTCCCGTTGAATTCAAAATAGGCTTCCAGGGTCTTTACCAGTTCCGTGGATTTTTTCTCGTCGTAATCCACCAAAGGCTTCAGGGTCTCATCGTAAAATCTTTCCAGCTCTTCGTCCAGATGGTCCTGGCAGAGGATTTTAAAAACCCCCAGAGAGTTGTAACTGACAATACTTTTCTCCTTGGTTGCTTTGGAAATCCGCATGGCTTTTAAAGAGTCCTTGAAACTCTTGTGGAAATTCTCCATACCACTGTAGATTCGCCCAACCCCTACATGAATTTGAACACTCATGGACTGTAAATTAATGGCTTTTTCCAGATGGGTTTTGATCCCGGCGATTTTTCGCTCACTCTTATCTTTTTTATCAAAGGAAAGAATGAGAATGATGCTATCGGTTTTACTGATTACAACGCCTTTGATTTGATACTCTTCCAGTAACCGCTCCGAAAGATTAAGAATCCTGGACAGGTCGTCCTCCACAAATTCATAGGACTGTTCTTTGATCGAATCAAAATTAATGATCACACCCAGGTACTCCGCTTTAGCATCCAGACTGAACATTTGCGCCTTTTCCAAAGCCTTTTCCCGCCGGTAGGCTTCCGGAGACACCAGTTCATCGAAAAACTCGGTTTTATAACGGTTTTCCACTTCTTTTACCGAAAGTTTTCGAAGCATATCCAGGGACATAGTGGTGGAGATCGCCTCCAACACCGAAAGGTCAAAGCCTCCCAGGGGAGTACTGAGACCCCAGGCAAAAATATGGCCGAAGACACTATTTTTTACAACAATGGGCATAACCATCCGCTCCACATAAATATCCCCGATTTTTTCCTTGCTTTCATATAGTTTTCGTTCCTTGTATTTTTCCAGATTCGGATCATAAAATCGTTCAGCATTTTGAATCAGGGATTCACGAACCTCATCCTCGATGTATCCCGAATGAAAGATTTCGTTGGTGGGAAAATCCAGCTTGATCATAATGGGGTTTTTCAGGTTGTCATTTACGGTTTTTGCAATCCGCTCCAAATCTCCCCCCTTGAGCATCACATCCATTAAGCGTTCATAGATGTTTTCAAGTTTTTGAAGAAGTATGGCCTGTTTATTGAAAATTTCCTTAAAAACCGGTGTCATAATATCGGAAAAGGGAACTTCATAATACAGTTCAATAATGGGAAGACCCAAATTATCCGCCAGGGCCAAAATCTCCTTCGGCAGATTGTCCAGATATGGATAAATCTTAATCCCCAGAGCCGCCAGTTTTTTATCGGAACACTGTCGGATAAAATCCCGCTGTTCTTTCAAGGAACTGGTTTTAAAGGAGTAGGCCGTAGTAAGGAGTAACTCCCCCTCTTCTACCCAATTGATAATATCAGGATCCGCCATAACATTAACATTTGATACCGTATTTTTAATGCCTTTTTCCCCCGCAATCACTTTGCATTTACTCATACAATCCATTTCCATAATACGATCCAGGGAAATTCCGTTTTGTCTTGGCATATTACCTACTCCTTTGAATGACTACCATTTTTTCTTAACCTAGCTTTTCATATACAGTTACCAGCGTTGCTTCTTTCAGTCGGTTTCCTTCCTGCTTTAATTCCTCGCATTGCTTTTTAACGTCTTTGATATATTTTTCATCGCTAAGCCCCTGAAGATTGATCAGTACATTAAACAGGGCCCCTTCCAGGCCGGCATAGGCCAGTAGTGCTCCCACACCTACATCTGTAATTGCATTGGGATTGCCATAGTCTGCAAATACCTGTTGCAGTTTTAAAACCTCCAGGGATTCTTTTCCTACGGTTAAAGGAACTTCCAAGGCTTCCTTTGTGGCTTCTTCGATGGCTGCTTTTCGAGCTTTCTTTTCTTCATCGGTTTCCTTCGGCATTTTAAAAGCTTTCATCACTCCGTTAAAGGCCGTGGTGTCCTCTTCCGTTAATTGATTAAGTCTTTCCATTAAGGATTGTACCTTTTCAAAGTTTTGGTCTAAGGCTTGCTGCTGATCAGCGGTTAATTTTTCATAGGATTTCCGTCCGATTGTTAAATTTCCAACCATAGTTGTCAGTGCTGAACCTAAGCTGCTGCTTAAGGCCGCAACACTTCCTCCGCCCGGGGCCGGATCCTTACTTGCCACGGAAGCAACAAATTCCTGAACACTCTTTTCTAATAACATAATACATCCTCCTTTATATTGTGTTTTTCCTTTTTCTTACTGTTAATCATTCACAATCTTTTCATAGCATATCATATCACATTTCCGGTTTCCATGTATAGTTCTAACAATCACAAACAATTCTTTCTTACGGATTTCTTTATAAAATTGTTACATTCTTCAAATCCTTTTCATCCTTTCGGGTAAATCGATCGATTATTATGTGGTGATTTACCAATTCTTTAGACTCGGTTCCTACCCGATCCATCAACAAATTCCTTTATGATTGTTTAATTTTTAACTAACTTTGCTGCTTTTTTCTATAAACCTTGTGACTAATCCACAAAGCATTTTTTATAATATTCTGTATAATTTATTGTTAAGGTCCAAATATATTATAGGAGGAATTATAAATGGAAAAAAGTATTCATTATCCATGGTTTAAGCGTGAAGATATTGACGGCTTCTTTGCTTTATTCCAGAACAATTTAGCGAACTTCGTACTCATCGCAGTAGCCATGATCGGTATGGGATATCCCGCCGACATTGTCTACGGACAGGTAATCCCCGGTGCAGCCGTGGCGGTACTAATCGGAAACATCTACTACGCGTACTCTGCCAATCGTTTGGCGATCAAGGAACAGCGAACCGATGTTACCGCACTTGCTTACGGAATCAGTACTCCCGTAATGTTTATTTATCTTTTCGGAGTTCTTGGACCGGCCCTGGCCCTTACCAATGATCCCTACGTTGCTTGGAGGATCGGAGTGGCAGCCTGTATTTTCGGTGGCGCCGTAGAAGCCACGGGCAGTATCCTGGGTAACTGGATTCGAAGAATCCTCCCCCGAGCCGCCATGCTTGGAGCCCTTGCGGGAGTAGCCTTTTCCTTTATCGGGGCGGAACTGTTTTTTAATACCTTTGAAATGCCCATCGTCGGAATGTTGGTACTGAGTATTATCATTATCGGACTGATTGCTAAGAAAAGCATGCCCTTTAGAATTCCCGCGTCCTTATTTGCTATTATTATCGGTACCGTACTTGCCTATTCCTTAGGCCAATCCGATATGAGTCAGTTATCCGGAGGACTTTCCACCGTTGGCTTTTATCCTTTCTTGCCAACCCTCGGTTTTATCGAAGGATTCTCCTTCCTGTTTGGGGATATGGTAAATCTATTAGCCATCCTTATTCCGATTTCAATTTATAACTTTATCGAGACCATGAACAATGTGGAAGCCATGTCCGCAGCCGGAGATGACTACAGCGTTTCCGAATGTCAGTTGGTAGATGGAATCGGTACCATGCTTGGTGGTGTTTTCGGAGGCGTATTCCCAACCACCGTATATATTGCATCTGTAGGATCCAAGTGGATGAATGCCGGACGGGGCTACTCAGTACTTAACGGTGCCGTATTTATGTTGGCTTCCCTATTTGGTATTGTAGCAGCGATGTCAGAAATTATTCCGTTACCGGTAATCGCACCGATCTTAGTATTTGTCGGGGTTTCCATGATCTCTCAGGCCTTTAGCTCAGTTCCCCACAAGCATTTTCCCGCTGTGGTTATTGCCATGTTCCCATACCTTGCAAACTATATTATGACCCGATTTAACAACGCCGCACCGGAAGCTGTGGAAAGCCTTTCTTCCGCCGTTGTTCCTCTTGGTCAGGGAGCGATGTTTATCGGTATTATTTGGGGAGCGATGACGGTGTATATCATTGATAACAACTACAAAAAAGCCACCATCACAGCCCTTGCGGCTTCAGCCCTTTCCACCTTCGGTTTTATGCATGCTCCGAGCCTCGGATTTATGCATGATATCCAATACCCCATCGGGTACTTGATCGTTGCAGCCTGTTTTTATGCCTATAGCTTGGCAGATGCGAAAGCCCTTTCAAAAGAGCAGGCCGAGGCAGTAAAGCCGGCCCCTGAGGTTTTCGTGGATTAAGATTTAGGATATGATTTAGGTTAAGATTTAGAATAAGAATAAGAACAAAAATAAGTTACGACTAACATAAAAGCACCAGACACTTTTATTTTTAAAGTGTTTGGTGCTTTTTTTCTATAAGCCTTTAATAGCTCCGCGATACTCGTCTTCGAGAATACAGTAAAAAAATTGATTTACCCATTTACCTCTCCCCGAGGGACAGACGCTTTGGATCCAAATCTACCATATTATATTCAGCTTACCGCTGGCTTCACTCCCGATAATATAGATTTTAAGTCTGTGGTCTCTACTTTTAACTTTTACACTTCTTCCAAATTCATGTACTTCCACAGCTCCTTCGGTTTCCTTTTCAATTTCCTCTTTTGCACTTATGTATTCCTCTTCGGATAAAACAATTTCATTAATAATGTGATCATCAGAATCCCTAAACTGCAATTTAATATTTCCCTTTGTAACTAAATAATCATAATCAAACTCATATACTTTATCCGGTTTAGCACTAAAGGATCTGATATTCTCTCCATCCAGGGTCAAGAACTCCATGGATATTTTCCCATACTCCGACTCTTCAACCACATCTTTATGATCTGCTATACTGTCAAATTCCAGGGTAGCCTTACTACTACAGCCAACTGAAAAAATAAATACTATCAAAAAACATAATATTACTTTTCTTAATGTCATGTATTTTCCTCCCATTTGGATTTCTAACACCATCTCGCATAACCGTTCTTCCCTAGGCTCGACCCTTCATTTTTGTTCAGTTCACTATACTCCGGTTTCATCGGGCGTCATTTCTTTTCAGCAAAATAAATCACTATATTTTCGAATACACCTCGATATCATTGCCTTCACTATCTGTAAACTCTAATACCCAGTTCCCGTCAATTTCAGCTAAACACATCATCTTTTTTATCAACCGGCTGCTCTAGGAATTTTTCATAAAATTCGATGGCTCTTTTCATATCCTTAACGCAAATATAAAGTGAATTTAACTTCATTTCAAAATCCATAATAGATCCCTCCAATTTACCCCTCATAGGGAGATGATATCGATCACACTTTTTGAACAATCAAGGAGGAAGACAATCAAAACGTCCCTTTGTCTCCTTATCCTTGGTCTCTCATTTCGTAGATTTTTTGCAGGGTGTCGATTTGGTATTTTTTCTCCTCTGTAGATTCTCCGTCTAAATACCACTCCACAATTCGATATCCGAACATCAGAATGATTCGTTCCCAGACATAGAGATTTTGTAAATGAGAAATATCCACATGCTCTGAAAATCCCTTAGCATAGGCCGGTACGCATCGCTCATAGAGGGTAACCATCAAATTCACATCTGATTCATCAGCAATCAGGCTTGCCAGGTCTTCGCCCAGATATCCCCATCCCGCAGTATCCCAGTCGATCAGTCGTATTTTTTCATCCACCGAGAAGATGTTTGCCACCCAAAAATCCCGATGACAAAGAACCACCGGCAGTGCGTTCATATCTTCAAATACACGATCTGACTTATTGTCCATACTAACTAGCATTTCACATAAATGTGTTGGTATTCCACAGTTATCCGAGCGTATATAGTCATACACTACATTCCAGGATTTATACTTTTCGTAGTAATTCTGTATAAACTCCACATTGCTAAGATTGGTGATACGGTCAAGGACAGTGGGTTTTTCAGCATAGAGTCTTCCTTGGAATTTTCCCAGTTCGTAGGCTGCACGCTCATACATGTCCACGGATAAATCCAAACCCGTAGTTCCTTCAACATATTCCATCCAGATTTCTGCTTCTGTTTCCTCTTCGTTCATTTCCACATGATAGCACGTTGGCCAGCGGCAGGACTCGGAAAAATAATCCCCTAATTCGGAAGCGTAAAGATCGTATTCTCGTCGCCAGGACTCAGGATCCCCGAATCTTTTCCATTTACCCTGTTTCTTCAAGACTAGCTGATAGGGTAGTTCCCTCTTATTTGAGGCTTCAGCTGTACCGGTCACAAGCCATACTTCTCCTACAGTACCTCCCTGTAACTTTTTTAATTCGTAATCTGCTGTCGTGATATTCTCTCTAAGCATTTTCGTTAATACGGCTTTTAGCGTTTTCTGTGTGATTTCTGTCAAGTATCATTCCTCCATTTTAAATGTCTGTTATGTATGAAACTTCCTAACACCTTATTATATTACGGGATCACAAAGTTAAGAAACCGTCACGGGGATGTATCCGCCTCCGCCTTCAGGGAGATTAAACCTCGGTCTTAAGACGGAGAGAAGGAGAGGACAAAGAACAAACCTTGGCATAACTGCAACAGATTTTACAGGCCTTTAGAGGATGAAGAAGGTAACAAAAAAACTTCGAAACATAGGCTCCGAAGTTATTTATACACCACTTGTGGATCGATATTCTCAATAGAATCCAGCTCATGAAGTTTTTTCAGTACTTCTCCAAACAGGAAGAACAGGGCGACCAAGCGCTTTTCATCCTTAATGACCCCATGGTCCTGAAAGTACAGCTGCTTAACGCCTTCAGGAAACTTCGTTCCCATAAAACCGTCGTCATCCTTAACCTCCAGGCGGATCCTTTCCTGATCTTCAATGATCTTTTGGATACTCTGATGGGTAAAGAGGTTTTTCATTTTCTCCTCGTCATTTCCCTGAATAATGAAGTTCTCGTCAAGGGAGGGCATTCCCACTTCCACGTCCTGGGTACCAAGAATTTTCCCGAGATTGCTGAATAGTCCCTTGCGGTAGATTTTAAATCGAAAGTCGTCCTTATATCTGTAGGGAGCTCTAATCCGGGTGTAGGTGGTTGAGGTCTTCCCGGTGGATACGGTATAGGTATCCAAGGTAATCGTCCAATCATAAAGCTTTCCGATTATCTTATCGGTCTTGAAAAAACCGCCTTCCACCAATTGAAATCCCATTTCCTCTGCCACTTCCCGCCATGCTTCTTTACGACTTTTTCCGAATAATCCCATTGTCCCACTCCTCTGTGCTAGATTTTTTAAGTTTTTATATAGCTTAGTAGTGCATTTTCCATTTTCCATTTGAATAAGATTGATTCACATACGCACAAAATCTCATTCTTATTTCACTTAGTCAAATAGAATGAAATAAGGATTCCTGTAAATCTTTTCTATTTCATTTTACCGTTGAGCTTTCCAAACAATTATATCGTTTATTTGGGTCTTCTTGCAAGTCATCGATTCATGATTGATGTCACGAGCTTGTGAACTAGAAGTAAGTTGGTAAAGATAATTTACGAAAATTTTTTTGCTATCGATTAAGCCGGGTGATCTCCAGCTGCAGTGCCGTAGCAAAGCCTACCCATAGTAGATAGGGAATATTCACATAGGCTGCCCATGGGATTTGAGGCCCGATGACTACCAGTGCCCAGATCAGGGTGATAAGGACCAGCAAAATATCCACCGCGGCCAAAAGATTGTTTTTCAGTCCAAACTGCAAAGGGGTAAAGGCAAAGTTAAAGAGCAGGTTTAGTACAAAGGGTAGAGCTACCGGCCAGGATAGAGCCCCTTGAGCAAACTGTATAAACACATACCCGAAAGAGGCGGCAATGAGAATGTACAGCAAGGACCATACCGGCCCAAAAACACCGGCGTTTGGTGCCCATTTAGGTTTATTCAATGTTGCGTACCAGCTACTACTGTCCATAATATCTGCTCCTTTCTTTTCTTTGGCTGAGAACTGTTGTTTTCTTTTTCAATAATTAACGAGCATGGCTCTAACCGGTGCCGCCTCAGCCCCTTTGATTTTCAGCGGTGCGGCAATTAAAAGGTACTCCTCTTCCTCCGCTTCTCCCAGTCTTAATCCTTCCAGAATCATGATATCATTTTCCAAAAGTGCTTTATGGGTGCTTTTTTCCGGCTGATCCCGCTCGATGCCCAGGGCATCAATGCCGACACCGATTACCCCTTGATCTTTCAGGTAGTTTGCTCCGGAAGCTGCCAGATATACAAAGGAAAAATTAAAATCCTCTTCTAAGGAGTTCTTCGTCTTCAAAAGAATAAAATGACCTTCGGGAATCCTCTTATCCGCCAGATCCTCCTTAGTAATTCCTCCTTCCACCTTCGTCAGATCCAATACCTGACAGGGCACCACTACCCGCTCCAGGCTTAAGGAATCCATGGTGTCTCCGTCCTCGATGATATGCAAAGGACGGTCCAGATGGGTCCCGGTATGCATGCCCAGGGTTATGGTGGTTTCAAAGGCATCGCTGTTTCTAAAGTTTCGGGTCACTTCAATTTTCGGACGGTTTTCCTCCCGATTTTTATATACCGTCATCTCTTCGGATATCTCCATACTGATATCAATAATTTTACCGATGGGTTTCAATGACTTCACCTCTTTTTAATTATTATCCCCGGAATTTTTTATGGGATCTGTTGCCCTGCAGTGTTGATTTTTTTATATCCTTTGATGATTTTCTCTCAATAGCCGATGATAGTTTCTCATATTACAGCCATTTTCTTCCCGGCTCCCGGTGTACCAGATCCATTGCCTCGCTTGGTCCTTGGGATCCTTTTTCGTATAGCTTTACTTCCCTAGGATGCTTTCCTGCCCAGTCAATCAGGGTATCCGTCCATTTCCAAGAAGCCTCTACCTCTTCCCAGTGGGTAAAGGAGGTCTGATCTCCCTTTGCAGCGTCCCCAAGAAGCTTTTCATAGGCCTCGGGGGTGTTCATGCCGATTAAACAGTTTTGGCAAAAGTCCATGCTCACCGGCATAATGGTATCCAGGGTTCCCGGCTGTTTCGTATTAAAACTTAGGACAACCCCTTCCAAGGGCTGTATATTTATGGTTAATCGATTAGGCTCTTCAATTTCCTTGGTCGTTCCCAAACAGCAGGAGCCCATGGGCAGACGATACTGTATAACAATCCGTGCAGCCTTCTCCTTCAGTCCCTTCCCCGTTTTTAAATAGAAAGGAACTCCCAGCCATCTCGGATGATTTAGAAAAACTCGAATTGCGGCATAGGTTTCCGTGGAAGAGTTCGCCGCGACTCCCGGTTCCTCCCGATAACCCTGATACTGTCCCAAAACCATCTGTTCCTTGATGCTGTCTTCTCTGAGAGGAATCAGGCTTTGTAGAATCTTGATTTTTTCTTCCCTAAGATTTTTCGCCGTAAGATTTCCCGGAAGTTCCACCGCGGTTAAGGCAAGCATCTGAAGCAAATGGTTTTGTACCATGTCCCGAAGGGCTCCCCCCTGGTCATAGTATTCTCCCCGGGTTCCCACACCCTCCGATTCTGTGGAGATGATCTGTACATGATCTATGTGTTCCCGGTTCCAGGTAGGCTCGAAAATCTGATTGGCCGCCCGGATCATTAACAGGTCCTGCACCATCTCTTTCATCAGATAATGATCCACCCGAAAAATCTCTTCCTCCCCAAAGACCTTTGTCAGTGCCCCGTTCAGTTTTTGGGCCGAGGGAAGATCCCGGCCAAAGGGTTTTTCCACCATCAACCGTTTCCAGCCCTGTTTTTCATGATATAGATCCTTCTTCTTTATGTGATTTGCAATTATTTCAAAGTATTTCGGGGAGGTGGCCATATAAAACAAGCGGTTTCCCTGTGCTCCCATCTCCCGGTCCAAACGATTTAGTGTTTGATTCAAGGTTTCATAGTCGGTTTCATTGTTAAATTCCAAGGGTTGATAACGAATCCGGTCTTTTAGCTCCTCCCAGAGGGATTCCTCAAAATCTTCACTGGTGTGGCTTTTTGCCTTCTCTTTCGCTTCTTGTAAATACTCTTTTGAGGAAATCGATTTCCGGGCAACCGCTACCACCCCGAAACCCTTCCCAAGCTCCTTCTTTTTTTCCAATTGATACAGGGCGGGAATCAACTTTCGAAAGGTCAAATCTCCCGTGGCTCCGAAAATGATCAAGAGGCAGGACTCCAAACCCGACGCTTTTTTCATCAGGACTCATCCTTTACAGTGGCATGTCCGCCAAACTGATTTCTAAGCCCGGCAACCACCTTCCCCGAGAAGGTATCCTGCTGTTGGGAGCGATATCTGGTAAATAAAGAAGCGGAGATCACCGGCACCGGCACCGACAGATCCAAGGCCTCCTGTACACTCCAAAGTCCTTCTCCCGATGCATGCACCACGCCTTTAATGGATGAGAGTTCCGGATCCTCTATAAAAGCTTGATGGGTTAGATCCATCAGCCATCCCCGAATCACCGAACCGTGACGCCAAACCTGGGCCACCTGGCTGTAATCCACATCAAAAGGACTTGCCTGTAAGATCTCAAAGCCTTCTCCAATCGCCTGCATCATGCCGTATTCGATACCGTTATGAATCATTTTTACATAGTGTCCCGCTCCTCTGGGTCCCACATGGGCAAGACCATCCTCTATGCAGACGTCCTGCAGCATTTTCTCTACTTTTTCATAATCCTCCCGGCTTCCTCCAACCATCATACACGCCCCATGGCGGGCCCCATCGATTCCTCCGCTGGTACCGATATCCATCAGGTGAATCCCCAGGGTTTGAAGTTCCTCTCCCCGTCTCAGGGTGTCTTTGTAGTTGGAATTTCCGCCGTCAATCAGGATATCCCCTTGATCAAGTAAAAGCTTTAACTCCTGAATTACCTCTTCCACCGGATCTCCTGCAGGGACCATCATCCAAATGACCCGAGGCTTTTCCAACTGATTTACCAGACGCTCTAAGGATTTTGCCCCCTTCAGGCCTTCCTTTTCTATAGCCTCCACCTTATCAATACTTCGATTATAGCCTACCACCTCGTGGCCTTTTTCATTCATATTCAGCGCTAATGCGTACCCCATTTTTCCCAAACCCACCAAACCGATTTTCATGATCGCTCCTCCTTTTAGGATGTTTTCAATATTCAGATTTATACCCCCGGTTTTCTTCTAGCAAACTAATTTGTCCGGGGTTTCCAAAACCTGATGGGACGATGTGAGGATGAGAGTCGATATGATACTGGCAATACTGCAGCGTAAAAAAGACACCAACCACAATTAAATGATTGGTGTCTAAAAACTTTATTTTACCTTGGTCCGTTTCAGAGTCTTGCTACTCTTCTACCAGTTTCGGCTCAAAGCACATATGACCGGCAATGTTTTTCGCCTTTTCTTTCGGGTCTTCATAGGACCAGGCACCGTTTTCCATCCGCTTTCCATCCACTTCAATGTGATAGTAGGTGGCCTCCCCTTTCCAGGGACAAGTGTACTCTTTATCACTTTTCATAAAGTACTCCATATTGACATCTTTCCTTGGAAAATAGTGATTGTTCTCCACCACTTCGGTGTCATCGCTTTTTGCAAGTAACGTATCTTGATAAATTGCTTTCATTTTTACCCTCCTTTCTTCGTCATTTATATATTTTTCCTGTATGATCTCTTCTGTTTTTTAGCATCCTGTTTTCAATTCATACCCGGTTCCCATGTTTTGTAAGCAAAATACCCCTCCAGTGATTACATTTTTTCATGAAATCCAGAGGAAAACTAGAGGAAAAATCGGAGGAAATCTAGAAAACCGAGATATAGTTCAGAGGCTGGAACCTCTGGATAATACCAAATGGAACTCCTTTAGCCTAGACTTTCCCTACTTCTTATTTGAAATCATCAACCATACCCGGTACAGGGAAACACCAAGGATTACTGCAAATAGTAGCCCCAAGGTTCCCTGTTCAAGGTCCGTAGCAAGGATTAATAAAACATAGGTCACCAGATAAAATATGTAACTCAGTAAAACGTATTTGCTTTCCATCAGGTTACCGAGATCATCCCGAATCCCTTGATCTTTTTGGAGCATCCTTCCATAAAAAATTCCGATTATGAGCCCAGGAAGGAGTAAAATCAGGGGAAGTGAATCGATGCCAAAGACCCCTTCCCTTAATGAGACGGCGTAAGTGCTGATTCCCCAAAGGCTGATTAAAACACCCAGTCCGATAAATACTTTAAAGATAAAGGCCTTTGCAAATCTTCTATAACCCAGCACCATGGCCAGGGTAAAAACCAAACCGTAGATTCCGTTTTCCTGACCGAGAATCAGGTAGATCCCCAACCCCAAAATGCTGAGTAAATCAATTGCCGTAGGGGTTTTCCCCGTGATTCTTGAAATTCCCCGAAGAAGCAGCACTGTCCAAAAGACCAGCCCCAGGTTTATACCCACCAGCCACATTCCCAGGGTAAGATAAATAAACGCCGCAACAAAGGCGGATTTTTCATGTAAGGGATCAATTTCCCGGGCCAGAGCCCAGGAGAGAAAAAATCCTACGGAAAAACTTACGGACCCTCCCCAATTTGCGGTTAATAACCCTCTTACGAGTAAAAGAGTGGTGGTCATGATCAGTATCAAAAGGTTTGTTTTATATTTTGGATCCACTTTTCTTGCCAAGGTAAAGTATGCCATGTTTTTTCCTCATTTCTTGAATTTTTTTATAATATATCGGCTTTAATTTTCTTTTAAAAATTTTTGTCTCCTCTGGCTGTTCTTTGTACATTTTCCCCTATTTTCGTTGCAGTGGCAGGGGTATTATTGGCTATTTCAATAATACCCTTGTTTGCTTTTATCTAAACTGCAATAACACAAAGGGGACGGAGGGGTTTGTGTGATAGGCACACAAACCCCTCCCTATATAATCTTAAATATGCTTCGTTTTTCTCGCGATATCTTAGATTTTCATATATATCAAACAGGCAGTTTTATGGAAAACAGTAACTGTTGAGACAAGGGTGATCAATCATGGGTTTTTGGGCACCGCAAACAAGCGTCCTTACCTACTTATTTGGCGGTATAAACCCACATTCACTTATGGAAGCAAACCTCCCATGTCTAACCGGATCAT
>Ga0194137_10001269_pt1 | contig 15519 bp, 15 predicted proteins | sample TARM_MetaG_T3_14_FD_134025 | JGI IMG/M metagenome (GOLD analysis project Ga0194137, IMG submission 134025) | Freshwater microbial communities from Pennsylvania, USA, analyzing microbe dynamics in response to fracking - TARM_MetaG_T3_14 (version 2) | ecosystem: Environmental > Aquatic >... | reverse complement strand
GAGCATACCGGCCGCAAGGTCATCGGCAACAAGCCGGCCAGCGGAACGGAAATCATCGACGAGCTGGGCGAGGAGCATATGCGCACCGGAGCGTTGATCGTGTATACATCGGCTGACTCGGTGCTGCAGATCGCTGCGCACGAGGAGATCGTGCCGCTGAAGGAGCTGTACGACATCTGCGAATTCTGCCGCGAAATCACGCTCGAGGACCCATATATGCTCGGACGGATCATCGCCCGCCCGTTCATCGGCGAGCCGGGGACGTTCAAGAGAACGGCCGGACGGCATGATTATGCCCTCAAGCCGTTCCAGCCGACCGTCATGAATACTCTCCAGGAGGCCGGGCTTGACGTTGTCGCAATCGGCAAGATTTCCGATATATTCGACGGCGAAGGCGTAACCCGCTCTATCCGCACCGCGAGCAATATGGAAGGCATGGACAGGCTGGCCGAAGTATGCGGCGAGGATTTCACCGGCATGAGCTTCCTCAACCTGGTCGATTTCGATGCCCTGTACGGGCACAGGCGCGACCCGCAGGGGTATGGAGAGGCTCTGCAGGAGTACGATGCGCGCCTGCCTGAAGTGATCGGGAAGCTTGGCGAGGACGATCTGCTTGTCATTACGGCGGATCACGGGAATGATCCGACCTATATCGGCACCGACCATACGCGCGAATACGTGCCGCTGCTGGTCTATTCCCCGCGTTTCCAAGGCCGCGTCAGCGCTCTGCCGCTCAGGACGACTTTTGCTGACGTAGGGGCTACGATCGCCGACAACTTCAAGGTGAAGGCTCCCGAGCACGGCCATAGCTTCCTGGGGGAGCTGCAGTAGCTCTCCCGCTTCCGTTTTTCAGACCGACAATGCAAAGGAGAAATGAGCATGAGCGTACATATCGGAGCCAAGGAAGGCCAGATCGCGGAGACGGTGCTTCTGCCCGGAGACCCGCTGAGAGCCAAATATATCGCTGAAACGTATTTGTCCGAGGTGGAGCTTTACAATGAAGTCCGCGGAATGCTGGGCTATACGGGCATGTACAAAGGACAGCGCGTCTCCGTGCAGGGCTCGGGCATGGGGCTGCCGTCCATCAGCATCTACGCCCAGGAGCTGATCCGCAGCTACGGCGTCAAATACCTGATCCGGGTCGGCACCTGCGGAGCGATGCAGCAGCATGTCCGGGTGAGGGACGTCATCCTTGCTCAAGCGTCATGCACCGACTCCAGCATGAACCGCCATCAATTCCTCGGCTACGACTATGCCCCGATAGCTGACTTCCAGCTGCTGAGCAAAGCCCATGAGCTGGCATCTGCAGCCGGCATGAAAGTCCATGTCGGCAACATTTTCAGCACCGATGTCTTCTACAAGGAAGACACCTCCGCAGTTCAGCGCCTGATGGATCATGGCGTGCTCGGAGTGGAGATGGAGACGACGGCGCTGTACACGATCGCCGCCCGCCACGGCGTCAAGGCGCTGACCGTGCTTACCGTCAGCGACCATCTGCTTACCGGAGAGGAAACGACGGCAGAAGAGCGCCAATCGACCTTCAACGACATGATGGCGGCCGCTCTCGATACCGCCGTGTCGATCGATCCGAAGTAGCTGCCGGGCCGCATCATTGATGCCGTTAAATTTCGACAGAAGCTTCCGGATTCCGGCAAATCGATTAACGTCATTAAAAATGGGCGGATAGGCTCTGTAGGGGCATGGGATGAGAATTAATCGTATATATCATTTACGACATTAACTATTGAAGGGATGGTCTTCGTTCATGAGAATGGTGGACTTGATCGAGAAAAAGCGCGACGGACATGAATTGAGCGAAGAGGAAATCGCCTTCATCATCCAAGGCTATACGAACGGGGATATACCCGATTATCAGATCAGCGCCTGGGCGATGGCGATCTTCTTCCGCGACATGTCCAGACGCGAGAGGGCGGACCTGACGATGGCGATGGTCCGTTCCGGCGATTCCATCGACCTGTCGGATATCGAGGGCATCAAGGTAGACAAGCATTCGACGGGAGGCGTCGGCGATACGACGACGCTCGTACTTGCTCCTCTCGTTGCCGCTGCCGGCGTGCCGGTGGCGAAGATGTCCGGACGCGGCCTCGGCCATACGGGCGGCACGATCGACAAGCTCGAGGCGGTGGAAGGCTTCCATGTGGAGCTGACCAAGGAGGACTTCACCCGTCTCGTCAACGAGCATGGCATCGCCATCATCGGCCAGAGCGGCAATCTGACGCCGGCCGACAAGAAGCTGTACGCTCTCAGGGACGTCACGGCTACGGTCGATTCCATCCCGCTGATCGCGAGCTCCATCATGAGCAAGAAGATCGCGGCCGGAGCCGATGCGATCGTCCTCGACGTGAAGACCGGCGCCGGCGCATTCATGAAGGATGAGCAGGATGCGAGGGAGCTGGCGGAGGCGATGGTCGCCATCGGCAACGAAGTCGGCCGCAAGACGATGGCCGTCATCTCCGACATGAGCCAGCCGCTCGGCCTTGCGATCGGCAACGCGCTTGAAGTGAAGGAAGCGATCGATACGCTGCGAGGCGAAGGACCGGCCGATCTGCTGGACCTGTGCCTCGCTCTCGGACGCCAGATGGTCTATCTCGGCGGCAAGGCGGCATCGCTCGAGGAAGCGGAGGACAAGCTGCGCGCTCTTATCGCGAGCGGCGCGGCGCTCGACAAGTTCAAGGAGTTCATCGCCAACCAAGGCGGTAATCCTGCCGTCGCCGACAATCCGGAGCTTCTGCCGCAGGCGCCGTACCGCATCGAGCTGCCGTCCAAGGAGGACGGATTTGTCGCCGAAATTACGGCTGACGCCGTCGGCACGGCCGCGATGATTCTCGGAGCCGGCCGTGCGACGAAGGAATCCGAGATCGATCTGTCGGTGGGCCTCGTGCTGAACAAAAAAGTCGGCGACGCCGTCAAAGCGGGAGACTCCCTCGTTACGATCCATGCTTCCAGCGAGGACGTCGCAGAGGTCAAGGAGCGCTTGTACAAAGCGATTCGCGTTGCGGGCAGCGCCGAGGCGCCTGTGCTGGTCCGGGGAATCGTAACCGAATAAGCGATTCAGGATTCAAGCCGCAGGCTGCGCCGACAAGCCGCGGCCGTCACGTCCCTTTCGATCAGCCTGCTTGGACGGCTGGCCGGAAGGGACTTTTCCGTGCTGCGCTGCAGCAGCTCTGGACGGCGGTCCGGCCAAGCAAAATATGGTACAATGTCGAAGGATATCAGGATGATGAAGCTTAGTTGGAGAGGGGAATGTCGGAATGGCTGTTCTGAAGGATAAGCTCGATCGAGCGTACATTCTTGATTTTTTGCAAAAGCTTCTGGAGACGCCCAGCCCGAGCGGCTTCTGCATGAATATTATGTCGCTGGTCCAGCGGGAGGCGGAGCGTCTCGGCTACAAGATGGAATTGACGCCTAAAGGGAACGGCATCTTGACCGTTCAGGGAACGGGAAGCAAGGCTCCGCTGCTGCTGTCCGCCCATGTCGATACGCTTGGCGCGATGGTCCGCTCCGTCAAGGGCAACGGCATGCTCCGCATGACGCCGATCGGCGGTTATGCGATGCATACGGTCGAAGGGGAGTATTGCCAGGTGCATACCCGCAGCGGCCGGGTGTACGAGGGCACCGTGCTGTCGACGGCGACGTCCGTGCATGTGTATCCGGATGCCCGCAGCCAGAAGCGCGAAGAGGCGACGATGGAGGTCAGGCTCGACGAGTCGGTGTTCAGCAAGGAGGACACGCTTGCGCTCGGAATCGCGCCGGGCGACTTCGTCTCGTGGGATCCGCGCGTGCGCATCTTCGACAACGGCTGGGTCAAGTCCCGCCATCTGGACGACAAGGCCAGCGTCGCAGCGCTGTTCGGCATTCTCGAAGCGCTTAAGCGGGAAGGGCTCCAGCCGTCAGGCAGCGTTACCTTCCTCATTTCGACCTACGAGGAAGTCGGCCACGGAAGCGCCCATATCCCGGCGGACATCGTCGAGATGATAGCGGTCGACATGGGCGCGCTCGGCGACGATTTGTCGGCAACGGAGCTCGACGTATCCATTTGCGCCAAGGATTCCTCCGGTCCTTACGACTACGGCATGACTTCCAGGCTGATCGAGCTCGCCCGGCGCGAGCAGCTTCCGCATGCGGTCGACATTTATCCGTTCTACGGCTCGGATGCCTCGGCCGCTCTGCGCGGCGGAGCGAACATCCGGGCGGCGCTGATCGGCCCCGGCGTCCATGCCTCCCACGGGATGGAGCGCACGCATGCGGATGCGATCCTCCATACAGGCGCGCTGCTGCTCGCCTACATGATGGAATAGGAAGCTGCCGTCCGGCAGCGCAGAAGGATCGATTGAAGAGGGGGAAGCCGTTTTGGCCCAGCTGTACTACAAATACGGGACGATGAACAGCGGCAAGTCCTTTGAGATCATCAAGGTTGCCCATAATTACGAGGAGCAGGGAAAAGCGGTCCTGATCTTCTCTCCGGCCATGGATACGCGCAGCGGAGAAGAGCAGGTCGGGTCCCGCGTCGGCTTCACGCGCAAGGCGCTCCCGGTCCGCGAAGGAACCGACATCTTCGAGGAGGTGCTGCGGCATCAGCCTGCGGGAGCGCCGAAGGCGATCTACTGCGTGCTCATCGACGAGGCGCAGTTTCTGAAGAAGGAGCATATCCTGCAGCTGACCCGGGTCGTGGACGAGCTGAATGTGCCGGTGATGGCATTCGGGCTCAAAAACGATTTCCGCAACCAGCTGTTCGAGGGAAGCTATTATCTGCTTGCGCAAGCAGACAAGATCGAGGAGATCAAGACGATCTGCTGGTATTGCGACCGCAAGGCGACGATGGTGATCCGCTTCCTGGACGGAGTTCCCGTGAACGAAGGGAATCAGATTCAAATCGGAGGCAACGACGACTACAAGCCCGTCTGCCGCAAATGTTATAACGCGGCTTTCTCGGCGAGCATGGAAAACGAACCGGATAAATGAATGAAGCCGGCCTCTTCAACGCCTGTCAAATGGCGTTGAAGAGGCCGGCTTTTGTTTCGAGCCCGCTTTGAGCTGCCGCTTGTCTTGTCAGCGGCTTTTCCTTTTCGCTTTCCTGCTCAGCCAATATATCCACCCGCCGACGCCGATTACGACCGCAGCGGCGAGGATGTAGAACAACACGGCATACATCCTGTCCTCGAATGGGGACATCATCATCACAATCGCCTCCCGTATATAGGTATTCTTTACCCAACTGCGGGCGATTTAAGACATGCCGCAGCAATTAGGGACGCAAGTCCGCTTACGACCTCGCCAAGGCCATTCATTATTTTGGTGAATGCGCTTCAAGCAGGAACCCGGCTCCTCATTTCGAATATAACGTACACATGCGGTGATTCGATTTTATCCCGAGGAAAAGAAGGTCAATGCAGGATGCGAGTTCATGAATTTGTGATTGCTGCCGATTTTACCCGCGAGGATCTTGCCCGGCTATCCTCGGAATCCGCCCGCTTCCGTTCGGACATCAAGCTAGAGTTCGCTCATGGGGACGGCATCAACATCGTGGACGTGAAAAGCCTGCTCGGCATGCTTCTGCTGCCGATCCGCTCCGGTACGCGCGTCATGCTGCGCGTCAAAGGGAAGGATGAGGAGGAGGCTTTCCTCCATATGCTGGAGCTGCTGGAGAAGGAATAAGGAGGAAGACGGGCGGAACCGTATAAAAGAAAGGCCAGCCCGGAATGGGGCTGGCCTGTTCGGCTTGGCAGCATGGCAGGCTCAGGAAACGGCGCCGCTCGTCGTGTCCAGGGCAGGATCTCCTTGCTTGGCGGCGGAAGGGCGTTCCTCCGACTTGAGATAGAGGATGAAGCCGGCAATCATGAATACGCCGCCGATCAGCTGGAACCCTGTGATCAGCTCGCCGAACAACAGGAGGCCGAGAAGGCTGGCGCCGATCGGCTCGGCCAGCACGGCCATGGAGATCGTCGTCGCCTTGATCGATTGCAGCAGCCAGTTGAAAATCATATGGCCGAAGACGGTCGGGATGATGGCGAGCAGCAGGAACAGTCCCCATTCCCGTGATTCATACCCCATCATCGGGATGCCTGCGAACACATTGTAGACAGCGAAGCAAAGCGCGGTGATGCCGAATACGATCAGGCTGTAGACGTAAGATGGGATTCGCGCCATGAGCTGCTTGGCCAGAATCATGTTCACGGCAACGGCGACCGTCCCGAGAAGGGACAGCGTATCTCCGAAAAAGGCGCTTTGCGACAGGCCGAAGTCGCCTGAGCTCACCAGGATGGCTCCGGCAATCGATACCGACATGCCAATGACCGCTGAGCGGCGCAGCCTGTCCTTGAAGACAAGGTAAGCGCCTATGGCTACAAATACGGGCTCAAGAGTGAGCAGAATCGTAGAGCTTGCGATCGAGGTGTAGGACAAGGAAGCCATCCAGAGCAGGAAATGCAGCGCCAGGAAGAAGCCTGCGACGGTCAGCTTCACCCAGTCCCGAAGAGTGATCGACGCGAGGGCATGGCGATGTTTCCAGCCGAAAGGCAGCATCAATAAAAAGGTGAAAAGCATCCGGTACAGCCCTTGAACGGATACGGGAGCACTGGAATAACGGACAAGTATGGGAGAGCAGGAAATGGCGGCCATACCGACGACAAGGGGCAATAGAATCGACAAAGTTGATTTCGGCTGCAAAGTATTCATCCGAATATTTTAATCGTTCCGAAGCTTTGCTGCAATTCCTTTTTCATTGACAATGAGAATTATTATCAATTATCATGAAGGAGGATGGATAGCAGAATGGAGACGATCGAAAGGGGACAAGCCGCATGCTCGTCATTCAACGCCGGATCAAAGTGAAGGAAGGTTTCTCCGGACAAATCGTGGAGCGGTTCAGCAAGCCGGGACCGGTACAGGAAATGGACGGATTCATTGATATGAGCGTCCTTGTGAAGGCTGTTCGCCGGGGTGAGGAAGAAGTCATCGTCCAAATCCGATGGGAGTCGGAAGAGGCTTGGAAGGGCTGGGAAAAAAGCGATGTCCATATCCAAGGCCACCGCGAGAGCCGCGGCAAGACGCCGCCGGATTATGTGCTGGAAACGGAAGTCTCCCGATATGAGGTTGCGGCTGTGAAGGGTTCTATTGCCCGCTGATTGTCACATTTATAGCCCGAAAGAGTCATACGCATGTCCCGGCTCCAAGCTAAGCTAAAGGTGGAAGGAGCTGCTGCCCATGCATGTCGGCGAGGATACATCCTTGACGGACTCGCTTTATTTGATTTTCTTTGGACTTCTCATGATCGGGACGATTATACTGTTCGTGTACGGCTTCAAAAAGATGGACGATTCCGGCGATGACGAGGAGGAGGCGCCGCCTGCTTCTGCGCCGCCTCATCGTCCCCAGGACAGCCAGGCTCAGGATTAGGCCGGCATCCGCAGCATCCATAGACTCCAATGAAAGTCCAAAAAAACCGCCGATCGGCGGTTTTTTTTATGCTGTCCATGCGCGTCAGGAGGCGCGGGTCGGATCCGTAGGCTGCCATAGCTCGAGCCAGCGAGCCATTTCGCCGATGGACGGTATCGTGCCGCTCGGCTGGAGAGACGGAGAGGGGCTGGATTGGCGCAGAGCCAAGCCTTGGCGGACCCATAGGGCATGCATGCCGACCTGGCGCGCGGGAACGATGTCGTTGTCGATCCGGTCTCCTACCATTAAAGCTTTGCAGGCGGGACAGCCCGTCGTTTGGAGGGCATGCTCATACAGGCGCGGATCCGGCTTCACCAGGCCCGTCTCCGCGGAGGAGAATACCGCTTCAATATGCTCCATGAGCCCGTAAGACTCCAACCGATGGACGGTTCCGGCGCTCTGATTGGCGATGACTCCGATCCGATAGCTCCCGCTGAGCGACTGCAGGAGGCTCTTCGCCTCCGGGAACGGCTTGTCCAGCTCCTTGCGGTATTTCATTTCCTTCCAGATTGCTTGGCGAAGCGCGTCGTCGGGGAACAGCCGCAGCAGGATATCGGCCATCGGAAACGGAGAGAACCGTTCATGGGCTTGCATCCAGGCTTCCCGGATGTCCCGCTCGCATACCGCGATCCCCCGGCGCCCGGCTGCGCGGATGAGCTGCGAGATAATATCGGCTATCGGCGCGGATTCATCCACGAGTGTCTCGCCGACGTCGAAAAAGATCCATTCCACCGGATTGCTTTTCACTTGTTTTCTTCCTTCCCGTTGCATGCAGTCGATTACTATATCGTACCATGACGGAAAGCGGGCCTCAAGAACGGAGGCAGCGTTTTCAATTTGCTGCGGCACTAAACTATTTCAACGCACCAGCCGATAAAGTCAGGATTAGGTTAACAAAGGCAAGGAGATGGGGACATGATTGCCGTTGCGCCGGAAAGAGAAGCCCAGCTACAATTCATTGGGTTGAAGCAAGAAGACCTGGATCTGCTTCAAGGCAGCAGGGCCGTATTCGAGAACATCGTGGACAGGCTCGTAGACTCGCTGTATGGGCAGATCGCGGCGAAGCCCGAGCTGAGAGCGATCATTGAAGCCCACAGCACGCTGGAGAGGCTGAAGGCGACGCAAAGGACATACTTCCTGTCGATGACGGATGGAACGATCGACGAAGCCTATTTCAACAACCGCCTCCTGGTAGGCAAGATCCATTCCCGCATCGGGCTGACGACCCGGTGGTATCTGGGCGCTTACATGATTTATTTGGATCTCGCCGCCGCCCACCTGGCAGCCGAGCTTCCGGGACAGTGGACGCCGGTGCTCCATTCCTTGACGAAGATGTTCAACCTCGATTCGCAGCTTGTGCTCGAAGCCTATGAAAAGGACGAGAAGGCCAAGCTGGAGAGAGTGCTGGACAGCCAGTCCCATATTCTGACGGGCGTCAGCGAAGCGATCCGCCAGCTGGCGGCGGGAATGGAGCAGGTAAGCCGCAGCACGGCAGCAGTCAACAGGCTGGCCCGAGCGACGGTGCTGTCGCAGGAGCAGACCGACGCCGAACTCGGCTTGCTCGGCGAACAGATCGGCTCCATCGAATCCATGGGCGCGCTCATGGGCGACATTTCCGACCGGACGCATCTCCTCGGTCTCAACGCCGCTATCGAAGCGGCGCGGGCCGGCGAGCAGGGTAGAGGCTTCGAAGTCGTCGCGGGGGAAGTGCGCAAGCTTGCCCGGCATTCCAAGGAATCGCTTGAGCTGATTCAGGAGAAGGTGGAATCGATCGGCGAGGTGCTGCACAAAGTGCAGGCGATGTCGAGGGACACGGCTCAGGCTGCCGGAGAACAAGCCGCAAGCTCCGAGGAGCTGGCTCTGTTCATCCGGATCATCGAGAACGTTTCGGTGGAGCTGGAGCAATTGAAAAGCGAGGCGGAGCGATCCATAACGGACGGAGTCCAGACGGACGGTTAAAGACGACAGCAATTGGATAGGCAAAAGGAAGGCAGACCGGATTTTCCGGTCTGCCTTTTTGATTGGATTCAGGACAGCGCAGCAGCAGGAGCGGATGCCGTACCGATCCGCTCCAGCATGGAGCGGGCGATCCAGACGCCTGCGGCGCCAGCCTGAGCCAGTCCGCGCGTAATGCCGGCGCCGTCGCCGCCGCAGTACAGGCCGCGGATTTCCGTCTCAAGCTTCGTGTCGAGCTTCGGCCTGGCGGAGTAGAATTTCGCCTCGACGCCGTAGAACAGCGTGTGTTCCGAAGCAATGCCGGGTGTTACTTTCTCCAGCGCTTCCACCATCTCGATCAGGCTGCGCATCGTGTTGTAAGGCAGCACGAGTCCGAGATCGCCGGGGACGGCCTCCTTCAAGGTCGGCTCCAGAAACCCTTCGGAGATGCGGCTTGCCGTCGAGCGGCGCCCGCGGATGATATCCCCGTATTTCTGGACGATGACGCCGCCGCTCGAGAGATCGTTGGCCCGCCTGCATATTTCCCTCGCATATTCGTTCGGCTTGTCGAACGGCTCCGTGAACGTATGGGAGACGAGCAGCGCAAAGTTGGTATTCCGGGATCCGAGGCTCGGATCCTTGTAGGAATGGCCGTTGGCGGCCATGACGCCGCTGTGGTTCTCGACGACGACATGTCCGGAAGGGTTGCTGCAGAACGTGCGCACCCGGGTGCCGACCGATGTGTTGAAGACGAATTTTCCTTCGTACAGATGCTCGTTGATTTCCCGCATGACGACATCGGACGTTTCGACCCTGACCCCGACATCGACCTGGTTGTTGTACATCTTGAGCCTGCGCCGCTTGAGCACCGACGTGAGCCAGGCGGAACCATCCCGGCCGGGAGCGATCATGACGAGATCCGCCTCATGCGTGGTCCCGTTTTTGAGCGCGATTCCCGTAATGCGATGTCCGCCATCCTGTTTCTCGGTGACAATGTCCTCGACTTCGGTCTTGAACGACATCTCGATGCGCGTTTTCAAATATTCATAAATGGACTTGAGGATGTCCAGATTCTGCTCGGTGCCCAGATGCCTCACTTCCGCCCGCAGCAGCTTGAGTCCGGCGGCATAGCCGCGCTGCTCGATGCTTCGGATCGTATCCGTCGTAGGATCGGTGATGGCCGCTGTCGTTCCGTGCTCGAGGTTGATGCTGTCCACATAGCGGATCAGCTCCAGAACTTTGGAAGGGGCGAGATAATCCGTCAGCCAGCCTCCGAATTCGGTCGTAATGTTGAATTTGCCGTCGCTGTATGCGCCCGCCCCGCCGAAGCCGGCTGTAATGGAGCAGGCCGGCAGACAGCCGGCGAAGTCTTTTTTGCCTGCCGCCGGCGGGCAAAGCTGAATCTTTTCTTCCAGTATAGGACAGCTGCGGCGATAAATATCATGGCCTTTGTCCACAAGCAGAACGTTCAGTCCCGGATTTTGCAGCGTCAGCTCGTAGCTGGCAAAGATGCCTGCGGGTCCGGCTCCGACGATGATCACATCATATTTTCCCATCCTAATCATCCTCCCGGCTTCATCAAAAAATCCCGGCTGCAAACGGGTATGCGAAAGCATCCCGTTCGTAGCCAGGAATTTGAGGTTCCTTGTAGAGACCCCCGAACCTTATTATCGGGGATATACGAACGCGCCGGGTAAGGCGACAAGTGAAATGGTAACCGAGAAGCGCGTATGTGTCAACGATTTTGAATGAAATTATTCGTAATTGATTGAATTACACACTATCAATATCATTATATATAGGTTTATTTGGTCTAAACACGAACATTGATGAAATCAACAAGGTCTTCAAGCGGGTTTCAAAATAAGCAGGGCCCGTTTGCCGGCGGCCATTCTGTCGATAAGCATCTCTATCTATCGATGGCATTATATGCTATAATGGCGACGTCCAAGTTCAAAATCGTTTTTGATACTAGCTAAAAGGATGACTAAAGGTTGGAGAACCGTGCCGCTCTGTCCCAATTGACCAGCCAAATGGGCAAATTGCTCCGAGACCGCTTCGGCAAAGGTCCGGAATCGATTTTCGTTTCAAGCAATGAAGTATGCGTGACCATGCATTTTCGCCAGTTCGTCAGCGTGGTCGAGAAGATCATGCTGCAGCAGAACAAGGACGAGGCTGTCAGGGAAATGCGCCAGCTCGTAATGGATCTCCTTCTGCCGGATTTCAAGGCTCTCGTTCTGGAGTCGCTGGATCTGGAGATTACGGATGTGTATTACGACTGGAACCTGGACAACCACTCCGGAATCATGGTCGGATTGGTGGACAGCTCCAAATTCGAAGCGCATCAGGAGAAGTACAGGGGCAAGCCGTACATACACGAATCGGTGAGAAGGATATCGGAAGAAGCAGAGAAGCTTCCTGACAAGCTTTACTCGTTCTGGACGAATCCCCGGACGTTGATCGTGTACCGGTCCGGCATTCTGATCAAGCTGGAGAAGGAATTGCTCCGGGCCGGCTACGAGCCGGCGCTTCGCGTAGCGAAGCGCTCGCTGGAAAAATCCATGCTGCTTACGGAAGTCGACATGAACCGTGCGGTGGGCCGCAGCCCCGACGGTCTGTACCTCGACTGGAAGTTCGACAAGGATCAAAGCATTATCGTTTATACGTTTCCAAACGAATAACGGACTTTATGACCAGATATTACGATACGCTGTTCATGAGCCAAGAACCGGTGCCGGCAAGGCGCCTATTCTTGGCTTTTATTATTTTTCGGGGTGGGCGTTGATGCGATGACGGAATTAACACATGATCATTTGGCGGAAGAAGAAAATGTCCGCTTGCCGATGGACGCGCTGTTGACGGGAATCTCGAAGCTGATCGATGCCGACGCCTACTTCGTTTCCGAACGGCAAGGGAACGAGGAGCATGTCGCGCATCTGCATCATAAGGGGGAACCGATTCTGCACTGCGGTCTGGAGGTCGATGAACCGGAAGCTGGAGCCGAAGGAGATACCTGGCTCGGGTTTCATTACTGCGGGCTGCAGGTGAGAACCGGCGGCAAGGCATCGACGGGGACGCTGGGACTGCTGCGGAGGGAAGCGGCGTTCACCGAGATGGAGAAAGCCGTCCTGCAGATGGCGGCGGCCAGATGGCTCCTTCAGAAGGAATCCGGACTCGAGGAAGAGAGCCTGGAAGACAAGCGCCGCCTCGAAGCGATGAGTTCCGCCAATGCCAGGCTGGAAAAGGATAAGGATCAGCTCTACGAACTTGGACTTGAGATGATCACTCCTATGACCGGCATTTCCGGCATGGCGGAGCTTCTGGCGGAGACGGAATTGACCGACGAGCAGAGAAGCTACGTCGATACGATTATTGGAAGCAGCGGCTATCTCATTCAACTGATCCAGCATATGATGGCCAACTCGCGCATGGCCGCCGGTTCCGTCGATCGCCGGATAACGCCGTTCTCGCTTCATTTGCTGCTGGCAGAGCTTGCCGCCGGTCTTCACGACGGGCTCAGCCAGCAGCTGCAGCTCAGCTGCTGGCTGGATCCCGAGCTTCCGATCCGGGTGGTCGGGGACGAGGAGCTGCTTCGGGAGACGCTCATCATCCTTCTCTCGGCAGCCGCCTTCGGCGCAGAGCCGGGAACGGTCGGCGCCCGTGTTCATGTGAATTCCCGAAGCATCGGCAACGATATGCTCGATCTGCTCTTCACGATCTGGCATCCCCATGAAGTCGAGAGCCGCATTCAGCCCATATCCGGCGTCAGGGACCGGATCGAGGGAATGGGCGGCGAGCTGTGGTTCGAGCATGACGGGGAAGGCTACCGCATCCGCTTCACCATCCAGGTAAGGGAAGGTGAAGCGGAAGGCGAGGAAATTCTCTAGAACATGCTCCAGTCGAATTCACGGGACAAGGAACGCAGCAGATGAACCCCGGCCAAGCTGTTGCCATGCGGGTTGAGCGCCGGACCGATGACCCCGATTCCCGCCAAGCCCGGCACGAGCGCCAGAATGCCGCCGGATACGCCGGACTTGGCAGGCAAGCCGACATCGATGGCGAATTGTCCGGAGCCGTTGTACATGCCGCAGGTGACCATGAACGTTTTGGCGATCTGAACGTAGCGTCTTGGAATCAAGGCTTGTCCCGTGACGGGATCGATGCCGTCGTTCGCCAGAATGACGGCCATCCTCGCGAGATCGCTGCATGTGACCGAGATGGAGCAATGGCGGAAATAGACTTCCAGAACTTCCTCGACTCCGCCTCGGAGAACGCCGTTGTCGGTCAGGAAATACGCCATGGACCGGTTCAGGTTGCCGGTTGCGGATTCGGAATAATAGGTGGCGTCGTCAACCGCCAGATCAGGATTGCCTGCAAGTCCGGAGATGAAATCCAGGATGCGCCCCGCCTTCTCGGCGGGGCTGTTTCCGTTGATCAAGGAAGAAATGACGATGGCCCCGGCGTTGATAAGCGGATTGAAGGGAATTCCCGGCTGTACGAGCTCGAGCTTGAGCATCGAGTTGAAATTGTCCCCGGTCGGCTCCATGCCGACTTTGCTGAATACAGCCTCCTCGCCATTGTCCATGAGAGCGAGGATCAGCGTGAATACCTTGGATATGCTTTGCATGGTGAATCTGGTCCCGCAGTCGCCTGCCGAGACGGAACCGCCGTTCATGTCGGCGATATGGATGCCGAGAGTATCGGGATCCGCCTTGCTGAGCTCGGGAATATAGGAAGCGGTCTTGCCGTCTGCCGTTCGGGCGCGGCTGTTGTCCAGCCATTGCGGCAGGCCGGCTTGCAGGGCGTTCCAGGTTGCGATGTCCATAGGCTGAATCGATCTCCTTGGTGTGCCGGCACCAAGCCGGGCCGGCATTATGGTAGCGAACTTCTTCATTGTATCGGCATTCGCCGGGTCTGTAAAACGGCCGACCGGAAGCCTGCATTGAATGTAAGCCTCCCTCTTGTGTATCCTAGTAGAGAAGGAAGACAAGGGAAAGTCAGAAGCAGTCATTCGGGGAGGACGAGGAAATGGGCAAAAGCTCCCGCTGGTACGCGGCATCCCTGATCGCCGCTGCGGTTGGGTCCGTTTGTGGAGAACTGATCTGGATCGGGGATCCATTGCGGCTGGGCAGCTATTATTGGATGGATCTGATTCAAATCCTGTCCCGGACCGCTGCGGCCATCCCTCTCATGTGGGCTGCCGGCGCTTATTCCTCCTGGCTCCAGAGGGGAAGAAGCTGGCTTGGCGTCATTAATCTTCTCGCCGTAGCCGGAGGCATCCTGACGGCGCTGCTGCTTCTTACGCGGCCGGACCGCTTCGGAGCCGCCGCTGCGGCAGCGGCGGCTACCGGAGCTCTCATCCTCATCGACGCTCTTGTGAGCGAGACTGCAAGACGGGGAGGCTTCCCCTGGAGATCGTTGACGACCGCCTTGGCAGCGGCGGCGGTCGGAGCGTTTCTTTTTTACCCGACCTCATATGGCGTCACCACTCCGGGATTCACGATGAACATGAACCGGTATGCCCATATCCAAGGAGGTACGGACAGGGGGAGCCTGGAAGGCGTTCTCGTCATCGAGCGTCCGGCTTTTCCGGTGGACTGGATCTACGCCGGGCTGTTCCCCCATTTGCATATTGAAAAGAGGGATACGAGCATTTCGCTGGGAGAAATCCAACGGCAGGTGTTCATCCAGCGGGCAGGCGCCAACGACGTCGGAACCGCCGTCGCGCTCAAAAAGCTCGGTCTCGGCCAGGGCGTGATCCCGACCGGGGTTCAAGTGCTCGCTCTGCTCAAGGACAGTCCGGCGGAAGGACGGCTTGAGCCCGGCGATATGCTGACCCGCTTGAACGGCAAGGAGGTCGGCACGACGGCCATGCTGGCGAAGGTCATGGGCTCCGTCAAGCCGGGCGATACGGTCCGTGTAGGGCTTAAGCGGGGCACTCAGGAGATGTCGGCGGATATTGAAACGAAGGAGAATCCCGAGCAGCCGGGCCGCGCGGCATTCGGCATCCAGGTGCAGGACCGCACCCGGGCGGATCTGACGAGAAAGGCCGACTACCGCTCCTATATCGTGTACCAAGGAGGCCCGTCGCATGGGGCGATGCTGGCTTTGACGGTCATCGATCAGCTG
>Ga0194137_10001261_pt1 | contig 15558 bp, 15 predicted proteins | sample TARM_MetaG_T3_14_FD_134025 | JGI IMG/M metagenome (GOLD analysis project Ga0194137, IMG submission 134025) | Freshwater microbial communities from Pennsylvania, USA, analyzing microbe dynamics in response to fracking - TARM_MetaG_T3_14 (version 2) | ecosystem: Environmental > Aquatic >... | reverse complement strand
GCTTCGTCCCGTATTCGTGAACGCGGAATCGGAAGGAATAAAAGCTTATTTCGCCGAGGTCAGAAGCCTGCTGGAACGAGGCGGCATTCCGCTGCTCGCCCCGCTCAAGGGCTGGTCGCCTCCGGATGAGTGGCAGTCCTACGTGGAAGGCTCCATGGTCGCGGGAGTGACGGATTCATTGGAGCCTGAACGGCTTATGAAGCAGGCGTGGGATGCCTACGCGCAGCAAGGAATTTACATCGCCGGGATGAGCGGGCCGCTGGATCTGCTGTTCGATCCGTCCTGGAAGCCGATCCTTCGGCGCACCGGCCTATTCGTGGAGGATGGAGCCTGGCAAGGGTATTCCCGCGATATCGGCCCGGAGGAGGCCTGGGACGGAATCTATCTTCCCTATCGGGAAGGGCTGAAGCCGGCCGCTTCCGAAGGGGAGCTGCCCGCGGCGGCTTCCCGCGTCATCGGGCTTGAAGCCGGCGCCGATCCTGCAGCGATGTCCTCGATGCTGGAGGAAGCGGCCAGCGGCGGCACCGTATTTGCCGAGGCATCCCTCGTAGACGGCCGGATTCAATGGGACCGCGACGTCCAGCGGACCGGAGGGAGGCTGCTGATCGACGGCAATCTCCCCGCCGAGCATGTTCCTCCCGGCGGCGAACCGGCTGACCCTGCCCAGCCGGAAGCCGAAACGTCGCTCACGCTGGTGAACAAAAGCATCCAATCGGCCATGGTCGTGCTGCTTGTCGTTTCCATCCTCGTCGCCGCGGCGTTCGCCACCTTTTTCGTCGTCGGCAGGCAGATCAACCGCAGAAAGTTTTTGAGGTGAGACCATGAACGGGCAGCTTGGCGTTGTCGACTATCTTTTCCTGTATTGCATGATCTGCATCTGGGTCATGCTGCTCATCAATATCGTGCTCACGATCGGCGGTTATATTTATTACCTCAAGACGCTGAGGATGCGGGTGGATGAGCCGCTGCAGAGCTATCCTTCCGTATCGGTGCTGATTCCCGCCCATAACGAAGAGCGGGTAATCGGCCAGACCGTATCGGCTCTCATCCAGCTGGATTATCCCCGGGACAGGCTGGAAATCATCGTTGTGAACGACAACTCCTCGGACCGTACCGGAGAGATTCTGGCGCAATTGCAGGCCGACCATCCCGAGGTGAATCTGCGCGTGCTGACGACCGATGCCGTCACCGGAGGGAAAGGGAAATCGGGAGCGCTCAACAACGGATATCTCGCCAGCGCAGGCGAGGTTCTGGCCGTATATGACGCGGACAATACGCCGGAGCGCTCCGCGCTCAAAATTCTGGTCCACGCTCTGGAGCGGGATAAGCGGCTCGGTGCCGTCATCGGCAAATTCCGCACCCGCAACGTGTCCAAAAATTGGCTTACCCGCTTCATCAACATCGAGACGCTCGGATTCCAATGGATGGTGCAGGCGGGTAGATGGCAGCTGTTCGGACTGAGCACGATACCGGGGACGAACTTCGTCGTGCGGCGCTCCATCATCGAAGAGATGGGAGGATGGGATACGAGAGCGATCGCGGAGGACACCGAGATCAGCTTCCGGATCTACCGGCTCGGCTACCGGATTCAGTACATGCCGCTGTCGGTGACCTGGGAGCAGGAGCCGGAGACGGTCCCGGTATGGATCAAGCAGCGCAGCCGCTGGGTGAAGGGCAACATCTACGTGCTGCTCAAAAACCTGGGCCTTCTCTTTTCCCGCGATTCGCGCCGGATCCGGTTCGATCTCCTTTATTTCTGCACGGTTTATTTCCTGTTCCTGAGCTCGGCTCTGCTGTCCGACATCATTTTCATCCTCGGGATGATGGGGCTGATCGAATACAATGTAGCCGGAAATACGGTGCTTCTCTGGTTCATGGCTTATCTGGTCTTCATCCTGGAGATGGCGATCGCGCTCAGCATGGAGAAGGGACAGAGCCGGCCGCGCAACATCGGACTCATCGCCGTCATGTACTTCACCTACTGCCAGCTGTGGCTCGTCGTGGCGGTGATCGGATTTTACCAGTACGTCCGCGACGCTGTGCTGCGCAAGGAAGCCAGATGGTACAAAACGGAACGATTCTAGGAGGATAATGAAATGCAGATAAAAGCGATCGCCGCCTTGTTGCTTGCATCCATCCTGCTTGCGTCATTTCCCGGCGCGGGCAGCGCCGGAGCGGTGCCGGCGGCCAACGCGGCAGGGACTTCGTCCGCCGCCCAGCCGGCGGCCAACGGGGCAGGGACGCCGTCCGCCGCGGAGCCGACGGCAAATGCGGCAGCGACGCCGTCCGCGGCCCAGCCGACGGCCGACGCGGCAGCGACGTCGTCCACCGCCGCTGAGCCGTCCGCCAATGCGGCAGAAACGCCGGCTGCCGGCCAGCCGCGTTATTATGCGGACGGGACGCTCTCCGCCAAGCTTCCGTACCCGCAGGAGCTGCGGCTTCAGGGCATTTACGCTTCCCAGGCATCCTATTTCAATCTCGGCACCCGCTGGTCGGTGCAGCAGTCCGTGCTCCACCTCGATATCCGGGCAAGCCGCAAAGCCTCGCTCAGCTCCCTGACCGTCGAAATCAACGGCAAGCCGGTTCATTCGGCCGCTCTGAGCGGTTACGGCGAGACCGGCAAAAGGCTCGATGTAGCCGTTCCGGCCGATGCCTGGCGTTCCGGCAGCAATGAGATCCGCTTATGGCTCGGCAATAAGGAATTCGGAGAAATCGGATTTTGTGTCGACGAGCGGGACAAGGACAACTGGCTGACCGTCCAGAAAAGCTCCTGGCTGGAGATCGGCTACCGCACCGAGCTGCCCTCCCTCGAGCTGTCGCAATTCCCTTATCCGTTTCTGAAAGATGCAGGCGACACATCGGGCACCGGCACCTCCATCGTCCTTCCCGACCAGCCGGACGAAGCGGAGACGGCGGCCGCCCTTCAAGCCGCCGCTTCCTTGGGCTCCTATGCGCCGGACGGCCTCGTCGGACTTCATATGGACAAGCATGCGGCAATCGTTGCCGGAGACCATCGGAACGATCATCTCATTTACGTAGGCCGCTTGTCCGAAATGCCCGAGGAAATCCGTTCCGCGGCGCCGCAGGAGGCGGTATCCCGCATCGGGGAAGGGCCGGTGCTGTTCCGGACCGTATCGCCCTACAATCCGAACCGCATCCTGATGGTCATCGCCAGCGGAGACGATTCCTCCGTTCTCGACACGGCGGCCCGGCTGCTGCAGAACAAGGACATGACCTCGCAGCTGAGCGACTCGTCCGCGCTCATACCGGCCGGCACGGACATCAATCTGGCCTCCGGCCGTTTGACCGGCGATACATGGACGCTGGAGCAGCTCGGCTACGACAACGGGCTGGAAGTAAGAGGGCCGCTGCGCCAGCAGACGACGTTCGACATCAAGCTTCCATCCAACAAGCTCGTCGTTCCGGGAGCCAAAGCGAAGTTCCAGCTCCGGTATGCCCGGAACCTGAATTTCGGCCAGTCCCTCGCGACGCTGTATGTGAACGGAATTCCGGCCGGCAGCAAAAAGCTGGATGCCTCCAAGGCGGACGGCGATGTGTGGGAAGTCAACATTCCGAGCCGCGCGGCCAAGCTGTCGTATCTGGAGTTCTCGGTTGCGTTCGACCTGCAGATGAACGATTTGAGCTGCGCGCCGACGGGAGAGCAGACTCCGTGGGCCTATGTGGATCCGTCCTCCTCCGTCAGCCTCCCGGCCAAGGATGAGCGCTCGATGCTTCTGGATTATTATCCTTGGCCCTTCATCAAGAACGGCAAGTGGAACGACGCGGCTTTCGCGCTTCCTTCCGATCCGGACGGAGACGACTACTCGCTTCTGGCTGGAGCCGCTTCTTATCTGGGCCGTTCCCTCACCGACAACAGCGCTTCCCTGAAGGTGCTGTCCGAAGGAAAGTGGAATCCAACCCGCGACAAGGGCGTCAATGTCATCGCGGCCGGCACGCCTGCCAGCCTCCCGGCGCTCAAAGCGTTGAACGGAAGCTTATGGTTCCGCTATGATTCTTCCTTCAGCTATTTCATATCCAATGAAAAACGGAGGCTGCTGCCCGAATTCGCCAAGCAGCTCGTTTCTTTGCAGCTAATTCCGTCTCCGGCGGACCCGGAAACGGCCGTGCTGGCCGTCACGACTCCGGACGAGCGGAATTTGGCGCTCGCAGGCAAGTTTCTCGCACAGGATAAAAATGCCTCCGGCCTGATCGGCAACGCCGTCCTGATCAACCGGTGGGGAGAAGCGACCAATCATGCCTTCAGCGGCGACGACAGCTACAGCCTGAGCGAGAAAGTGAATCTGAGCACCGGACAAGCCCGGCTGTTCACGATTCTGTTCGGCACGGTGCTGCTTCTCCTGATCGCGGGAATCGTCTTCTATCTGCGCAAATACAGAAGGAGGTAGCGCCTGTGTTCCCGATAGGACGCCTCGTGAAGATGCTGCTTGCAGCGGGTCTGGCTGCGGCGGCTTTTGCAGCCGCGGTATGGATGTGGACGTCATCCCAGCCGAAGGAGAAGACGGACTTCCTGAGCCTGAAAGTCAAATCGGCCAACCTGTCGGTCGATTACGATCCGGAACAAGTGCTGGAGGATGCCGGCAGGCTTGGTCTGAACACGGTCAATGTTCCGGTCGTCGTCGAAGTGAGCGATGTGCGCTCGAGCGACATGACGCTGGACGAAGCCAGCCTGAACAAGGCCATCGAGCTCATTCCCCGGCTTCAGAGCCGAGGCATGCGGATCATCGTGGAGCCTTATCCATGGATCAATCGAGGCAGGGAGGTCGAGACCGACTGGAATCCGGATCATCTCGATGCCTTTTTCGAGCAGTGGCGGAGCAGAGTGCTTGTTCCGCTCGCACGCCGGGTTGCCGAGCCTTATCACGCCGATGCGATGATCGCCGGCTCCAATCTCGTGCATCTGGAGCGGTTCGGCGGCGAATGGAGCTCCATGCTCCAGCAGCTGAGAGGCGAGTACAGCGGACTTCTGACGTATAAAACCAATTGGTGGTATACGGCTGCCTGGGACAAGGCCAGCACGGCCGCTTACGAAGCCAAGCGGGACAACCCGCTCTGGGCGGATACCGACTTCATTACGGTCGCGGCCTATTTCGAGCTGTCCGAGCGTCCGGTCAATACGGCCGGACAGCTGCTGTCGGCATTGAGCTCCACCGAAGTGAACGGCCGCGGCCAGGATGTCGTGAGCGAAGTCATGGCATTGTCGGGCAAATGGGGCAAGCCGGTCTACTTCGGCGAGCTCGGGTTTCCAGCCCGCGAATATGCGGCGAAAGAGCCCTGGAATCCATCCCCTTCGGACGTGGAGGACGGAGGCGAGCAGGCAAGGCTGTTCCAGGCTTACCGGGAAGCCTTCTCCGGCAAGCCTGGGTTCATGGGCTTCTCGGTATTCGCAATCGGCGAGAAAAGCAAGGACAAGCATTATTATCCTTCGGACGATAGCGCGAAAGTGATCCGAGCCTGGTAAGGCTCGCCAACGTCCTGGCTTGGCCGATGCATACCTTAAGCCTTTTGACAAGTTATATTTGTTACTATTTTTGAGGGGAACGGCTTCGGTATAATGGAAGCATTGAAAGGAGCGCTTACACCATGCCTATTCAAATCATCACAGACAGCGGTTCTGATCTCCCGACCGACTTCATTGCAGCCCATTCCATTACCATCGTTCATCTTCCCGTCTCGTTCCAGGACGAGCTTATGCCGGATGACACGGATGCCGCAAGCTTTTATGCCCGCATGCGGGCATGCCCGGAGCTTCCGCGGACCGCAAGCCCAAGCCCGAACACGTTTCTGGAAGCATATAAGGCCGTAGAACCCGGCCGCGACATTCTGGTCGTCAGCATGTCCTCAAACATCAGCAGCACCTATCAGTCCGCCTTGATCGCCAAGGGGCTGTACGAGGACGAGGGCCTGCCGAACCGGATTGAAATCATCGACTCCAAAACCTTTTCCGGCGGCCTGTCCCTGGTGGTGTCCCAGGCGGCCGAATGGGCCGGCGCCTGCTCCAGCCTCGACGAGCTCAAGGACAAGGTCAGCAGGCTTGCGCTTGAGACAAGCGCTTTCTTCACGCTCGACAGCCTCGAGAACGTCATCAAGGGCGGAAGGCTGAGCAGGCTTGCCGGCGGCGTGGCGTCGGTGCTCAACATCAAGCTGCTGCTCAAAATCAATGAAGAAGGCGTCGTCGAGGTCGAAGAGAAGACGCGCGGCTTCCGCAAAGCGCTGAACTCTTTGCTCGCAAGGCTCGAAGACAAGCAGCACGACTACGAGAACGGTTTTGTCGCGATCGTCCACAGCAACTGCGAAGTGCTCGCTCTCGAATTCAAGGATCGGGTGCTGGAGAAGCATCCGTTCAAGAAGGTGCTGTTCTCTAGCATGGGACCTGTCATGGGTACTTATGCCGGCGAAGGGGGCATCGGCGTCGCGTTCTGATGTCAGCCTGTAGAGGGAAATGAAGGGGGGGCGGCCGCCGCTCCCTTTTTTGGCTTGGAAGGGCTTGATCGGCCGCAGCGGACAGAAGAAAGGAGGCGTGCAGGACATGCTGGCCAAACAGCGCTACATCAAAATGGAGCGGGTCTTGAACGGCTCCGGGATGGACACCGTCGTTCTCGAGCTGGACTTGCTGCTGGACGGGGAAACGATAATCGCCGAAGGCAGAAGCTACCCCTTGAAGGACGTATACGACATCTCGTATCGGATCGTCGGCGGACAGCTCGGCATCCTGTATCTGCATACGAGCTCCGGAGTCTATCCGTTCAACGTGGAAGAGGATCCGGCCGCCTTCATCCTTGCTTTCAAGAGAACGGCTTCGCGGCGCTAGGGCAGGCCGCCTTGTCGGCTGCGAAACGGCTTCAAGGCCGAGTCCGCCGACCGCGGCATATCCGCCGGATGCCTTCATGCGGAGCTTTCCGCCGTCTCTGCCGGCCGGAGGACCTGCCGGAAGCATGTGGACCTTGCCCTGCCGTCATGATCAAGGTATCCAAGCAGCCGAGCGGCTTGTTCACGCTAGCCTTCCTTTCCGACGAGCAGCAGGCCATTTCACGGCCTGCAGGGACTATTTGGAGCATCGGGCGCTTCGCGGCGGAGACCGGCAGCAGGCAGCAGGCCAAAGCGTCAAGCGGACGGAAAGCAGCCTGGCCTGGCCCGCGAATGATTTTCTTTCAGACTGCAGTCAGCAAGATCCCGCTCGTCCCGGGCAAAGGGAGGAGCGGGATCTTCTTTTATTTCTCCAGTTCGATATATTCTCTCGCCAGCTTCCACTGTCCGTCTTCCAGCCTCCATACGAACATGAACAGCGCCGGATGCGGAGTGCCCTCCACCAGATTGATCTCCCTGCCGAGGACGAGAACTTCCTCGCCTTCCCTGCGCTCCTGGACATCCGAGATTTCATAGCTCTTCGAAGCTTCCCCGTATTGGCTGAGCACGCCTTCCAAATCGTAGCCGAACCCGTACTGATCCGGCCGCTCCAGTCCCGAATGCGCCCAATAACCGGCAAAGCCCGGCGACATCATGGCACGGATCGCATCGGCGTTTTTGCTGACGAAACCGTCATTCCAAGCCTGGAAATACTTGTCCATCACGGAATAGATCCCATGCAAGCTTATCCCCTCTTTCATTCCATTATATTCCATGAGTATATCATGGATTTCCCGCCCGCGGCTCGGCTGGCATGCATGGTAGGAAGGATAGTTGCGGATGCCGGCTTCGGCATCTTCTTTTGCGCTGCCGATGGATGGTTTTGGCAATAAAGCGCATACTACGCCTGACGACATGATCAAGGAGGAGCAGACTGTGAAGCGTCAGCTGAGAAAGGAATGGCTGGATGAAGAGGAGGCTCTGTCGCAGGAGGAACTGGAGGCAAGCTTGCTGGAAGTTTGGGCGGTCAATCGATGGCTCGGGGGCAATCCGCCCCTCTTCCGGCATCTGGGCAGGCTGCTGACGGGCTTGAGAGGAAGCGCGTCTCCCGTCCGAGTGCTCGATGTGGCGACAGGCATGGCCGATCAGCCGCTCGCTCTGTGCCGGTGGGCGGAGAAACGGGGCATTCCGCTCGAGGTGACCGGAGTCGAGATCAGTCCATCCATCGCAAAGCTGGCCCGCAAGCGGACAGGAGGGCATGCGTCCATCACCATTCATGAAGGAGATGGACGCCATCTTCCCTATGGCGACGGAGCTTTCGATATTGCGTTCAGCAACCTCGCCCTGCATCATATGAGCGACGAGGATGCCGTCTCGATGCTGCGGGAGATGGATCGCGTGACGAGGAAGGGCTGGATCGTCACGGATTTGGAACGGAGCCGTACGGCATACGGCATCGCGAGGCTGCTCGCCAAGCTGGTGTGGCGAAGTCCAGTGACGCGGCATGACGGTCCGTTGTCCGTCCAGCGGTCGTTCACGGCGGCGGAGGCTCGCAGGCTGCTAGCCGCCGCAGGGCTTGATGCAACGGTCAAGCGCCACTTCCCCTACCGGCTGGCGCTGCTCAGCCGTGTATGACGTGCTCGTGGCGGGAGCCGGCCCTGCCGGAAGCGCGCTTGCTTGGACGCTTGCGAGAGCCGGGCTGAAAACGGCTCTGCTGGAGGCGCGGCGGCATCCCAGAGGCAAGCCCTGCGGAGAGTCGCTGAATCCAGGCGCCGCAGCCGCCTTGGAAAGGCTGGCCGGGAAGCGGCGCTTCGCCGAAGGCGGAGCGGCAGGTCCGGCCCAGACATTCGGTCATCCGCTGCGCGGCTGGCTGCTGCACTGCGGGACCGCGAGCATGGAAGCGGAGTTTCCTGGCGGCGCAGCGGGGTTTAGCTGCCGCCGCGATCAGCTGGACGGCTGGCTGCTGGAGCAGGCGGAGCTTGCCGGCGCCGAAGTGCTGCAGGAGCATCGCGTACGGAGGGCGATGCGCGGCGATGACGGCGGCTGCCTCGTGGAGGGGGAGGCAGGCGGCGGCACCTTCCGCATTCGAGCCCGTTATGTAGCGGGCGCGGACGGCATCCGCTCCGCCGTCGCCCGTTCATCCGGACTTGGAGCTCCGTGGGGGGCGCTGCGCAAAATCGCCATTACGGCGCGAATGAGCGGCATCGAACAGCTTCGCGACAGGGTGGAGCTGCATCTGAATGAAGGCTCGACCCTTGGAATCGCCCCGCTCAAAGGAGATGCCGCCAATGTCACGCTTGTCCTGCCGGCAGGCTCGGCATGGGCGGAGGAAGGCAGGAACAAGAGCGCCGCCATGCTTAGGGAGCTGTCGAGGCGCCCCCGGCTGGAGGGACGCTGCCGTCACGCCGTCCTGGAGGATGAGCCTCTCGCATGCGGCCCGTTCCATCAGCCCATTCCGCAGCCGGCCTCCGGACGCATCGTACTTGTCGGAGATGCGGCCGGTTATTACGATCCGCTTACCGGCCAGGGCATCTATCGGGCGCTTAGGAGCGCCGAGCTGGCCGCGCCGCTGCTGCTGCGGGCGCTCGAAACCGGAGACGAGCGCCAGCTCAGCGTGTATGGACGGCTCTATCGGAAGGAGTTCGCCGCTGCAGCGGCTCTCCAGCGGGTGATCGAATTCGGAGCGGCGCGGCCCCGATTGTTCGAGGCTTCCATCCGGATATTGGGCCGGACGCCCGGAGCCGGGAGCCGGCTCGCTGCATGGATCGGCGATTGCGGCAGCGTTACTTGACTGGATTCGACAGCTAATTCCGAAGGAGGAGTGCAGCGATGCATACGTATAATGAGATTTACATCCATAGAGCGCCTGACGAGGTGTTCCCTTACGCAAGGGATGTCGATCAGTGGCCGGTTCATTTGCACCACTACCGCTCCGTGTCGTTTCGAACCGGAGCCCCTGATTACGGCATCGTGGAAATGGCCGCATGGAGGCATTTCGGCAGGCTGCGCTGGCCGGTGTGGTGGGTGAGCAGGATGGAATCGAGGGAAGCCGAGAGCCGCATATTGTACCGTCATATCGAAGGGGTGACAAAGGGCATGGACGTGGAATGGAGGCTGGAGCCGAGCGGGGAAGGAACAAAAGCGTCCATCGTGCATGAATGGGATCGTCCGCCGGTAGGCGGTCTGGCCGCAAGAGGAATCATAGGGCCGGCCTTCGTGCAGGTCATCGCGGACCGGACCTTGGCAGGAATCAAATTCGCGGCAGAAGCCGCCGGAATGGGGCATCGTTCATGAGCGACCGCAGGGCAGTCATTACGGGTATTGGATGCGTGACGCCGATCGGCACTGGAGCCGAATCTCTTTGGGAAGGGGTGCGCCGGGGCGAGAGCGCCGTCGGTCCGATCGACCGCTTCGTTCCGGAAGGCTTGAAAAGCCGGATTGCAGCGCAGATCAAGGACTTTCGGGCCGAAGACTATATGGACCGCAAACGGGCGCATCGCACCGACCGGTACTCGCAGCTGTCGATCGCATCCGGCCGGATGGCGCTGCGGCATGCGGGCATCGAGGCCGGAGCGCTGGATCCGGAACGGACGGGCATCTTCATGGGAAGCGCTCTGGGAGGCATCTCCTATGCCGAGGAGCAGTGCAGCCAGTACATGGCCGGCGGTTACCGGAGCGTGTCTCCGACGCTCGGCTTCTCCGTCTTCGGAGGAGCTTCCTCCTGCAACATGGCGATGGAATTCGGCTTCAACGGCCCGAACGAGACCAACTCGATGAGCTGCGCTTCGGGCGCTGTGGCGATCGGCAGGGCGCTCCAGGCCATCCGCCGCGGCGAAGCCGACGTCATGCTCGCGGGAGGCGCGGAGTCTCCGCTCTCTCCGTTGTCGTTCGGAGCCTTCGATCTGCTGCGCGCGATGTCGACCCGCAACGACGAGCCGGGAAGGGCCAGCCGCCCGTTCGACCGCACGCGGGACGGATTCGTCATGGGGGAAGGGGCGGCTGTGCTCGTCATCGAGGAGGAAGGCCATGCCCGCGCCAGGGGAGCCCGCATTCTGGCGGAGATCAGCGGCTTCGGCGTGACGAACGACGCCCATCACATGAGCGCTCCGCTCCCTTGCGGCACGCAGGCCCAGCGCGCGATGAGGCTGGCGCTGAACGATGCGGACATGCTGCAGGAGGAGGTGGGCTACATCAACGCCCACGGTTCTTCGACGCTGCTCAACGACGTGACCGAATCGAAAGTCATCCGCAGCGTCTTCGGCACCCGTCCGGTGGCGGTCAGCGGCACGAAAGGGCTGTACGGCCATCCGCTTGGAGCGTCGGGAGCGATCGAAGCCGCCATCACCTGCCTGTCTCTGCATCATGGATGGCTGCCGCCGACGGCCAACTTGACGGAACCTGACGAGGAGGCCGATCTCGATCTCGTTTACGGCCATGGACGGGACAAAAGGCTGGATGCGGCTCTGTCCAATTCCTACGGCTTCGGCGGCATCAACGCGACGCTCGCATTCCGCAGCCGATAGTTTCATTGGAACCGAAAAAAGCTTCCCCTGACCATCTTATCGAAGATGAAGGGGAAGCTTTTCGTCTATTTCTGGCTTCAAGCGCTATTCGGCGATATCCGCCCAGAACTCTTCGTCGGCGTCCAGCGTAATCTGGGAACGATAGACCCGCATGCCGTACTCCTTGAACATGTACTGCTCGATCGCTTCCTTGAGGTTGGCCTCGACGAGATAATGCGATCGGTCGCCGATAAAGACTTCGGCGGAGAAGCCGTATTCCTCGTCCCAGCCGAGCTGCACCTCGACCTGCGAAGGCTGGAGCCCGCGCCGGCTGGATTCGCTGAGGCATACGGCGTTGATGATTTCGTCCGTCAGAATCCGCATCGGCGATCAGTAAGGCCCGCGGCGATCGTCGGTCGCGGCCTTGCGCTTGTTGCGGAAGTGGACGACGATGGACCGGATGACCATGAACAGGATGTAGATCGCGAGCAGGTTGATGATCAGGCCGAAGAAGTCGCCCATGAAGCCCATGCCGGAGAACATGCTGCCGAACATCAGTCCCGCCAGGCCGCCGATCATGAGGCCCTTCATCATGCCGCCGCCGCTGAAGAAGCCGCGGTTCGCCGTCGTGCCGGCTGCCGCTCCTGCGGCCGGGGTTTTATTGGTGTCCGCCCGCTGTACGTTCTCGGTCGATTTTTTTGGAGTCTGCGTAAAGCTCTGGCGCGGAGATTTCATGCCGCCGCGCTTGGCGTCAACCGTTCCCGCCGCCGTGAAGGCGAACAGAACCGTAAAGGCCAGCATCAGAATAAATCCTTTTTTCATGTCGTGAAGAGTCCCCCTCCGAGTGGTAAGTGATGGTATGAACGCCGGGTTCTCGGCAAGAACCTCCATTGCGTTTGGGTGTATATACGTCTATGATGATAGTCGGGTTTCATTTTTATGTAGATGCACATGAGATTTAATTCACAATCTGCCGTTGGTGCAGGCTGGACATTATAGATTAGGAAGGCTGGCAAGCATGATGCTGATCTCCCACAAATACCCCGATGCCTATATCCGATATCTCGCAGAGTTCCACGGGACAAGGGATTACTTCGAATGCCACGAGATTCTGGAGGAATACTGGAAGGAGCATCCCGGCGACGAGCAGGCCCAGCTCTGGCACGGACTGATTCAGATTGCCGTCGGTCAATACCATCTGCGGCGCGGCAACCGGGAAGGAGCCCGCAAAATGCTGCGCTCCGCCTGGGAAAGGCTGTCGCTGCCGCTGCTGGAGCAGGCGGGACTTGACGGCGGCTTGCTTCGCAGACAGCTGGACGAGGCCGCCTCGCTGCTGGAGCGGGGCGAGGGAATCCCTTACTCCGGCTGGATGCTGCCGATCCGCGATCTCGAGCTGGCGGCTGCCTGCAAGGAACGCTGCGCTGCGGAAGGGCTGGATTGGTGCGGCGATATCGTGGCAGGCGATGAGCTGATTCACCGCCATCTGACGCGCGACCGCAGCGAAGTCGTACAAGCGCGGGAGCAGTCGCTCCGGCTTAAGAGAGCAGCGGCGCGAGGCGGAGGCTGACCGCTGCGAGACCGAACAAAAAGGCTTATCCGGATCGGGCTGCGGCCCGATCCGGATAAGCCTTTGCTGGTTTGCGGGTTATTCTGCGGCAGGCGCGGGCTCCGCATTTCTCAAAAATTCGTATCCTTCGGTCACGAGATCGAGCTTGCCTGTCTGAGGATGGATGATCATGCCGTGCACGGGCGTGCCCGGAGGGAGCAGAGGGTGGTTGCGGACGATGCTTACGCTCTTCTCGACGCTCGACCGCACATTGTCGAAGCCGGTCAGCCAGCGGGTGAAATCGACGCCGGAATGCTTCAGCGTGCGGATCGTCTGGGAAGGCACTCCCCGATCCACCATTTTGCCGATCATGCTGTCCGGATTGATGCCCGTCATGCCGCAGTTGTAATGGCCGATGATGAACACTTCATCCGCGTTCAGCTCATAGAGCGCGACCAGGATGCTTCGCATGATGTTGCCGAACGGCTGCGTGATGATGGCGCCGGCGTTCTTGAGGATTTTGGCGTCGCCGTTGCGGAGATTGAGCGCTCTCGGCAGCAGCTCCGACAGCCGCGCATCCATGCAGGTCAGGATGACCATTCGCTTGTCGGGGAATTTGTCGGTCAAATATTCCTCATACTTCTTGTCCTCGACGAATTTTTCGTTATAGGCAAGCATTTCCTGGAGATTGTTCATGATGCTCCCGACCTCTCTTTCGCACAGTTGGTTTAGAAGGTGGCCGTTCCTTGCGGGAAGAACCGCAGGTCATGGCTGTAGATCTGGCTGTCGCTCGCCAGGATGAAGGCTTGTCGAGCCGGGTTGTAGTCCAGCTTCAGCTCGGGCTCGAAAAACACCTCGTATCTTTCCTCGTAGAGGAAAGGAAACGGGTCGCCTTCGCCGATGACGTCGCCGGGACTCGCCTGGCCGACGATGTGAAGGGCGGACACGCCGTTGACGACGCAGCCGCAGCCCTCCGTATCGTACACAAGCTTAAGGATGCCCTTCCCGTCCTCGAGATAAGGCTTCAGCGCCTCGACGGCGGCTGTCTTGAATGTGATGCGCATCTTCCGCCACTCCTTTGTCCGCGGCTTCCGAGCAGCCGGAGGCCCGGTTTGATTACCGTTGATTATAAGGTCTGTCCCCGCTATGATCAAGTATAGAACGCATAGAAGAAAGGGTGACGACCTGTGACGATATCTACATACGAAAGGACTTTGGCCGATTTCCGCGCTCTGGACCGGAAAATCCGGAATTACCATGAAGCCCAGGCCATTCTCGCCTGGGATCTGCGCACCGGCGCCCCCCGCAAAGGAATGGACGCCCGCTCCGAGGTGCTCGGCCAGCTGGCCGGCGAAGCGTTCAAGCTCTCCACCTCCGCCGAGATGGGAGAGCTGCTGCAGGCTCTCGAGCAGAAGGAAGCGCAGGCCGGCCTGGGCGAGATCGACCTCAAGCTGGTCCATGAAGTCCGGCGCCAGTACGACCGCAGCGTCAAGATTCCGGCCAAGCTGTACGAGGAAGCCGTCGTCCTGATCTCGCAGTCGGAATCCGCCTGGGAGGTCGCCCGCGGCAACAACGACTTCGCTTCGTTCGAGCCGTTCCTGGACAAGGTCATCGGGTATACGAACCAGTTCATCGATCTATGGGGGCCGAAGGCTACCCGGTATGATACGCTGATCGACGATTATGAGCCGGACATGACCGTCGCCGAGCTGGACAGCATCTTCAGCTCGCTGCGCGACGAGCTCGTCCCGCTGTCTTCGGCCATCGCGGACTCGCCGAACAAGCCCTCCCGCGAATTTCTGAACCAGCTTTTCGACAAAGGCGCGCAGAAGGACTTCAGCCTGTTCATGCTCGGCCAGATGGGCTACGACTTCGAAGCCGGACGTCTGGACGAGACCGCGCATCCGTTCGCTACGGGAATCAATCTCGGCGACGTGCGGATCACGACGCGTTATCTGGCCGATGACGTGACGAGCGCTTTGTTCGGCACGATCCATGAGGGCGGACATGCGCTGTATGAGCAGAACGTCTCGCCGGAGCTCGCCGGAACTTCCCTGTGCGGCGGAACGTCGATGGGCATCCACGAGTCGCAGTCGCGCTTCTGGGAGAACACGATCGGCCGCAGCCGCCCGTTCTGGCACCGGTATTTCGGCGACCTCCAGAGCCGCTTCCCCGGCCAGCTGAACATCAGTCCGGAGGAATTCTACCGTTCGCAGAACACCGTCCAGCCTTCCCTCATCCGCATCGAGGCCGACGAGCTGACCTACAACCTGCATATCATCATCCGCTACGAGATCGAGAAGATGATCTTCAACGAAGGGGCGAAGGCATCCGATCTCCCGGCGATCTGGAACGACAAATACCGGGAATACCTCGGCATCACGCCGCCGGACAACGCTCAGGGCGTCATGCAGGACGTGCACTGGAGCGCCGGGCTGTTCGGCTACTTCCCGTCCTATTCCCTCGGCAACATGTACGCGGCGCAGATGGCCGACACGATGGAAGACCAGCTTCCGGAGATGTGGGAGCTGGTCGCGCGCGGCGAGCTGACGCCGATCAAATCCTGGCTGACAGACCGCGTCCACAAATACGGCAAGCTCAAGACGCCGAAGGAAATCATTGTCGGAGCGACGGGCAAACCGCTGG
>Ga0194137_10001258_pt1 | contig 15574 bp, 13 predicted proteins | sample TARM_MetaG_T3_14_FD_134025 | JGI IMG/M metagenome (GOLD analysis project Ga0194137, IMG submission 134025) | Freshwater microbial communities from Pennsylvania, USA, analyzing microbe dynamics in response to fracking - TARM_MetaG_T3_14 (version 2) | ecosystem: Environmental > Aquatic >... | reverse complement strand
GTTATAGGCCTTGCCCAGGCTTTCGGTCTTCGTCTGCCCGGAGACGATGGCGTTGATGCTGTTCTGGCTCGGGGTATAGGCGCGAGTGGCATTGACTGTTGCGGTCGCCGTCTGGCTGTTGTGGGCATAGGAGGACGAGGTGCCGTTCTGGCCGACGGAGAAGTTGCCCTTGATCGATGTGCCGACGGAGACATTGCCCGATGTGACGGCATTCGAAGGCGCCGGATTGGTGGCGAACGCCGCGGAGTGCGTCAGCAGGACAGCCATGCCGGTGCCGAGGCTTGCAATGAGATGTGTTGTTTTCATGTAGCTTCCTTTGGTGTGGTGTTATGACGAACGAGCACGACCCGTTCAGCGATTAGGTGTGCGCAGCAATAGTCGGGGTTCCAGCGCTGCGGTCTGGCGATAGACCGGCAGAAGACGGGCGGTCGCGCGTTATGTCTCTGCGCGGCACGCTGCGCCGGTTCGCGGATTCCCCATGGCCGCCTTGTACAGCAAGGTTTTGCGGCGGACGCAGGACCTTAACACCGGCGAGGGGGATTCGTGGAGCTGGGAAATCTCAATAATTATCAATGCCCGCAGGAAGAGGACGGATGGCATCGGAGCCGCCGTTGCGACGGCCGGACTGCAGCAAACGCATGCTGGCGGCTGCAGTAACTTCAAGCGGGTTGGAGCGCGGGGGCGGCGGGGTTGATGTGGTAAGTGCGTGGCTGGAAAAGCGGAGATTTACGGTCAATCGCGAAGACATCGCTCCATCCACGCAGCATCGCCTTCTCCCTCCATCTTGCCGGCCGCCCCTGAAGGGGAAGGCGCGTTGCTTGTATGCTCGACCGCTTTCCTCCCTGCTGACCATAGCCCTGGACTGCAAACACTGCCGCACCTTCGGCTTTCAATGCACCCCACCCATCTTCTGCAGATGCCGCATGCTGGTTCTCATGCGCTCGGCAAGCCGGGAATTGCGCGCCGGAATATCGCGTTCCGCAACGGCACGGAGAATGCGGTCATCCCCCAGCACCCACAGCTTGCTGCGCGCCCGCGAAAACGCGGTATAGAGAATGCCCCGATGCACGAAATTGGGCGAGCCGTTGGTGCAGACGAAAATCACCACCTCATATTCCGAGCCCTGCGCGGCATGCACCGTCATCGCATAAGCCAGTCCCATCGACTCCACCTCCTTGCCGGGAAAGCGGATGGCGCGGCCGTCGTCGAGTTCGAGATGCACGTCGATCACGTTGCGCCCGGTCTCGTCAACGCTGAAGTGGCGGATGAAGCCGGTGTCGCCGTTGACCACCTGCTCGGCCAGCTTGTTGCCATGGGCATCGATGCCGTGCTCGATCAGAATGTTCTTGCGGATGATGATCCGATCGCCGACGTGCAGCGTCGTGCCTACAACGCGCGCGCCGTCCGGGTTGAGGCGCTGCCGCAGCAGTTCATTGAGATAGGTGATGTTCCAGCCCGGCAGATGAATGTCGCCCTTGCGCCGCGGCATCAGCAGCCCGACGCGCTCGATGCCGTAGCGTTCGATGGCCTTCAGGTAGGCATTGGTGACGCGGGTGATGCCGACGTCGTCGGGCTCCGGCAGGCGGCGCGAGAAGCTCACATCCTCCCGGTTTTCGCAGTCGACCTCGCCGCCGCCCGCCTTGCGCACCACCTCCAGAATGCCGCCGTCGTTGCGGTAGGTATGCACCAGCCGGTGATGATCGAAGGGCATCTGCAGCAGGTCCTTGAGCACCTGTCCGGGACCGACCGACTGCAGCTGGTCGACATCGCCGAGGAAAATCACGTGCGTTTCCGGGCCGACGGCTTCCATCAGCGAGCGCGTCAGCATCAGGTCGTCCATCGAGGTCTCGTCGGCGATGACGATCTCGGCATCGAGCGGATTATGCTCGTTGTATTCGAAGCCTTCGGCCGTCACGCCGAGCATGGCATGGATGGTGGTGGCGGTCGCACCGAAGCGCTGCACGCGGGACGACAGCACCTTGGCCGCCTTGCCGGTGGGTGCGCAGAACAGGATCTTCCTGTCCCTGGCCACGTGCACCAGGATTTCCATCAGCGCGGTCTTGCCGCAGCCGGGACCTGCGGTCAGGGTATGCACCAGGTGCGTCGAGGTGAGCAGGCCGATGATGGCCTTGCGCTGCGAATCGTCGAGGCGAAAGGAATGCTTTTCGGTCGACAGCATCGCCTCGGCATCGGCAATCGCGTTTTCAAGTTCCTCCTGCGGCGCATCGACGATCGGCGCCGCCATCTGCAGCGCGCGCACGGCGAAGTTCCTGGCCAGCGAGCGCTCCGCATTCCACAAATGGCGCGGATAGTAGCGGTCGCCGTCGATGACGATCGGTTCCTTGCGCGCCTTGGCGGCAGCCATCGCGCTTTCCGGGCTGACGTCGGGATCGATGGCGCCGATGCGCTCGGACAGGTTTTCCAGGTTGAGGAAGACATGGCCGTTGCGTTCGCAGCCGTCGCGTAGCGCATGAGTGGCAAGCGCGGCGAGGCGGAATTCATGGAAGCGCGGGAAGCCGATACCTCGCAAGGCGATCAGGTCGGCGGCGGCGAAGCCGTAACCTTCGATGTCCTGTATCGGAGCGTACGGGTCTTTCGAATACAGCGCCCAGGCTGCGGCAATGGGCTCGCGCTTTTCCTCGACGCGCCCGGCCAGCCATTCCGCCAGCTTGCGCAGAATGCCGTCCTTGACGCCGATGATGCCGATGCGGGTGGACAGGTCGCGGTAGACCAGGCCTTTGAGGTCTTCCGCGCCGGCCACCGACACCTTGCGCCTGGTCACTCTGGAGAAGTCGAGCGCATACGGATTGCTGACCAGCTGGTCGCGCAGTTTCGTCAGGTCGCCGCGGTAGAGATCGACGATCTTCTTCGCCGTGGCCTCGCCGCAGCCCTTGAAGTTCTTGCGCAGGTGGCGCACCAGGGCCGCGTCATCGATAGGAATGTCGATGGCCGCGATCTCGCATTCGAACTGCTTGCCAAAGCGCGGATGCACGACGATGCGCCCGTCCATCCGGTAGCGGTTCCCTTCGCTCAGGCCGACCAGGGATTCGCCGGTGACGACAAGGTAGCTGCCGTCTTCCAGCTTGACGATGCCACGGCCCCAGCGTTCGTTGTACACCTGGCAGGAGGTGAGCGTGCCGGTAATCTGCTGTGTCTCCACTGTCATGCCTGTTGTGCCCAAAAAGAAGCCGGCAATCCCAGTGCGCTGGAATTGCCGGCTTTACAAAAAGCTCATTCACCACATTGCCTGAATGAGCCTGCTTCGCTCGGTACCGATTGATCAAACAGTATGCTTAGAACGGAATCGCATCGTCGATCAGGTCGAAGCGCGATGCGCCGGCGCGCGGGCCGGTGCCGGTGTCGCGTTGCCGGGTTTGCGCCGGGTCGGCATCGGCATGATGCTCGGCGTCGGCATGCTCGGATTCGCCGTCATGCTCGTGCGGACGTCCGCCCAGCATGCGCATGTCGTCGGCGATGATTTCCACCGCGATGCGCTCGACGTCGTCCTTGCCCACCCATTTGCGGGTCTGCAGGCGGCCCTCGACATACACCAGCGAACCTTTCTTCAGGTACTCGCCGGCGATCTCGGCCAGCTTGCGGTACAGCACCACGCGATGCCATTCGGTGGTCTGCTTGCGCTCGCCGGTGGACTTGTCCTTCCAGGTTTCTGTTGTGGCCAGCGTGAACTGCGTGACGGCATCACCGTTCGCAGTAACGCGACGCTCCGGGTCGCGGCCGAGATGGCCGATCAGTGTGACTTTGTTCAGTGTTGCCATTGCAATCTCCTCTGGGCTTGATACGAGTCGGTATTACTGGATATCAAGGCGTACGCCTTGTTCGGTGTGCACCCCTGCCACCGGGATGCCGGCCTTCAGGGCGGCGGCGATGGCGCGCTTGTTCGGCGTCGGCGCCGGAGCTTCATGGCGCGTGAAGTATTCCGGCTGCAGCTGCGCCTCGTCGTCGATCACCACCGCCAGCGGATTCTTCTTCACCGCCATCGAAAACAGCGCGGTGTTCACCCGGTCGCGTCCGGCGGTGCGCATCAGGTCGAGGATCAGCTGGCGGCCGCGCTGGGCGGCGCGCTGCAGTCCCTCATGCCGGGCTTCCAGATGCGCGATGGTCTGCTCGACCCCGCGCGTGGCGGATTCGATGTTCCTGACCATCTTCGCCAGGTTTTCCAGCCGCGCATCGAGCGGCTCGGACATGCTTTCCAGCGTGTCCGCGATGACCTGTTCGTCGTCATGCCGCTCCGCCAGCAGCTCGGCCAGCCGGCGGTACTGCGCGGCGACTTCGAAGGCTTCGAAGACCGGATTCATGCAGCCATCCCGTAAGCTTCGTCATGCACTTCCAGCAAGGCCTTGCGCTGGTCCTTCAGCGCGGTCAGCTCGGCCAGCGCGTTGGCGTCGGGCAGCGAGTTGGCGACGCGGTAGGCCACCGAGAAGGCGCGGTACAGGTCGTCGAGGTTGGCTGCGCGGTTGATCGCATCCATCATCGCGGTCTTCTGGTCGGGCGACATCACGTTGGCCGGCTGCGCGCTGTCGACGCCGCTGTTGAGCCAGCTCAGCAGCTTGCGGCCGGTCTCGACATCGGGACGGAAGATCTCGGCGTCGAACAGGCGGGTGCGGTCCTTGCCGGCATAGGCCATGTGCTGCACGTCGAGTTCGAAGAAGGTGGTGAACTCGTACTCGATGCCGTCGCGCATGATCGGCGCCAGGCCGATCTTGCGCACCACCTGCTTGCCGGTGCGCTCGTCCTTCTCCTGGACGTACTCGGTCTTGGCGCGCATGGTCGCGATGATGTGGCAGCGGCTCTGCAGCAGCGCTTCGACCAGCGCATTGTGCTCGGGCGTGACCTGCCGCCATGCCTGCCAGCTGTTGCCGGACTTGTCGGCAATCTTGCCCTGGCGGTCGAGAGAACCGCCTTCGCCGCTCCACGCATGGGTCAGGCTGTCGATGATGATGGTCGACACGCCGATGTCTTCCAGCGCATGGATCGCTTCGATGTAGCGCGCAGGCGTATAAGGCGACGACAGCGACAGCACGTCATAGCCTTCGGGCAGCAGGTCGGCGTAGAGGTCGCCGCTGCCGTGCTCGGTGTCGATCATGCCGATGCGGCCGCCAAGGCCGCTGGCGATCTGGAGGGCTGAATAGGTCTTGCCGCTGCCTGCCGGACCCGACATGCCCAGACGGAGTTTTGCGCGGCGCTTGGTTGCGCGGTGAATTTCAAATGTAGCCATGGTAAGTCGTGTCCTTTCTCGTTCCTCGTCGTTCAACTGCTCGAACTGCTCCTGACGGCCGATCTGCTCATACCACTGCATGCCGCCATCATCCATTCCAGCTTGGCAATCCATCAAGCGATTCCAATCATTGAGATCCGTTTGCTGCTATCTTTCCGGTAGCATTTTTTTGTTCGGTTTCTCCCTGTTGCCGCCTTGCCTGCATCAATGCAGGTTCTTGATATCGGCCTGCTCCAGCAGCGCCACTTCCTCGGCATCCTTGCTGCTACCCTGCAGCAGCTGTTCGGCATGCGCCGCCGTCATGCGGCCCATCTCGACGGCTTCGCGCAGCACCTGCTCGCGCGCGGCCACATCGCTGCCCAGCGAAGGCGTCCAGCGCGCCGGCTCGCGGCGCAGCCTCGCTTCGAGCACGCATTTGGCATACAGTTCGCGAAATACCGTCTGCGCGCCGCCGACATCGCCGCTTTCGAGCATGGGCAGCACCGCGCCCCATGCGTGGGCCATTTCCTCGGTCCACACCACGGAGGCGCGCTCGTCGCGCGGCAGCAGCGCCCAGGCCTCGTCCACGCCCGGACGGCCGTCTTCGAGGCGCAGCAGGATTTCCTTGACCCGCAGCGGCCCCTGCAGTTCCAGCCTGCAGCGCGCAAGCGATGTCATCACGTCGTCCTCGCTGAAATCCGCCAGATCGTCCGCCAGCAGTTCGGCGGCGGCGCGCGACAGCGCCTGGCCGCAGACCTCGGCGGTGAGCGTGATGGCTTCCACCAGTTCGCGATAGCTGATGTCGCGGCGCGGGTTGCTGGAGGCACTGCCGTTCTTCCACTGCGGATAATGAATTTTCGTCTTGCTCATAAATCCTGGTTACCGTTCTCGAAATTTGCCCATGTAATGACGCGGCCAGCCTGCTTAAACAACTGATTTGGTCGCACAAAACCACCCAATGTCGCGTTCCCGAGTTACACTGCCGTCTGCAGAATGAAGAACGCTGCGAGCGGCCCGCTCATGACGCTGTCAAAAAAGGAAGAATTCGAATGGCGATGGATAGTGCACAAATCCGGCACAAGAACTTTCAGAAGCTCTATACCGATTTCGTCGACCAGCGCCCCCACCTGCCGCAGCGCGGCATGCTCAAGCTCTTCGCTGAATATCTTGGTTTATCGGACCGATACCTCAGCCATATCAAATGCAACCGAAAAAACATCGGCAGCAATGTCGCCCGCAACATCGAAGAGCGACTCAAGCTGCCCCGTGGCTGGATGGATCGGGAACATGACCGGTTAAATCCACCGGTCGACGAGAACGAAAAGCTGTTTATCGAAATGGCCTTGACCCTGTTTCGAACGCAGCAAGCCGAGGCACGTGAATTCATGATCACCATGTTGCGCCAACGTCTTGAGGCTTCATCCTCTAAGCCAGAAACCCGGCAATTGCGCCGGTAAAAACCTGCCTGCGTACTCCGTCAGGCCCTGACCATACAGTCTTTTTCAGCACTGTATGCATATACAGTATTTTAATCAAATCGGGGAGTGACTACAACAAGAATTTCAGATTTTTCAGCAAAACCGGAGAAGCTTCGCTGTACTGCACACATCTACGCAACACCTTGAATTTGCTCATGTTTTCCTTGCAGGAAAGGCAAGGGAACAATCTGGTACCGCTTCTTTCATATGCGTTTCGTCCACGTTTTTTCAAGCGCTTTCCTGCATCTTTTTTCAGCAGAATGCATGGACGAAAGACTGGCTTTATTTAAAACGACAATCTTTATTCAGTGCATTATTAGCGACCGGAAATATTAATTTGATGACAGCCTTAGTCCCTTAATAAAAATTAAATATTGCTGATTTTTAATTAACGTCGAGACAAGGCTGCCGGCCGGCGGACAGAGAAACTTCTATGCCAGAAAGACGATGTAGAAGGTCAGCAGGCAGCAGACGACAACTGCATTGCCCGTCGCATAAGCCCAGTTCCTGCCGAGGCTGATCTGGTAGAGGCCGACGCCGGCATAGCGGCTTGCCGTGAGCGACAGCACCGAGAACGGCGTGACGCTGGCGGACAGGCCCCAGCCTGCGAGAATGGCGGCCATGTGCGAGATCGGCGGGATGCCCAGCACCGAGGGCGTCAGCGTCGATGCGAGGAACACTGCGGAGAGCACCGGATGAACGCCCGCCAATGCCGCCGCCATGATGCCAAAGACGAGAAAGGCCACCGCCCAGAACGGGTGGCCGCTCAGATGGCTGCCGATGAAGGCAACCCAGGCTTGCGGAAAGGCATCGGCCATGATGCTGCCGGCGCAGCCCGCAGACAGGAAGAGACTGGCTTCGCTGGCCAGCGCGGGAAACAGGCGCATGCTGGCCAGCAGGCCCTGCACGCCGTTCGACAGCCTGCGGCCGGGTTCTCCCATGCCTGCGTTGAAGGCGAGAGAGACGAGCGGTCCCATCATGATGATGGCGGCGGAAATCACGATCTGCAGCATCCTGCTCAGGCTCATGATTACGACCAGGAAGCTCAGCAGGACGAGCACGACGGGCGCGGCGATCCACAGCAGGGTCGACAGCGAGGTTGCAGGCGCTGCGCCGGATGCGCCGGCATGCGCATCGCTGGCCGCGCGCCTGCCCGCGACGTGCTGCATGAGGATGCTGACGATCATGGTCAGCTGGCCGAGCGCAAGGCCGATCGGAAAGACTTCCGCCCAGTGCAAGGTCGGATAGAGCGCCAGCAGGATGGCCATGTTGCCAAATACCGGGCTCCAGCAGCTTGCGGCGGAAAAGCCGCGGCCGACGGAGATGACTGTTGCCGTGCGCGTCTCGCTCGGCTTTTCCGTCGACGGCGCGGCCATCACGTACATCATGTTGGCCCCGGCCAGGCCGAGGATGCCGGAGAAGAACTGGCTGGCCAGCGTAAAGGCCGCATAGCGCGGCGTGCCCCGGCGCTCGCGCAGGGCGGCGCCGATCAATTGGATGCGCGGGCTCTGCACCGCGCAGCGCGCGATCAGCAGGACGCTTGCCGTCAGCGACACCAGCATGCCCGAAACGAATACGCCTCGCTGCACCGCTGCGATGGCGTCCTTGGCGAAGGGTATCGCCAGCAGGCCGACCGACAGCAGGACGAAGGAGGTGGTGCGCAGTTTGCGGTTGATGCGGCCGAATCCGGCGGCAATCAGCAGCAGCAGGGCGCCGAGCATGGGCAGGTAGAGCCACGACGGCCCGCCGAAGGCGCGCGCGACCGAACTGGCCGCGAGCGCCATGACGGCCGCGATGCCGGCTTTCGTGCCGGCATCCGTGCCTGTCATGGCATGGCTTTCTGTGCTGTTGCCTGTACTGCTGCCGGGGATGCCGGCGGGATCGTTCTGTGACCGGGACTCGGATCGATCGGACTGCATGCCTATCGGTTCGCCGGCGTCGGCAGGGACAGCAGTTCGTTGTCTTCTTCCTTGCGCAGCTGCGCCATGTGCTTTGCATACTGCTCCAGCCGCTTGTCCTCATCCGTCTGCGGCACCCAGGAGGGTACGCCGACGGTATCGCCGCCGCCGTCGACTGCCACGAACACGATCAGGCAGCGCGTGGTCAGCTTGCGCGCGCCGGTGCGCGGATCGGTGGCGCACACTTCGATGGCGATGTGCATGCTGGAACTGCCGGTATGCACCACGCTCGCCTTCACGTCGACGACCTGGCCGATGAAGATGGGCTTGTAGAAACGAATGCCGCCGACATAGACGGTCACGCAGTAATAGCCGCTCCAGCCGACCGCGCAGGCATAGCCGGCCTGGTCGATCCATTTCATCACCGCGCCGCCGTGCACCTTGCCGCCAAAGTTCACATCGCCCGGCTCGGCAAGAAAACGCAGCGTAATTTCGCGCGGCCGGCTGGTTTCTGTCGTGTTGGAATTCATTCGATTCTCCCTGTCATCATGGTTGGCGCCGCATGCGGCACCGGATGGCATCCAGTGTAATGGCTATCCGCTCTTGCTGGAATAGCGGCATGCATTTCCAGCGCGTCCGTTTCGGCATCCGGTCTGGCCGCCAGTCCGCCTTTCCAATCGACATGCCGGGATTATGGGACAATCCCCTGCTCCACCAAAGACGCTACCTCTCGCTATCAGGGACCACCGCATGAAACACCGACTTCTTCAGTTTGACCGGATGCAAGCTTCGCTCGAAGCCGCGCTCGCCGAACGCTACGACGTGCATCCGCTCTGGACGGAATCCGACCAGAAGGATTTTCTGGCGCGGCGCGGCCACGAGTTCGTGGCGCTGGTCACGCGCGCGGCCAGCGGAGCCGACGCGGCGCTCATCGATGCGCTGCCTTCGCTGCGCGTCATTTCCAGCTTCGGCGTCGGCCTGGACAAGCTCGATCTCGACGCCGCCAGACGGCGCGGCATTGCGGTAGGGTACACGCCCGACGTGCTCAACGATGCGGTGGCAGACACCGCCTTCGGCCTGCTGCTCGACGTCGCACGCGGGCTGTCGGCGGCCGACCGCTTCGTGCGCCGGGGCGAATGGCCGACCGGCACCTTCCCGCTTTCGACGCAAGTCAGCGGCAAGCGGCTCGGCATCCTTGGACTCGGCCGCATCGGCCGCGTGATTGCGCGGCGCGCATCGGGCTTCGACATGGAAGTGCGGTATCACAACCGCAGGGAGCTTGCCGATGCGCCCTATGCCTACGAGGCGTCGCTGGAAGAACTCGCCCGCTGGGCCGATTTCCTGGTCATTGCCAGCGCGGGCGGTCCGGAAGCCCGGCACCTGGTTTCGGCGAACATTCTTGATGCGCTTGGACCGTCGGGCTTCCTGATCAACATCTCGCGCGGCACCGTGGTCGACGAGACGGCCCTGGTGGATGCGCTCGCGCAGCGCCGCATCGCCGGTGCGGGTCTGGATGTGTTCGAGAACGAACCCCATGTGCCGCAGGCGCTGTTCGGACTCGACAACGTGGTCCTGCTGCCGCACATGGCCAGCGCCACCCATGAAACCCGGGAAGCGATGGCAGCGCTGGTGCTGGAGAACCTGGCGCATTTCTTCGAGCACGGCACCCCCAGGGCATCGGCGATCTGAGTCCGCCCTGGCCTTCCCGGCCCTCGCGGCACGGGCAGGAAGGCATGCCACAAATGCAATTCTTCCAGCCGCAGTTGCAACGGTGCGACGCAAAGCACCGTAAAAGCGGATACGGGCAGGAAATAAAGAAGCGGACGGAGGCCTTTCCGCTTCCACTAAAATGTTTCCTTGTGGCATCATTTGGGCATTGAACATCCTGTCGAATAATGCATCCCTGCTTCGCCGAGAAGACGGGCCGCCATCGCAAGCAGCCGAATGAGTCCGCATTTTCCTCCCAGCCAAAGCCTGCCCGGCACCAAGTCCACCATCCGCCAGGTCGTCGATTCCGCGCCCATGGTGATGTGGATGCTGGACGCGGAGAACGTCTGCACCTATATCAATCCGAGCACGGCGGCCCTGTTCGACAAGGACGAGAAAATCGATATCTCGGCCTGGCTGGAATTCATGCACCCGGACGACATGCCGCGCGTTCTACCTGTGCTGCATGCCGCCATCGAGGCCCGGCGCGAATACCAGATCCGCTACCGCATCATCCGCAGCGACGGCTCCATCCGCTGGATGCAGGGCACCGGCGCGCCGCGCTTCGACGCCAGCGGTGAATTCATCGGCTATAACGGCACCGAGATCGATGTCAGCGACCATCATGCGGCGCTGGAAGACATCAGCAAGAGCGAAGCCACGCACCGGCTGCTGACGGAGAACAGCCTGGACGTGATCACCCACCATGACGGCGCCAGCATCGTGCGGCACATTTCGGCGTCGGTGACGCCCCTGCTCGGCTACGAGCCCGCCGAACTGCTCGGCACCTCGGCGTACGATCATATCCATGCCGACGACAAGGCGCTCGTCATTGCGGAGGTCAAGCGCCAGCTTGCCGGCGGCGAAGGCCGGATCGTGGAGCTGCGCAAGCGGCACAAGCTGGGCCATTACGTGTGGATGGCGACCAAGATGCGCACGCTGATCGATCCGGTCACCAAGGAATGCATCGGCGTGATCTCGGTATGCCGCGACATGACCTTCGAGCGCCAGGCCACCGAGGAACTGAAGAAGCGCGAGGAGCGCTTCCGCAGCCTGACCACCCTTTCCTCCGACTGGTACTGGGAGACCGACGAGGCGGACCGCTTTACCTTCATTTCCGAAGGCGCGGAAAGGATTTTCGATGCGCCGGCCAGCTACTTCCTTCAAAGGAAGCGGGCCGACATCGCGGCCGACCTGTCGGAACCGGGCCTGCTGCAGTATCGGGAAAAGCTTGCACGCAGACAGCCGTTCCGCGATCTTCGCTATTCGGGCATTTCGCCCGGCGACGGCAGGCAGCGCTGCGTCAGCATATCGGGCGAGCCGGTATTCGAAGACGGCATCTTCCGCGGCTACCGCGGCATCGGCCGCGACGTGACGCGGGAGATCGAAGTCGCCGAGCGCCTGGCGCAGCTGGCCAACGAAAACAAGGCGCTGGTGGAAAACTCGCTGGACATCATCGCGCTGCTGGATGCGCAAGGGCGTCTTTTGCGCATCAACGGCGCGCTCACCGAGATTCTCGGCTACCGCCCGGAGGAGTGGCTGGGCCGGCCGTACGCCGACTTCCTGCATCCCGACGAACTGCAGGAGACGCGCGCGGTGGATGCCGGCCTGCGCACCGGCAAGAACACCGTCCAGGACTACGAGACGCGCTGGATGCGCAAGGACGGCAGCATCGCGCATCTGTCGCTGTCTGCGCGCTGGGCCGAGGACAAGGCATCCCTGTACGTGACCGCCCGCGATGTCACCGCGCGCAAGCAGGCCGAACGACGCCTCGAACACCTGGCCACGCACGACACGCTGACCGGCCTGCCGAACCGCGCCTATCTCAACACCCGGGTGCAGCAGATGCTCGAAGGCACGCCGCACAGTCAAAGCGTGGCCATCTTCTTCATCGACCTCGACCGCTTCAAGGAAGTCAACGATTCCTTCGGCCACGAGCCGGGCGACATGCTGCTGTGCGAAGTGGGACAGCGGCTGCAGAAGCACCTGCGCCCGGACGATTTCATTGCCCGCCTCGGCGGCGACGAGTTCGTGGTTGCCGCACCCTGTTCCGCCGGCCGCGAGTCGGCACAGGCCATCGCCGGCAAGCTGCTGGCAACGCTCGGCGCGCCGGTGCATGTCGCCGGGCAGGAGGTCTTCGTCGGCGCATCGATCGGCATCAGCATGTACCCCGAGCACGGGCAGACCAAGGAACTGCTCTTCCAGTGCGCCGACACCGCGATGTACCGCGCCAAGGGCGCCGGACGCAACGGCTACCGCTTCTTCGAGCCGGAGATGAGCGTTGCGGCCAAGACCCGGATGACGCTCGACCTGTCCCTGCGCCATGCGCTGGAGAGGCGCGAACTGTCGCTGCACTACCAGCCGCGCATCGATCTCAAGACCATGTCCATCGTCGGCATGGAGGCGCTGGCACGCTGGCGGCATCCCGAGCTGGGCGACGTGCCACCGGTGCAGTTCATTCCGATTGCCGAGGACAACGGCCTGATCGAAGCCATCGGCCACTGGGTGCTGGAGGAAGCCTGCACCCAGGCCCAGCGCCTGCTGCGCAAGTTCGGCAGGCAGCTGCGCATCTCGGTCAACCTGTCGGCGCGCCAGCTCAAGTCCCGCACCATCGTCGACCAGGTGCGCGGCATCCTCGCAAAAACCGGCATTCCGCCGCAGCTGCTGGAACTGGAACTGACGGAAAGCGCGCTCATCGACGACATTGCGCATTCGGCCGGCATGCTCAAGCAGCTCAAGGCCCTGGGCATACAGCTTGCGGTCGACGATTTCGGCACCGGCTATTCCGGCCTGGCTTATCTGAGGCGTTTTCCGCTGGACGTGCTCAAGCTCGACCGCTCGTTCGTGATGCATCAGGACGAAGCCGAAAACAGCTCCGAGTTCATCAAGGCCTTCGTCGACATGGCGCATGCCTTGAAGATGGCCGTCGTGGCCGAAGGCGTCGAGACCGCCGAAACGCTGCAGTTCCTGCGCAACGCCTCCTGCGACGAAGCGCAAGGCTACTTCCTGGCAAGGCCGCTGACGCTGGAAGCCTTCGAGGCTTACCTGTCGCGGCTGCCGGGCGCTGCAAGGTAAGGCATTGCGGCCAGCGGCGGCAGGCTACAATGCCGGCAATGATGCGGCGGCAGCCGCATTGTCCTCAACCATCATCACCAGACCGGCGGCATGGCCGTCATGCAGGAGAACAATTCCATGGATTCCGCACTGGAACAGGCTCGAACGCTGTTTTTTCAGGGTGTAGAACATTTCGAGGCAGGCCGCCTGGAGGAGGCCCGCGCCGCCTTCGAGGCGTCGTTGTCCCATGCGCCGGGACGCCCTTCGGTGGCCGGCAACCTCGGCATCACGCTGTGCCATCTGCATCGCTTCGCAGAGGCGGTTCCGCTGCTGGAGCTGGCCACCGGCGCCGATCCGGCCTATGCGGATGCCTGGGCCAGCCTCGGCCTGGCGCAGGAAGCGCTCGGGCGCTGGCCGGAGGCGGTCGATGCGCTGGAGCAGGCCATCCGCCTGTCGCCTGGCCAGGCTGCATTGCAGCTGCACAAGGCCCAGTGCCTGCTGCGCCAGGCGCGCGTGCAGGACGCCCTGCATGCCTTCGACCAATGCCTGGCAACGGCGCCCGAATTCGCGCAGGCCTGGAGCGCGCGCGGCAGCCTGCTGCGCGAACTGAACCGGCTCGACGAAGCCGCGGCCTGTTTCGAAAAGGCGCTCGCCTTCGGCGGCGATGCCGAACTCAACGGTTATTATCTGGCCTCGGTGCGCGGCAATGCGGCGCCGTCCATTCCTCCCGCGCCGCCGCGCCGCTATGTCGAGGGACTGTTCGACGACTACGCAGCCGACTTCCAGCAGCATGTCGTCGGGCAATTGGGCTACCAGGGCTATGAGCGGCTGCTGCGCCCTCTCGTCGATGCCGGCCAAAAATTCGGGCGGGCGCTCGACCTGGGCTGCGGCACCGGCCTGTGCGCCCCGCTGCTGCGTGCGATTGCGCAGACCATCGACGGCGTCGACATTTCCCAGGCCATGCTGGAACAGGCGCGCCGGCTCGGCATCTACCGCGAGCTGACCCACGCCGATATCGCGTCCTGTCTGGCGGCGTCCCGGGAGCCGGCAGACCTGGTGGTGGCCGCGGATGTCTTCATCTATGTCGGCGAACTGGCCGAGGTGTTCAGGCATGTGCGCCGCCTGCTGGCGCCTTCCGGGCGATTCCTGTTCACCGTGGAAGCGCCGGAGGAAGCGCAGGCCGGGCAGGACCTGCAGCTTCTGCCCAGCCTGCGCTATGCCCATTCGGAACAGTACATCCGCAAGCTGGCGCAGGCATCCGGCTTCCGCGTGGACGAGATTGCACGCGCGCCGATACGGCATGACCAGGCTCGGCCGGTGGAAGGACTGTACGTCTATCTCGCCTGAGTATTGCCGGGCTGTTCAATTTTCGATGGGGATTACCATGCAGGAAAGAATCGCGCAGATGGCGCTGCGGCTGCACCAGATGACCGGCGAGCCGCTCGCGCATTGCAGCTACTTGCTGGATCAGACCAAGGGTGATTACGAAACGGCGCTGAAGATCCTTGAGAGGATTCTGGAGCAGCGCAGGCAGGGAATCACGGCATCCGGCGAGGGTGCGGGTGATGCTGCCAATGTGCCTGCGGCGCAGGAAACGCAGGATGCGCCGCCCAGCCTTGAGCAGAGAGTCGAACGCCTGGAGGCGCAGCTTGCCTATCTGACGGGCGTGCTGACGACGATGAGCGCTCAGTTGTCGGATTTGCTGGGTAAGCTGGCAGAGCCGGGGGATGGGTCGAAAGACGGCTAACAGTTCGTGAGTGTGGTGCAGGCGTTGCACCCTTGACTCCCTCCATCTCGCGCCTTGCGAGGCGCTCCTCGTGGCGCGTGTTAAAAAATTTGTTGGTGAAATGATGGACGAGCATCGTGCCGATACGGCGTCAACCGTGTCAACGATGGGGGACGTCAGATATTTTGTGTGCAAGGGCTACGTAGACTTTTCCACGGCACCGCACGCCGCCCCATGTGGAGGGCAAGAGCGTGCGGCGCGGTGGTCAAGTCGTGTTCATTCTACGCTCGCAGATTGAATCGGTCGGTGTACATGATGGCGAACTGATTCATCGCCTGTTTCCGGTCATGCGCAGCACGGCTCCATTGCGCGGTGATGTTGCGCAGGGCCAGCCAGATAAGCTTGGCGGCGTCGTCGTCGCTGGGAAGTGCCAGCCGGTCTTGATCATCTAGCGCAGGCGAGCATCCCCACTTTCTATGGAATTGGTGGTGTAGAT
>Ga0194137_10001254_pt1 | contig 15594 bp, 19 predicted proteins | sample TARM_MetaG_T3_14_FD_134025 | JGI IMG/M metagenome (GOLD analysis project Ga0194137, IMG submission 134025) | Freshwater microbial communities from Pennsylvania, USA, analyzing microbe dynamics in response to fracking - TARM_MetaG_T3_14 (version 2) | ecosystem: Environmental > Aquatic >... | reverse complement strand
GAGTAATAGCGGTTACGGAGTCTACTCAAGTTAATGAGTATAGAATTTCTGTGGGCGCAGAGTCTACCGTGACAGAATTAAGAACTCGATTGTTCTTTAGGTTACCAAGGAGATAATAAAAATGATAAAAGAGCTTACGAGCATTAACGTAAGCTCTTTTATATTTACAAGTAAAAGGTATAAGGAGAGATAATAATGGCGGAGTTAATTTTAGGCACTTTATTGGCTATAGGTGTGCTTCTTGTTGGGATTAAAATGATTGAGAATTTTGATGTGGGGTCAACTATTGATTTAGATGTGGGGTTCTTATATTATTTAGCTTGCGGTCTAAGTGTATATGTAGTGTGGCAAGTGGAGGGAATTTCTGGGTTTAACTTTTGGTTTCTATGTGGGTTGGTGGGTTATTTAGTATTGAGTTCATTTACTGATATAAAAACTTTATTAATTTATAGCTTATTTAACTATGTATTTTTTATAGTGGGAGTTATTTATAGTATAATAAATCAAGTAGACGTTTCGGGAGTTCCTATTATGATTGGGGCTGTAGTAGTGTTTTGGTTGTTAGGAGTAATTAAGGTTTATGGAGCTGGGGATGCAGAGATATTTGCAGTTGTGGCTATTTTTGTCATGAATCTATCGGTTCCAAGCGATTATATATTAAATTTACTATTGATATTCTTCTTAGCTGCTATTTCTTCCCTAGTATTGAGCATTAGTTGTATGGGAGTTACAAAAGAGAAATTAAGAACTAAGATGCCATTTGCTCCTGGAATAGCTATTGCTGTTATGGTGTGGTTGGTGATGTTCTTCTAGGGGGGGGAGACTATGGAAGATAAAAATCAGCTTTTCATGGATGTGGAGACTGGGATAAGTTTAAGTTCAGTGATATTGAGTGAGGAGAATAGGGAGAAAATTGCGGAGTTTACTCGGGAGTATAAGTATGGGAAGAGGTTTAAAGCTTATGGATTAGATCCCATGAACAGGTTGTTATTCTTTGGGGCTTCTGGTACTGGAAAGACTTATTTAGCCAAAGCATTAGCTAATGATTTGGGTTTCACCATGTTATATGTAGATATAGCCAAGAGTTTATCAGATGGAAATGTTGCCAAGAACATTAGCGAAATATTTGAAACAGCTAATAGATTAAAGAAGTGCATACTATTTTTTGATGAAGCTGATAGTATTGCTTGGAATAGGGATTCGATTACTTCTGAGAGTGGGGTAGTAAGAAGAGCCACTAACAGTATATTTCAGAGTTTAGACCAGATGGATGTGAGCAATGTATTTATAGCGGCCACTAATATGCTTCACAGATTAGACCCTGCATTCGAGAGAAGATTTAATTTGAAGCTAGAGTTTAGGCGTCCTGAGGAGACCTTTAAGGCTAGCATAAAGAAATTCAAGCATAAGGATTTTGTATTATTAGATGATGTAGATAAGACAGTGCAAGATATAGTAGAGAGACGGAAGACTTTATCTTATTACGAGATAAAAGGTGTAGTGGAGCGTGCCATGAAGAGAGCTATAATGAATGAGACTAACATAATTAAAACTTCTGATATATACAAGGATTTAGCTATAGCCATGAGGATTAAGGTAAAATTCGGAACAGACAGTGATGATGAGGTGACATTCAAGTCTTCTATCTTCTAAGAAAGGAAGAGATAGTGATGGGTAAGAAGGGTAAGAAGGGGAGTAAGAGATTGGGTATAGAGTTAGACTTCAAAGGAAAGACTGCGGAACAGCTTAAAAAAGAAGTGGATAAGAAGTTGGATAGATATTTTAAAGAGTCTATAAGAAGGTCTGAGGAGATGTTTAGAGGAGTAGAGTTGCCGATCTCTTTTTACAGAGAAATGGAAAACGAGAAGCAGAGGATGAGAAGAGTATTCTATGAGAAAATTGATATGGAGCTTTATATGGATAGGATTAGCAGTGGTACTGATTTCAAGAGGGGCAGTGGCTGGAAGTTCTAGAGGAGACTACGATATTCAAGTACACAAAGATATTGGAAAAATAGAGGTAACTTACAATGGAGAAGGTTTTGGAGTTTTGGTATTAGATTTTGAGGATTTCAGGAATACCTATGTCATAGAGAGTGGGAGTACTGAGCTGATAGACTTTGCTTATGGGAATGGGGAGTATATAGTTAGAACTGCTAAACACCTAGGGGATGGAGAATTGGAAGAGCTCAGTAGTTTTAATTTAGAAGTTCGTGTAAGTGAGCCAACAAAGATACATACTGGAAGAGGTTATTATAGTTCTATGGTTTCTTTGGGAGTAAGTTGGGAAACTGTTGAGGATGTATTTAGTCATATAGTAGGGAACTATGAGTATGATAAGAGTTTAGATGTAGCAGAGTTAACTTATTATAAGCCGAATATGGAAGAGTTTATGAGTAGTAGATTAGGAATCTGTGTAGATTATGCTTCATTAATGGGGGCTGTGTTAAGAGGAAGAGGATACAGCGTAAGATTTCCTGTTGGGAATGTAAGTAATGGAGAGTATCATATGTGGGTAGAGGTATATGATAAAGAAAGAGATGAGTGGGTGGGGTATGACCCAACTTATGGGATTAAAGAGGACATACCATGGGAAGTTACTGGTTACTATTAGTAATCATGTAGCTTCTTTTTTAGCGTATGTGGATTGGTATTATATATTGAGAATAAGTATGGTGAGGTGCTTGAGTGTTGGTAAGGTATTGGAGTGGTGAGGAAGATGCGTTCCTGCGTGAAAATTTTAATAGTATGGACTTTTCCGAGATCGGAGAGGAGCTTGGTAGGACTGCCAAAGCAGTTAAAGCTCGAGTAGCTAAACTAAGGAGAGAAGGGTCAGATGATGGGTTAAGCCATAGAATTAAGCTCTGGACTGAGGAAGAGTGTGATTTGTTGGTAGAGATGTATCCCTTTGCTACAGATGAAGAGTTAGTGAGTACATTCGGTGTGAACTACAAGGCCATAGTTGCACGTGTTGCACGATTAAACAAGGAAAGAGGGATAAGACTTCAGAGAAAAGACTTTAGTTGGTCTAAGGAAGAAGAGCAATTATTATTAGATAAGTTTAGGAGTGAGAGTATACAGGAACTGGAGAAGTTATTGGGACGTTCTAGAGCTGCTATACATGTAAAAGTGGGAAAATTACGGGAGGCTGGGTATGTGGAAGAGTTACCTATGAAGAAAGAGCCTTTCAGTGAGGATGAGTTGGAGTATATTAGAGACAACTATAATACTATGACTAACATAGAGATTGGAAAAAGATTGGGTAGGGCTACTAGCTATATAACTACTAAAGCTCAGGAGTTAGGATTGAAGCCTAAGAGTGTTCGATGGGGGGATATTAAGGAAGAGGTTATCAAGAATAATTGGAATGATAAGCACACAAAGGATTTAGCTAGAAGCCTGGGTGTAACCGAGAGACAGTTAATGGGTAAAGCAAAAGATATGGGACTCAGTATATATGGATTTAGTGGGTCTGGGAGTATGACAACTAGAGAGGTGAGCAGTTTACTGGGAGTGTCTATGCAAACTGTACGAAATTGGATGATTAGTAAAAAGCTTAGGTATAGGAAGATTAACTCTGGAAAGGCCAGTGTATACCGTATAGGAATGGGGGAGTTAGTGAGATATGTAACTAGCAATCCAGATTGTTTTGATTTCAGAAGAGCGGATGTAGAAGCTGTGAAGTTGATTTTCGCGGAAGTGAATTCGGGGTCTCATATACAAGGTATACCTGATTGGTTAAATGATAAGATGGATAGGGAGCTTTCAGATAAAAGCAGTGAGGTATATGATAGAAGAGAGTGGACTCTAGATGAAATGAGAAGGGCTGCTCAATTAAAAAAATCTGGTAAAACCTACAGGGAGATTGGGGAGAGGTTAGGAAGGAGCAGAACCAGTGTAGCTGCTAGGTTACAGTCCGACAAGCATATGAGTATAGTAAGTGTATAGAGATAAATAAAGTAGTAGAGGGGAAGTTACAATGAAAGTTGAGCTATTAAGTAAGGGAATTGATAAGTCTGAGGTATTTGAGGATAAGGTATTAAAAGTGATTGAAGGGTTCACTGCTTTTTTCGGGGAAGATGCGAAGTATAGGGTAGTATATAGGAAAGAAGATAGGTTTAAGGTTGTTGAAATTACCATTCAGAGTAAGTTAGGTACTTTTAGAGCTGAGAAGGTGCATGAGGAGATTTACACCGCTTTAAAAGAAGCTGAGGATACCTTATGGAGACAGGTTAGAAGAGTGAAGGCCAAGGGAGAGAAGAAGAGAAGGGACAAGACGACTAGAGAGGCCGTGGTAGAGAATACTGAGGTAGTGGCGAGTTTCGATGGGAGTATTGATAGAGTAAAAAAAGTAGACCCTTCTATTATTACAAAGGAAGAGGCTGTGGAGTTAATGGTTCGTTTAGGGCATAGTTTCTTCGTATTCATAGACAAAGACACTGGGAATAGTAGTGTGGTATATGTGAGAGAAGAGAGGAAGTACGGAGCGAATAGTTATGGTGTAATTGAGGTTGAGAAAAACCTGAGTTTTCCAGAGTTAGAGGCATTGGCTTAAAATAGGGGAGAGCGTAAAAGGGGCATTAGGTTAAATTTTCAGCATTTACATAATAGAATCACTTTTGAGAAGAGTTGTAAGGTTGCTAAAATGAAGATTTAGGCTTCTTGAAAAAGAGTTAAGCAGTGGGTATAAAGTGGAGAAATACATAGAGTAAGTGGTTGAAATAAGCATTGTTTATAGCATTCAATCATTAAGGGTATAGAAAATGATTGAAAAATTGTTTTCCTGCTGGAGTATGACTCTAGTTTTGGGGGATTTGACCACCTCCCCCACTTTTGGTTTTAGTCAGGTGACGCATGTAGATGTTTGGGTTCAATACCCGATAAAGCCGAGGAATTGACCTCCTTTCAATTTGTTTTGATCGCTTGAAGCTTTTTAGCCATGAGTGGAGAGCCAGTTGAGGTACTGTAAAAGCCTCAGTCATTTCTGAGAGTTTGTGACATAGCAGATTCAGAAATGGTGCCGGTCTAAGGAGTCCAGTGTGAAGGACTCCTTAAGACTGAGCTTTAGTGGGGGAGATGGTTAATAGTGTATGCAATTGTAAAATTCAGTACAGACATGAGAGACAGAAACTACAAAATTGAGTTTACTCAGTCCAGAGCTAAGGCATTAAAAGCTTTGGAGAAGTCGATAGAGTATTCGTATAAGGATCCGGAGGCGGCTGGAAACCACCATAAAGATTTGTATGAGGCATATGAGATGCCTTATGGTTGGAGAAGACCTTCTAAGAAAGTGATTTCAGAAGAACTGTACAGAAGAAGAGGGAGCATTTATAGTCCTAATGAGAGTGGGATTGTATATAATGCCATAAGAAAAGACGGAATAGAGTTAAAGTAGTTATAAAAGTGTCTGGTGTATAGAGCACGGTGGGGCATTGTGATCACGAGGGAAATGGTGAAAGTCCATTGGCACTTATATATAATCCTAGAGGACTGACGATGTTGGACCTTGAAAAACTCCCTGAAAAAGGGTGATTCAGCTCCTGTTTATAGGTTAGTGAGGGCACATTTGATCAAGTAGAGGCATAGGGTCTGAATAAGACCCGCTTCTATTTTTATTTTTGAAGTATAGGGCATATTGCCTGTAAAAGTAGTCCCAAATGCGAAAGCCATGGGATAGGGGATACCGGGTTGTATCCTGTTCAGGTAAATAGGTGAAAGCCTATTGATGAACGAACCTACAATGTAAAATTAGTATATTGAAAGCTGTTATTTGAGGGTTTAGAGGTACTAAGAATGACATAGTAGTAACTCCCCATAAGGCATCTCATATGCCTCATACAAGGTTTAGAGGTACTAATAATGACATAGTAGAAACTCTGACCTTACATCCATTATCTCCATTCATTTGGTTTAGAGGTACTAAGAATGACATAGTAGAAACTCAACCACTAAACACATCAACCACTGAAACCTGGTTTAGAGGTACTAAGAATGACATAGTAGTAACTCATGAGAAGATTAACATGCCTAGGGCTTTTGGGTTTAGAGGTAATAGAGTATTTAGTTCTGGTGGTTTAAATAGTTAGATAGTTTGAGGAGTAACAATATGCAGACAATGAGAGTTGAGAAATTTTTAATACATAAGAGTCATCCATATTATGGTATGTTAGACGACTTCTGTTTTAAGTCTAAGAATCTTTATAATTACGCTAATTACCAGATAAGGCAGGCGTTTATAAAAGAAGAAGGCGAGAGAGAGTATATAGGAAATAGCTTTAAGATGATGAAGATGCTTAGGGCTGAGGGAAGTGTAGATTTTAAGGCATTACCACATTCAAGGTGTGCTGAGATATGTGTAACTGTGTTAGATCAAAATTGGAGATCATTCTTTGCATCTATAAAAGATTGGGGAAAGAGTCCGGAGAAGTATAAGGGAAAGCCTAACTTGCCAAAGTACCTTCCGAAAGATGGTAGAAACACACTGACACTTGACTATAAGGCATGCAAGGTGAGAGACGGGTTAGTGCATTTTCCTAAGACTTTTAATGGGTTCACTATACCTACACTTGCTGATAATGTACAGCAGGTGCGAATACTGCCAAGGAAGGGTCATATGGTTGCCGAGATAGTGTTTAAGAAAGAAGTACCGGAGCAGATGGAAGATAATGGAAAGTATGTAGGAATAGACATAGGATTAGATAATATAGCGGCACTCACTAATAATGTGGGAATTGATTCTGTAATTATAAATGGTAAGCCTATTAAAGCTATAAATCAGCTGTACAATAAGGAAATGGCGCATTATAGGTCTGTAGCTAAGCGTATGAACGATAAAAACTGGACTAAAAGAATGAGTGACATGACGATAAAGAGAGACAGAAGAATTGAAGACATTCTACACAATATAAGCAAGAATATCATAACATACGCTGTTGGGTGTGGGGCAAATACTATAATTATAGGTAACAATAAAAGATGGAAAACTGACGTGGATATGGGAAAAGTGAACAATCAGAAGTTTGTAAGCATTCCCCATAGCAGGCTAATAAATATGATAGTATATAAAGCTGAGGACAAGGGGATAAATGTAGATATAACTGAGGAGAGTTATACTAGCGGTACTTCGTTTTTGGATGGGGAGAAGCCTGTAAAAGAGTGTTATGATAAGAGCAGACGTAAGTATAGAGGGCTGTTCAAGAGTGCCAGTGGTCAAAGGATAAATGCTGATGTAAATGGAAGTCTGCAGATAATAAAAAAGGTAGTGCCAGAAGCGTTTAATACGGGTGTAGAAAAGGTAAAGATAAATCCAATTAAACTGACAATTTAAAGCCTCTCAAAATGAGAGCAAAATGTAGTCCCAAATGCGAAAGCCATGGGATAGAGGATGCCGGGTTGTATCCTTTTCAGGTAAATATGGGAGTATACACTTCCATATTGATGACTAAAGCTTATATGTCAAAGTACACTACAACTGCATAGTTTGGGGTTTGAGAGGTACTAAGAATGACATGGTAGAAACTCGACGGAGAGATCTCAAGAATGTTTAATGTGGTTTGAGAGGTACTAAGAATGACATGGTAGAAACTCAATCTCCCGGATATGCATCTGATCTCTCTAGTTTGAGAGGTACTAAGAATGACATGGTAGAAACTCGCTCACGTATGTAACTGTACAAAATATTTGATTTGAAAGCTACTAAAAATAAAAATTAATATGGATCTTTAGCTCAGTTGGTTAGAGAAACCGGCTCATAACCGGTAGGTCATAGGTTCGAGTCCTATAAGATCCACCATTGACACTGAGAGGTGTCTAAAAACACCCCCATTTGTAAGGGACTGAAAAGTCCCTATTAAGTCCTATTAGCTTAAAGGCAAAGCGATGTAGATAGTTACCTGTTCGATTCAGGTATAGGGCAGATTAAAGTATGGGGATAAAAAATAATAAAAAAAAGGGGAAGTTGTTATGGGAAGTATTTTCAGAGACACAGGGTTTGAGAATGTAGAAGAAGTGGACATTGAGGATTTGGATTTGGAAGATTTAGATTTCGGGGAAGATGATGATGTAGCTATAGAAGATGGAGATTTTGAGGCTGTAGATTTTGAAGATGGCGATTTTGAAGATTTACTAGATGATGAAGATCTTGAAGACCTTGGAGATATTGGCGAGGGCTTCGATGATAGCGATTTCGAGTTTGACCTAGACGATGATGAATTTTAATTAAGGGGATGGGTAGCCTATAGGGCTACCTCTTAATTTCAGTGGGGCAATAATTAAGAAGATTTCAGGGCAAGCCTTAAACAGAGCCTCTTAGTATGCTAAGAGTAAAAATAAATTAGAAAAAAGGGTTAAATGAAACTCACTCTATTCTTAACAGAATGAGAGAACTTGCTGTACAGAGTGCCAATGACACGAATACTGCTGACGATAGAGCAGAAATTCAAAAAGAAATCACCGCATTAACTACTGAAGTTACTAGAATTTCAACAGATACACAGTTTAATGGTATGAATTTACTTGGAGGAACTGGTGGCGAAGCTGGAGATGGTAATTTCGTACTTCAAATTGGCGCTAATGCAGGCCAGTCTATTACTGTAGGAATAGGTGCTATGGGCGCATCAGACCTTTCCGTTGATGCATTGGACCTTACAACTCAAGCAGGAGCAGATTCTGCAATTACGGCCATTGATGCTGCAATTAAGACAGTATCCGGTGAACGTTCATCTCTTGGTGCTGTTCAGAATAGACTAGACCACACAATTAATAACCTGACTACTACTTCTGAAAACCTAAGTGCTGCTGAGTCCAGAATCAGAGATGTAGATATGGCTAAGGAAATGATGGAGTTCACAAAGAACAACATTCTAAACCAAGCTTCTACAGCTATGCTGGCTCAAGCTAACCAGATGCCACAGGGAGTACTTCAGTTACTCGGATAGTAGAACAAAGAGAAGAGCCTTAGGGCTCTTTTTTTGTGGGCAGATATAAGGTATAATAGAGTTGGGGTAAGTCCAATGGCGGGACATTAAGACAATAGCTGCTGCCGTGCTTGGGTAAAAATGGGTAACTAGCGGAAGATGTTTCGGTGGATTCATCTAAGCGTGACTATGCCCTAGTCCACCACCCAAGGCAGTGAAGTTGGTTCGATTCCAACACCCTAAAAGTAAAAGAATCCGGGAAACTGGGTTCTTTTTTTATGCGTGATGTAGGGCGTTATATTTATATATAGGATATAAATACTAAAATGGGCGAGTAAGGGAATATCCAGTTCAACTCTGGAAACTCGCAAGGCAGTAACGCAGCCTACCATAGAATCTCCTTAAATAGAAAATGCAGTCTTATTGGGAAGAATAAGGCTGCATTTTGCTATAATGAGCTTTATACTGAGCTTTATATTATCTAGAGTAGTAGAGGAGAGGATGTGTTATGAGGAGTAGAATTTTAGGTATTCAAGGTACGAAGAGGCCTAGTGATGCAGAGTTTAAGTATATGGGAGTTTATGAGAATACTTTTGACAATGTGTATGACAGCATTATGGCGCTGGCTAATATGGGTAGGGCTATGATAAAGTCTGGGGAAGATGTGGCTTTTGTAGCTGATATTCGGGCAGACTATGTGAATAAAAGATTAAGCGTTCCAATGGTAAGGAAGAAGCTTCATAATGAAGAGCCTGAGCTATTCAGAAAAGGAGTATATTATGAGGTGTGGGAAGAGGACTATGAGATATATAGACTAGAGAATGGGTTCAGGGAAGACTTGGAGATACTGCCCATGGGATTGAGTGTGTTCTTAGATGGGATACATTACTATAAATTGGAACTAGCAGGTCTAAAAATGGCTAGAGATTTAGAAGAAGAAGATTATGAAGCACGAGAGCTTTTTGGTAGGTACTTGGCGTATTCTGTGGGAGAAGTAAATGAAATATACAGGAAGTTCAGGTATGAGCGAATGAGTCTAGGAGGTTTATTTCCGAATGAGCGTGAGTATTTAAAGAGGCATCAGCTCAAGTATTATGGGGAGACCAAGGATTTTGTAGACTATAGAGATGTAAGAATGTATAAGGTGGAAGAGCTGTTAGAGAGGTTCAGTCCAGAGGAATTGAAATTGGGGCAGGACTATAATATTACAAAGCTAGAGTTTGAGCTGGAGCTGTTCACTAGACTACTAGATAAGCAATATTGGAATGGGTGGACACGTGGAGAGTTTGAGAATGTACTATCTGGGAAATTCGAGTATGTGAAATATAAGGATAGGGGAGTTTCGTTGATATTTAAGAAGAGGTGGATATAAAATGGGTAGAGAAGTAGACGTATATAAGCATTTATGTACTTATTTGAGAAAGGAAAAGATTAGGTTAGCTAAGCATGAGTTCGTTGCTGTGTTAAACATTGTAAGAGATATAGTAGACGGATCGAGTGAAAAGGAGGCAGTTGATTGGGGTATTGATGGGATCAGAGAGTACTGTCAGACTAAGGCTGAGGTTAGTAAGCTAAAAAAGGAATTTAAGATTATAAGTTCAGGAGCGTTAAAGTTTATAGATGAGCGTATAATAGAGGAGAAGAAAGAATTAAGAAAGAAGTTGGCGAATGGAGCTGAAGGATATGTAAATAAAGTATCCACTGAATATACAAAGCATCTTGGACTGATTCTAAGTCGTGAGATGCTTAAAGTTATCAGGGAGTCAGCTAAGTACCAGTTGAGAGGAAAGAGCTTCAAAGAGAGTTCATTGGATGCATTTGAGAGTATTAGAGGGACTATTGCGGAGAGTGAGGTAGAGAATACACTGTTGACTATCCAGTATGTAAGTAGAGAGATTAAGTTGATTTGTGAGGATAAGTTTGAAGAACTTGAAGAAGAACTTGAAGAGGATTAAGTAGTTGAGATGGGAGACTATTAGTATACTCATTAAGACAATAATGGAAGCTTTAATGTAAATAGTGGGTATTAAAGAAAGGTTTAGGGGGAGTTTACTATGAGATGGTTGAAGATAGTATTTGGGTCAAGGAAGGGTGGAGCCATAGCTATTAGAAGAGTGAATTATGATGGAAAATTAAGGGGATTTTGGTGTATGGACGCTTATTTCAATATACATCAAGTGAGTTCTAGTGATTCAGCTTCCTTATCTAAAGTAATGAATTTAGAAGTAACGAAAGAGGGAATAAAAGGGAAGTATCATAGTATAGATAGGATATACACAGTGGATGAGCTTACTGGGGCCACTAGTGGACATAGGATTCAAGTGATTCATGTAAAAGAGAGTAAAGTAGATGGGAGAAGAGAGTATACAGTAGTGAGTGATGACGGTAATGTAGAGGAACTATCTGAAGAGAAGTTGATTGCATTGACTGAGAGAGTAGGAGGAACTAATTATAAATTAGTAGAGAGGGAAGGGAAGAAGTTTCTAGCTCCTTTGACTCAGTGGTATTCTAGAGAATTACTGGAGACAAGAATATGGAATAAAGAAGAAGTTTTGAGGTTGAAAGATTCAATGGGGAAGAGGCCATTGGATAAGGCTGTGTATGTGTATAATGTTGGAAACAAGAAGAATGTGGAGAGGTACAAGTTATTCTTCAAGTATAGGCTACCAGCTGAAGGAACGAGCAATTATAATAGGATGGAGGAGGATTTATTTCCAGAATTAAGGATGAGTTTAATAGACAAGAGGTTCAGGTTAAAGGAGCTAGTGAGCAATGGGAAGGTACATCCAAGAACAGCTAAACATTATGAGAAAAGCATAGAAGCTTTCAAGAATGGGTATGTGACAGTTAAAGAAATGGACAATAGAATACTGCTAGATTATCTAAATTATAGTGTGTTGAATGTGGCGAATCCGAAGAATAAAGTAAAGGAAGCAAAAAAGTTGGTGGGGGCCCATTCTGCTATTGGGAAGTCAGTAGATAAAAAGGCGGCTACTTATATAACTGCCATGTATGCAGATTTTATACAGCTCAAGAGGCATTCAAAAAATGGAAACGTAAGTAAGGTTTACCCATATATACATAAAGGCATGGTTAAAAGAATGGAAATGCTAGTAGTAAATTTCGATATACAGCCTATTTATGAGGAATTATATAAGGAAGTAAAGAAAGAGGGATAGATAAAATAATAGGTCAGGTGTCCTAGGTGATAATAGAGGCCAACATAAGGTAATATCAGAGTCGCTACTCCGTAGACGCTTCTGAGATTACACTCAATTAATGGAAACGGAAGCACCCTAGTGGTTGAGGTTATCACCAAAACAGCTTAACTCTAAGCATGGAGTTGAGCTGTTTTTTATTGGGAGAAAGCAGAGGTGAAATTCGTGGGAAAGATATTGAGGGAGCTAGAGAAGTCCAGATATTGGGATGAGTCTATGCAGAGGATTCAGGATAAGAGATTTTTAGGGAATGAGGATAAATTAGAAGTTTCATATATGCACTACCTCAAAGGAAAAGACTATTACTTAGATATGATTAAGAGTGGGCAGTTCCAGTTTGGGGTCTGTGAGAAGAGAGAGCTTAAGAAACCGGGAAGTAATAAGGTAAGGGTGGTGTATATAAGCTCCTTGGAAGAGAGGTATATACTAGGGGCATTATATAGAGCCTGCACTGAGGTGTTCAAGGATGTGGTAAGCCCCAATGTATTTAGTTATAAGAGACAGACTGGGACGGTTCATGCTATGGAGTATCTTATGGGAGATGGGAGAATCCATGAGAAGGTAGGGTTGAAAATGGATATCAGTGCCTATTTCAATAGTGTGAGGGAAGAGAGTTTAAGAAGTGTAGTAGATGAGGTGACGGAGGATGATTTAGAGATACGAAAGATGTTGGAGAGTTTATTATTTTGTCATCGGGTAAAGTTTAAAGGGGAAGAGATAACAGAGTACAAGTCATTGGTACCTGGAAACCCTTTCAGCAGCTTTCTAGCAAATTATTGTCTAAAGGAGTTAGATATATCAATAGTAAAAGAGTTCGGAATGACTTATGCAAGATATAGCGATGACATCGTCATTTTTGCTAACAATCATTCAGAATTATCTAAGGGAGCATCTGAGGTGTCCAAAATGTTGGAAATTCATGGGTTAAAACTCAATGAAAAGAAGTACGAGGAGTTCAAGCCAATGGACGAGATAAGTTATTTAGGTTTGAAGCTATTTCAGGGTGTAGTAGATATTTCAGATGAATCTAGGGAGAAGTTCAAGAGGAAGATAAAAAAGAGTGTAGAGAGGGGCAGGAGAGCCGTAGAGAGGGATGGGAAAGATCCCTATAAAGAGGCTCAGAAGTTGTTCAGGGAGTTTAATAGTAGGGTGTATAAGAGTTATTTGAGGGATAAGAAGAAGTTTGGTTGGGCATATTATTCATTTCGGTATGTGAATACCATGGAGACTTTAAGAGAACTGGATTTCTATTTGAAAGATAGAGCTAGATATCTTATTACTGGAAAGAATAACAGAGCGAATCATAGAAGTGTACCGGACTCGGTATTGGAGGAGCTTGGGTATCAGTCTTTATGTAAGATGTTTAAGATGTTCAAAAGTGACTTTGATTATTACTGTGATAGCGTAGATTTGATGTAATGAGGCTTGTGCAGTAGCCAATAGGTATTTAGAGAAAACCTAATAAAGTAAAGGGAGGTGGACCATGAATAGTACTTAGAAGATTAGGATTGGGTATAAAATAAAAATAGGGAGTGAAGGTATGAACGAAGTAATTAAGAGGGATGGTAGAGTAGTACGATATGACGAAGAAAAGATTGCTCAGGCCATATTCAAAGCAGCGAAAGCTGTTGGTGGAGAAGACATTGAGAAAGCTAGAAGTTTAGCTTCTCAGGTTACTGAGATTTTGGAGAAGAAGCATCTGGGTTCTCCTAAGATTTCAGAGATTCAGGACGTGGTTCAGATGGTACTTATTAAGGGAGGGCACGACAGTACGGCTACTGAGTATATCAGGTATAGATACCACAGAGATGATGTGAGGGAGCTGGATAGTTCACTCATGAGAACCTTTGAGGAATTGACCTTTTCAGACGCTTCAGAAGTGGAAGTAAAGAGAGAAAATGCCAATATTGATGGGGATAGTTCCATGGGAACCATGCTAAGGTATGGGTCTGAGGGGGCTAAGAAGTTTAATCTGATGAAGTTATTGCCAAAGAAGTTTGGAGATGCTCATAAAGCGGGGGATATTCACATCCATGATTTGGACTTCTACAGTCTTACAAGCACGTGCAGCCAGATACCTCTGGATAAGTTGTTTGAGAATGGGTTTAACACTGGACATGGGTATCTCAGAGAACCTGGAGAAATAAGGAGCTACAGTGCTCTTGCTTGTATAGCCATTCAAGCTAATCAAAACGACCAGCATAAAAGAATGTATAACTAATTGGAATTGAAGTTATACATTAAACTGTGCCTATGAGGGGTGACCCTTGTAGAATAACCTTGCTAACCACTGCTCGTGGGTGTCAGTTCTAATAGAGCTGGCTAACGGTATCAGCGGAAATAAGACAGTTTATGTGACAATCATAAACCAAAGTCCAATGGCGAATATGCTGACTAAGAGAGCCTGACGGTGCATGAAATAGGGCATAGCGATGGTAATACCGTGCAAAGACTTAGATATAAAAGTATAGAGGAGGAAATAAAGGTGAGAATGTACATTACAATAATTGAAGATGACGTACCTAGGCATACAGAAATAACTTTAAAGAATGTGAAAGACATCCATGAATTGATTGACGAGAATATGGATAAGGATTTACAGTCAGGAGATGCTGTAAGGAAGCTTAGGACATCCAATAAGGTTTTATAATTTTCGACTTTTTTAGTGGAGGCTGTTATAAAATTAGTAGCTGCTGAGCTAGATGGGGAAGTATTTGATAGTTATGAAGCTACTCAGTATATGTTAGATGCAATGGACGAGACAGCTAAGAAGCATGACGTTGCTAAAGCATACGTTACTGATTATATAACTAGGAATATCGGAATTGGGTCCACTAAAAAGTTATATGACGGAGTATTTGCATTCTATAAGAGTAGAGGAGAAGATACTAAGATACTGAGTTTAGTGAAGAGGAATCTTAGGTCTAAAAGAAGTTCGAATTTAGATGACCTAGCTTGTATAGGGTATGCTGAAAAAGAAGCCCTAGTTGTCCTAGATAAATTGAAGTAGTAAAATCTAAGTTGTGTGTATCGACTATCTGAAAGCTGAAAGGTGAGTAAGTTAGGGGTGGAAATGAGCACCACCTCGAAACGCAAGGTATCTTCCTATGAAGATAATGATATAGTCAGTTGGGCTATGAAAATAGCCAGTCCAACGGGTGGACAATCAATTCCAATGTTCGACATCTATATGGCTCCTGGTGTTGCCAAGACTTTCATTAAGCAGTTGGTGAAGGTAGTGGAGATCAAGTATCCAGAAGCTGATGTAAAGACTCTAAAAAAGAGACTGGAGAGTTTCCGAGCACAGAATGGGTCTATTATGGGTAAGGAAGGTTTAGCCTATGTAGAGGAACTATTAAAGGGTATGGGAATTAAGGACGACAGAGTGGTTATCCAGACTATTGAGTATACTGATAAGGAAACTCATCAAGCAATGGAAGCATTCATTCATAATTTAAATAG
>Ga0194137_10001253_pt1 | contig 15599 bp, 12 predicted proteins | sample TARM_MetaG_T3_14_FD_134025 | JGI IMG/M metagenome (GOLD analysis project Ga0194137, IMG submission 134025) | Freshwater microbial communities from Pennsylvania, USA, analyzing microbe dynamics in response to fracking - TARM_MetaG_T3_14 (version 2) | ecosystem: Environmental > Aquatic >... | reverse complement strand
GTGCTGTCCAATCTCTACGCGCCGCGCTATACGGCAACGCCTTTCGTCGCGGAGCCTGCGTCGGTGCCCACGATTTCCGAAACCCGGCTTTCCGGCTTCGCATTGACCGACACGCTGTCGATGCTCAACGACAGCCTGCTGCTGACGCTGGGCGCGCGCCGCCAGCAGGTCGAGTCCGACAACTTCAATCCCGCCACCGGTGCCGTGACCTCTTCCTACGACAAGAGCGCGGTCACGCCGCTGTTCGGCCTGGTGGTGCAGCCGTGGAAGAATGTTTCCCTCTACACCAATTACATCCAAGGCCTGAGCAAGGGCGATGCCGCGCCGCTCACCGCCGCCAATGCCGGCGAAGTGTTCGCCCCCTACAAGGCCAGGCAGCATGAGATCGGCGTCAAGTTCGACCAGGGCAGCGTGATCGCCACGGTAAGCCTGTTCCAGATCAGGAAGCCGAGCGGACAGCTGACCGGCAACGTCTACGGCGTCGATGCGGAACAGCGCAACCGCGGCATGGAAATCAGCCTGTTCGGCGAACCGGCGAAAGGCGTGCGCCTGCTCGGCGGCGTCACCGTGATCGATGCCGAACTGACGAAAACCAACAACGCCGCCACGCTCGGCAGGACGCCGGTCGGCGTGCCCGAGGTGCAGGCCAATGCCGGCGCCGAATGGGATGCCCCCTGGCTGCCCGGCCTGACGCTGACCGGCGGCCTGGCCTATACCGGCAAGCAGTATGTGAACCAGACCAACACGCAGCGCCTGCCGGCATGGACACGCGTCGACCTCGGCGCGCGTTATGCCACCCGCATCGCAGGCAAGGCGACGACCTTCCGCGCCAATGTGCTCAATGCCTTCGACCGCGACTACTGGTCGGGCGTGGCATCGTACGGCGGCTTTGCCCAGGGCGCGCCGCGCACCCTGCTGCTGTCGGCGTCGGTGGATTTCTAAGCCAGCCAAGGAGACCTCATGCAAAACGATCTGCAACGAAGCGGCATCGGCAGCGAGATTGACAGACGCGGCCATGCCGGCGATGCAAGACATGCAAGCGCTCATGCGCCGGCACTGCTCAAGCCGATTCTCGACGAAGCCGTCCGCGCATGCATCGAGTCATCGCCCGGCAGGCTGATCGATCTGGTCGACGAGCATGGATCGCCCCTCAACATCGTATTGCCGCAAATGCTCAGGCGGAATGTGCAGGCGTTTGAGCGGGTGCTGCAGGCGCACCGGGTCCGGCATGCGATCTACTACGGCGCCAAGGTCAACAAGTCGCAGGCGCTGGTGCGCGCAGCCGTCGAGTGCGGCATCGGCGTGGACGTCTCCAGCATCCATGAAATGCGCGATGCGCTGCGTGCGGGTGCCAGGATGGCAGACCTGTGCGCGACCGGGCCGGCCAAGACCAGCGAGTTTCATGCGGAACTGCTTGCCGGCGCGGCGCTCATCTCGGTGGATTCGGTGGAGGAGCTGTCGGATCTGATCGAGTCCTCGGCCACCATCGCGCCGCCATCAAGGCCGCGCCTGCTGCTGCGCTACCGTCCGGCCGCGTCGGCGCAGAGTCGCTTCGGCATGGGTGGCGAAGACATCCTGTCGAGCCTGAGGGAACTGGTGCGGATGAAGGATCGCTTTTCCTTCGAGGGCTTTCACTTTCACTTGAGCGGTTATGCGGCCGAGACGCGGGCGCAGGCCGTGCGCGAGCTGCTTCCCCTGGTTGAGGCCGCGCGTGCATTCGGCCTGCCGCCGCGCATCATCGACATCGGCGGCGGCATGCCGGTGCGCTATGTCGACAGCGACGACTATGACGCCTTCCTGCAATACCAATGCAAGGAGCACTACCGCAACGGCAGGGTGCCGGAGTCGTTCTATCCCTACGGCAGCCGGCTCGATGCCGCCGCCTGGCTGGACGGACTGCTGGCGTCGCCCTGCACCGGGGACCGGTCCGTGGCCGCCTGGCTCAATGACAACGAGCTGATCCTTGCGCTGGAGCCCGGCCGCAGCCTGGCCGACCAGGCGGCAATCTCGGTATTCCGGATCACCCGCGTCAAGCAGCTGGCCGGCGGACTGCACGCGATCTTTGTCGAAGGCAGCAGCTTCAGCGCCTGCGAAACCTGGTTCGTTTCCGAATTCCTGGTCGATCCGATCCTGATCTCGGCCGCGGAAGGCGGCGATGCAGCGCAGGCCGCGCCGGTGCAAGCCTATATCGCCGGGCACAGCTGCCTGGACGACGACGTGATCACCAACCGTCTTCTCGCCTTCGAGCGCAGGCCCCGCGCCGGCGATCTGCTGGTCTATGCGAACACCGCCGGCTACCAGATGGACCTGCTGGAAAACGAATTTCACCGCCACCCAATGCCGCGTCGCATCGCCCTCACCATCGATGCGGCCGGCCGGCAGCATATCTCCCCTGATGACTGAACGGAGGAATACCATGATCCTGAACAAGGTCACCGACCTGATCGGCAATACCCCCATCCTGAGCGTGCCGGTCCCCGCAAAGAATGCCAGGCTGCTGCTGAAGATTGAAAAGAACAATCCCGGCGGCAGCATCAAGGACAGGATGGCCCGCAACATGGTGGTCGCGGCGCTCAAGTCGGGCCGCCTGAAACCGGGCGGCGTGATCGTCGAGTCGTCGTCCGGCAATACCGGGATCGGCCTCGCCATCGCGGCAATCGAATTCGGCCTGCGCTTCATCGCCGTGGTCGACCATCATGCGGCACAGGACAAGATCGGCGTGATGCGCGCGCTCGGCGCCGAGATTCGCTACGTCGAAGGCAGCTATCGCGAAGACGAGGTGGCCGTGGTGGAACGCCAGCGCCTCGCCGCCGAGATCGCCGGCCAGATTCCGGGTTCGGTCTTCATGAACCAGTCCGACAACGTGGCCAATGCCGGCGGCTATTTCGACTTCGTGCGCGAAGTGGTCGACCAGATCGGCGGCCCGGTCGATGCCTATGTCGGCTGCGTCGGCACCGGCGGCTCGATGACCGGCATCGCCCGCGGCTTGAAGCTGCACAACCCCAATACCCGCACCATTGCGGTCGAGCCCGACGGCTCCATCGTCTTCGGCCAGCCCGGCCATCCCTACTACCAGTCGGGAACCGGCACGCCCAAGGGCGACACGGTCGGCCTGGTGCTCGACTACAGCTGCATCGACATGGGCGTGCAGGTCACCGATGCGCAAGCCTTCGAAACCGCGCGCTACATTGCCAAGCACACCGGCCTGCTGGTCGGCGGCTCCACCGGCGGCGTCATCTACAAGGCGCTGGAATTCATCCATTGCGGCCTGATCGGCGGCAACGTGGTTGCCGCGGTCGCCGACGGCGGCGAGAAATACCTGCATACGGTGTTCAACGAAGACTGGCTGAAGTCGCGCAACCTGCTCGACCCGGACATCTGGAAGAAGCTGGACGGCTGGCTGAGCGATGGCAACCAGGAAGAAGCGCCGCGCATGCATCCGCGCCTGAGCGTGGCATGACGCAGGCAAGCGATACAGGCGGTGCAAGCGACGACTCGCTCAACGTCGTCATCTGCGGCGGCGGCCGCACCGGACACCTGAACGCCATCCTGTTCAAGCAATTGCCCGGCGTGCGGGTGTCCATGCTGACGCAGAGCGAAGCGCTGATCGCAAGCCACCGGGAGGGCAGGACGCTTGCCGCGCTGCTGCCCGACGGCGAAGCGCTGCAGGCCAGGCTCGATGCGGTATCCCGACATGCCGGGGAAGTGATGAAGAATGCCGACATGGTGATCATCACCGTACCGGCGCAGGCAAGACCTGAGCTGCTGCAAACGATAGCGGCCGCGCTGCCCGCAGACAAGCCGGTGCATGTGGGAGCGATTCCCGGCTTCTGCGGCTTCGACTGGCTGGCGGAAAAAGCCCTGGCCGACCGGCCGAACGCGGTGATCTGGGGCATGAAGGATGTGCCGCACACCGCCTTCGATTTGAAGCCCGGCATCTCGGTACGCATGGGCGGCGCCAAGAGCCGGCTGTATGCCGCCGCGCACCGGCGAGAAAGCGCGGCTGCGCGCACGGCGCTGCTCGCGCATCTGCAAAGGCTCTATGCAGCGCCGGTCGAACTGCTCGACGACTACCTGGAAATCACGCTCACGCCCGGCAACCCCATCATGCATCCCTCGGTGGTGTACGGCCTGATCGGTCCCTACGGGCAATGGCAGGGCAGGCCGCTGCCGGCGCGCCTGTGCTGGTGGACCGATTGCCCGGAACTGGGCGCCTATTTCCTGGAGCGCTGCGACGAGGAGAGCCAGCGCCTGTGCAGGACGCTGGAAGACCGGCTCGGCATCGACCTGTCGTCGGTCAAGCCGCTGAAGCAGGAAATCATCGAAGCCTACCAGGACCAGATACGCGACCAGGCCACCATGCTCGGCGTGCTGCGCACCAACAGCGCCTATGAAGGCATCGAGGCGCCGCTGGTGCCGGCGGAAGGCGGGGCCGGCTATCTGATCGACAGGCGCAGCCGCGCCTTTCATGAAGACGTCGCCTACGGTCTTGCGCTGCTGGTCGGCATGGCGCGGCGCCTCCAGGTCGCGGCGCCGCATCTCGAGGAAATCTTCGACTGGCATGTGGGCTACATGGGCGGCCTGCGCGCTTCCGCGCTGGATTACCTGCCGCCGGCCTGGCCCGAATCCAACCTTATCCGAATGAACTGCAAATCATGAAACCCGAACTCAATCTGTTGCAACCCGAGAGCAGCTTCTATGCACAGCGCAAGAATGATGCGCTGGCGACGGCGCGCCGCAACGCCCTGCGCCGCCTGGTGCGCTGCCTGTTTGCGGAAAACATCATCGACGCCAGGCTGCTGGTGTTCGCGCCGCGGGGGCAGGGCGCATGGCTGCCGCTGTGGCAGTCGCATGCGCTGCTCTTCTTCGACAACCTGTGGGCGGCGCCTGCCGGCACCTTCATCAACCGCGGCGAGATCACCCTTGTCGAAAGCGGCGGCGCGCGCACCGCGATAGAAACGCCGGACGAGCTGATCCAGCTGCTGCGCCCCCACTTTGATTTCGAGCCGTCCGATGAAGGCGTCGCCGGTCTGAAGGCGGACATGGCCAACAGCATTGCCAACGATGCGCTGGCAAGAATCTATCGCGACGCCTGGAATGCCGAACTGCTCGCCATGGCGCAGGCTGCCGGCACCTCGACCTTCCTCGACGGCTTGCGCAAGACGGCCGGCACACGCGAGGCGGCGGTGCTGCTCGATCAATGGGGGGCGCTGGAGGGGCATCCCTTCTATCCCACCTGGAAATCCAAGCCCGACCTGTCGCCCCGGGAAGTGGCAAGCCTGTCGCCGGAATTCAATGCCAGGGTCAAGCTGCGCATTGCCGCCTTGCGCCAGGACATGGCCCACGTCGAACGCATGCCGCAGGTCGGCGACGTGCACGAATGGTTCGCCGAGCGCTTTCCGGCGCAGTGGATGGACTGGAAGGCCGGGTTGAATGCGCGGGGACTCGACGAGAAGGCCTGGCTGCCGCTTCCCATCCATGCCTGGCACCTGGAGCATTTCGTCAGGCACGAATATGCAGCGGAAATCGGCGAGGGCATCCTCATCCTCGACGGGCCGGAGATCGACACGCTGCCCACCATGTCCTTCCGCACCATGGCGCCCGCCGACGGCGCCGCCGATGCCAGGGCACCTTTCATCAAGCTGCCTGTGGCCCTGTGGCTGACCAGCGAACAGCGCAGCCTGCAGGCCAAGTCCATCCACATGGGGCCGCGCATCAGCACGCTGATCAAGCGCATCCTCGCCGAGGAAAACAACTTCGGCAACACGCTCGATATCTTCCCTGAAGAAGTCGCCTACCATTACCGGCATGCGGTACGCCGGGAAGACAGGCCGGGACGCCACCTGTCGGTTGCCTACCGCGCCTGCGGCCAAGCCTTCGAACGCAGCGACGGCTTGCTGCCGGTGACGGTCGCCGCCCTGTTCGCCGCATCCCCGGTCGACGGACGAGCGCTGGTTACCGAACTGATCGAGCGCGGCAGAGGCCGGGCGCAGGCCGCCGAGGTGGAAGCCTGGTTCAGGCAATATGCGCAGGCGGTGCTGCATCCGGTGATCGGCATCTACCTGCTGTACGGCATCGGCCTGGAAGCGCATCAGCAGAACACCACGGTGCTGTTCGCTGCCGGCGGCACGGCGAAGAGCCTGCTGATCCGCGACTTCGGCGACGGCCGCACCTTTGCGCCGCTGCTCAATGCGCGCGGACATGAACTCAAGCCCTATGTGCATCCCGGCATCCTGCCGACGGTGTTTGCCGACGACATCGAACCGGTGCGCACCTTCGTGATCGACGCCTGCCTGGTCTGCCACCTGCATGAACTGGCCCTGCTGCTCACCGGCGAATACGGCCTTGCGCCGACCCGGCTCTGGGAAATCCTGCGCAGGGAAACCGAGCGCTGCTTCGACGCCTTCGCGCCGCGCCTGGCAGCCGATTTCCTGCAGGCGGAAAGGGCCGCCTTCCTGGAGCAGCCGTGGCCGACACGCTCTGTCTTGCGCATGCATCTGCTCAAGTATGCGAACTACCGCCTGCAGCATGCGTTGCCGAATCCGCTCCTGGCGGCGAACGGGAAAGCCTGAACGATGCGGGAAGTCAACGCCGATACCCATGTCGGAACCGAACCGTCACAGCGGCTGATCCATGTGCTGTTCGTGATCCAGCTCATTTCCATGGGAGCGATGGAAATGAGCGGACCTTTCTGGCCGGTACACCTGAAGGCGCTCAGCGAGTCCGATGCCGTGTTCGGCTTTGCCAGTGTCGCCGTCTATGTCGGGCCGATGCTCGGCATCGTGCTGACCAGCGCCTTCTGGGGGCGCGTCGGCGACCGCTTCGGGCACAAGCCGATGATGATCCGCGCCCTGCTCGGCCTGGCGCTGACGCAGCTGGCGCTGGCCTTCACGGCCGATGTCTGGGCCATCCTCGCGCTGCGCTTCCTGCAGGGCGCCTGCGCCGGCTATATCGCGCCGGCGCAGGCCTATGGCGTGTCCATCGTATCGCCGCTGCGGCGGGCGCGGCTGTTTGCCTACCTGCAGGTATCGACCAACGTCGGTTCGCTCGCCGGTGCGGTCACCGGCGGTCTGATCCTCGATCAGGCCAGTTTCTTCCGCATCAATGTGGTGGCGGCGGTCCTGTGCACGCTGTGCGCCTGCGCGGTCGCGTTCATCCTGCCTGCGATGCAGCCATCGAAGGACAAGGCTTTACCGGCACCGGCAGGCGCACGCCCCGGACCGATGCGTGATGACGGCGCAGTGCCGGCATGGCGTCTGCAGCCCATCCTCGGCCTGCTTTTCATCATCGGCATCCTGCTGGTCAGCCGCATGATCACGCAGACGCCGTTCTCGCTCTACATGCGCACCGTCTTCGGCGCCAGCAACTGGGTGGTCGGTTTCTGCTACGGATTGCTGGCGCTGGGCTTCGTCGCTTCCGCCTCGCTCTGGGCCCGCCATTTCGAGAGCAAGTCGCTGTCCGAGTCGCTGCGGCGCATGGCGTTTGTCGCTTCGGCCTGTGCCGTGCTGACGGCTGTCGCTGCGATCACCCGCAGCATCACCGTGTTCACCGCGGTTCACTTTGCATGGGGACTGCTGCTCGGCGCCACCACGCCGGTGCTGATGTCGCTCGTCTCGAAAGCTGCGGGCGGCCTGCGACAGGGCTATGTGCTCGGCATCGCTCAGAGCACCACCCAGTTCTCCTCGATTGCAGGCATCGCGCTGGGCGGCTGGTTCATGCAGGCCGCGGGGCTGGAATACACCTATTTCCTGGTGGCGCTCTCCTACGCCTTGTCGGCCGCCGCCGTCTGGTGGCTGCGGCGCGGGCAGGCTGCGCCAGGCCGTGTCGAAATTTTTCCCGGGCAATAACCATTCAATATTCAGACGAGTCAACCCTCATGGCAACTCAATCGGCAACTCAATCGTCAAGTCAATCCGGCCGGACCGCCGTGCTCCTGCTGCTCGTGCTCGGCTGCATGCTGGGCGCCTACTTTCTCTTCTTGAGAACGCCCGGCGGTACGGACCGGGACGCAGCACGGCAGGCCGCAAACACATCCCGTGAAGAGCGCAGCGTGGTCACGGTGACCGACCTGCTCGGGCGCAAGGTCGACGTCCGCGTGCCGGTGCAGCGCGTCATTCTCGGCGAAGGCCGGCAGCTCTACCTCGTCGCTGCCCTCGATACCGACAACCCGATCAAGCGCGTCGTCGGCTGGCGCAAGGACATGATCCAGGCCGACCCCGACACCTACAAGCGCTACCTCAAGCAGTTCCCCGCCATCGCCGATATTCCGACCTTCGGCGGTTTCGAGGACGGCACCTTCGACATCGAACAGGCAATTTCGCAGAAGCCGGATGTCATCTTCCTCAATATCGAAGCCCGGCGCGCCACCGAGGATGCGCGCCACATCGAAAAACTCGGCGCGCTCGGCATCCCGGTGGTGTACATCGATTTCCGCCACTATCCGATCGAACATGCCGAACCCACCATGCGCCTGTTCGGCAAGCTCTTCGGCAAGGAGGCGCGCGCCGATGAATTCATCCGCTTCCGCGACGAGCAGATCCGGCGCGTCACCGACGCAATTGAAGCCGGCAAGCCTGCAAGGCCGAAGGTGTTCATCGAACGCATCGGCGGCTACACCCAGGACTGCTGCCTGAGCTTCGGCAACGAGAACTTCGGCAAATTCGTCGAGCTGGCCGGCGGCGACAACATCGGCAAGCAGTTCATCCGCGGCACCTTCGGGCAGCTCAATCCCGAGCAGGTGGTCGCCTCCAATCCCGACCAGATCGTCGTCACCAGCGCCAACTGGGAGGCCTATGCGCTGGGCGGCAGCTGGGTCGGCGTGGGACCGGGCGCCGACCTGAAGGAAGCCGCGCGCAAGCTGGAAGCCTATACCGCGCGGCCGGCCTATGCCGGCACCACTGCCCGGGAGCGCCGCGCCTTCCATGCGATCTGGCACCAGTTCTACAACAGCCCGTATGAATTCATCGCCATCCAGCAGCTGGCCAAGTGGTTCCATCCCGCACTGTTCGCCGATCTCGACCCGGACGCCACTTTCCGCTCCCTGCATGAGCGCTTCCTGCCTTTCGGACATGAGCCCGGCTATTTCGTCTCGCTCAACGCAATCCCCGCCGGCTCGGCGGCGCAGTCCGCGTCGGAGGCGCGTCCATGAGCGCCGTCCTGCCAGCGGAAACCGTACAGCGCGATGCCTATCGCAGGCTGGTACGGCGCAAGCAGCTCATGCTTGCGGCAATCGTCGTGCTGCTGGTGCTGAGCGTGCTGCTGGACCTGGCGCTCGGCCCGGCCAGCTACCGCTTCGGCGATGTCGTCCGCGCGCTCTTCCTGCCGGATGAGGCGCCACTGCAGCTGCAGGTGGTGCTATGGGAAATCCGCCTGCCGGTGGCCCTGATGGCGCTGGCCGTGGGCGCCGCGCTGTCGCTGGCCGGCGCGCAGATGCAGACCATCCTCAACAATCCGCTCGCCAGCCCCTTCACCCTCGGCATTTCCGCTGCCGCCAGCTTTGGCGCGGCGCTCGGCCTGGCTTTCGGCGTCAAGCTGCTGCCGGTCGCCGCCGACTACCTGGTGCCGGTCAATGCCTTCCTGATGGCGATGCTCTCGGCCTTCCTGATCCACATGCTGTCGATGCGGCGCGGCGTCACCGCCGAGACCATCGTGCTGCTCGGCATTGCTCTCGTATTCACTTTCAACGCACTGCTTGCGCTGGTGCAGTATTTCGCCTCCGAACAGGCGGTGGCCGCCGTCGTCTTCTGGACCATGGGCAGCCTCACCAAGGCCACCTGGACCAAGCTGGCCATCACCTGCGCGGTCATCGCCGTCACGCTGCCCTTGTTCGCGCGCAGGGCCTGGGCGCTGACCGCGCTGCGCCTGGGCGAGGACAAGGCGGCAAGCTTCGGCGTCGACGTGGCGCGCCTGCGCTTTCACACATTGGTGCTGGTGAGCCTGCTGGCCGCGATTCCGGTTGCCTTCGTCGGCACCATCGGCTTCATTGGCCTGGTCGGGCCGCATATCGCCCGCATGCTGATCGGCGAAGACCAGCGCTTCTTCCTGCCGGCTTCGCTGCTCACCGGGGCGCTGGTGCTGTCGGTCAGCTCCGTGGTCAGCAAGACGCTGATTCCGGGCGCCATCTTCCCGATCGGCGTCGTCACCTCGCTCATCGGCGTGCCTTTCTTCATTTCCCTGATCCTCGGCAGCAGGAGGAATGCATGGTAAGCCTGAGACTGGAAGATGTCGGGGCCGGCTATGGGCGCCGGCAGGTGATTGCCGGCATCAGCACGCCCGTCTTCCGCGCCGGCGAGGTAGTCGCCCTGATCGGTCCGAACGCGGCCGGCAAGTCGACGCTGTTCAAGCGCATCGCAGGCCTGCTCGACGGACCGGGACGAGTGCGCCTGGAGCAATCGGAGAAGGGGGCGGAGGGCATCTGCTACATGCCGCAGGACATCAGCGCCAATGCGCGGCTCACGGTCTATGAATCGGTGCTGCTGGCGCGCAAGCAGCAGGCGCCGTCATGGACGGTGCAGGATGCCGACCTGGCGCTGATCGATGAGGTGATGGCTTCGCTGGGCATCGCCGACCTGGCATTTTGCAACCTGGGCGAACTCAGCGGCGGGCAGCGCCAGCTGGCCTCGATCGCGCAGACGCTTGCGCGCGACCCGGAAATCCTGCTGATGGATGAACCGACCAGCGCGCTCGACCTGCACCGCCAGGTGCAGGTGCTCGCCTTCATGCGCAAGCTGGCCCGGCAGCGCAGCATGATCGTTTTCATCGCCATCCATGACCTCAACCAGGCACTGCGCTTCTCCGACCAGGCGCTGGTGATCGCCGACGGCACGTTGCAGGCCAGCGGACCGAGCGCGCAAGTGATCACCGTCGAGATGCTGCGCCGGGTGTACCGGATTGCGGCTCGCATCGAGCGCTGCTCGATGGGCATCGGGCATGTGATCGTGGACGATGTGGTTTGACCAACTTCACGCGGAGGAAGACTCTCATGCAACGAGACATTCCCATGAACCGGCTGGATGATATGCAAGGTACGCAGCGCGCGAGCGATGTCATCCATCTCAACAATGCCGGCGCTTCCCTCATGCCGCGCAGGGTGCTCGACACCGTGCTGGAGCACCTGCAACTGGAAGCCCGCATCGGCGCCTACGAGGCGGCCGAGCTTGTCCATGCGCGCATCGAGAAAGTCTATGCCTCGATTGCGAGGCTGCTGAACGCTCATCCGGATGAAATCGCCGTCGTTGAAAACGCAACCCGCGCCTGGGACATGGCCTTCTATGCATTGCCGCTCAAACGCGGCGATGTGGTGCTGACGTCGACCACCGAGTATGCCGGCAATTACATCCCCTATCTGCAGCTCCAGCAGGCGCGCGGCATCCAGGTCCGCATCATTCCAAACGACGAGCGCGGCCAGGTGTCGGTCTGCGCGCTGCGCGAGATGCTGAAGGACCCCCGGGTCCGGCTGATTTCACTGCCGCTCATTGCTTCCAACGGCGGCCCGGTGCAGCCGGTCGGTGCCATCGGGCCCATCGCCCGCGCGGCCGGCGTCTGGTTCCTGCTCGACGCCTGCCAGGCCGTGGGCCATCTTCCCGTCGATGTCAAGAAGATCGGCTGCCACATGCTGTCGGCGACCAGCCGCAAGTACCTGCGCGGCCCGCGCGGCATGGGTTTTCTTTACATCGAGGAAGGCTTGTGCCGGCAACTCGAACCGCCCTTTCTTGACCTGCATGCGGCGCGGCTGGAAACGGCGGAGCGATATTGCATACGCCCGGATGCCCGCCGCTTCGAAAACTGGGAATGCAATGTCGCCGCCAAGCTGGGCATGGGCGCGGCGATCGATCATGCGCTGGAGATCGGCATCGGCGCCATCTGGCGTCGCATTCTCGGGCTGTCGGATGCGCTGCGGGAGGGGCTGGCGCGGGTTCCCGGCGTGCGGGTGCATGATGCGGGCCTGGTCAAATCCGGCATCGTGACGTTCACCGTTGATGGATTTGTTGCCGCCCGGGTGCAGCAGGCGCTGGCCCTGCATGACCGGCGCATCAATGTCAGCACCACGACCTGCCGCTCGACCATGCTCGACATGCAGCAGCGCGGATTGACCGAACTCGTGCGCGCATCGGTGCATGCCTGCAACACCGAGCATGAAATCGATACCGTTCTGAAAGCCATCGAATCACTTGCGAAAGGAAAAACACATGCGGGAATGTCCATCCGTTAATCCATCCTATTGCGTGGCGATCAAGCCGATATCATTTTTGCGCCGCTCGGAAGAAGTGGACGACGGCGCGGTGCAGGCGCTCGCCGACAGCATACGCGAGGCCGGCGTCTGGACCACGCCGATTCCTGTCGACATCCATACCGGCATCATCATGGACGGCAACCATCGCGCACGCGCCGCGCTGCTGCTCGGCCTTGACTATCTGCCTTGCGTGCTGCTGAGTTACCGCGACCCTCGCGTCAGGGTCACGAGCACCCGCACCGGCGCGCCGTTCGATGTCGATGACATCTACCGCTGCGTGGTGCACGATGTGGAGATGCTGCCGTACAAGACGACCCGGCATGATTTCGCGCCGGCGCTGCCTTGCACCGAGATCCGCCTCGGCATGCTGCGGGCGGGAAGCGGTGCATGCTGATGTTGGCCTTATCATGAAGGCAGCGAGAATCGGACCTCGGGATCATCCTTGCGGTGGCAAATACCATTGAAGATCCGGAAGTCCGGAGGTCGGTGAAAGTCTGGGCCCGCTATCAGCTTCTGGGTGCTGCCTTAAGCGGATATTTCGTGGCGATGGCCGTTCCCCTGTTCATTTTCGCCGTGATGAGGCGATGAATGCGTCGAGGAAAGCGGCCGTCCAGCCTCAGACGGACATGCTGCCGAATGGCCGCTTCCGCATGCCGGGCTCACTCCATCTTGATATTGGCCTGCTTGATGATCCGATCCCACTTGGTTCTCTCGCTCTTGATGAAACGGTCGAACTCGGCGGGAGACGAGCCGTCGGCGCGCGTGCCGAGCGATGCCAGCTTCTGCACCACTTCCGGCTCCTTCAGGATCTTCACGGTTTCCTTGTAGAGCACGTTGACGATGTCGGGCGGCGTCTTCGCCGGTGCGACGAGGCCGAACCAGGACAAGACTTCCGCATCCTTCACCCCGGCTTCGGCCATGGTCGGCACATCGGGCAGCTGCTCCAGGCGGCGCGGGCCGGCCACCGCGATCGGCTTGATCTTGCCCGACTTCATCTGCGCGATCACCGACGGCGGCGTCTCGATGGCGCCCGTGACCTGACCCGAGACGATGGCGGTGAGCGACTCCGATCCGCTCTTGTACGGCACATGCGTGAGCTTCACATCGGCTGCGCGCTGGAACAGCTCGGCACCGAGATGCGGCGTGGTGCCGTTGCCCGGCGAACTGAAGAACACGTTGCCCTCGTTCTTCTTCGCATAGGCAATGAATTCGGGCAGGGTCCTGGCCTCGACGGTGTTGTTCACCACCAGCACCATCGGCATGTCGGCCACCATGGTCACCGGCGTGAAGCTGGTCGCCGGATCGAAGGTCAGCTTGGAATACAGGCTGCCGTTGATCGACAGGATGCCGGCCGAGGTCATCAGCAGCGTATAGCCGTCGGGGGCCGATTTCGCGACCACGTCGGCACCCACATTGCCGCCGGCGCCCGGCCGGTTCTCTACGATCACCGGCTGGCCGAGCGACTTAGACAGCCGCTCGCCGATCAGGCGCGCCATCACGTCGGCCACGCCGCCGGGCGCGAAGGGCGCAATGATCTTGATCGGTTTGGTCGGATAAGCGTCCCTGGCCAGCGCCGGGCCGCATCCGAGGGCGGCTGCGGCGAGCAGGACGAGGGCGGCTCTTCTGGTTTTCAACATCATGGTTGTCTCCTTGTCGTTCTGGTTATCGTACGTCTTGCAACGGATGATGCGGCAATCGCTCAGGCGACCTCGATCTCCACCAGCACCGGCGTCGGCGAGCGCAGGGCTTCCGCCAGCACGTCGCGCAAGTCTTCCGCCTTGTCGATGCGCACGCCGTCGCAGCCCTGACCCCTGGCCAGCGACACGAAATCGATGTCGGGCAGCTCCGTGCCTTCCAGCCTCTCATCGGCCTTGAAGCCGAAGACCGCCGCGAATTCCTGCAGCGCCGCATACCTGCGGTTCTTCAGGATGATGAAGGTGATCGGCAGCTTCATCTGCGCCGCGCTCCACAGGCCCTGGATGGAATACATGGCGGAACCGTCGCCGATCAGCCCGATTACCTTGCTGTCGCGCTTGACCATGGCCACGCCGACGGCAGCCGGCAAGCCGTAGCCGAGTCCGCCGCTGCACATGGTATAGAAGGTTTCGCTGCGCAGGATGGGCAGGTAATTGTGCATCACCGGCCGCGAGCTCGGCGCCTCCTCCACCACGATGGAATCGGGCGCGCGCAGTTCGGCCAGCGTCTGCAGCGCAAAGGCCACCGACATGCGGGCTCCTGGCGCGGGCGGCTCGGCCCGGCGCGGCGGGGTGCGCGGGGCCGGCGCGGGGCGCGAAGGCGGTGCGGCGCGCGCCAGCAGATCCTGCACGCCGAGGCGGATGTTGCCGACTGCGGAGGTGCCCACCGGCGTCCACGCGGCGATCGCCGGGTCCTCGATCAGCTGGCAAAGCGTCGCGCCGGGCGGCACATGCGGCCCGAAGCCTTCGACGTGGTAGGTGAAGGCGGGGGCGCCGATCACCAGGATGAAGTCATGCGGCTCCAAGAGGCCGACGATCTTTTCCCGCATCGCAGGCAGGAAGCCTGCGAACAGCCGGTGGTCTTCGGGAAAGCCGCTGCGTCCCGACATCGGTGCGGTGAAGACCCGGGCATTGTGACGCTCGGCGAGGCTGACCACCTCGTTCCAGGCTTCGCCGCGGTCGACCGCCGCGCCGACCACGAAGGCCGGCCGCGCACTGGCATCGAGTGCGCGGCCGATGCCTTCCAGCACCGCGGGGTCCGGACGGGCGCAGGCGCTGACTACGCGCTGGGGCACGGGCTCGGCCGGGCGGTCCCAGTCGTCGGCCGGGATGGACACCAGCACCGGTCCGCGCGGCTCCTGCATTGCGATGTAATAGGCGCGGGCGATCGCCAGCGGCACGTCTTCCGCACGCGCCGGCTCGCAGCTCCACTTCACGTAGGGCTTCGGCAATTCGGTCGCCTGCCCGGAAAACAGGAAGGGGTCGTAGGGCAGGATGGCACGCGCCTGCTGTCCGGCGGTGATCACCATGGGCGTGCGGTTCTTGTGCGCGGTGAAGATGTTGCCCATCGCATGGCCGACGCCGGCCGCCGAATGCAGGTTGACGAAGGAGGCATTGCGGCTGGCCTGCGCATGGCCGTCGGCCATGCCGACCACCACCGATTCCTGCAGGCCGAGCACGTAGCGGAAATCATCGGGGAAGTTGCGGAACAGCGGCAGCTCGGTCGAGCCGGGATTGCCGAAGATGGAGGTCATGCCGAAACGGCGCAGCAGGTCGATGACGGCGTCGCGGACGGTGAAGATAGCTTGAGATGCGGCTGGGGTGGACTGGGACATGGAAGATGTTTTTTGGAAGTGGAAATCTTAACAACTGGATTCGCTTTGACCTATGGT
>Ga0194137_10001252_pt1 | contig 15600 bp, 19 predicted proteins | sample TARM_MetaG_T3_14_FD_134025 | JGI IMG/M metagenome (GOLD analysis project Ga0194137, IMG submission 134025) | Freshwater microbial communities from Pennsylvania, USA, analyzing microbe dynamics in response to fracking - TARM_MetaG_T3_14 (version 2) | ecosystem: Environmental > Aquatic >... | reverse complement strand
TGGCCGCCGGCGGCCAAGGCCTTGCGGTAGAAGGCATTGCTCTCCTCGGCGGTCGAGAAGCCGGCGTACTGGCGGATGGTCCAGGGTCGGGCGGCATACATGGTGGCCTGCGGGCCGCGCAAAAAGGGCTCAAATCCGGGCAGCGTGTCAGCATGAGGCAGGCCGGCAGTGTCGGCCGCCGTGTAGAGCGGCTTGACCGTCAGGCCCTCGGGCGTGACCCAGTTCAGCGCGCTCACGTCACCGCCAGGGGCGGATTTGGCGGCGGCCTGGTTCCACTGATCCAGCGTGGCGGTCTTGAACTCCGGTGCATCCCCGGCGCGGCTGGCATCCGACATCGAAACTCTCCTGTAACTGGTCGGCATCATAGCCGATCCATCATTCATAATTATGAATTCAGATTCGCTACACTCCGTCCATGGCCGACACCTCCACCGCCCCGCTCGCCACCCTGGCTCTGTACGAGCAGGTGGCCGATCGGCTGCGCCAGCGCATCCTGACGCGGGAACTGGAGCCGGGAGCCTGGATCGACGAGCTCAAGCTCTGCAGCGAGCTGGGTATCAGCCGCACGCCCATGCGCGAGGCCCTGAAGGTGCTGGCATCCGAAGGTCTGGTGACGATGAAGCTGAGGCGCGGCGCCTATGTGACGGAGATGAGCGAGCGGGATGTGCGGGAAGCCTATCAACTGCTCTCACTTCTCGAAAGTGACGCCGCGGCCCAAATCGCCACCCGGGCGACCGACGCCGAGCTCAAGGAACTGGGCGAATTGCACCGGACGCTGGAAGAAGCCCTCCCCGACCGGGACGCCTTCTTCGCCGCCAACGAGCGCTTCCACCTGCGTGTGCTGGAGATCGACGGCAACCGCTGGCGGCTGCAGATCGTCGGCGACCTGCGCCGGCTGATGAAGCTCAATCGCCACCATTCGCTGTTCCGCGAGGGCCGGCTGGCAGAGTCTCTGGACGAACACCGCGCCATCGTGAAGGCGCTCCTGTCGCGGGATGCGACGGCCTGCCGGGCCCTGGTTCAAGCCCATTTTTGTAACGGGCTGAGCGCCACCCAGACAACTTCTTGAAGGCAAACGGGGCAGCCGTGAACTGCCACCGAAAGCACGGCCGCATCGGTGCGTGGATCGTTTGAGTCCAGGACGTCGAATGCCCATCACGGCCGGCTCAGGAACTGGACGCGACGCTTTAGCAACGGGGCGAGCCACTACCCGGCCAGCTACCTGGGTTGAATCCGCGCACTGGACCGGTCGACGCAAACTCCCAGCGCCCCCCCGCTCTTTCTCACGATGGGCGTCGGCGCGCGACCCATCACGAACCGATTCGCAAAGAACCATTCGGTTTGCGAGCCGAGCGCCGGACTGCTCTTTGGCTGGCCTGGGCGGGGCGATGCTCCTGCCAGTCAATCTGGCAAACATGGCCATCACCGCAGGCGCTGAGGCCAGAAACGTCGCGCGGAGTCGGCGCAATACGCGAGCCGAAGGCCAGAGAACACTGGCCGCAACGCAGTCCTGTCCGAGAAATTCCTTGGACGAGCGGTAGAGGATTCAGCCGCCTAGATAGTCTGACTTGCCCAAGGCCACGCCGGCATGGCGCAGCAAGGCATACGTCGTGGTCGCGTGGAAGTAGAAGTTCGGCAGCGCGAAATGCTGCAGATAGGTCAGGCCGTCGAACTTCAGCGCGTCGCCGCTGCGACGCGGGATGCTGATCTCCCGGCTCTCGCTGCCTTCGAAGGCGGCGGCCGGCACCGACAGCACGAAGTCGCGGGTCTTGCGGATGCGCTCGGCCAGTTCGTCCAGCGTGGCTTCGTTGTCTTCGTACTTCGGGATCTCCTGGCCGGCCAGGCGGGCCACGCAGCCCTTGGCGGCGTCGCTGGCGATCTGGATCTGCTTGGTGAAGGGCAGCATGTCGGGGGCCAGGCGCAGCGTCAGGTAGTTGTCGGCCGGGAACTTGCGCGCCTCGGCATGGGTCTTGGCGGCCTCCAGCCAGTTCAGCATGTTGGACAGCATCTTGGCGAAAGCGGGCGCGCTGGCCGCGTGCATGGAAATCGTGGTCATCGGGTGTCTCCTTGAGGGAAAACTATCGTAGCCAGCATCCCCGGACCCTGCATCCGCCCGGGGCAAAATGTCCTCAGCCATGAACGTGATCATTCTTGACGACTATCAGGATGCAGTCCGGAAACTGCGTTGTGCAGCCAAGCTGGAGCCGCTGAACGCCAAGGTGTTCACGAATACGGTCAAGGGCATAGGCCAGTTGTCGGTGCGCTTGCGCGACGCCGAAGTCCTGGTCCTCGTGCGCGAACGCACCGCCTTCCCGCGCCAACTGCTGGAAAAACTGCCCAAGCTCAAGCTGATCTCCCAGACCGGCCGGGTCGGCAGCCACATCGACGTCGAGTCCTGCACGCGGCTGGGCATCGCGGTGGCCGAAGGCGTCGGCAGCCCGGTGGCGCCCGCCGAGCTGACCTGGGCGCTGATCATGGCCTCAATGCGCCGGCTGCCTCAGTACATCGGCAACCTCAAGCACGGCGCCTGGCAGCAGGCCGGGCTGAAGGCGGCCTCCATGCCGGCCAATTTCGGTGTCGGCATGGTGCTGCGCGGCAAGACCCTGGCTATCTGGGGCTACGGCAAGATCGGCCAGTTGGTGGCCGGCTATGGCCGGGCCTTCGGCATGAAAGTCGTGGTCTGGGGCAGCGAAGCCTCGCGGCTGAGGGCCGAGGCCGATGGCCACCAGGCCGCACCCGACCGCGAGACCTTCTTCGCCAGCGCCGACGTGCTGTCCGTGCACCTGCGCCTGTGCGACGCGACCCGCGGCATCGTCACGCCGGAAGACCTAGCGCATATGAAATCCACCGCCCTGTTCGTGAATACCTCGCGGGCCGAACTGGTCGTCGAGGGCGCTCTGGTGTCAGCCCTGAACCGCGGCCGCCCAGGCATGGCGGCCATCGACGTCTTCGAGAGCGAGCCCATCCTGCAGGGCCACCCGCTACTGAGGCTGGAGAACGCAGTCTGCACGCCGCATATCGGCTATGTCGAGCAGGACAGCTACGAACTCTATTTCGATGCGGCCTTCGACAATGTGCTGAACTTCATCCAGGGCCAGCCGACCCATATCGTCAACCCCGAGGCTCTCAAGGTGCATCGCTGAAGGTCAGGCGCTGAAGTCCCCGTGCTGAATCGACCGCAATCCCTCACCCAGCTCTTCCTGGCCTTCACGCGCCTGGCCTTGCAAGGCTTCGGCGGCGTGCTGGCCGTGGCCCAGCGCGAACTGGTGGAGCGTCTGGGCTGGATGAGCAAGGAAGAGTTCGTCGAGACCCTGGCCATCGCCCAGGTGCTGCCGGGGCCGAATGTGGTCAACCTGTCGATGATGATCGGCGACCGCTTCTTCGGCCTGCGCGGCGCCATCACGGCCCTGGCCGGGATGCTGCTGGCTCCCGCCGTCACCGTGCTGCTGCTGGCGGCCGCCTATGGCCAGCTGGCCCGCCACCCCATGGCCGTCAACGCCTTGCGCGGCATGGGTGCCGTCTCCGCCGGTCTCATCCTGGCCACCGGCATCAAGCTGCTGCCGGCCCTGAAGAAAAGCCCGCTGGGCCGGCCGCTGGCCCTGGGCCTGGCGCTGCTGGCCTTCGTGCTGATCGCGCTGCTGCGCTGGCCGTTGATCGCCGTCCTCGCCTTGCTGGGCGGTGTGGGCATGCTGGTCGCCTGGTGGAAGCTGAAGCCATGACGACGCCGGTCGATCTCCTCAGCCTCTTCCTGCATTTTCTGACGCTGTCGCTGCTGGCCATCGGCGGTGCGATCACGACGGTGCCCGAGATGCACCGCTTCTTGGTCGACAAGACCGGCTGGCTGAGCGACACGATGTTCACGTCCTCCATCGCGCTGGCCCAGGCCGCCCCGGGGCCGAACATCCTTTTCGTCGCCGTGCTGGGCTACAACGTGGCCGGCCTGCCGGGCGCGGCGGCCTCCATGGCCGGCATCATGCTGCCGTCCACCGTGCTGACCGTGACCGCCACGCGCTGGGCGCGCAACAACCGCGAGAGCCTCGCCGTGCGGGCCTTCTCGGCCGGCATGACGCCGCTGACCCTTGGGCTCATCATCGCCACCGGCTGGCTGCTCGCCCTGCCCTTCCTGAAGGCGGAGGCGCACCGCTGGAGCACCCTGGCCCTGATCGCCGTCACGGTGGGGCTGACCCTGAAGACAAGGCTGGGCTTGGTCTGGATGGTGCTGGGTGGCGGCGTTCTCGGAGCGCTCGGCCTGGTCTAGCCCTGCGTGGTCCCGAAGATCTTGTCGCCAGCGTCACCCAGGCCGGGAATGATGTAGCCGACGTCGTTCAGATGGCTGTCGATGGCTGCCGTCCAGCAGCGCACATCGGGGTGGGCCGTCTGCAGTGCTTTCACGCCCTCGGGGGCAGCCACCAGCACCAGGGCGCGCACATCGCGGCAGCCGCGCGCCTTCAACAGGTCGACGGTGGCGATCATGCTGCCCGCGGTCGCCAGCATGGGGTCGATGATCAGCGCTGTGCGGGCTTCGAGGTTGCCGACGAACTTGTCGAAGTAGTTCACCGGCTTGAGCGTCTCGTGGTCGCGGGCCAGGCCGACGACCGAGACCTTGGCATTCGGCAGGATGTCCAGCACACCGTCCAGCATGCCCAGGCCGGCGCGCAGGATGGGCACGACGGTGACCTTCTTGCCCGCGATCTGGTCGACCTCGGCCGGGCCGCTCCAGCACTCGATGGTGACTTTCTCTGTCGGGAAATCGGCCGTCGCCTCGTAGGCCAGCAGGCGGGCCACCTCACCTGTCAGTTCGCGGAACTTCTTCGTCGAGATGTCCGCCTCGCGCATCAGGCCGATCTTGTGCTTGACGAGAGGATGCTTGACTTCGATGACGGCCATGGTGGTTCCAAAGTTTTTCTGAATAGTCAGAATTATCGGCGCTGACGCAGCGCCTCGTAGAGGCAAACCCCGGAGGCGACGGACACGTTCAGGCTTTCAACGGCGCCGGCCATGGGGATGCGCACCAACTCGTCGCAGGTCTTGGCCGTCAGCTGGCGCATGCCCTCGCCTTCGGCGCCCAGCACGAAGGCGATCGGTCGCTTCAGGTCGAGGTCGTAGATGGAGCGCTCGGCCTGGTCGGAGGTGCCGACCACCCAGATGTCACGCTCCTTCAACTCGTTCAGCGTGCGGGCCAGGTTGGTGACCATCAGATAGGGCACGGTCTCGGCGGCGCCGCTGGCCACCTTGGCCACCGTTGCATTCAAACCCACCGCACGGTCCTTGGGGGCGACGACCGCATGGGCGCCGGCGCCATCGGCCACGCGCAGGCAGGCACCGAGGTTGTGGGGGTCGGTCACGCCGTCCAGCACCAACACCAGGGGCAGGCCTTGCACGGCGTCCAGCACATCATCCAGCGAATGCGGCTGGGCGATGGCGGCCACACGGGCGACGACGCCCTGATGGCGCGGGCTGCCCGCCAGCTGGCTCAGGCGATCGTCGCTGCTCTCCACCAGCTTGGCGCCGGCCTCCTTGGCACGCTCGATGAAGGCGCGCATGCGCTGATCGCGCCGGGCAGGATCGAAATGGACCTCGGCGACGGAATCAGGATGGGTCTTGAGGCGGACGGTGACGGCGTGGAAGCCGAACAGGACGGACTTGGGGGAACTCATGGCCGCATTGTCGGTTCAGCGGCCGGCTTGCTTGCGAGCGTTCTCCATGATGTTCACGAAGCTGTCGGTCCAGAAGTAGTCCTTGTGCTTCGCCAGGTGGTCCAGCAGCTGGTCGTGGGCCTCGCGGGTGACGCTGAGATGCTCGGCGCCCACACCATGGAAGAGCAGGCTCACCAGGGCGTGCTGGGCGGCCGCCTTCTCGACCAGGGCGATCAGCTGCTCGCCGTTCATCCCGTCGACGAAATAGACCGGCATGGCATAGGGGTCCAGGGCCGTGGTGTCGCTGACCATGCCCGGCCCCGCCGCGCGATAGGCGACGAAGTGGGACCGGAGCGCGGTAGCGAAGTCCTGGCCGCCGGCCTGCAGGTCCAGGCAGGGCGGCGTAAAGGTGCGCCGGGTCTTGCCGTCCAGCGACTGCAGCCAGGTGTTGGCGGCGATGACCTGCTCCTGCACGGCCGCCGGCATCTGCCTGTCCAGGTCGCGATGCGGCTGCACCCATTCACGGCCCGACCCCTTGGCCGAGCAGCTGTGGAAGAGGCTGTGGTTGCCCAGCTCATGGCCGGCGGCTGCCGCCGCCCTCCATTCATTCTGGCGGCCCGGCAGGGTCGGGCCGTTGATGGGCACGTAGAAGCTCGCATGCAGCCCGCGCCTGTTCAACTGCGGGATGACATGGTCGAGCTGGCTGTCCAGACCATCGTCATAGCCTAGGCTGACAGCCGCCTGGGCGCCGTTGGGCCACACGAACGGTGCCGCCGAGGCCGCACTTGCAACAAGGAGGCCGAGGACGGCCACGAGCCTCTTGATTCGCATCACGTCATTCCCTTCAGCACCTGAACCGCCATCAGCGCGCCGATCAGCACCGGCTGATGGAGCATGTAGAAACTCAGCGACCAGCGCCCCAGCAGGGCCAAAGGCCGTGGCGCGCTGCCGGCCCAGAGCCGCGGCCACTCGCGCGTAACGACATAACCCACCAGCATGACGCCTAGCCAGGGCAGCACCGGCACATAGTCCTCGGTGATGGGCTTGTGGGTGACCAGGCCAACCCAGTTGGTCCAACGAGTGTCGAAGAAGGCGGACTGGATGAAGCGCGGCGCGGCGATGCCGAGAGCCGCCAGCACCAGCAGCGCCACGTTGGGCAACCGGCTCAGCCCCATACGCAACAGCAGCAGCATGACGGCAATGCCATGTAGCACGCCGAAACTGATCCAGCTGTTGGGGAACATGAACCACGAGCCCAGCGACACCAGCAGCGCGTAACCGGCCACCTGGCCCCAGCGCTTCCAGAAGCGCCCTGCCCCCTGGCCCGCCATCACGGCGAACGCCTGGCCGCCGCCGGCGCAGAACAGGAAGAGGCTGACGATGCAGATGCGCTGCCAGATCCAGGCCGGATCGCGGTAGAAGTCCTGGCGAATCCAGCCGAAATGGTTCAGATCGAAGCTGAAATGAAAGGCCGCCATCCAGACGATGGCGGCACCACGCAGCGCGTCGAGGCGGTCGGAGCGGGCGGGCGAGGTGTCGGCGGATGCCGCGGTCATGGGTTCAGGGTGTGAGAACGGACGCGGGATTCTGGCCCCTCTGCGGCGGCACCGGGTTGAAGCGCTGCATCCTCTTCCCGCGAGGCGGCGGCGGGCGATGTGGTCGCCCTCGTCGGCGTGCGGCCATGCCAGGCGCCCGGGTTGGCGCTGGAACAACGGCTCGACGCCCTAAGATCGCTTTGCGCCGCCGTGGCGCCAATCATGGAGAGCGTGTGGACATGAAGGCATTGCTGATCTCGACCCTCCTCGCCGCCTCGCTGCCGCTGACGGCACTTGCGGCGCCGCCGGCTGACGCGCCTGCCGGCACGACGGGCCTGTGCAAGGACGGCAGCTACTACAGCGGCGCCAAGAAGGGCGCCTGCAAGGGCCACAAGGGCGTGAAGGACTGGTACGGCGACACTGCCGCGCCCCAGGCCCCAGCTGCCCCGGCGCCTGCCGCCGCGCCCGCACCGGCCCCCGCGGCCAAGCCTGCCATCGCCGCACCAGCCGCGGCGCCGGCACCTGCATCCGCCGCGGCCAAGTCCGACAAGCCGGCCCCACCGCAGCCCGCAGCCACGGCCGCCCCCGGTGGCGGTCCCGGCCTGGTCTGGGCCAACGACAAGACCAAGGTCTACCACTGCCCGGATGACCGGTGGTATGGCAAGACCAAGGAAGGCCACTACATCAAGGAGGCCGACGCCAAGGCCCAGGGCTTCAAAGGGTCGCGCGGCAAGGACTGCAAGGCCTGACCCTCCCCGACCACCGAGTGAAACGGCGCCACGGGGCGCCGTTGCGTCGTGACATGCCCATCAAACACCTGCTTCCCGCCCTGCTGTTCAGCCTCGCGACACTTGCCACGGCCGCTGGCGTGCAGCCGCGCGCGGTCACCCCGCGCGGCGCGCTGGACGCCGAGGAGACGAACAACATCGGCGTCTTCAAGCGCGTATCACCCTCGGTCGTACACATCACGACGCTGAGCGTGCAGCGCGACTTCTTCTCGCTGCGCACCAGCGAGCAGCCCAGCGGCACGGGCACCGGCTTCGTCTGGGACGAGGCAGGCCACATCGTCACCAACTTCCACGTCATCCAGGGCGGAGACCGCGCCACCGTCACGCTGAGCGACCAGAGCAGCTACCCGGCCAGGCTGGTCGGCGCTTTTCCTGACCGCGACATCGCCGTGCTGCGCATCGAGGTGCCTCGCGACAAACTGCCGGCCATCGCGGTCGGCTCCAGCCGCGATCTGCAGGTCGGCCAAAAGGTCTATGCCATCGGCAACCCCTTCGGCCTGGACCAGACGCTGACGACCGGCATCGTCTCGGCCCTGAACCGCGAGATCGAGTCGGTCACGCGCCGCACGATCAAGGGCGCGATCCAGACGGACGCCGCCATCAACCCGGGCAACTCGGGCGGGCCGCTGCTGGATTCGGCCGGCCGGCTGATCGGCGTCAATACGGCCATCTACAGCCCCAGTGGCGCCAGTGCGGGCATCGGCTTCGCCATTCCCGTCGACGAAGTCAACCGCATCGTGCCGCGGCTGATCCGCGACGGCCGCTTCATCCGCCCGGCCCTGGGCGTGACGGCCGGCCCCGAGAACCTGGCCAAGGCCCTGGGCGCGCCTAAGGGCGTGCTGCTGGTCAACGTGGCCGATGCCAGCCCGGCAGCAACAGCCGGCCTCAAGCCCTTCGGCCGCGACCGCAGCGGGCGCATCGTGCAGGGCGATGTCATCACCGCCGTCGACGGCCAGGCTGTGGCGGACCTGGACGACATGCTGTCGCTGCTGGAGACGCGGCAGATCGGCGATAAGGTCACGCTGACCGTGTGGCGGGCGGGGCAGACGCGCAAGGTGGCGGCGACGCTCGGGAGTTCGGACTGACGATGGTCGACAAGAAGACCGAGCGTGAACTCGAGGAAGCGCGGGCAACGCAAATGCTGGAAGGCAAGATCGTCTCTGTGGTTCGGCGCCACCGCGCGGGTGAGTCTGCATCGAGTTCACCGACGGCACGCGACTGTTCGTTGACCAATCGGCAAACAGCCTTGAGTTGTCGATCACCGAGGGAAGCCAGCGCACCTCGTAAAGTAGCGCCCCTCTCGCCGAATAAAGACAGGACACCCCATGGGCGCGCAATGGAAAGCCAAACACAAGGACATCGCGGCCAACGCGAAGGGCAAGCTCTTTGGCAAGCTGGCCAAGGACATCATGATCGCGGCACGCAATGGCGCTGATCCCAAGGACAACGCCAAGCTGCGCATGGCGGTCGAGGCGGCGCGCAAGGTGTCCATGCCCAAGGACACGCTGGACCGCGCCATCAAGAAGGGTGCCGGCCTGACCGGCGAAACAGTCCACTTCGACCAAGTCATCTACGAGGGCTTCGCCCCGTACCGCGTGCCGGTGATGGTGGAGGTGCTGACCGACAACACCAACCGTGCGGCATCCGACATGCGCGTGCTGTTCCGCAAGGGCCAGCAAGGCACGCCGGGCTCGGTCAGCTGGGACTTCGACCACCTGGGCCTGATCGAGGCCGAAGCTGCCACGCCGGGCGCCGATGCCGACACCGCCGCCATCGAGGCCGGCGCGCAGGACCTGATGCCGGCCGACGAGGACGGTGTCGTGCTCTTCCTCACCGCCCCGGCAGACCTCGACCTCGTCAGCCGCGCGCTGCCCGCCCAGGGCTTCACGGTGCTGAGCGCCAAGCTGGGCTACCGACCCAAGAACCCGATCGACCCGTCCAGCCTCAGCGCCGAGCAGTTGGAAGAGGTGGAGACCTTCCTGGCCGCGCTGGACGACAACGACGACGTGCAGCACGTGTACGCCGGGCTGGCGGGTTAAGCCGTCACGCCCCTGGCGCGGCGCATTCCGCCAGCAACCACCGTTCAAACGCCTTCACCGCCGGCCGCGACCTGGCCGCCGGATCGACGATGAGGCGGTAGGCACGCGCCGACTCGATGCCAGCATCGAAGGGCGTGAGGAGCTGGCCGCTGGCCAGCAGCGCGTCCACAAGCGGCCGCCGCCCCAAGGCCACGCCCTGGCCGGCCACGGCGGCGGCAATGGCCTCGGAATAGCTCGAAAAACTCAAGCGCGCCGCCGGCCGCAGGTCGGCCAGGCCCCAGGCCGTCAGCCAGGGCTCCCATTCGGCTGGCATGCCGCTGCTGTCGCCGTCCATGGCCAGGTGCAGCAGGGTGTGCCGCGCCAGATCGGCCGGCTCACGCAGGGGCAGGCCCAGTTCGCCCACCAGGCGCGGGCTGCAGACCGGCAGCATGGATTCTGCAAACAGCTGCCGCCCCTGGGCGGCGCCCACCGGGCTGTAGCGGATCGCGAGGTCGAAGCCTTCGCTGGCGAGGTTGCGGTTGCCCAGGCCCGCATCCAGGCGCACATCAATTCCGGGGTGGGCCCGTGTGAAGGCCGTCAGCCGCGGGATCAGCCAAAGCGAGGCGAAGCCCGGCGTCGTCGTCAGCGCCAGCACCTGCCGCTGATGCGGCTCGCGCACGGCACGCACCGCCACCCGCAGGGTGTTCAGGGCCGTGGCGCAGGCCGCGTGCAGGCGCTGGCCATCCTCGGTCAGCGCCAGGGCCCGGTGGCGGCGCTCAAACAGAGTCACGCCGAGTTCGTCCTCCAACGCGCGGATCTGCCTGCTCATGGCCGATTGGGTGACGAAGCGCTCCCCGGCAGCCTGTGTGAAGCTCAGATGCCGTGCCGCGGCCTCGAAAGCGGCCAGCAGCTGCAGCGGCGGAAGTTGGTCGACGGGCTTGGTTGACATGCGCTGGAGGAATGCGAATCCTTCCAAATCATCGTTTGTCGGCATGGAGCCAACAGCTCACTATCCACCTCAGACGGCCCCAACGCAAGCATGCCGACCCGGCATGCAGCCCAGCCGACCGAGGAGCTCACCATGCTGATCGACGTCCCCCGCACAAGCCTGCTGCTGCAACGCGGCCAGATCTCCCGCCTGCCCGAGGCCCGCGCCACCCATCTGTGCAGCGTTTCCGGCACGTTGTGGATCACCATCGACCACGACGCCCGCGACATCGTGCTGGAGCCGGGCCAGTGCTTCGTGGTGCAGAGCGACGAGGCCGTCACCGTCAGCGCGCTGAGCGGCCAGGCCGTGCTGGACCTGAGGCCGGCCGAGGCGCGGGCGTGAGCACCGCCTTTTTCGCGACGCCTGCATCGGCCTGGACGCCAGCGCAGGCCGAGCAGGAAACCTGGCGCCTGGGCAGCGACCGGTTGGTGCGCCTGCACCCGCTGGCCGCGTCGGATGCACCCGCGGAGCAGGCCTTCTACAACGGCCTGTCGCTCGACTCGCGGCACAAGCGCTTTCACGTCGGGTTGCGCGAGCTCAGCCCCGCCCTGTTGCGCCTGCTGACCGATGTCGACCAAGGCCTGCATCGCGCCTGGGCCGTCGAGTCGCTGGAGCCGGGCCTGCCCTTCGTGGCCGACGCCCGCTACGTGCGGGATCCGGAACGCCCCCACATCGCCGAATTCGCCTTGGCCGTGGCCGACGCGTGGCAAGGCCGCGGACTGGGACGCCGCCTGATTGCCCATCTCGTCGCCCACGCTCGCGAACACGGGGTGCAACGCCTGCATGGCGATGTACTGGCTGAGAACCGGCGCATGTTGGGCCTACTGCGCGAGCTGGGTTTTCGACTGACAACCCACCCGGACGGGCCTCAGCTGGTGCGCGGCGTGGTGGACCTGCACATTGCTTGATTCGCCAAGCAATTCAGGACGTTGCTCCTGAAAATCTCAATGCAAGTGGTTGTCGTTGAATGGGTTTCCCCGTTCACGATTCAAGACAGAATTCAGGAAAGATTCGCGCCTGAACGATGCCATCCGACCTCTCTAGATTCACGCCGACGATCCCCCTCCGGCATCCGGCATGAAGCGCCTGCTCATCGTCCTACTGGTACCGACGCTCGGCGTGCTTGCCTTCAGCCTGGCCGCCGGCGAGTGGCTGACCCGCCCCGCCCGGGCGCCCATCGGCCCGCCGCCGCCCGGCCTCGCGGTCGAATCAGTCCACATCCACTACGGTAACGACCAACAGGTCAGCGGCTGGTTCCTGCCCGGCCGCACAGGCGAAGGCGCCGTCTTGCTGCTGCACGGCGTACACGGCGACCGGCTACAGATGCTGGAGCGCGCCCGCTGGCTGCAGCGCGAAGGCATCGCCGCCCTGCTGATCGACCTGCCCTCGCATGGCGAAAGCAGCGGCGACCGCATCACCTTCGGCCGCCGTGAGGCGCTGGGCGTCCAGGCCGCCCTCGACTGGATTCGCAAGAAGCTGCCGGGCGAGAAGCTGGGCGGCATCGGCGCGTCCCTGGGCGGCGCCTCGCTGCTGTTCGCCCGACGCCGACCCGAGCTGGACGCCCTGGTGCTGGAGTCGGTCTACCCCACCATCACCGACGCCGTGCAGGACCGCCTGGTCGCGCGGCTGGGTCCGGCCGGCGCCTGGGCCGCACCATTGCTGCTGCTCCAGGTCCCGCTGCGGCTGGGCTTCGGTGTGCATGAGTTACGCCCCATCGAGGCCATCAAGACCGCCGGCGCGCCGCTGCTGATCACCTCGGGTACCGAGGACAGGTCCACGCGCTGGGTCGAGACCGAGCAGCTCTTCGCCGCGGCGCCCGAACCCAAGACGCTGTGGCCGGTGCCCGGCGCGGGCCACGAGGACCTGCACGCCTTCGACAGCGCCGCCTACCGCGCCCGCCTGCTGCCCTGGCTGCAATCACATCTGCGCAAGCGCTGAACCGGCCTTCCTATAGCCTCGGGCTGACAGGGCCGAGCGCCACCCGGCAAGATGCTCTCATGCCCTCCCTACCCCCGCTCTCCATCCTCGATCTCGCGCCCGTCGTCGAAGGCGCCACCACCCGCGAAGCCCTGTTGAACAGCCTGGACCTGGTGCGCCTGGCCGATGAGCTGGGCTACCAGCGCTACTGGGTGGCCGAGCACCACAACATGGAAGGCGTGGCGAGTTCGGCGACGGCCGTGCTGATCGGCCAGCTGGCCGCGGCATCCAGCCGCATCCGCGTCGGGGCCGGCGGCATCATGCTGCCCAACCATGCGCCGTTGACGATTGCCGAGCAGTTCGGCACCCTGGCCGAACTCTTCCCGGGCCGCATCGACCTGGGCCTGGGCCGCGCGCCGGGCACCGACCGGCCAACGATGCGCGCGCTGCGCCGCAGCCTGGAGAGCACCGGCGAAGACGACTTCCCCAACGACGTGCTGGAGCTGCAGAGCTATCTCGCGCCGGCGGCGGCCGATGCCGTCGTTCGCGCCGTGCCGGGCCAGGGCACCGAGGTGCCGATCTGGCTGCTGGGCTCCAGCCTCTATTCGGCCCAGCTCGCCGCCTATCTCGGCCTGCCCTTTGCATTCGCGTCCCACTTCGCGCCCGAGATGCTGATGCAGGCCCTGCAGATCTACCGCGCGACCTACAAGCCCAGCGCACGGCATCCCAGGCCGCACGCCATGGTCGGCCTCAACGTCATCGTCGCGCCGACCGACGAGGAGGCGCAGTTCCTCTTCACTTCGGCCCAGCAGCGCTTCCTGGGCATGGTGCGCGGCCGGCGCGGCAAGCTGCCGCCACCGGTGGCGAGCATGGACGCGCTGTGGTCGCCTGCCGAGAAGCTCCAGGTGGAGCGCATGCTGAGGGAGGCCGTCGTCGGCTCGCCGGCGACGGTGCGCGCAGGGCTGGCCGCGACGCTGGAGCGCACCCAGGCGGACGAATTCATCGTCGCCTGCGCGGTACACGACCACGCCTTGAGGCGGCGCAGCTACGAGCTGCTGTCAGCCCTCTTTCAGGCCTGATAGAACCCGGCCCCTATCATGGAGCGATGCCCCGCCGCCCGGTCCAAGCACCCCCCGAACTCAGCGAATCCGCGACCCGCGTGTTGAGGCGGTTTCGCCTCGTCATCAACACGGTGAAGACGCATTTCCAACAGGTGGAGAAGCAGACGGGCGTGGGTGGCGCCCAGCTGTGGGCCCTGGGCGTGATCGCATCGCGGCCAGGCGTGGGCACCGGGGAGCTGGCACGGGCCATGGACGTCCATCAGTCCACGGCCAGCAACCTGGTGAAGGCGCTGGTGGCCCGTGGTTTCGTGCAGGCCGACAAGGGCGGCGCCGACCGGCGCGCGGTGCAGCTGACGTTGTTGCCGGCCGGACGGGATGTGCTGGACACCGCGCCCGGGCCGGTCAACGGTGTGTTGCATCAGGCCCTGACGACGCTGGACGCCGAGACCCTGGCCCGCCTGGATGCGGACCTGGCCAGCCTCATCGCCGCCCTGGGCGGGGATGAGCGCAACGCCAACATCCCCTTGGGCCAATAGGCCTTACTTCTGCGGGTAGGCGATGTCGGCGCGGCGGTTCTGCGCCCAGGCCGCTTCGTCGTGGCCGAGGGCCTTGGGATGCTCGCGGCCCAGGCTGACGGCTTCGACCTGGCCATCACGCACGCCATAGGCCTTCAGCGCCTTGGCGACGGCATCGGCACGCTTCTGGCCCAGGGCCAGGTTGTACTCGTGGCCACCGCGTTCGTCAGCGTTGCCTTCGATCTTGACGGTGAGCTGGGCGTTCTTGTTCAGGTACTGGCCTTGGCGCTGCAGCAGGGCGTCGTAGTCCGGCTTGACGGAGAAATTGTCGAAGTCGAAGTAGACGCTGCGCTCCTTGGAGATCAGGCTGTTGGGGTTGAGGTAGTCGGGCACTTCGACCTTGGCAACCTGGGTCTGGGGCACAGGGGGCCGGGCCAGAGCTGGCCCTGGGTCCCCGATCACGGTCGCCGGAGTCGGCGCAGGCGGCGGCGTCAGCGGGGTGCTGCTGCAGCCCGCGAGGATGAGGCCGGCGGCCAACAGAGCGCCTTGAGTCGAAATCAGCTTCATGAATGAGGGTCCTTGCATGCGCAACCATCGCGCACGGCCCGCAATGATAGCGAATTACATTTGCACAAAACTATTTCGCCGAATCGGGGCGGGCGAAGCGGGGGCTACATTGCCGGCGCATGCACGCGCAGACCTACTACGCCGCCACTGCGCCCCGCCTGAGCTTTCCGCCCTTGACTGGCGCGACCACCGACGTCGAGGTGGCCGTGCTCGGCGGAGGCTTTGCCGGGCTGGCGACGGCGCGCGGCCTGCAGGAGCGCAGCGTCAACAGCGTGGCCGTGCTGGAAGCCCAGACCATCGGCCATGGCGCGTCAGGCCGCAATGGCGGCTTCGTCTTCGGCGGCTACAGCCGTGACGCGGCCGACCTGGTGAGCGACCTAGGCCTGCAGGCAGCACGCGAGCTCTACGCCCACAGCCGCGAGGCGGTCGCACTGATCCGCTCGCGCATCGAGGCTCACTGGACTACCCTGCCTTCCAAGTTGGATCGCAACGGATGCAGGGTTGTCCACGGCGGCGGTCGGTCGGCGCTTGCGACGAACCGGCCGACCGACGCGGTGGGCAACCCGTGTTTGACG
>Ga0194137_10001251_pt1 | contig 15607 bp, 15 predicted proteins | sample TARM_MetaG_T3_14_FD_134025 | JGI IMG/M metagenome (GOLD analysis project Ga0194137, IMG submission 134025) | Freshwater microbial communities from Pennsylvania, USA, analyzing microbe dynamics in response to fracking - TARM_MetaG_T3_14 (version 2) | ecosystem: Environmental > Aquatic >... | reverse complement strand
GTATAAACCTGGTGTTCTACAAGGTTGTTCGCCATATGCGTGATGAACTTCGGTTCTGTGAAATGAAGTGCACCGTTCATGAAAAGCAAAAACTCATGACCAGATTGCTTATAGCCTTCAAGGTAGGCCTTGGACAAAACCTTGGTAGAGGTGTTGTATTCACTCAGATCGACATCGATATCCAAAATGGTGAATTCTTCATAGATTTTCGATTCGATGGCATCATTCACATTCACGAAAATCCATTCGTGATCCGTGCTCTTTGCAAGGGTCAAAAGCTCATCGAAATGAGGAGGTTCTTCAAGCAGTGCGATGATAATGGAATACTGGTGGTTGTTTTTGTAAAAAACAAGACTTTCAGGTCGGTATTTCATCGCGTGATCAATCATGACGAGCATGAGCAGTAAAAACACGAGATAGTTCATGGTATCCCTCCTCAACACCTTAATTATACATGAGAGCCTGCTAAAGCGCAATCAATGAAAATGCCGGACCTTGCGGCCCGGCATCTGTTATTGGTCTTTGTATTGAAGTTTGTAGAGGTAATAGTAATGACCCTTTTGTCTGAGCAGTTCCTGGTGGGACCCTTTTTCAATGATTTCACCATGATCAAGCACGATGATCTGATCGACGTCCTGAATGGTTGAGAGTCTGTGTGCGACAATCAGCATGGTGCCGATGTTCATCATTTTCTTAAGCGACTGCTGGATCAGTTCTTCGGTTTCTGTGTCAATGTTGGCGGTCGCTTCATCAAGAATCATGATGGAAGGTTTGTGAACCAGGGTTCTCGCAAAGCTTATGAGCTGTCTTTGACCCGCTGAGAAGTTGTTTCCACGTTCAAGTACGGGCTCATCGTAGCCTTTTGGAAGTTTGTCGATGAAGGTATTCGCACCGACATATCTGCAGGCCTGCTCGACTTCTTCCATCGCGATATCAGGGTCTCTCAGGGTGATGTTGCTTTTGATGGTCCCTGAAAACATGAATACATCCTGAAGCATCTGTCCCACAAAGGCTCTAAGTGAGCGTATCTTGATTTTCGTAATGTCGATGCCATCAAGAAGGATCTGTCCGGACTGGATGTCATAATCACGGGTGAGCAGTGCGAGTATGGTCGTCTTCCCGGCGCCCGTGGCACCCACGAAGGCGACGGACTGTTTGGGGTCGACTTTGAAGCTTACGTCTTTCAGCACCCATTCGTCTTCAATGTATTGGAACCAGACGTTTTTGAATTCGATTTCACCCTACACTTCATCGAGTTCGATTGCTTCGGGGTTATCAAGAACGGTCGGATAGGTATCGAGAATGGCGAAGACGCGTTCGCTGGAAGCGAAGGCGGACTGTACGATGTTGAACTGTTCTGCGAGTTGCTGGATCGGCTGGAAGAAACGTCGGAGGTAATTGTAAAATGCGAAGAGGGTACCGACTGTGAGCGTACCGGCTACTACCTGGAGTCCTCCGAAGTAGAAAATGATGATGGTCGCTACCATGAAAAGCATATACATCGTAGGTCTGTAGATGGCGAATACGAGAAGTTCACGAAGCTCGCTTTTCTTGAGCTTTTCGTTTTGATCGTCGAATTCCCGTTTTTTCTCGGGTTCCTTGTTGAAGATCTGTACGACTTTCATGCCTGAAAGGTGTTCGGCCAAAAAGCCGTTCAATCTTGACATGTTGGTGCGTACTTTTCTATAGGCGATGCGCGAAAAGCGTCTGAATACGAATGAGAATATGACTATGAACGGTGTGATGATCATCACAAGCAAGGCAAGACGCATGTTTAAAAACATCATCGCACCAAGAATACCGAAAATCATAATGAGGTTTCTCGCAACATTTGAAACCACGTTCGTATACATTTCATTGAGTCTTTGCGTATCATTCGCAACACGGGTCACGAGTTTCCCTGTAGGGACACTGTTGAAATACTGGATGTCCTGGGTTTCCACGTGGGTGAAGATTTCTTCACGAATGTTGTAGATGATCTGCTGCCCGGTTTTTTGAAGCACCATCGTCTGCATGTATTCGAAGAGTCCTGCGAGTAAAATGGAGACCACGAATGCGACGAGCAGCCAGACGAGACTTTCAGTGAAAAGCCCTTCTTCTGCAAGTATGTCGATGCTTCTTCCGATGATGTAGGGTTCAACCAGTGCGAATCCTACAGAAAGCACGACGAGCACGAAAGTGAGCACAAACCAGCGAAGATAGGGTTTTGCGTAGGCGATGAGACGGCCCAGAATTTGCTTGTCGGTGTAGGTATACTGTCTTTTGTCCGTATCGATATCGTACATTTATGCCGCCTCCTCTTCGTCTTCAAGTCTTTGTCTCTCCACGAGGTCGTGATAGAACGTGCAGCGTTCGTAGAGTTCGTCGTGCGTACCGATATCAAGCACTTTGCCATCGTCAATTACAATGATCTTATCGGCGTTTTTGATGGTGGATATGCGGTGGGCGATCAAGATGGTTGTTTTGCCCTCGCGGATGGTTCTAAGGTTTTTAAGGATTTTTTCTTCAGTCGAGGTGTCCACGGCACTCACTGAATCATCAAGGATGAGGATTGGTGGTTCTTTGGCAAGGGCACGAGCGATTGAAAGACGCTGTTTCTGCCCGCCTGAAAGTGTCACGCCACGTTCTCCGATGACGGTTTCATAGCCTTCCTTGAATTCCACGATGTTGTCATGAACATCGCTTAATTTGGCCATGTCTTCAATGCGTTCATAGCTTTCGCTTTCCTTGTCGATACCAAGGGCGATGTTGTTTTTGATGGTATCTGAGAACAAGAAGCCGTCCTGTGGTACGTAGCCGATGCTTTCTCTGACCTGCTTGATGGGAAGGTTCATGATGTCATGCCCATCCAGTAGGAGTTCGTTTTCTTCCAGGTTGTAAAGTCTTAAAAGAAGGTCGACGATGCTTGTTTTCCCACTACCGGTGCGTCCAAGGATTCCAACCATTTCACCCTGGTTGATCTTGAAGGAAATGTCTTTAAGGACATAATCGGACCCATCAGGGTATTGAAAGTCAAGGTGGTTGAATTCAATGTTGCCATCAAGTTTTTCTATATTGAGCGGATTGTCATCATAGATATCAACCGGTTCGTTCAATATGCGTTCGATCCGTTCTATGGAGGCGCGCCCTCTGCTTCTTACATTGATGATTTCGCTGATTGCCATCATCGGCCAGATAAGCATGCCGAAATAAGAAAGGAACGACACGAGGTTTCCGACCGTGAATGGATCGGCCGCGCCTCTTGTAGAGCGAACGAGCTCCGCACCGAAGGCGATGATAAGAACGAACACAAGACTTACGATTGTCCGTACGATGACACGCATGAGCATCGCCATGCGCGCAAAGCGAACGTTTTTCTCCCGTGCGATTTCATTTCTTTTAAGGAAATGCTTGATTTCAAGGTTTTCTTTGACAAAGGCCTTGATGACTGAAATCCCTGACAAGCTTTCCTGTGTGACGTCTGAGAGATCTTCAAAGGCCTGTTGGGATTCACGGAATCGTTTACGCATCTTGTTGCCGATGGTAAGCCCCGTGGTCGTGATCATGATGAAAGGAACAATCAAAATGAGCGTAAGACGCGCATCAAGCATGAACATGCGCATGAAGACAAGCGCTCCTAGGAATGTCGCGTCAATCATCATGATCATGCCAGGCCCTACCGCACGGCGAATGGCACGGATGTCATTGGTGAAGTGGGCCATGAGGCCGCCAACTTTACGCTCTGAATAAAAACGGTTCGAAAGTTTGAGCGCATGGTTGAACATGTCTTCGCGAAGTTCAAACGTCACGCGTCTAGAAGCGCCCATGATGCCAAAGCGCCAGACGAAGCGCCCACTCACGATGAGCGCTGCGATGCCTGCAAGCGTAAGGATGAGGCTTTCAAGCGAATCGAACATCTCCGCTTCGCTAAGGGTGCCTTTTTGATAAGCGTCAAGTTCATCAACGAGGCTCCCGATGATAAGCGGGACTTCGAGTTGGGCGAGGTCTACCACGATAAGGGCGATGACGCCCATTAAAAACAGGTGGAAGAATTTGATATAGTATTTGTTTATGGATTTGGAAAATAGCATGCTACACACGTCCTATCTTGTCAAAAAGTCTTTTTAATGTATGAATTTCGTCTTCACTTAGGCGTTCAAATATCTTTCCAATGGCACGGTCACTCTCAAGAACGTTGGTCTTGGCGATCAGTTTCCCGCGTTTGGTGAGCGTGATATGAAATACGCGTCCATCCTCATCACAGCGTTTTTTTTCGATGAACCCGGCCTGCTCGAATTTGTGCATGATTTCAGTCATCGTCGGTTTGGAAAGGCTGAAGTGTTTCGCAAGCTTGGAAACTGTCATTGCCTCTTCATTGTCGATGGCTCTAAGATAAGCGAACTGCCTGTCTGTCATGCCTTTGATATCCAGTTCTTCATATACTTCCTTGCAGCTTTTGAAGTACATTCTAAGGACTGCATTGAAGGCTTCTCTAAAGGATTCCTTTTCCAAGAAACCACCCCGTTTCAATTATTGTTAGGTTGGTCCTAACCAAAGAAGTCTTTTCTATTTTACTACACTGTGACACATTGTCAATACAAACGAAGAAAAAATGCCGGAAAGGGTTTCCCGACATTTTTTATCAAACTATTTTCTTTTTTTGATGATCAGTATTGCAGTAGCTGTGATGAGCCCTCCTGGTAGGATAATCCAAGGTAGGAAGCCATGAGGCTCATTGGCCTCTTCGTCGCTGATTTCAAGAACTTCAATATCAACGCTCGATGTCACTGTGTCGCCTTTTTGATTCATATACTCGACTGTGTAGGTGTAGATACCTTCTTTGGTAGCGTTGTCGGTATAGGTGTTTTTAAGGACTCTGTAATTGTGTGCATCAAAATCCTTCAGGCGTTCACTGTCCATGGTCAACTGTGTGAGCTGTGTTTCGTTGAGCATGGTCGTCGTAGTTGTCTGGATGGTTTCGGTGAAATCGAATACCGGTGCGACATCGTCAACCACTTCGATGGTAAGTTGGTGGGTCGTAGTGTTGTTTGATGCGTCACTGACTTCAAAGGTTATCGTATGCCTTCCAAGCGTACCGTTTTGATAGCCATTTTCAATCACCGTGATGTCACTGGTGGAAAGGATGGCATCATCATTGTCCGAAACAGTCATATCTCTGATATAAGCCGCGATGTCAAAAGAGTCTCTGTATGATTCTTTATAGTAGCTGTGGCTTCTAAGGGTTGGGGCGATGTCGTCATCAATAAACAGCGTGACGGTTTTAAGCGTTTCATTGCCACTTGCGTCTGTGGCTCTCAGTGTCATTTCATACGCGCCGCTCAGTCCATCTGCTGGATAGGTATGGCTTGCTATTTCAAACGCTATCGCTTCCTTCGTTGTATGATTGTCCGTTACCGAATACAGGCTAAAGAGATCCTCGATGGTTTTTATATTCGACTGATTGACTCTGAGTGTGTCATCACCGATGATGACTGGCGCTTCACTGTCTTCTGTGGTGATGGTCATGGTGTGCGAGACTGTGTTTGCGGACGCGTCCGCAATTTCAAAGGTAATATTCGATGTTCCGAGCACGGTTTCATTGCCTGTGTAGGTATCCTCTTTAACAATGTAGGATTCAATCACACCGTCATACGCATCACTGAGTGTAGCGTATGCTTTGATGAGAGCATCGACAGACGTCGGGCTGTTCACGTTGATAGTGACGGCATCAGGCGCGTCTATCACAGGCGCAACAGTGTCGACGACTTTGATGTTCAATGTGTACGTCGCTTCATTGCCTGAAGTATCCTCGACATAAAGATCAATCGGGTAGGTGCCTTTGATTGAGCTGTTTGGGGTGTAGGCATCATTTGTGATAATGATGGCGTCTGATAAGTCTCCATCAATCTCATCGGTGGCCGTAATGTGGTTATCAACAAGCGTCTGGGCACTTATTGGCGTGTCATAGCCGAGGATGAGCGTCGCTTCGCCTCCGAACGTTGGTGGGGTGTCCTCTTTGGTTTCATAGGGCACATATTCTGTTGCGGTGGAGCCTTTTTCTAGCTGGAAGTTGTCAAACCCGTAATAATAAACGTGCTGGGCGACGTCGCCTCCGAAGAACTCGAAGACAAGCGTGTCCTTTTCCGATTGGAACGTACATGATCGTACAAACCAGTCGACGCTGCAGACACTTGATTCGCTTTTTGATTCGTCCACATACGTTTTCAGTTTAGAACCGGACTGGATGCGTACGTGCACATCTCCAAGCTGTGCAGGCATGCTGAATGTGTAGGTTTCGCCTGCAGTGACTGAAATGGGGAGGGTGGTGCTTACTGTGTTGTTTGTGATGTCTGTTTCAAAGTGCTCAGGGTTGAGCAGGTTTCTGTTTGCAGGTTCGCCTGAGGCCAGGATATCTGTGAATCCAAGACCTACAAGCAAAACTGCGAGTAAAACTAATATTTTTTTCATTTTTTTCACCTCACACCCATGATTGGCGCGAAGGGACTTTTTTTCTTTTTTTAGTTTCAAAAAAATATCCACACCGCAAAATGCGGTGTGGAAATAGGAGGACTATCCGTTCAAGAAAGTCTTAATGGTTTCAGCCAATGTTTCTGGAATATCGGTGATGGGAGAATGACTGACATTTTCAAATTCCTGTGCATTTACGCTCTGTAGCGCGTTGCACAGTTCATCAAACATCGGTTTTGGAATAACAAGATCCTTATCTCCATGGATGGCGAGTATATCAGCCTTGATATCGGTGATGGTGCCATCGCCTTCACTGACGCCGTTTGGCGTGTTGGACATGTTGAAGTTCATGAGCGCCCAGTCAACGTCAATGAGGTTTCTTTGTTTCATGGTTTCCTTGATATAGCGCTTCAAAGCGTCTTCGTCTGGCTTTTTGACATTGTATATGGTTTGTTGCCAGACCATTTTCATAAAATCGCTGTTGCCATCTTCGAGGGCTTTTTGTACGGGGGCAACCTGCACGGGATCAAGAGCCATGGCTTCTTTTTCATGGTAGAATTCCCCAGGTTTCACCTGGCCGCTTGCATCCTTTTTGGGGATTGGATAGCCTCTGTGTGACGCGGATTCTATGAGTATTACCTTTTTAGTGTTCTCAGGGTACTTGGCGGCGAATTTAAGGGCGACTCCGCCCCCTGTAGACCAGCCGGCAAGATGCGCTTTTTTTATGGACAGTTCATCCATGAAGCGTTTCACATCGTCTGAGAAATTCTCAAGGGATTCAATCGGCTTTTCGTAGCTTGAATCTCCAAAGCCTCTTAAATCGGGTATGAGCAGGTGGTAATCACCAAGTTCACCGATGATGGGCTCAAAGTGAACGCCACTGCTCATGTTTCCGTGAATGAGGATGAGGGTTTCCAATTTGTCTTTATTGTATTCCTGGTAGGCATACGTTTCCTTGTTTTCAAGTGTTATGGTTTTCTTGTTCATGGTTAAAACCTCCTTAAATCGTATAGGTGTCCTCGTGGGTCAAATACCCAACAAGGGTGGTTACGAAAAGTTCAGGTCTTTCATACATGCTGGCGTGTCCTGTCTCACGCAGTGTGATGAGACGCGCGTTTGGCATCTTGTCCACAATGGCTTCTTGTTCGTGGGGTGGCGTCAGCATATCCTGATCGGCCGCCACGACCAAGGTCGGTGTTTTAATGGTATGAAGCTTCTCAAATACGTCATGGCTTTCCGCACTATTTGTAAGGCGTACCATCGCATCGAGAAACTCAGGATCGCTGAATACCGGAATGAGGGTCTTCTTTCTTTTTTCCATCCAGTCAATTTTTCTTGAATAGAAGTTTGGTGAATAGATAAGCGGAATCGTGACGTGGTAGTACGCTTCGCCATCACGCGTAGACGCGACCTTGTTCCATCCGCGTCCGATGTCTCTGAGCCATTCGCTCGTGCGGGCTACGGCGTTGAAAAGCACGAGTTTTTGAATTTGATCAGGGTAGTTGAGTGCGAATTGAAGCGCTACGTTTCCACCATATGAAATGCCTGCCACGTGGACTTTTTTTACACCGATGTGCTTGATAAGGGCACTGAGCATTTCCGCTTGAAGGGCTTGGGTGTAGTTTGTTTCCATTTTGTCGCTTTCGCCCTGGTCGAGCATGTCGACTCTGAGAATCTGGAAGTGTTCTTTCAGATTGGGGATGAACAGTTCCCAGCTTTTGTGGCTCATCATGATGCCGTTTAGAATGAGCAGTGTGTCGTTACTTGCCTCGCCATCGAGTCTGTAGAATACCTTTTTGTCCTTGAATGTGAACGTGGCCATTAGATGTACCCGATTTCCTTGGCTTTTTCCATCAGTTCATCGCGGAATTTAGGATGGGCAATGCCAATCAGACGCTCGACGCGCTCTTTGATGTTGGTTCCCCGAAGCGCGGCCACGCCGTATTCTGTAACGACATAATCCACGTCATTCCTTGAGAGGGTGACGCCTGCACCTGGGCGAAGCGTTGGGACGATTTTGGATATTTCTTCTCTTTTGCCGGTTTCTGGATTTTTGACGTTCGCAGTTGAATAAAGCGTAATGAAACTACGGCCGTTTTTCGCACGCTGCGCACCGGTTGCAGTATCGGTCTGTCCGCCGGTTCCGCTGAACTGTTTCGTTCCGATCGATTCGCTTGCGCATTGACCGGTCAGATCCACTTCAATGGTGGTGTTGATGGATACCTGATTGTCGTTTCGACCGATGACGTAAGGGTCGTTTACATAGTTTCCATCAAGCATCATGACTGCGGGGTTGTCATCTATGAACTCATAGAGTTCCTTGGTTCCAAGGGCGAATGCGCAGACCATTTTGCCTTTGTGAAGTGTTTTTTTCTTGTTAGTGATGGCGCCGCTTTCAAAGAGCTTCATGAACCCTGTCGTAAGCATTTCGGTGTGGACACCGAGGTCTTTCTTGTCATGCAAAGCGTTCGCAACGGCGTTTGGGATTCCGCCGATACCAAGTTGGATCGTATCGCCATCATGGATCATGTCTGCGATATACTGTCCGATTTTTTCATCTTTTTCATTCGGTTCGATGTCTGGGAGGACCGGGGTTTCATAGTCGACTTCAACGAAGTAGTCAACGTCCGATTCATGGACCTCAACATCGCCGTGGGTACGTGGGAGGTTCGGATTGATTTCAAGAATAACGGTCTTCGCGTTTTCGATCATGAGCTTTTCATATACATTGCATGTCGAAAGTGAGACGAATCCGTGCTTGTCGGGTGGGGTTGCGTTTCCGACATATACATCAGGTGTGATGTGCTGGGCTCTTTTGACCCCTGCGAAATGCAGGTGGTTCGGAATAAAGGAGATATTGCCGTTTTTGAAGGCTTTCCTGAGATCGCCCGAGAAGAACCAGCTGTTCACGTTGAACGTGTCTTTGTATTGGTCGTTGATCATGAAGTCATAGCCTTTTAAAGGCAGGCAGTTGTCGATGTTGATTTCATCCACGCGATCCGCAATTTCATGCAGACGCGAGAAGAATTCACGGCCTTCAGCCGCGGCCATGCCTGAGACGATATGATCGTGGTTCTTTATTTTTCCAAGTGCTTCATCGAGTGTAATGATTTTTGCCATAAGGTATCTTCCTTTCAAAAGAGTGAAGGGCGATAAATATCGCCCTAAACTCAAATGCTTTTATTCTAGGATTGAATCGATGGTTTCGATAGGACGGAAATCAACCCAGTTGTAGGCTTCATCGTCTGTATCGTAGTCTGTGACGGTCGCTTCAGTAAGTGCCATGGATTGGGTTCCCACGCGAAGACCATCCGAGTAAGTGACGATACCACCCATTGGGTTGTCTACTGGAGATTCCTCCATCGCATCGATGTAGGTTTCCCATGTAAGTTCATCTTCACCAACGCGTTTTAGACCTTCTACAAAGAAGTGTGCGGCAATCCATCCGGCCATTGCATAAGCGTTTGATGCATAATCAGGTACTTGTTCTGCAAAGAGTGAGTAGCCGTCATTTAAAGAGCCGTCTTCATTGAAGATACTGACCCATGCACTGGCGTAGACTTTGAATTGGCCAGATGCGATTTCTGCGGATAGGTTCTCAATGAATGAAGCAGCTGCGTTTACATAACTGGTGTAGACATTTGCAGTGCTATCAGCATTGTAAAGCGCTTTGATGGCAACTTGTGCTGGAACCTGGTTGGCTGCTACGATGACTGCGTCAACCCCTTCGGATTCAATGGCGATTGCAGCACTTGACATGTCGGTTGCATCCGAAGCGACTTGTTGAGTCACGAGTTCAATACCGAGCGCTTCTGCACGAAGTTCGATTCCGTTGAGCATTCCTTTTCCGTCATCGGCATTGGTGTAGATAACACCGATTTTCTCTGCGTTTTCTTCAGCGTATGCACGCGCAACCATAACTTCGCCTTCAGCGTCATAGATTGGTTGGACTGGGAAGCTAGCGCGTTCTCCGCCTTCAGCATCCTGGTTGAAAAGAGCACTGATGCCTGTTGCATAGTAAACCTGTGGGATGCCTTTTTCTGTAAGATAATCTAGTGTTGCGCCTACTGTAGGCGTTCCGAAGTGTCCTACGAGTGCGAAAACTTCGTCATCTTCTACAAGGCGTTCTGTGAACGTTTGACCTTGTGAACCGTCAAATTCATCGTCGTAGTGTTCGAAGTTGATGGTGCGTCCGGCAACTCCGCCGTCTTCATTGACCATGTCGAAGTAGGCTTGAATGGCCGCGTTGAACGGTTGACCTACATCTGCGAATCCACCGCTGGTTGCGGCTGTGTTTCCTACTAAAATTGAATCTTCTGTAACACCTTGTACGGTCTCTTCTTCTTCGAGTCCGCCACATGCGGCGAGTGTGAAAATGCCACCCACCATTACTAAGAATAATAAAATCTTTTTCATGATACCCTCCTATAGGTTCTTTTTTTATGATTAACTGTTTTACAGTTTAATCTCTTATTTTTTGCCGAGGTACGCTTCAATGAGCTCTGGGTCGTTCATCATCTTGTGGGCGTCGCCTTCTTTGATGATTTTACCAACCTGAAGGACGTAGGCGTAATCGGCTATTTTGAGTGTCTGAAGTGCGTTTTGTTCTACAATGAGTACGGTGGTGCCTGCTTTGTTCAAGGTCTTGATGATGGTGAAGATGTTTTTGACGATCATCGGCGCAAGACCAAGGGAAGGTTCATCGAGAATAAGCAGTTTCGGCGTGTTCATGAGCGCACGCCCGATTGCGAGCATTTGCTGTTCTCCCCCCGAGAGGGACGCGGCAACCTGGTTTTTTCTTTCTTTTAATACCGGGAACGTCTCATAAACAAGTTCAAGATTTTCCTTGATGATTGTGTCGCGCTTTTTTTCTCCGGATTTTACCGTAAAGGCGCCGATGATAAGATTTTCATAAACAGTAAGATCGGAAAATATCTGTCTACCCTCAGGTGACTGGACGATTCCCATCTTGGTGATTTTCTCTGGAGCCGTGTGGGTAATATCCGTATCCTTGAATGTGATGGAGCCGTTGTCGGCTTCCACAATTCCGCTGATTTTTTTGAGGATTGTGGTCTTGCCTGCACCGTTGGCGCCGAGTATTGCGACAATGCTTCCTTCCTTTACAGAAAGGTTGACATTCTTAAGCGCGGTAATCGGACCGTAGCTGACTGACAAATCCTTGATGTTTAGTAGTGTGCTTGCCATAATCAGTCCTCCTTCCCAAGATAGGCTTCTTGGACATCCGGATGATTTTGGATGTTCTTGGGTGTATCCATCGCAAGGAACTGTCCAAAGTTGATCGCGCAGACCCTGTCGCAGATTTCCATTACGAATCCCATGTCGTGTTCAATGAGCAATACGGATGCATCGTATTCATCTCTGATGCGATAAATAAGTGTTTCAAGTTCGTCGGTTTCACTGTCATTAAGACCAGCGGCCGGTTCATCCAGGATAATCAACTTTGGATCGCTCATGAGTGTACGTGCGATTTCGATTTTCTTTTGAACGCCGTAAGGTTGACCGCCTGCGAACTGGTCCTTCAAATGATCAATGTGCATGAATTTCAGTGCTTCGATGGCCTTTTCACGGACCGCTTTTTCTTCCGCTCTGGCCTTAGGGGTTCTGAATATATGCTGAACAATGCCGGTTTTGAACGTGTTGTGTGCCCCAATCATAATATTGTCAAGAATACTCAGATCAGGTACGAGTTCGATGTTTTGAAAGGTTCTTGCAATTCCTAGATCTATGACTTCTGTGACTTTCCTGTCTTTGAGGTTCGTGATGGCGTCATCGACTTTGAAACTGATGGTGCCTTCATATGTATCATAGAACTGTGTGACACAGTTGAAAACGGTCGTTTTCCCTGCTCCATTCGGTCCAATCAACCCAACAATTTCACGAGGCTTGATTGAGAAACTGAGGCCGTTGACAGCCGTAAGACCACCAAAACGCATGGTCACATTGTCCAGTTTCAAGACGTAATCGTCATGACTCATCGTTGATCACATCCTTCTTTTTGCGGGTTTTTAATTTGTAGTAAAGTTTCTTGAGGTCTATCCATACATGCGCAATCCCTTGTGGGTAAAAGAGAATGACCACGATAAGCAAAATGCCTGAGAATACGGATGAAACGTTACCGAGCCAGTCTTTTAAGAAAAGTTCACTCATGCCATGAATGATGACGGCTCCGAAGAACATGCCGTAAATCGACTTGAACCCACCTACAACCACAATTGCGATGATGGTAAGACTCTGAAGGAGTCCCCACTGTCTTGTAGGCGCATCTTGGAAATAAAGCGCATATAACACACCGGCTACCGCTGCGAAGAACGTAGCAACCGTGAATGCCATCACCCGGTACTTAAGTGGGCTTATGCCCATCGCAGCCGCAGAGTTTTCACTACGGCTTATACCCATGAATGCTCTTCCTGAACGGCTTTTGATGATGTTGTAGACAACCATCATCATAAGCGCAAGCACGATGGCCATGATGGCGTAAAGGTAAAATCTCTCGGCACGGCTGTTCCTGGATAGTTCTATGAATCCAAGGAGTTTGACGGTGCCTATATCAAGACGTTCTCCGCCAAAAATATCAACGGAGGTAAATATCTGTCTTAAGATCTCAGCGATGAACAATGTTGAAATCGCAAGATAAATTCCAGAAATTTTAGAAGAAAGCAGTCCGATAAGAGCCCCTATGCCCGCAGCAGAAACAATAGCGAGTGCTGCAGCGAGTTCAAAAGGCAGCCCTAGATTGAGGAAAACCCCTGTACCAAGTGCTCCAACACCTATGAAAGATGAAGACGCCAGGGAGATGAGTCCGCTGAATCCAAGAAGCAAATTGAGTCCGAGTGCAACAAGCGTATAAATAATGATGTAGGCAAATACGCTTAGATAAAATGATGGAAATACGCCAACACTTGAGAAATACCCAAGCATTACCATCACCAGTCCGAAAATAAAGAACTGGGCGTGAGGATGGGTCTTTACCGTTTTTGCGAAACGGTTCCAAAGTGCAACACTTTTTTCTTTGAAATTACTGTCTGTCATATGTCACACCTACACTTTCTTGACCGGCGGTTTACCGAAAATTCCGTATGGTTTGAAGAACAGGAATACAAGAATAATCATGTATACGAGTACGTCGCCCCATATGTCGGTTAAGTAAAACACCGTTGTGTTTCTGGCAAAGGCTATGATAAACGCCGCGAGTACAGGGCCATAGAAGGTTTGGAACCCTCCGAAGACGCCTGCGAAAAACGCACTGACCTGAACGTTGAACATCATGTTCGGGTTGACACTACCAGCGGGTGCCACAATAATGGCTGCCAGCGTACCGAGCATGGCTGCGGTCGCCCAGGACATCATGGTAACGGTTTTGGTCGGTACGCCCATGAGTTTGGACGTTACTTCATTTGATGCAGTTACTCTGATTGCAAGGCCCCATTTGGTTTTCTGAATGAACCAGAAAATCGCTCCCATGAAGAAAAGTGAAATGAGCACGATGAAAATCGTGTTGTATTTGAGACTGGATCCAAGTATCTCCATCCCTCCCTGAGGAATGAATCTGGGAAGCTGATAAGGGTCTACACCAAAGAGATAAGGTGAAATCCCCGTGATAATCATGATAAGACCAAGTGTGATGATCTGTTTTGCGATTTTGTTGACCTTGGCAGCCGGACGGATGATAAAGGTGTCAATCAGGACACCTGTCAAAAATGCGGTAACCATAGATACAATGGCAACGGCCCAGATGCTCCAGCCCCAGCTTGAAAGTACAAGCGCTGCAACATAGGCATTAAGGGTCCCAATGGAGCCCTGCGCAAAGTTGGTGGTTTTACTTGTCCTGAAAATGAGCACAATGGCGAGCGCAGCAAGTGCATAGGTGCTACCCGTCTGAAGTGAATTGAACAGGATATTCAGAAAATTACCCACGGTATTCACCCCACTGAATGACACTAGCCCCCCATACATATCCGATGCCAGCAGCAATCAAGGATATGGTCGAGCCGTCTTTCACCTTGCCTTCTTCAAGGCCAAGATGCAGTGAAAGAATCTGGTCTAACTGACCCATGTGGCCGTAGTCCTCAAGGTACACGGTCTGGTCTTCTGTAAGACCAAGATCCTTGATCATGCCGTTATGGGCGGATCGTTTGATGTGAAGAATCGCGAGATAATCGATGTCTTCGCGGCTCTTGCCTGATTTTTCAAGCGACCGGTCGATGCAGTGATACCAGTTTGGCACACTCACTTCTTTCAATCGATCTTTCATTTTTTTCGGTTGCATCAATCTCAGTGATTTATACGCTTCACTCAGATTGTCATGGGTAATCGGGTTCTTGGTACCACCGATTTCAACCCCGGCGGTTCTCGCAAGTGATCCATCCGCCATGATGTGGGTTCCAAGCACGGCATTTTTACCATAATTCTTTTTAAGAATCATCGCACCGCCCCCGGCCGATAGGTTGTACATCATCGACATGTGTGGATCACTGTAGTCGACGAAGTCTCCGTTTCGGTACCCTCCTACTATAAGGACGGTGTTGACATCGTCGTCCGCAATCATCATGTCCTTGGCGATTTTAAGGGCGCCAAGCGATGTCGCACAGCGGTTTTGAATGTCGATGCCCCATGCGTTCTTGGCGCCGATGACGCCTTGAACGTAGAGTGCGGATGTGGTGAGTGGGTATTCCTTCCACTCTTCACCGATATCAAGAATGACATCGATCTCCATTGGGTCAACGCCGGTACGCTTTAGGGCATCTTTGGCGGCGTAGGCGCCCATTTCCTGGGTGCCTTCATCTTCGCCGGCAACGCGGACGCTTTTCAGACCCTGTTTATCTATGATTGCCTCTTCGGTCCAATTCCCATTGGTTGCTTCAGCAATCTCTTTGGCGCTTCTTGTCTTCTTCGGCAGATAAATGCCGGTTCCAACCACGCCTACATGTATGTCTTTTGCCATGGTATCACTCCTGTTTAAAGTCTCATGCCACCATTTACGTTGATGACTTGTCCTGTGATGTAGCTTGCTTCTTCACTGGCTAGGAATAGCGCAGCGTTTCCGATTTCTTCAGGCTGACCGAGACGCTTGAGCATGGTCATTGAAGCGAATTTGTCAAGAAGATCCTGTGGTACGGTTTTAAGAATGTCGGTCATGACG
>Ga0194137_10001250_pt1 | contig 15630 bp, 10 predicted proteins | sample TARM_MetaG_T3_14_FD_134025 | JGI IMG/M metagenome (GOLD analysis project Ga0194137, IMG submission 134025) | Freshwater microbial communities from Pennsylvania, USA, analyzing microbe dynamics in response to fracking - TARM_MetaG_T3_14 (version 2) | ecosystem: Environmental > Aquatic >... | reverse complement strand
GAAATAAGGAAAAAATAGATAAAACTATAGTCGAAGGAGAACGGTTTAGAAATAAGTTTATAAAGGATATAGATTTAAAACTAGAGGAAGACAAATTAAAGGAAAAGATTATAACTGTTGTTAAGGAGGCTAAGATCCCTAACTTCAAAAATAATCATATATCCTTCAAAAGCATGGAAAATCATTTTCAGCAGGAGCTTCTACGATTATCTAAAGATAAAGCAAAGGCTGAAGAGTCTATGAAACAATGGACTAGTAGGGCTTCAATGCATATCATTAGAATGGTTGAAGCATTGAAAACAATGGTAGCTAGTATGAATTATACTAATGAACAGGGATATGCTTTTCCTTTAGTCAAGCTAAAGGGTATGGAAAGGCTACCTAAGAGTGAGATGGAGATAACTAATTTACTAGATGAATATTTTATTCAAACTATATCTAAAATTCTACAGAAGAATCAGGATATTTCTAATATTGATGATAAAGAATTCGTAGAGTTAATGGGAGATAAGGTGATATTCTCTAAAGCCCTTCAGGGTAGGTACCCTACTTTGTTGGTATATAAAATGTCTGAGAAAAATGAATTCAGATATGCGAGGGCTAGAGACGAGTATTACACAACATGGGAGGCTATTAACAAAGGTGAAGGTGATTTGCCTGAGGGTTCAGGAGGACAAACTTTATCCGTAAATACTTTTGTTATAATGATGATAATGAGTTTTAAAAAGAAACATATTGGCAATGAGAATCCATCTACTGTTCTAATACTTGATAATCCTTTTGGTAAAGCCTCAGCTAAACATGTATTAGATCCAATCTTTGAGATAGCTGACAAATTGAACTTTCAATTGATTTGTTTTGCAGCTCCAGAGATCATCAAGGTCGAGATAAGTGAAAGATTTCCTATATTCTGGGAATTAAAAATCCAACAAGGGAAAGTAGTCCATGGGGGAAGAATAATTAAGCAGCAGATAGATTTAACTAAATTACCTTAATTCCTACGCAGATAGTAAAATTTTATTCATTAAAGAAATTTCTCAGAATGCTAAAATTTATTGAGAAATAACCATACTGTTTCTAAAAAGTATGGTTATTTCTTTAGTTTATTTCTATGCTTATGATTCAATATGGATAAAGTTAGAGCTTAAAATATAAAATATTGACTTAGTCAGGAGAAACGATCAATAAGTGGGGGTAGTGGCTAAATACTGGAAAAGCAAAACAGCGATTAGAGTTAATAAGAAGCTCATAAAAGTACCTATTAAATAGTATTCGGCAAAATTTTTATTTTCAAGTTGTTTAAAACGAGTGAGAGATTTAGCTGCAATAATAAAACCAACTACTGAAAAATCACCTTTGATTAAGAGTATAAATAGAATTATTCGTTCCAAAATTCCTACGAATTTTCCAACTTTTACTTCTTTAATAGGATCATTTTGTTTTAAATCATCAGTAGCTATAATACTCATGTAATTTGGTACTTTTCTATAGATAACGTCAATAAAAAGCCGAATAAATATCGCACCACCAAAAGACAAGTAGAGTAATATGACGATACCTGTTAGTAGTTTATTAATAAACACAATGTTTAATTCGATATTAAGTTGACTTATCATTATATTTATAAGATAATTACTCTCCACAAAAGTGAACTTATAAAAAGCTACAAGAATTATAAGAATATGTAGTGTCTGGTCACTAATAAATAGGAAAAGATTAGTGATAGGATTATTAGTTCTGAAAGATTCTTTAAGATAATCAATTAATATATGTATAAATACAATCACCGTAGTATAGTAAATGACAGAGGAAATATTATAAATAGTCGAAAGTAAAAAAAGCTGGATAGTAAAAAGGATCAAACCATGATACAGAAATCCTCTTAAAGATTTTGAACTTTTTAGTTCTACAAGGTTATCCCATTGAAATACAAAATCAGCTAAAACATGAGATAGTAGTATCAATATAATACCCATCAACCGTATTCCCCTTCCAGGTTTGAAATTGTTAGGTACACAACACGTACTTTAAAGTTATTCGTACTGTAGACCTAACGAATTTAAAAAATCAAATGATAGTAAATATAGAAATAAGTATTATTTGAATCCTCGAATGAGCATATAGTTTAGTTCAGTTTCTACTTCATTAATGGTATCCCATTTTGCAGCAGCACATCTTTGATAAAAGGAACTTTTACTAATTCCCAATTTTTTTCCGCCTGATTCATAGGATTTTACTTTGTCATAAAGTTGAATGGCCTCCCATTGTTTATCACTCCAGTCACTCACAATAACATCGATTAGTTTATAAATTAGGTTAAAGGTTTGATCTAATTGAGGTTTTGAAGAATGAAATAAAACACGTGAGCTTTTACTGTTTTTCAATTGTTCTAAAGCATGTCTTGCATTAAAAAATGCCTCTCCACTCATATTCCAAGAGTCATAAGGTGACTCTATATCATTAAGGGCGTGCTCATTTTCAATAGTCCCTATCCCAATTCCAATTCGTATTTTAATCGGGTGGAAAATATAGCGAATGTTCCGGATGATGGCAGGTAATTCTGGACTGACATATGTAAGTGTTTGGAATTCATCTCCTCGTGACGAAGAGAACGGGATGATAATAGAGTTAGTTTCATATTGATACTCATTTAATTTAGACATCATATCGTTTAATGTTTGTTGAGTTATCTCATTCTTTTTAGAGTCGATAATGTCTGCTGTAAGTACAAGATAGTTATCATTATGGGAGATACTAGGATGTAAATGTTTAGCATGAGCATCTTTCATTAGTTCATAGATTCCTTTTTCAATAGGCTTAAGAATATTAGCTTTTTTAAGATTATAAACTCTCGATTTATAAGTACCTTCCTTCAATTGAGGCTCTTTTATGCGATAAAAGTCGTAAAGCTCCTGATAAGTGAAGATGGGGTGATCTTTAAAGTAATTATAAACTTCCTTAATTCTCAAAGATTTATTATCCATAGTGATCTCCTCTTAGATATAATATATAGTCATATTAATGTTATGAAAGTACTGGATGTTTTGTAATATTGTAACACATTTATAGTCTTATAACAATTAGCATAACTAGGTGTAAAGTCTCCAATTTTAAAATAGTATGCTTGTATAAAGTATGGCATTGTATGCGAAAAATCTTTAATTTCAATTTAAGATGTTTAAATTCTCAAATGTAAGATTATAGAGAAATAGTTGTTAAAATATAGACCTAGTGTAACTTTCAATAACCAAATAAAAAGGAGGGGACTCACCTATGGGATACTAATTCAGCAAATATGGAAAGTCAATTAGGGAAGTAACAAAGCTATACCTCTAAAATTTTCTACACTTATTATCGTCTAAGAAGATAACAGATATAAATAATATAAATTGCAAGTTCTTGAGAAGTAATAAAAAGGGATCTGAAGTAGTGATAGCCAAAGGTATGGGATTATTATCTCCACATCCTTGGCTTAAAGATTAGATTTATACAAGATTAAAGTTAAAATCCCTGGATAAGCCTTATATTCAGGGATTTTAGTATATTAATTTAATGGAATTAACTTTGTTTATCAGTTTGACTCTACCAGTATCACTAATTTTATTTTTAAATAAGTTTTATTTTTGTTTCTTTCTTGTAGTAACCACATGTAGCCCCTCATCCTTCTGCCAATCTACATAAATTACATCTTGGATTTTTTCTATACTATACATTTTTAACTGATCCATTAGCCATTTTTCATCATAGCCGATAGTCTTCAGATTTTCCTTGATGATTTCTCCGTCCATAATCAATGAAATGGGAAGAAAAACAGGTTTTTGAGATAAATTAAGATCGTTATTGGTTGGGGACGCATACTGCCATTTTTTAAGCACACTAATCGTACCCCCTGGCTCTAAAATTCCGTACTCCACTTGTCGAAGAGAAAAGACATCTTTTTCACGCAGCAATCTTTGTACTTCGTTCATATCGATTTTATTTTTTTTTAACTCATTAAAATCAACTTGTCCATTTCGAATAATAATCGAAGGCTCACCTTCGAAAAATCCTCGGGTTCTCCTGAAAGCTTGTGTAATGATTTCAATCGAATACATTAAGAAAGTCCATAGAGTAATACTAAAGAGTACATAGTATAAGCTAGTTTCTTCATCATAAACTGCATTGCCTAAAAGTTCTCCTAATACAAGGGAAGAAATAAAATGAAAAGGTGTAGCTTGTCTAAGTTGAATCTTACCGAGCAGTGTTGTAGAAATAAGTAAAGCAAAAAGACCGATGGTCAAAGTTGTTGCCAAGTGTAGGGATTTTGATATATCCATGAGCGTGCCTCCTATGGCCCAGAAATCCTTATCTGTACGTTTATATATTTAACTTATATTCAGTTTTGCCATATCTAATCAATATATTCATAATTATGCTATACCCATCAAATATGGAATGCATTTTCAATTTTCTTTATACAAATAATTCTAGTGTCAATAATCGCCATACTAAGGGGTATGGAATAATGACGGTTGGTTTACAGCGAAACTGACATTGGCATCATTAGAGGGTGCACGGGGAACTTTAAGGCATATGCTGGCAGTCCCGGATTCAGAAGCCATTACATCTTATTAGAAAGCCCTTACTTCACAGTTAGGTCAGCAACTTTTCAACCTAGGTGTTACATGGATAAATGAGGTGCTTAAAATGGAGATAGAGGACTACGTTATTTTTTGCATATGTGCTAAATTTAGACAAAAGTTGTATTACAACTTGATAAGTAATAGCAATCTTAATAGAGTGGCATGACGAGTGTTGATAAGAATTTAAATACAATAATTTTACGATTATCTATTACTAGTATAACCTCATTAACCCATGAGTTAGAGTGTTTTAGACAAACACAATAAATTGTTAAATTATTCAAATGAATGTTGACACTATTTACCAGACTGTATTATAATTAAGTTGTAAGTTGTATGATGAGTTAAAATAGGGAAGTGATAGAATGGAACATAAGAAGATAAATATAAGTGAAATCGTCTACAAGGCTATTGAGGAAAAAATCTTCAATAAGGAGTGGACACCAGGAATGAAGATAGCTTCAGAAAATCAATTATCTCAAGAATTGGGTGTTAGTAGAATTTCAGTCAGAGAAGCCATTGAGAAAATGGTGGCCTTAAATATACTGACGAAAAAGCATGGTGGAGGAACATTTGTTAACGAATTATCACCCTCAATCTACCTTAATAGTCTAATACCAATGATGATACTTGATCATGACAACTTGCTGGATGTATTGGAGTTCAGAGAGGTAATAGAGGTAGACAGTGCTAGACTTTGTGCTGAACGTTGTGATGAAGAAACTATTCAAGCTTTAGAAAGATGTTATCAAGTGATGTGTGATAACAATAATAAATCACCTGAATTTGCTAATGCTGACTATCAATTTCATATGGAAATAGCTAAAGGTTCTAAAAACTCTTTAGTTGCTAAAGTCAACAGCATATTAACTGATATTTGGAAGTTTCAACAGGAGGAAATAAACCGCTGCCTAGGACCTTCTGGAGGGCTTAAAGAACATAAGAAAATATTAGATGCCATAAAATCAAGAGACACCCAATTAGCTGCTCTCTTTATGCAAAGACATATTCGAAGAACCTACAATGAGATTCTTAATATTAGAGAAAAAGAAAAATTATAGGTAAAGAGGTGACGGCATGATAAGAGCAACAGTAAAATTTCCTAGCTATACCATTCAGGAAGACCTTCTATTGACTGTTGGAGATGTATTAAAAGCCTATGGTCAGAGGGTACTGGTAGTGGGAGGCAAAACAGCCTTAGAAAAAGTAGAAGAAAAATTAAAAGAGTCACTTAAAGAAAATAAGTTAGATATAGTGGATTTTATGTGGTATGGAGGAGAGTGCACCTATTCTAACATAGCCAAGATTGTCGAAAAGGCAAAGAAGGAAAATGCAGAAATCATTGTAGGAGTTGGTGGGGGAAAGGCCCTAGATGCATCAAAAGCGGCTGCCGAGGGAGCGAAACTTCCATCTTTTACAATACCAACTACTGCAGCTACATGTGCAGCTACTACACCGCTATCTATTGTATATACAGAAAAAGGTGATTTTGAAGCTTTATTTCACTTAAGTGCACCACCTGTTCACATTTTTATGGATAGTATCATAATCGCAGATGCCCCCAAAAAATATTTATGGGCGGGCATAGGTGATACGATTGCTAAGTATTATGAAGTAAAGTTAACAACTAGAGGAAAAAAGTTGTCCCATAGTCCGGCTATGGGTAAAGAACTAAGTTCTATGTGCCTCGATCCTTTATTGAATTATGGTAGGAAGGCCTTAGAGGACAGTGATAACAATATAGCCTCCTACGAACTAGAACAGGTTATCTTAAATAACATCATCAGCACAGGTATTGTTGCAATGTTAGTGGGAGATGAAAACAACGGTGCGATCGCCCATGGAGTCTTCTATGGATTTACGTTATTGGAAGAAATAGAAAAGCACCATCTCCATGGTGAGGTAGTAGCCTATGGGGTGCTACTATTATTAGTTATCGATAAACAAGAAAAGGAATTAGAAAGATTAATAACTTTCTATGAGCAAATAAAGCTCCCGGTTTGTCTAAAGGATTTGGATGTTAAAAATGACAGGGCTTACTTGGAGGCCGTATTGGAGAAGGCAGTAAATGCTCCAGATATGAGAAAGGTGCCCTTTGCTGTGACAAAAGACATGCTATTTCAAGCAATGCAGAAGCTAGAGACAATAAAAGGTTTGCACAAACTAAGTTAAATGTTTATTTGTATTATAGTTTACTGTAATACAAATACATTATAAAAAATCAAGCAAGGGGGATGCATTCATGAAAAACATTAAAAAATTAGTTGCTTTAATGTTGGCATTTTCACTAGTATTAGTAGGTTGTACTAATACACCAACTGGTGGAAATAAAGAATCAGAAGCAGGCGCTGAGCAAGAGAAGTTTGTTATTCGTGCAGGAATCGGTCTTAACGATCAACATCCACAGTTTAAAGGTTTAGAAGTATTTAAAGAATATGTTGAAAGAGAAAGTGAAGGAAGAGTTGAAGTTCAACTATTCCACAGCAGTCAATTAGGCGATGACATCCAGATGATGGAAGCACTACAGTTAGGAAGTCAAGAGATGACATGTCCTTCAACTGCGCCTATTACTTCAATTGACAAAAGATTTATGGCTTTTGACCTGCCATTTCTATTCCCAAGTCCTGAGATAGCAGATGCTATATTAGATGGTCCAATTGGGCAAGAGTTACTTGATGGATTACAGGATAGTGGATTAGTAGGATTAGCTTACTGGGAAAATGGATACCGTCATCTAACAAACAATAAAGTAGCAGTATCTTCACCTGCAGATATGACAGGGTTAAAAATTAGAACAATGGAAAACCAAGTTCACTTAGACTTCTTCAGAACTTTAGGTGCTCAACCTACTCCAATGCCTTTTGGTGAGTTATTTACAGCTATGCAACAAGGAGTAGTAGATGGTCAAGAAAATCCAGTTCCAACAATCTATCTACAAAACTTTAACGAAGTACAAAAATATACAACATTAACTGGTCATGTATATAGTCCATTTGTATTAATGATGAGTAAGGTCTTCTACGACAAATTACCAGCTGATTTACAAGAAGTCGTTAGAGAAGGTGCTCTTGTAGCTAGAGATGAGCAAAGAACTATTAACCGTGCTTATACAGAAGAGTTGACTGAGGGATTACGAGAAAAAGGCATGACTGTAATTGAGTTAACATCTGAACAACAGCAGGCATTCCAAGCAGCTACAAGCTCAACTGTTCAAAAGTTTAGAGATGAAATTGGAGCAGAAACTGTAAATAAAGTTTTAGAAGAAATTGAGAGATTATCTAATTAGTAAAAGCAATAAATAACAAAGTGTAGATTAACAATTATATATAGGAGAACACAATTAAAGAGGAGTTTAAATTATATTAAACTCCTTTTTGATTAAAAGGAGGCAAGAGATGATTGAAAAGTTAAGCTATATACCTAAGGCCCTAGGGACAGTGAACAAATGGATCAGTCATTTAATTAAGGGGACTATCGTTTTAAACTTACTTACAATGGTCTGTATCGTATTTTATGCTGTTATAAGTCGTAACTTCCTAAATGCCTCTATTGCCTGGGCAGAAGAATTATCTAGAATTTTATTTATATGGCTAGTATTTAGTGGTGCAGTTTTAGGACTATTTTATAGAGAACATTTAGGGTTGACATTGTTAGTAGATCGTCTAAAACCCCACCAAAAACTAATTTTTGAAATTATTTCATGGATTTTAATTATAGTGGTAACAAGAGCAATGATAGATGGTGGCATTAGAATCGTAACAACCATTAAAAATGCTAGAACGCCTGCGTTAGGATTGCCTACAACTTTAAAGTATTGGCCGGTACTAATAGCGGGGTACGCAATGATATTGATTAGTTTCGAAAGTTTATTTCATAGTATTATTAATCTTCTAAAATACTTGACAAATAATGATAGAAACGGGGAATAGGAAAATGGATATGCTGATTATATTTTTAGTCGCACTATTTGGATTTTTATTGATTGGTGTACCAGTAGCCTTTTGTCTAGGGTTAGCATCCCTTGTGATGATGGGGATGCAGAACTTTGGATATGACGTTTTAGTACAGAAAATGGTTAGTGGTATTGACAGTTTCCCCCTTTTGGCGGTACCTTTTTTTATGCTTGCAGGGGAAATTATGAACACCGGTGGTATAGCGAAAAGAATCATTAACCTTTCAAATGCGCTAGTAGGACATATTACTGGAGGATTAGGTTTAGTAAATATTGTAGCGAGTATGTTCTTTGGAGGAATTTCTGGATCTTCAGTTGCAGATACTGCAGCCATTGGGGGATTACTAATTCCTGCAATGACAGAAGATGGTTATGATGCAGACTTTTCTGCTGCCGTAACGGCATCATCCTCTACTATGGGTATAGTCATCCCTCCAAGTATCCCTATGATTTTGTTTGGGTTAATTAGTGGTGTATCAGTGGTTAAAATGTTCCTAGGAGGAATTATTCCTGGTATTCTTACTGGGTTTTCTCTACTATTTCTAACGTACTTTATTTCTAAAAAAAGAAATTACCCAAAAGGAGATAATTTTTCTATCTTAAGGGTATTTAGAGCCCTTAAGGAATCAATCTGGGCAGTATTTTTACCTGTCATTATTATAGGAGGTATTATTTCTGGGTACTTTACACCTACTGAAGCAGCCGTTGTATCTGTTGTATATGCATTAATTGTTTCTTTATTAATCTATAAGGAAATGACAATAAAAGACCTACCCAAAATATTGATTGATACTGGGAAAACCACAGGTATTGTAATGCTAGTTGCAGGGACTGCTATGGTAGTAGCTTGGTTACTAACTATTGTAAGAATCCCTCAAACCATTGCAACTACAATTTTATCTATATCCAAAAATCCCTTTGTGGTACTATTGATTATCAACTTCTTCCTATTATTGGTGGGAAGTGTTATGGACTTAACACCGGCTCTATTAATTCTAGGCCCAGTTTTATTGCCGGTTGCTAGAGCAGTAGGGATAGACCCTGTGTTCTTTGGTGTTATGATGGTAATGAACTTAGGTATTGGATTAGTAACGCCTCCGGTTGGTACAATTTTATATATTTCCTGTGGAATTGCAAAAATTTCATTGGAGCGTATAACAAAGGCTATGATGCCTTTTCTAGTAACACAAGTAGCAATACTGCTATTAATTATTATATTTCCTCAGTTAGTTCTTTGGATTCCGAATGTAGTGAAATAGTTATTTAAAGTTATTTTAGCAAAATGAAAAGTTCAGGAGGGACATAGATGCTCAAAAGTCAAGAAATAAGAAAAAAAGCACCAGAAATGGATTCCTTAAGGATAGGAATGGGATGGAAGGTGGAGGAATTATCTAAGCCCCAAATTATTATAGAGAGCACCTTTGGTCACAGTCATCCTGGAAGTGCCCACTTGGATGTTTTAGTAGAGGAAGCCTATCAAGGCGTAATTGCAAAAGGTGGAAAACCATCTAAATTTTTTGCTACGGATATTTGCGATGGTCAAGCTCAAGGTCACGATGGTATGAACTACTCTTTGGCCTCTAGAGAATATATTTCTAATATGATAGAAATCCATATTGGAGCTACACCCTTTGATGCAGGGATTTTTATTGCCAGCTGTGACAAAGGAATGCCAGCTCATCTGCAGGCAATTGCAAGAATGGATATTCCATCAATCGTTTTAACGGGTGGGACCATGAAAGCTGGCCCCAACATGCTGACATTGGAGCAGATAGGTACATATAATGCAAAATATCGAAGAAAGGAAATAACCGAGGAAGAGTTTACACATTTTAAGCATAATGCTTGTCCTTCCTGCGGTGCCTGCTCCTTTATGGGTACAGCTGCCACAATGCAAATTATGGCAGAGGCATTAGGTTTAGCTTTGCCTGGAACGGCCTTTATGCCAGCTACAGCAGTAGAACTTAAGGAACTTGCTAGAAAAGTTGGAGAACATGCGATCAAACTTGTGGAGATGAATATAAAACCATCACAGATATTAACAAAAAAGGCCTTCGAAAATGCTATTATGGTACATGCAGCTATTGCAGGTTCATCGAACTCTTTATTGCATATACCAACTATTGCCCATGAGCTAGGAATAGAAATAGCGCCTGCATTGTTTGATGAGATTCATAGAAAAGTTCCCTATATCTTAAATATTCGACCAAGTGGTTTTTATCCTGGTGAGTATTTCTGGTATGCTGGAGGAGTTCCAGGGGTTATGGAAGAAATTAGAGAATACTTACACTTAGACGTTATAACAGTAACAGGGAAAACCTTAGGTGAAAACCTAGATGAGTTAAAAGTGAATGGTTATTATGATGCATGCTATCAGTACTTAGCTGAGAAAGGCGTGGAAAAAGAAGATATTTTAAAAACAAGTAAAAATCCAATTCAAGCACAAGGATCTATAGCTATTTTGAAGGGTAATCTAGCACCTGAAGGGGCTGTTGTAAAGCATTCAGCTGTTGCAAAAGAAATGCTACAAGCTACTTTAATTGCAAGAACTTTTGATAGCGAGGAAGAAGCTATGGAGGCAGTCCTGACTAAAGAGATTAATCCAGGAGATGCTGTAATTATACGATATGAAGGACCTAAAGGATCTGGTATGCCAGAGATGTTTTATACAACAGAAGCGATTGCTTCTGACCCTGAGTTGGTTTCAACTACAGCATTAATTACTGATGGAAGATTTTCAGGAGCTACGAGAGGCCCGGCTATAGGACATATTTCACCTGAAGCCAGTGAAGGAGGGCCTATTGCACTAGTGGAAGAAGGAGATTTAATTAAACTAGACATTCCTAATAGATGTATTGATATTATTGGGGTGCGGGGTGAAGAAAGGTCTAAGGAAGAGATTGAAAAAATTCTTATATCAAGAAAAGTGCAGTGGGTAAAACCAAAGCCTAAATATACAAAAGGTGCTTTAGGGATTTATACGAGATTGGCTGTATCTCCTATGAAGGGTGCCTATATGGAGTGAGTCCTTTTCGCTAGGATATAGTATTAATTTAATAAAATATTGTTAGGTCAACAATACTAATTTTAAATTTATTTGAGCTGAAGACCCTAACGGGTTAGAGAGATTAGATTAGATTATAATAAATATATAAATGAGTATAATATATCTTATCGAACAAGTATAGTTTTAGTAAGTTGCTGTTAATTAATAGTATCCATTAGTAGCTCATGATTGAAAGTTTTATACAATGACCCCCAAAACCTACGGATAATAGGTTGCTATAATATGATATAGACTAAATTCTAAAATGAGGTGTACAGCTTTGGCAAGTTGGTTTGCCAGATACATTTCCACTACTAGGATATAGTCTTTTTTTCTGACATTCCTCTTCTACAATTTTGCAATAACCGTTAATATGTGATTTGGTTGAAGCACTGATTGATGTTTGATTTTCACCTTTGGTAACGTCATCATCTGTCATAAAGTAAACAGGTGCATCCTCATAATTAAATGCCCCAGCATGAATTAGAGGACTAAGGTCTTTTCCTACTAGTGGATATGCTTCTGTATGATCCTTCTTTAGTGATTCTAATGCTTTGTCTGCATCGATACCTGCTAAACCAAGAATGATTTGCATTTAAATATATTTCTTCAGCTTCAGCATTTGGAATACCCGTTATGGTATCATAGCTCGGATATGATTGGTGTGTGCCGGGTATTAATATATCAGAGAAGGAAGCATGCCTTTTTCCTTTCCAAAAGGTGTCATATCCAGCAGATCGTAAATAATCACCTATGGTAGGAACCGTGTTTGGATCAAGCCAAAACATTTCAGGATCAGATTCACTTTTATCATAGGATATAAATAAAGAAGAATAGGCTTATATTATGGCTTTTAGTACTAAGGGGTCTGAGCAAAAATACCAATTGGAAGTCAAAAGGATTAAATTATTTACGGATGCTCAACTTACTTAAAAGTAATCTATAGAAGTGAAATAGTTATTTCATATTATTATGAGAATAGGTTGTAGAAATAAATAGAATTTTATAGTAGCACAACGCAAGTATTTATACGAAGAACAAAGGAATATATAGAAGTCGAAATTTGTGTATATGACGAGTGTAGTAGAAAGAGTCTTCAACTCCAAAGAATCTAGTAATATAAGCTCTAGTATGTAATTTAATTTGAAATAACTATTTAATATTGATCAAAGGTTATTACCCCTTAGAGATACTTAAAATAATGTGAAACCTATCTATAACATAGTCGAGTTTCTGGAGTATCTACATAGTAGGGGACACACATTGATTAAAGTTATCATGATATATATTAATTATAATTTTACTATCAAACTATTCCCTAAATATACATTTAAAGAATAGTTGAGTGTGCCAGGAAAGACCACTCTTTTGTAGTAGATATCCAAATATGTTCATTGAAATAAAACTACCCTTTTTTATGAAGTAAAACTACCCTTTTTGTTCATTTATATTTCGATGCTTTTGTAGAAATAACTATAGAGTGCCATTAAATCAGTTAGTTGGTTTTATTTGTGAAGTAAAAGTACCTGTTTTATAGTCAAAACAGGTACTTTTACTTCACTATTCAATATATCAAGAGATAACTATAACAGGTCCTTTTATTCCTATCACAGTTAATACTCTTCTCAAAAACTTGCGTTTTACATTAAATTTAGCCAATTTCCTCAAACATAACAATCTGTAATTCTTTTTCACTGAGTTCTAAATCATCTTTATAAATATCTCTTGTCTTTTCAGCCGCTAAAATCTTCGTTTGTCCATCTAATGAGTGTTTAGTATTTAGAGTATAAACTAAACCAAATTGGTCAAGTACTGAACGGTCAGAAATAGCCGTAAAGCATATTAATTGCATATTATATTTTTCTGCTAGAGCTAACACTGGCTGTACTAAATGTGCTGAGGACATATCACCGAATGGATTATCCATTATCAGAACTTTAGGGTTATTGTATAAAGCGTTAAATTGTCCAGTATTATTTTTCATAATTAAAGTTTTGTACCTCTTAAATGTCATGATAGTAGTGAATAAAAATAATAGGGCTGCTGAACCCTCTCCCCCTGATGTACAAGGCTTTATATCTTCCCACTTTACCCAACCTGAAAAAAATTTATCTCCTTTGGGTTTATATATACTTAAAACATATGTATCCAGCGGAGTAACCTCTTCTAGTAAAGAAGTTATACTTAACTTGTTGGTGAGATAATTTCTAGTTAAGTTAAGTTCATTAGTTTCGTCTCTATCCTTTATTATATCGGAAACAATACCATCTAGATATTTTTCTATGGCGGACTTCTTTTTTTCTTCACTAATAAGTGGCACTTCTAACTTAATTAGTTTAGGACTATAGTTATCTTTTGTATCGATCTTAGACTTACTATCGAATTCATCTAAGTCACTAATTAGCATGTCTAGTTTTTGTAGAATAAGACTTATTATATTGTTTTTTTCCTTTTGAACCTCTTCAATGCTGGTATCAATTATTTCTATTTGATTTTTTATATAATCTTTATTTCTTCTGACTAACTCCTTCATATCGTTATGCTCAAATAACCTAGTATAATTTTGTTTAAGTCCATGTAAAAATTCTACTACTCCTTTTAATGGAGGATTGCTGTATTTCTCATACAATTTATTAACCGTTTTGGTAGTTTGTATCTTAATTCCTTCTAATTGTTTAAGGATATCAATACATTCATTTATGTTTTCATTTAGTATTGGTTTTAATTGAGATAAATCATCAGTCTGAAGAGTTCCATTACTAAGAGGTAAAGTAATATTGTTATCCTTTATTCTATCTTCAAAACGTACTGCTATATTCTCTATCTGCCTTTGACGTTCTATTATTCGATTACACTCTTCCTCAATGCTATCTTCCCACTCTTCAAGCATTTCCATGTCTTTCAAGAAACCCTCTCGAATATTCCTATCTAAACTTTCAAATTCAAAAGGTTCTATATTGGGTGGGCTATTAACTACATTCTTATAGGCATCGTCTTTTTTAATGTCTTTCTTTATGCTTATACTTTCTTTTTGTGATGCCTCTTTCCTTTTTTCATCTAGTGACTCTTTTAATTTAGTAAGTTCTACTTTGATAATTCCAACTATCTTATCACTATAGGTTACAGATTTTAATTCTTCTATTGTGATTTGCAGGTCTTCTTTAATTTTTTTCTCATTGCTTTCTATTTGTTCTAAGTAATCAATTAAAAGTCCCTCTTTATCTTTTATACTTCCTAAACCTTCCTCTTTTCTTCGAACTTCTAGACCTTCCTCCATTGCCTCTAATGTACCTATACTCTCTCTTAATAGTTCAACTTCTTCAGCATCAACATAGCTGCTAATTACGTCTTTAATTGTTTCAATTTCCTTATTTAATTCATATTCTTTTAATTGCGTATCTTCTATTTCAGTTTTTAGCGTTTCTATTTCCTCTTTTAGTTTTTCTATTTCAGCTTGATAATCTTTTAATTTACCTACTAATTTCTTCTTTTGTCTTTGCGACTCAATATATTCTTCTTCTTTACTGAAGTATAACTCTAAGTCTTTAATATCATTTCGATATGCTTCAATATTTTTATGTAAATCTTTCCATGACTCTCGTAACGCTTCTATTAGTTGTTTATTTTTTTCTTTTTCTTCTAGACTAACCTGGATACTATTAACTTCATTTTTGATTTGTTCCTCAATGATACCTTTTTCTTCTCTTAATGTCTCTAAACTTCTAGCATTATATTTTTCATTAAATGCTTCCATTAGATTAGTAGCAGTACGTACCTTTTCTATTTCATTTTCTAGGTTTTGTATTTCTCTAGATAATCTTTCTGCTTTTACTTTAAGTTCTTCCTTAAATTTACTAAGTTTATCAAGATCTATTATTACTTCATTATAAAAAGGTAAAATAAAGTAGTTGTTGTTATTGATACTAACAAGTGAATTCTCCTTCTCAGCAGCATTTGTTGTTAGATTTTCCTTTATGAGTATGGAACATAAAGTGTCAATAGAATCAAAG
>Ga0194137_10001247_pt1 | contig 15649 bp, 17 predicted proteins | sample TARM_MetaG_T3_14_FD_134025 | JGI IMG/M metagenome (GOLD analysis project Ga0194137, IMG submission 134025) | Freshwater microbial communities from Pennsylvania, USA, analyzing microbe dynamics in response to fracking - TARM_MetaG_T3_14 (version 2) | ecosystem: Environmental > Aquatic >... | reverse complement strand
GCGTAATCCGGGCGAGAGCGCCGGGTTCGTCACCGACGTGGAGCCGGAGGAAGTTCTTGAAAGAGATCTGCTCGTCGGTCTTGAGCCGCTTCTCGTTGTAGGAAATGACGCCCTGCTGGCCGTTGACGCCGATCTTCAGGTTTTTCACCACGGACACGAGATCCGCGACGACCGAGGTCGCCGTCGGCAGCTCTCCGGCGCCCGCGCCGTAGAACATCGTTTCCCCGACAGCTTCGCCGTGGACGTACACGGCGTTGAACACCCCGTTGACCGAGGCGATCGGATGGGTCGTCTTCACCATCGTCGGCTGCACGCTGACGCTGATCGACTCGTCCCGGCGCTCGGCGATGCCGAGCAGCTTGACCTCGTAGCCGAGCCGCTTCGCGTAGGCGATGTCTTCCTTGGAGACGGAGGAGATGCCCTTGACCGAAACGTCTTCGAGATTGACTTCCGAGCGGAAGCCGAGCCGGGAGAGAATGGTCATTTTGCGGGCGGCATCAAGCCCTTCCACATCGGAGGTCGGATCGGCTTCGGCGTAGCCGAGATCCTGGGCCTCCTTCAGCACGTCGGCGTAGGACGCCCCCTCCTGGCTCATTTTCGTCAGGATGTAGTTGGTCGTGCCGTTGACGATGCCCATGATTTTGGTAATGCGGTCCGAGGAGAAGCCTTCGTTGAGCGTGCGGATGATCGGAATGCCGCCAGCCACGCTGGCTTCGTACAGAACGTCGCAGCGCTGCTCGCTGGCCCTGGCCAGAATCTCGCGGCCATGCAGCGCCATCAGATCCTTGTTGGCCGTGACGATATGCTTGCCGCGCGAGAGAGCTTCGAGAATATACTCCTTCGTGTTCTCGATGCCGCCCATGACTTCTACGATGACATCGATCTCCGGATTGCGGATGATCTCCCACGGATCGGTCGTCAGCTTCGCCGCATCGATGCCGATCGTCCTCGTCTTCTCCACGTTCTGCACGAGCACCTTCTCAATCTCGATCGGAGATCCGACCTGGCTGCGCAAATCCGCCTGATGGCCCTCCACGATCCGCACGACTCCCGTGCCCACCGTTCCTAGTCCGAGCAACCCTACCTTAACCGGCTTCATCGCCATTCCCCCGTTCCTGTTCCTAGTCGACATGCTTAGGCCGATCCGGCATTCACAGCACCGGACGCAGCGCTTTTCTATCCCTGGCCGATGACCGAAGCCCGCTTGACGCCTGGCACCAAGCGAAGTTCGTCCACGAATGCGAACACTTCATCCTTCATCGGAGCCGTATCTACCGACAGCACCACATTGGCGGAGCCTTGCAGCGGGATGCTCTGATGGATCGTCAGCACGTTGCCGCCGCGGGCCGCGAACATGCTGAGCACTTGGGACAAAATGCCGGCCCGATGCTCCAAATCGATGGACACCGTAATGATCGACCCCCGCTCCAGCTCCCCCAGCGTCAACACGCCTTCCCGATACTTATAAAACGCGCTGCGCGACAGATCCGCCTTCTCCACCGCCTCATGGATGGTGGCCGCTTCGCCGCGCGCCAGCATCTCCTTGACCGCGATCGTCTTGATGATGGCTTCGGGCAGCAAATCCTCGCGGACGACATAATATCGCTCTGTCAACATTTCGTCCTCCCAGCGTAGACAGATGTACTCCCATAGAGGACATTATACGAAAAACCGATCCTTTCGGCAACCGTTGATTTCATGCCCAATGTTCGTTTTAACGAATTTATGTACATTATAACGCATAAACTGCCATCAGAAAAGCTGCCCGATCGACAATCATCCGGCAGCTGTGTTGCTCTCTCTATCTATTCACCTGTTTCTAAGCGAAACATCGTTATGCGGCCCTTTATTTCACGGCGCAGAACACGGCAAAATCCCGATATTTATAGACGCAATCGACGCTGGAGAAGCCCGCTTCCTCCAACCAGCGAAGCTGCTCGGACACTTTCGCGTTGATGTCGACTTCCCTTCGAAGCACGGAGGCGTCCGCCTCCTCCGCGGCCAAGCGGCCGTCATAAATATCCCTCAGCCACTGCTCCCGGTACAGCCGGTCGAACAACGGGGACTCCGCCGCGGCTTGATCGGCATTGACGAAGCGGCCTCCGTCTTCAAGCCGCGCCATCACGCTGCCGAACAACAACCGCTTATCCTCATGCCGCAGATGATGGATGGCCAGCGAGGAAACGATCAGGTCGTAAGGCCCTTCGGGAAGCTCGCCCGTCATATCCGCTTGCACGAAATCGACTCGGCTGTCGCCCGCGAATCGTTCTCTCGCCTTGTCCAGCATGCTTGCCGTGAAATCCGTCAGCGTAATATGCGCTCTCGGATAACGCTGCCTCATAAAGGAGGACATCAGCCCCGTTCCCGCGCCTAAATCCAATATCCTCGGCTCCGCTGCGGCGCTGTCGGCGGCCCAGGCCGCCATTCCGTAAAAGTCGTCGAAGCAAGGAATCAGCATTCTCCGCTGTGCGTCATATCGAGACGAAACCGCATCGAATTGCTGCTGAACCCGATCTCCCATCGCTGCCACCCCGTTTCTTTTCTTAGTCTCATCATAAGGGAATTCATTATTATTTTGAAATATAAAATAACCATCACTTTATAGGAGTTATCTATAAAAAGACAAAGGAAAAGGCCCGGATTTCTCCCGGCCCGATTCCCCCTGCTTGCCTCTTATTCCGGGGAGTATTCGCTTCCCTCGAAAAATTCGAACACGAATTCGCCGAGATGCACCGTATCTCCATCCTTGGCTCCGATTTTCCGCAGAGCGGAATCGACGCCCATCTTGCGCAGCATGCGGCCGAAGCGGTTCACGGCGTCATACGAGTTGAGGTGAATCCGCTTGAGCTGACGCTCGAACGATTCGCTCTCCACGACATAGTAGTCGTTCTCGCGGTACACGCGGAACGGCTCTTCCTTCTTCTCGGCATGACGGTAAATTTTCCGCTCCTCGACTTCCTTTACCTCCTCGAGTTCAGGCGCTTCCGGAATTTCATCCAGCTTTGCGGCTGCCTTGTAGAGCAGCTCCTGAATGCCTTCCTTGGTCAGCGAGGAGATGGGAACGATGTCGTAGGTCCGGCCTTCCTCTTCGCGTTCCGCCAGCTTCTGGCGGAACAGCTCCAGATTCGCGGCGGATTCGGGCATGTCCATCTTGTTGGCTGCGATGATCTGCGGACGCTCGGCGAGCTTGGCGTTGTAGAGCACGAGCTCTTCGTTGATCTTCAGCCAGTCCTCGAACGGATCGCGTCCTTCGGTGCCCGACATGTCGACGACATGGATGATGACTCGGGTGCGCTCGACATGGCGCAGGAATTCATGGCCAAGGCCGATGCCTTCATGTGCGCCTTCAATCAAGCCCGGCAAGTCGGCCATGACGAAGCTGCGGCCCTCTTCGACATCGACAACGCCGAGATTGGGCGTGATCGTCGTAAAATGGTAGGCGCCGATCTTCGGTCTGGCGGCGGATACGATCGACAGCAGCGTCGATTTGCCCACGCTCGGGAAACCGACGAGCCCGACATCGGCCATGACCTTGAGCTCCAGCACGAGCCAGCGCTCCTGGCCCTCCTCGCCCTTCTCCGCGATTTCGGGAGCGGGGTTGCTTATCGTCGCGAAGCGCGGGTTGCCCCGTCCGCCCCGTCCGCCTTTGCCGACGATGACCTGTTGTCCGTGGCGGGTCATATCCCCGACAATTTCGCCGGTATCGTCATCAATGATGATCGTTCCCGGGGGGATGCGCACGATCGTATCCTCGGCTCCGGCTCCATGCATGCTCTTCGGACGGCCCCGCTCGCCGCGTTCGCCCTTGAAGTGCTTCTGATAGCGGAAGTCCATCAGCGTGCGCAAGCCCTCGTCCACACGGAAGATGACATTGCCTCCACGGCCGCCGTCCCCGCCTGCTGGACCGCCCTCGGGCACGTATTTCTCCCTCCGGAACGATACGATGCCGTCTCCGCCGTCTCCGCCTTTGACAAATATTTTTGCTTTATCGACAAACATGATTAGCCTCCAATTATGCGCAGAGCGGAGCCTTAAGCAGCACATGGCGGAACTGCTTCAGGCTGACGGCCTGCAGCGGGGTTCCGCGCAGACGCTGCTCCAATTTATCTACCAGCTCATCGCCGTCGCGCAGCTCGCCGGCGAATTCCAGCTCCACCATCAGCTCATCGGCTGCGCGGGACAGCTTCAGCACCAGGACGGCAGGATCGCCGATTCCCGGCTTGACGCCGAAGCGATAAGCGTTAATGACTTCGATCAGGGCATCCGCGGTCCGGTCTCGGTCAAGCTGGAAATCCTCCAGCGTGAGGTTGTCCTCGACGTCCACTTCAAGCACCAGATTGTGGCTGAGCGTGCGGAAAGATTGCAGATAGGCGACGAGAGAAGGAATGCCCAGGTGAGCGATCTTGCTCTCCACCGCCATCTTGTCCCGGATCCGTTCCACGCTGGCAGCAGCCCTATCCAGCTTGCCGATGCGGATATAGCCGTACAGCACCTGCAAATCGTTCATCCAGTCATGCCGGTGATGATTCAGCGTACGGATGGAGGCTTGCTGCTGGAGCGCGGAGGCGCGCCTGGCGCGGTCCTCATGCTCCTTGCGCTCCTGGACAATCCAGAAGGCAGCTGCGGCAACGGCCCACAGAATGAACAAAATATGCGTCCATAGCAAGGAAGGCCGAATGATCACGCCTGCTGCAGGCAGCAGGACAGACCCCGCTGCATACAGCTTAGCCGATCCGATGCGATTCATACGTTTATCCCACTTTCTGCCTTAAGGATGCCCTGGCCAGCCAACTCCGTATGCAGCCGGCAATTTGTTGACAAAAAAACCCGGCCTGTTCAAATCAGGCCGGGTCGCGTCTCTCGTGAACTTAAGCTTCTACTGCTGCAGCTACCGGAGCCAGATCAACGGGATAAACGCTGGCTTTCTTGCGGTCGCGTCCCCAACGCTCGAACTTGACGACGCCGTCGATCAGAGCGTACAGCGTGTCATCCTTGCCGATGCCCACGTTGTTGCCCGGGTGGATCTTCGTTCCGCGTTGACGGAACAGGATGCTGCCCGCGCTTACGACTTGACCGTCAGCACGCTTGGCGCCGAGGCGCTTCGATTGGCTGTCGCGTCCGTTCTTCGTGGAGCCTACGCCCTTTTTGGAAGCGAACAACTGAAGATTCAGTTTCAACATGTCGGTGTCCTCCCTTCTCGTTAAACTAGCTCTTCGTTCAAGGTGACGAATTTGCTGTAGGAATCGGCGATTCCGCTCAGCATCACCACCATGGATTCCAGAAGCAGCTGGACCCGGCCGTCGGCCGTTTCGTCCTGCAGAGCTGGAATTTCCGATTGGAGCCATCCATTCTTCATGACGGCCGGCAGGGCGACGCCTGCCAACGCCTCAATAGAATTCACGGTGCCCACCGTAACGGCGGATACACCTGCGCATACGATATCTTTGCCCGCTTTGGCATATTTCGCGTGCCCCTTGACGGAGAAGGCGGTAATATGCCGGTCACCGGACCGCCGGATGAACGTAACCTCGATCATGAGAGCACCAGCTTACGCTTGGATGCTTTCGATCGTGACTTTCGTGTACGGCTGACGGTGGCCTTGCTTGCGGCGGTAGTTCTTCTTGGCTTTGTACTTGTACACGATGATCTTCTTGCCTCTGCCGATTTTCTCGACCTTGCCGGAAACCGTAGCTCCGGAAACGATCGGGGAACCCGTCACGAGACCTCCGTCCTTGGATACGGCCAGGACGCGATCAAACGTTACCGTATCGCCTTCGCCGGCGTTCAGCTTCTCGATGTAGAGAACGTCGCCTTGCTGAACTTTGTACTGCTTGCCGCCTGTTTCGATAATTGCGAACATGGATGGTGCACCTCCTTATAGTCGAAGACTCGCCTGGAAAAGGTGGGGAAATCGACGAGCGAGATCCCGGCTTGAAAACCCGTCCGGTGCGGTACCATATATGTCCTCGGGGGACATACACCAAAGTAGTGTACCATATCCTAGGCGCTCATACAATAGCTATGTCGAAGCTCGTCCATCCTGACCGCCCTTGGCGCGCGGAGAGAGCCCGACGTACCGTTGCCCGCTCCCGCCGCAGCTGCCGCAGATCTCATGGAACTTGGGCCCGATGCTCTTGCGCGTTTTCTTGCGGGTAATCTCGAGCAGGCCGAGCCGGGTCCAGCCGTGAACCTGGCATTTGCTCCGGTCGTCCCGCGAGGCGTCCTCGAGCTGATGGCGCACCTTCTCCCGATGGATGCCGTCTTCCATATCGATGAAATCCACGATGATGATGCCGCCCACGTCGCGCAGCCGGAGCAGGCGGGCGATCTCGCGGGCCGCCTCCATGTTCGTGCGGAACACCGTATCCTCCAAGCCGCTTGTTCCGGTGAACTTGCCCGTGTTGACATCGATGACCGTAAGCGCCTCGGTCTGCTCCCAGACGAGGTAGCCGCCGCTCGGCAGCCAGATCCGCGTCTGGAAGGCCGCGCTCAGCTGCTCGGCGATTCCATGCTGCTCGAAGAGGGTCTTGCCGCCCTGCCTGTCCGCCAGGTGAAGCCGCGCCTCGCTGCCCGGCGCCAGCTCCCGGACCAGTCCCAGCGCCTCCTCGTACCGGGACCGATCGTCGAAGTACACCTCGGTGCCCGGCGTGAAGACGTCGCGGAACGTCCGCCTCATCAAGGCCGCCTCGCGAAGGACCGGCTGGGGCGGCTTGAGCCCTTTGGCCTTCTTCACCACCGCTTCCCAGCTTTCCCTGAGCTGCATCAGGTCATGGCGCAGCGAATGCAGGCTCTCGCCGGCCGCCACGGTCCGCATGATGATGCCCTCGCTGCCTCTGCGCAGCTCCTCGCCGACGCCTCGGAGCCTGCTGCGCTCGCTCTCGGCTCCGATCTTCTTGGATACGCCGACATAATCCGCGCCCGGCATGTAGACAAGCCATCTTCCCGGCAAGGAAAACTGGGTCGTTACCCGCGCTCCTTTGCCGCCGATCGGCTCCTTGATGACCTGCACGAGCAGCTCCTGGCCGACACGGACCAGGTCCGCGATGGCCGGCTTGTCCTTGCCGTGATCGGCTGCAGGATGGAGCAGCTCGTCGATATACAGAAACGCGTTTTTGGCCAGGCCGATATCGACGAATGCCGCCTGCATGCCAGGCAGCACGTTGACGACGCGACCTTTGTACATATTGCCGACCAAACCGCCTTCCGATGCATCCTCCATGAAAAACTCCATGACGCGCCCGCCCTGAAGCACCGCCGTCTGCAGCAGCGCACCGTTCGCCTGAATCAGCATTGTCCTCATGATATGACGGTGACACCTGCCCCCCGCGGTCTTTGCAAGACCGTTCGATTTGCCTCTTATTCTACCTCAAAAGGTCGGAAACTGCACGGTCTCCCGTCAAATATCCTTCGATGATCCTCTGCTCCGGCAGCACCTTGACGATCCGGCCCCGCTCTTCCATCACGTAGACGAGATGATAATGGTCCCGCAGGAACAGCCTCGCCGTCGTCCAGACCGGATGCCGCTGCGTCACGACGATCGGCCTCGCCCGGACGCCTTCCCGAATCCGCCTTCTCGCCCCGCGATCCCTGTTCACGAGAAAACGCAGGAATAGGAACGGAATGTGCTTCCGGTAGGTCCAGTTGGTCGCCAGCAGAAACAGCCCTACCGCCAGCAGATTGGCCTGGATGCCGCTGCTCCGGTGAAGCTGCGGCAGCAGCGCGTAGCCGATCATGACGAGGCTGAACGCCATTCCGGTCCATGCGGTCAGCCTCAGCGTCGAATAAAAGGTGAAGCGAAGCCCGCAGGCGATCCGGAGCAGCCTGCCGCCGTCCAGCGGATAGATCGGCAGCAGATTGAAGGCGAGCAGGAGCAGGTTCGCGCGCAGCAGATAGTCCGCCCAGCCCGCGTCCATCCATCCAAGCGAGCCCAGCCCCCAGGCCGCTGCCGCCATCCATACATTCTGGAGCGGTCCTGCCAGCGCGATGACCGCCTCCTCGCGCGCCGGCGCTCCCGGCTTCTCCTCGAGCTCGGCTACGCCTCCGAACGGCAGCAGCTTGATCTCCCTGATCGTCCATCCGTACCCATAGGCTGCCGCCGCATGTCCCAGCTCATGGACGAAAACGAGCGTGAAAAGGGTAAGGAGCTCGGCAAGATAGCCTGTCATCACCGACAGCAGCATCAGCACCGCGAACAAGGGATGAAGGCTCCACCTCACTCCCCGGATGTTAATCAAGCGGAACCACTTCCGCCGGGTCGACGTAGCGGTCGTTGTCCTTCACCGCAAAATAGAGCAGGGGCAAGCTTCCGTCCGCTGCCGCGGATCCCATCTTGCCGATCACCTGTCCGGCCGTCACCCAATCGTTCACCTGCACGCCTGCCTCGCCCAGCTGGCCGTAATAGGTCGTACGGCCGTCGGCATGCTGGATGACGATCGTCGGTCCCTTGGCGTCGTCGGCCGAGACGACCTGGACCCGTCCCTGCTCGGCCGCCCTTACCGCTCCTCCGGCCTGCCCCGCCATCTCCACGCCGCCCAGCGACTCGGCGAACGTCTTCACGACGGCGCCGCCTTCAAGCGGCGATACCGTTTCGGGCTTGACCGTCCCTCCTACGCTTGCCGTCTGCTCCCCGTCACGGATGCCGAAGCCGGGAATGAAGGACGGCGCTCCTGCGAATACCTGGTTGTACCAGCCCGCTATCCGCGTGAAATCCATCTGCTCGGTCAGCGCTTCGGTCACCAGCGCCTGCCCTTGCCTCGCGGCTCCGCCGCTGAGCTGGAACAGCCCCCATACCGCCCCGAACAAGGCGACGGAGAGCAGCAGCTTCACCTGGAGCTCCTGGCGGAAGCCGCTGGTCCCGCCGCCTCCTTGGCGGCTTCCGCCGGAACCGGAGCGGCGCCCGGATGAAGGCGTCCTCCCTTCCTGCTTGCGGAAAGGAGCCGAAAGGCTGCCGCTCGCCTCCTCCAGCCGCTGCCACGGGTTGGCGCTGCGCTTCCATTCCAGCTCGGGATCCTTCTCGGAAGGGAGCGGCCAGGCTTCCTGCCACAGCTCGTCCGGCTCGGCGTCAAACGCTTCCGGCGGCGGAGCATACACGCGGGTGCCGTACGGTCCTGCGCCGCCTGCGCCTCCGTTGTTTTGGGCGGATGGGCCGGAGCCGAACGCCCCTTGCTTTCGAGGCGAGCCGGACGAGGCGCGCCCAGCCTCGGTATCCTTTTCATACCGAGAGGGAGCCGGACGCATCCCCGCGCCGGGACCGCTCTCCGTCAACTCCCGGATCCTTTCCTGGCGGCGCTCGCGGTTGCCCGTCCCGATCGCCTCCGCTTCCTCATGCCTGCGGCCGCCGTTCAAGCGGCGCCGGGTCGAATAATCGGCATCGAACCGTCCCTTGTTTCCCGCATCCATCCTTGTCCCGCTCCCTTCGGAATCTCCGCCGCCGGATAAGATGACGGAGGCTTGTTCCTTATCCTTATGAGCGGGCTTATCCAAGTATGCGGACGGTGCGGGACGGACTTGGCCACCCCCTGGCTGCAGCAGGATCAGGCACAAGGCGAGCGGGCAAAATAAAAAGAGCCTCCCGTCTGCGGAAGACTCTAGTGCTGGTTTGATTGTCCCGTACGGCTCAACTTGTGGCGGCTCCCTTCGGAAAGGAGAGGTGCCCAAGAATGCTTTCCAATCGATCACGGCTTTGTACGCATTCGGCCGTTTTTTCCCTGCCAAACAAGCATGTCATCGAGAAAAAGAAAAAGAATGCCGGCCAGAAGCTCAGCAGCTCCTTCTCCGACATCCTCAAGGGAATCTCTATGCAAGATTTGCGAGTTTTTCTTTTTTCGGCTACTCGAGCTGATATTTCTCCTGATGCGCCCGAACGCTGAAAACAATGCCGATGCTGAGCATATTCAGCATCAGCGACGTGCCGCCGTAGCTGACGAACGGCAGCGTGATGCCGGTGATCGGCATGATGCCGATCATCATGCCTACGTTCTGGAACACCTGGAACACGTACATGCACACAATCCCGATGATGATGAACGAGCCCTTCAGGTCCAGGCACTGGAAGGCGATGATGATCATCCGGTAGATAAGCAGGAAGTACAGGAGCAGCAGCACGGCCGAGCCCTGGAAGCCGAACTCCTCGCCGATGACGACAAAGATGGAATCCGACTACGTATATGGAACTGCGCCGCGATTTTTGGAATCGCCCTGAAGGAAGCCGTCTCCCGTCAAGCCTCCGCTGCCGACGGCGATCTTGGCGTTGCGCGCCTGGTAAGCCTCGTCCTTGTCCGCATTGGTCGGATCGACGAAGGTGTTGATCCGCTCATACCAGTGCTTGACGCCATGCTTCTCCGCGTAGTCCTTGATTTCGGCATTGAAGGAAGTGAACAGCGTCACGAACAGAAGAGCGCCGCCGATGACGGATACAAGCCCGATCAGGACATGCGAGTACTTTACGTTGCCGATCCACAGCATGCCGAGCAGGATGACCAGATAAATGACGGCATTGCCGAGATCGGGCTGGACGACGACAAGCATGAAGGGCAGCCCGACCAACACCGCGATCGGCAGGAGATCCTGCGTGAACAGCAGCTTGTCACCCTGCCTTCGTCCCAGCATGTAGGCCACGACGATGATCATGATGATCTTGAACGCCTCGGCCGGCTGGAAGCTGAATCCGCCCGGCAGCTTGAACCACCCGGTCGCGCCGTTCACCTTGGAGCCGAGGAAAAAGACGGCGACGAGCAGCGCGATGCCGACGGCGTAAAAATAATACCAGAACTTGAGAATAATGCGGTAGTCCACCAAGGTGACGAAAGTCACCAGAATGTACCCCGCGACATAAAACTGCAGCATCTTCTTATAGTAGCCGGCATACTTCGGATCCCCGTCGCCGACGCTGTAGAGCAGCACCGCGCTGACCACCATGAAGCACACTAGCAGCGTCAGGATGCCGACATCCATTTTTTTGAGTCTATTGAGCACTTACGTTCATCCCATTCCCAGAAACTTCACGAGCCTGCGCAGCCTACCCGGCCTCTCTTCCAGCTGCATCAGCGGAACCATGTCCCCCAGTATGCGCCTGGCGATGTTGCGGTAAGCGATCGCAGCCCGCGAGCTCGGATCCATGACGGTCGGTTCGCCGGAGTTGGCAGCCTTGATGACTCTCTCATCGTCCGGAACGATGCCGAGCAGGTCGACGGCCAGCACCTGGCAAATCTCGTCGATGTCCAGCATTTCCCCGCTCTTGACCATCGCGGGGCGGATGCGGTTGACGACCAGCTTGGCCGGAACCTTGGAGCCCTCCAGCAAGCCGATCACCCGGTCGGCGTCCCTCACGGCGGCATTCTCGGGGGTCGTGACGACGATCGCCCGGTCGGCGCCGGCTACCGCGTTGCGGAAGCCCTGCTCGATGCCGGCCGGACAGTCGATGATGACATAATCGTACTCCCGCTTCAGCTCCAGGACAATGTCCTTGACCTGCTCCGGCGTGACGTCGGACTTGTCCTTCGTCTGGGCGGCGGGCAGCATGTACAGCTCCTCGAACCGCTTGTCCTTGACGAGCGCCTGCTGCAGGCGGCAGCGCCCTTCCGCAACGTCCACGAGATCGTAGATGATCCGGTTCTCAAGCCCCATGACGACGTCCAGATTGCGCAGGCCGATATCGGTATCGACCATGGCCACTTTTTTGCCCAGCAGAGCAAGGGCGGTGCCCAGATTGGCCGATGTCGTCGTCTTGCCGACTCCGCCTTTGCCCGATGTGATGACGATTGCTTCTCCCATGCCTTTACACCCCTTTGAACAGCATCGTCTCCTTGCGCATCCGCGCGAGCTGGTTCATCTTGTCGATCTGCATCCGCCCGTCCTCCAGGTAGGCATACTCCATGGAGGCGTCTCCCGACATCCATTCCTCGGGAGGACGGCTGATGACATCCGCAATGCGCAGCTGCGTCGGCCGCAGCAGCGACGCGGCGATAATGGCTTCTTCACGGCCCTCGCAGCCCGCATGGGCCATTCCGCGAAGAGCGCCGAGCACATATATATCCCCGGTGCAGCGGACCGTGCCGCCGGGGTTCACGTCGCCGAGCAGCAGCAGGCTTCCATCATGCTCCACTGTCTGTCCGGAACGGATCATTCCCGTCATAAGCTTGAACGCCTGCATTCCGGCCTCATCGCCTTCTTCGGCGGCAGCTTCGGATTCAATCGACTGGACAAGCAGGTTCCCCTTCTGGCGGATCAAGGAACGGATTCTCTCCTTGTCTTCCTCCTCCAGGCTGCGCGCGCCCAGCCTCACATGCACATGCACCAGCGGCCCGGAAAGCAGCTGCTGGTGGGATTTTTCCAGCTTGAACTGGAGCTCTTCCATCAATTCCGAAAGCTCGCATTGATCGTCAAAGAGGAAGATGAGACCGTCCTTGACTCCCTTAATCGTAATACGCTGTTTGTCGGTCACATCCGTCCCTCCTTGACGTACTCAATTCGGCTTGCGGAAGGCGGTTTCCTGCTTCCTTCATGCATGGCTTCATTCAGGCTCTTTCTTGCTGTACCGGTTCATGGCCAAGTTCTGGAACCATCTCCGCAGCGGGATATACACCGCCAGTGCGAATGCCAGCTGAAGGAACAGGCTGGGAAGAATATGGTCGACCAGCGCCCAGGACAGGGACTCCTGCGTGAACTGGAACACCTTGTAGACAAAATAAAGGGCAAGTTCATATAAGAGCGTGCCGAACGCGACGACGACAAGCGCCATCATCATCGTGCTGCGGCGCCTTTCGAGCAGCAGCCCGAACAGGTAGCCGATGAGAGCCATCGCATAGGCATGCAGGCCGAGCAGATGCCCGCGGAAGACGACATCCTGCAGCAGCCCGAAGCCCGCTCCGAGCAGCAGAGCGGAGTGCCGGCTGTGGTACATGGCCGCGAAGAGCACGACGGCAAGCGTGAAATGAGGAACGATTCGCCCGGCGAACTCGCCCGGAATGATCCACGGCACGATCGTCGACTGCACGACGAAGGCCAGGAAGGTCAAGCCTACGATGCCTTGCATCCTCATTGGATCGCCTCGGGCTTCTGGACGACAAGCACCTCGTTCAGATGATCGAAATCAGCAGCCAGCTTGATGCTGGCCGTCTTGGTCAGGCCGAAGTCGCTGTCCTGAATGGACTCTACGGTCCCGATGACCAGCCCCTCCGGATAGACATTGTTCAGTCCGGAGGTCAGGATCGTATCGCCCTTCGTCATCGGGTCGTCCGCCGCGATCTTCGTCATCTGAAGCATCTGCGTCTCCTTGTTGTAGCTGCTGACGATGCCGAACGACTGCTTCTGCTTGCCGAGCGCCGTCGCCGATATTCCCGGCGCCTGGTCGTTCAGTTCAAGCAGCGGCATGATCGTGGAGGTGACCTCGGACACTTTGCTGATGATGCCGACCATGCCCTCGTCGGTTATGACGGCCATCTTTTCCTTGATCCCGTTCTTGGAGCCGAGGTTGATCGTCAGCGTCTGGTTGTATGGATCCGGACTGACCGCGATGACCTGGGCGAACAGGAATTTGTAATCGTTGATCTTCTTCTGGGCTTCGGTGAAGTGCAGCAGCTCCTGCAAGCTCTGGTTCGTCTGCTCCATCGCATTGAATTTCACCTTGTCCCTCGTATAGGCGGCTACTGTCATGCGCAGCTGCTCATTCTCTTCATGCATGGCGCGCAAGTTTCCGATATCCTGGAAGAAGCCCGCCATATAGCCAGCGGGCTTGTAGAACCATTGCTGCACGAATCCGGTCGTATCCCGAAGGAACTTCTCCGGCGCGGTCAGCCCCGAGCGGTTGCTGATCGACACGCCGATGACCGCGATGAAAAGAATGAAGCTGATCATGAGAACGAAGAGCCGCCTGTTCCGCAAATGCTTAAACAAACCGTTCACCCGCCCGTCTCATTCATCCGCTCCTCCTGCGACTTAGCGCTTGGACCTGGAGCCGCCTCTGTTTTTGAATAAATGCAAGTTGTCGAGCGAGCGGCCCGTGCCGATCGCTACGCAGTCAAGGGGATTCTCGGCTACGATGACCGGCATGCCGGTCTCGCGGGAGAGCAGCTTGTCCAGGTTGCGCAGCAGCGCTCCGCCGCCGGTAAGCACGATGCCGCGGTCCATGATGTCCGCAGACAGCTCCGGCGGGCATTTCTCGAGCGTGATCTTCACGGCGTCGATAATAGCCGCGATCGTATCCGCGAGAGCTTCCGTAATCTCGTCCGAAGTGATCGACAGCGTCTTGGGCAGCCCCGTCACGAGGTCGCGGCCGCGGATTTCCATCGTCTCCGACTGCTCCAGCGCCATCGCCGTGCCGATCTCCATCTTCAGCTGCTCGGCCGTGCGCTCGCCGATCATCAGATTGTACAGCCGCTTGATGTACTGGATGACGGCCTCATCCATCTCGTCTCCGGCGATGCGGACCGAACGGCTCGTCACGATGCCTCCGAGCGAAATGACCGCGACTTCCGTCGTGCCGCCGCCGATATCGACGACCATGCTGCCGGTCGGCTCCCATACGGGCAGGTCGGCTCCGATCGCCGCCGCGAACGGCTCCTCGATCGTGAACGCCTCGCGCGCTCCTGCTTGCTTGGCCGCGTCTTCGACGGCGCGCTTCTCGACGGATGTAATTCCCGAAGGCACGCATATCATGACGTTTGGATGACGCGGGAACAGGGCGCGCTGCTTCTGCGCCTGGCGAATGAAATATTTGATCATAGTGGCTGTCGTCTCAAAATCCGCGATGACGCCATCCTTCATCGGACGGACAGCGCGGATGTTGCCGGGCGTGCGGCCGATCATTTTCTTGGCATGCTCGCCGACAGCTTCAATCGTTTTTGTATCCGTACGCAGGGCCACCACAGACGGCTCCCTGACAGCGATTCCTTTTCCTTTGACATACACGAGCGTATTGGCGGTACCCAGGTCAATCCCTAAATCCTTAGAGCCTCCGAACATGGTCAAACTCCCTTCTGAAATGCGGCAATCCTATTCATTATATTACAAGAGGCCTTGTTCCTTCAAACTAATGAAGACTCCATCGCCGATGACAATATGATCCAGCACGTCGATTCCGACCAGCTCTCCCGCCTCTGCCAGCCTGCGCGTCAGCGCCGCATCCTCGGTGCTCGGGGTCGGATCTCCGCTCGGATGGTTGTGGGCGCAGACGATCGAAGCCGCGCCATGCCGTATCGCCTCGCGGAATACTTCCCGCGGATGGACAAGCGATGCATTCAGCGTTCCTACCGATATGGTCTCGCGCGCGACGATATGATTTTTGGTGTTGAGAAACAGGCAGACGAAATGCTCCACCTTATGATAGCGAAGGTCTTCCATCAGGTAATCCGCCGCGTCCTGCGGCCTCCGCACGACGACGGCCTCTCCGCGGCGGCTCTGGGAAAGCCGCCTGCCGAGCTCGATGCCGGCCCGGATCTGCAGCGCCTTGGCCGGACCGATGCCCTTGATCCGCGTCAGCTCCGTCGTCCCCATGTCCACCAGTCCGCGCAGGCTGCCGCTCTGGGCCAGAATACGCGAGGCCAGATGCACCGCCGTCTCCGACGCCGTTCCCGTCCGCAGAAGGATCGCCAGCAGCTCGGCATGGCTGAGCGCTTCCGCTCCGTACTTGATCATGCGCTCTCTCGGACGT
>Ga0194137_10001246_pt1 | contig 15650 bp, 11 predicted proteins | sample TARM_MetaG_T3_14_FD_134025 | JGI IMG/M metagenome (GOLD analysis project Ga0194137, IMG submission 134025) | Freshwater microbial communities from Pennsylvania, USA, analyzing microbe dynamics in response to fracking - TARM_MetaG_T3_14 (version 2) | ecosystem: Environmental > Aquatic >... | reverse complement strand
TTACGCCAATCTTTCTTTGGATTGGTGTAACTGGTTTTTTTATGCCTTGCTTTATATTAGGGGAAAAGATGACACGCTACAAAATGGCCTGGTGCCACTTCCTCTAGCGCTGGTTCTTTGCTCCTACAAATGTCTTCTGCGTAGCTACATCTATTGGCAAAACGACAAATGGGTTCAGGATTAATGGGTGAGGTAATTTCACCTTTTAATATAATTTTTTCTACTTTTCTATCTAGGCTAGGCCTTGGAATTGCAGAGAGAAGCGCTTTGGTATACGGATGAATGGGGTTATCGAACAGTTCTTCTGATGAGGCTTTTTCGATAACTTTTCCAAGATACATCACGGCGATATCATCTGAAAAATGATTTACAACTGATAAATCATGTGTGATAAAAATATAGGTCAATCCAAGTTTTTTCTGAAGATCATTCATCAAATTCAATATCTGTGCCTGAATGGACACGTCGAGAGCAGACACTGGTTCATCACATACGATAAACTTGGTGTTCAAAGAGAGGGCCCGCGCTATTCCGATTCTTTGCCTTCTACCGCCATCGAGTTCATGCGGATAGGTGTTCATCAATCTCCTAGAAAGCCCTACGAGATCCATCAATTCTAACACTCTTTCAAATCGTTTGTTTTTATCTGGTATTAATTTATTGAGCTTTATTGGCTCTTCGATTATTTCAGAGACGGTCATTCTTGGATCTAGCGAAGAAAAAGGGTCTTGAAAAATAATCTGCATTTCTTTTCTTAAGTCACGCATCTGTGTTTTATTGAGGTCGAGAATATTATTTCCCTTATAAAAAATTTCACCATCTGTCGCTTCGAGCAGTCTAAGAATCACTCTACCCGTTGTAGACTTGCCACAGCCTGATTCACCAACGATCCCTAAGGTTTTTCCTTCTTCAATAGCAAAACTCACATCATCAACAGCATGAAGTTTGCCATTAGGCGTATTAAAGTACTTTTTTAAATGTTTTACTTCTAATAGTATTTCCGCCACGGTCTCACTCCTTTCAAAATGTCATCAGCCTTTAAGTTTAAAATTTACATTGTCACTATAAAGGTGACACTCTACAAAGTGCGTATCAGAAAAGTACGTTTTCGCCGGTTGATTTTCTTTGCAGATTTCCATGACATAGTTACATCGATCGCAAAATGAGCAGCCTGGTGGCAGATTGTATGGGTCAGACATCAATCCTTTTATTGGGATTAATTCTGCCTTTCTATTGTCAATATTGGGAATCGAATTAAAAAGACCTTCTGTATAAGGGTGTTTAGTCGTTCTAAAAATTTCTTCAAGTGACCCATACTCAACCAATCTTCCTGCATACATAATAGCGACTTCATCACAAACCTCTGCAACGACGCCAAGATCATGTGTTATCAGTATCATGGCCATTTCAAACTTCACCTTGAGTTGTTTCATCAGTTCCAGTACTTGTGCTTGTATGGTGACATCAAGTGCTGTTGTGGGCTCATCCGCAATGAGTAGGTGTGGTGAACACGAAAGAGCTATGGCAATGACCACTCTCTGTTTCATGCCACCAGAAAATTGGTGTGGGTATTCATTGACGCGGTTACCTGGAATCCCCACGAGTTCTAGCATTTCCTTTGCTTTCTCGTTGGCTTTAGACTGGGAGACCTTTTGATGAATTAAAATTGCTTCTGCTATTTGGTCTCCTACGGTAATCACGGGATTAAGTGCCGTCATAGGATCTTGAAAAATCATCGACACCTGAGCACCCCTTATTTTTTCGAGGTCTTTTTCTGAGGCGTTGATCATATCAGTGCCATTTAGATCAATGCTACCCCTTATAATTTTTCCTGGCGGTGACTGAATCAATTTCATAATGGCACGAGCTGTTGTGGTTTTACCAGCCCCTGTTTCACCCACCAATCCCAGTGTTCTTCCTTTATCTAACACAATATCAATACCATTGACAGCTTCAACAATGCCCTCTTCTGTATGGTACTGAACTACTAAATCACTAATTTTCAATACATGTTCGCTCATGCCATACCTCCTATTTTAATTTTGGGTCAAGTGCATCGCGCAAACCATCTCCAACTAAGTTAAGAGACAGCACGGTTAAAACAATAGCAAGTCCTGGATATAAGACAATGTACATCTGATCGCGTATATAGGTACGTCCACCCGCTAGCATACTGCCCCATTCAGGTGTTGGAGGTTGTACGCCTAGACCAATAAAACTAAGAGATGCCGTTGCCATAATAGCCGTTGCAACTTTTAAAGTCGCGTAAACAATAATAGGTGCCATGGCATTGGGCAAAACGTGCTTTATTATAATAGTGTGGTCTTTTGCTCCAATAGCCTTTGCGGCTTCAATAAACTCTTGATCTTTGACACTCATCACCGACGCTCTTACTATTCTTGCAAATCCAGGAATATTGGAAATCCCCACGGCAACCATTAAGTTGAGCATGCTGGCTCCTAATGCCGCAACAATAGTAATAGCGAGTAATATTGTGGGAATTGCGAGTATCACATCGAGAAGCCTCATTATGACATTATCAATTTTGCCTCCATAGTAACCTGCGATAGCTCCTAAAAATCCCCCAATTGACAGGGCAATAGAAACCGATATAAGGCCTACAAACAAAGAAATCCGTGTGCCATAGACGACTCGGGCAAATATATCGCGTCCAAATTCGTCAGTGCCAAAGATATGCTCTACACTTGGCTCTTGTAAACGCTCTCTAACGTTTTGTTTTAGCGCATCTTCTTCATAATCGACAATTAATGGGGCAAAAATAGCCATACCGAGGAACATAGCGATTAAAATGATTCCAAGAACTGCCGTTTTGCTTCTTTTAAGACGCTTCCAAACATCTGCTGATTGACTTCTTTTTTTTGTTTTTAGAAGCTTATCTGCTGAATTTATTTCAACTTTAGTAGACACTTATTCCCCTCCTTAATTGTAACTTGCCTTAATTCTTGGATCGATAAATGAATACAGAATATCAATCAATAGATTTACCAAACTAAACGCCACGGCAAAGACAATAATACATCCTAAAACCATAGGTGTGTCTTTTCGTTGAATCGACTCTACCATTAAACGACCTATGCCAGGCCAAGAAAATACGGTTTCTGTCAAAACTGCTCCACCAAGTAATACACCGAACTCTAGTCCGATAACGGTAATCGCAGGGATTAAAGCGTTCTTTAGTGCATGTTTTCGAATCACGACTCCCCTGCTGACGCCTTTTGCTTTGGCTGTATCTATATAATCTTGCCTGATAACCTCAAGCATAGATGATCTCGTGGTTCTCGTAATACTGGCAGTGGATGCAATTGCCAGTGTAAAAGCTGGTAGAATTAAACTTTTTAAACCATCCATGCCACCTGATGGCAACCACCTTAAATTTAGAGCAAAGATAATAATAAGAATAAGACCTACCCAAAATGATGGCATTGAAATACCAATTAACGCAATAATCATACCGATGTTATCAAACAAAGAATACTGCCTTGTGGCAGATACAACCCCAATGGGAATTGAAATCATAACAGACAGAACAATCGCCGACAAAGTGAGTTTAAATGTATTAGGGAATCTCTGTCCTATTTCACTGCCAACTGATTTTCCAGTTGAATAAGACGTGCCCATATCTCCTGTAAGTAAATCTTTCATGTAATTTCCATATTGAATAATGACGGGTTCATTAAAGCCCATCTCCTCGCGCAGTTCACTGATGGCTTCTTCTGTTGCACCATTTCCAAGTATCATCACCGCAGGATCTCCTGGCGTCAAACTGATGATAAAAAACACAAGAAATGTCACCCCTATGAGTACAGGAATCATAAGTAACAGTCTTCTTAAAATATACTTTGACATTATGCCTCCAGTCCTTTCTAAAATAGCCGTCCTGCTATAGACAGGACGGCACTATAACTAGTATGAAATCTTTTCTATATTCCATAAGCCTTGTGGGCTAAGTTCAACACCAGATAATCCAGCGTTTGCACCTACAAGATTGTTTTTAGTGAATAGTGGTACAAGTGGTGCTTTTTCCATGGTATAAGCATGTAGTTCGTTATAGATAGCAATACGCTTGTCTAAATCCATTTCTGAACGACCTGCAAGAATTAACTCATCAATTTTTGAATCTTCAATTCTCGTAAAGTTCATGCCGCCAACGCTTTCAGAATAGTAAAGTGGCGTCAATGTTGAATCTGGATCTGGGTTTGAAGTCCACCCCATAACGAAGGTCTGACCTTCACCAGCCATAAGAGCATCAATATAAGTACCCCACTCGAGCATTTCAATCGTTGAAGTAATACCGATGTCCATAAGGTTGGCCTGAATAACTTCTGCCATTCTCTTTCTTTGGTCTCCAGAAGCCCAAATTGTCATTTCAAAACCATCTGGATACCCTGCTTCTGCTAGTAATGCTTTAGCTTTTTCAGGATCATATGTGTAATCTGACGCTTTGTAACCTAACATTGAAGGTGCAAGAATTGAATTGGTTTCAACACCAGCGCCATCAATTGCTACGATCATAACAGATTCTTTGTCAATTGCATAGTTAAACGCTTGTCTTACCAACTCGTTGTCAAATGGCGCCATCGCTGTATTCATGCCATAATAGTCAAGACGTGTTGATGCAGAAGTATACATTTTAAGGTCTGGGCTTTCTTCTACTTTTGCTATGTCATTTGATGGTAATTCATCAACGACATCCACTTCACCTGTTTCAAGTGCAATGGTTCTAGAAGTTCCTTCTGGAATAACTTTAAATGTAATTTTTGGCATTTGACCCATGTTGTCAGCATCAAAATAATTCTCGTTTTTCACAACTGAGATTTTATCGCCTGATACCCACTCTACAAATGTATACGGACCAGAACCTATTGGATTTGCAAATTCATCCCCTGATTCTACATAAGCTTGTGGTAATATTGAAGCGCCTGCATGAACTAATGTGAATAAGAATGGTGCAAATGCCGTTTTAGTTGTAATTTTAACGGTGTAGTCATCTACAACTTCAATTGACTCTACTTCTGCAAGAACGTGTTGCACTTTTGGCATCGTTAAAGATCGGTCTAAAGAAAACTTAACATCTGATGCTTTCATTTCAGTGCCATCGTGGAACATCACGCCTTCTTTAATTTTAATAACCCATTCTGTCGGTGATGGTTGTTCCCAACTTTCAGCCAAATCTGGAACCACTTCAAAATCTGTATTTAATCTAAACAATCTATTGTAGAGTAAAAATGATACTCTCTCTGATGCTACATCATTGTGCCCTTGTGGGTCAAGTGATGTAATATCCGTTGATAGAGCAATTTTAAGCTCCTCTTTTGCAATTGCTTCTTCCTCTGCTGGTGCTTGAGAATCTGTTCCCTCTGATGCTGGCGCATCGTTGTCTGTTGCTTCAGCAGCCGGTTTAGACGAACATCCTGCAACTGTTCCTAAAACAAGGACAAGTACTAATAGTAACGCTAAAAACTTCTTCATGTTATTCTCCTCTCAATCTCTTTTTAGGTATTTCTCCCCTGTAGATGTTGTTCTATATCAAAGGTTTCATCCCTTTAATAACATATCATTTCTTTTTTCTAACTTCTTTAGCTGTTTGCGATGACGTTTTTTTATTTTACCCTTCATTTAGCCTTTGGGGTCGTCTTTGAGTTCGTCTTTGAGTTCGTCTTTGAGTTCCTTTTAGAGTTCGTCTTAAGTTTCATCATTATACTTCTCCAAAGTGCTGGGCGTATTCTATCAAAATATTTTCTAGATCAATCATAGATTGAATCTCTACATATTCATCATCCCCATGCCATGCCTTCCCAATAGGTCCAAGTTCAATGGCGGGGATACCTCTTGTTGCAAAGAAACGTGCATCTGATCCGCCGTGTTGTCCCATAATTTGGACGCCTTGTTCGGGAATGATTTTGTTGATGCTCTCTATTAATTTGCTGATATAAGGGTCTTCAGGTTTGACTAAAACGCCTGGTTCTAAACCGATTAGCCTCACATCACACGTCACTGCACCCTTAATGGCTTCCATAATAAGTAGGGGATCAAGATGGGGTACAAAGCGAATATCCAACCCCATCACGCAGAAATCAGGAACGCGGTTATAAATATCTCCTCCTTTGATAAGGGCCAAATTAACAGAGGAACAAGTATAAAATTCGCTTCCCTCTTTTAAGATGGGCAATGCGCTTATTTTTTCATAGGCGTCAAAGGCATTGACAATAGCATTTTCTCCCTCCCAAGGTCTTGACCCATGGGCTGAAACACCTTTTACGTTAAGATCTAACTTAATCATCCCTTTTGACTGGATAGAAGGTTGCAACTGCGTTGGTTCTGTGCAGATGACAAAGTCTCCTAAATAACCGAGTTCCACTAAATACTTTGTGCAATTCGACCCGCCAGTCTCTTCATCAGTTACCAATTGAAGCATCACTTTACAATTCAGTGGTCTTTTGCTCAACGCTACAAAAGCTTGTATGATGGCCACACAGCCACTTTTCATATCGGCTGAGCCACGCCCGTATAGTTTACCATCTTTTTCGACGGGGGTAAATTGTCCTGACTTTCCGGAAACAATATCCAAATGACCATTGAAAACCAATGTTTTTCCCCCTTTTCCGGTGGTACTAACATAGCTCATAAAACCATTTTTCTCAATGATCTCACCTTTAATTCCTTGTGATGCCAAATACTCAGCTGTATATTTAATCAAATGGTTGGCATTTTCAACCGTTGAAGAATCGACTTTGATAAATTCCTTAAGCAAGCTCAATGAGTCCATTTTCTCATCCTCTCTTCAAATACTTGTTAAACCAAGATACATTTTCAATAAATCGTCGGTACTTTGATTTGGGTTTTCCATGAACCACTAAACCATGATTCTCCTCTTCGTACAGACATAGTCTAGAGGGAATGCCCAGTTGACACAAAGCTGAATGCATATTTAATGATTCTGTGTAGTGGCACCTATAGTCAACGAGGCCATGGTTAAACAGGGTTGGCGTCTTAATATTTTTAACTGCCATAATAGGTGAAAGTGCACTATATTTATCTAAATAAAGCCATGGATTGTGTTGGTTGGTGACATACTCCGGCGCAAATGCATAACCAATGTCAGAAGACGTCAACATGGTGACCATGTTGCTGATACCTCTCTCTGAAATCGCCACTCTAAAGCGGTCGGTCTTTGTGATAATATAATTGGTCATATAACCACCGTAAGAACCCCCTGTGACCCCTAGCCTATCTCCATCTATCATAGGATATTTTTTCAAAACTTCATTTGTAAAGGCCATTAATTGCATATAGGGAAGTTCTGCAAAAGACGTTCTAATATCAGCATAGGCGTTTCCACGCCCATCACTCCCCATGGGATTGGCATAAAACACATAATAGCCTTTAGCACATAACACTTGTACATCAAATGAAAAGACGTCTGAATAAGCCATTTTCGGACCGCCATGAATCATTAATATACCAGGGGCGTCCACGCTAGAATCTGCTTTAGTCGGTGGCCACACCCATCCTTTTACGTCAATATTGTCTACTTGGACCGTCAAAGGGGTCGGTCTTGAAATAGTGTATCCCTCTAGCCAGTCATTATGATGGGTTATTTGCGTCAACTCACCATTGCAGTAGCAATAGAGTTCCGATAATTGTTGGTCTTTTAAACCAATTAAGATGATCTTGTCTTGAAGGACGCAAAAATTGGATACCATGGTCAGGCCCGTGTCAACCGTGGTCATGTCCCCTGTAAGGTCTACTGACACTAGAACTTGGCAATGCCCATCTAACCTTAGATGATAGTACTTACCCTCAAGCGTTTGATCCACACTCCCTTTGAAAAACAAGGCATCTGTTGTGATGGCCGGACGTTCATTGCTCCTGTCCACGTTTTCGCCAATGCGGTGAATTTTATCTGTGGTCACATTGACACCATATACCTGTTGATTGTCATTTCGATTGCTCTCAAGCAAATCTACAGCGGTAAACACAAGGGTTTCGCTATCTAATGATCTTAAGCTATCTATTCTATACTTAGATTTGCTTAACTTGTGCAGGTCATCTTCAGTGGTGTCAAATACAAACACGCTTGACGTCACAGGTTTAACAACACTACTTTCAAATGCTGTAAAAGCAATCCGGTTGTTTAAAAAATCAAAGTCAATGAGGTTGATATCCATATCCATATGGGTCAAAACACGGATTTCTCTGCCTTTGTAATCCGAAGCAAACAAGCCCTTTATCTTTTTTCCAACAAAGCCAATGCCCTCTTGAAAAAAAGGGGATCTATCACTGCTCAAAACACCATTTAACATATCATCATTTTCTATGTATGCTGTAAAATAAATGCGATCAGAAAAACCAGCGTCTATTATAACGAAGGGTAGCTCGCAAATTCTAACGAGCTCTTCTGATGCGACTTCATAGGAATATAGGGTCGTTTGGCTTCCAGCAACGACTTTAAACACGATGTGGTCGCCATAAAAATAGTAATCATCTGGGATAATACCCATCTGAAGTGCTTGAGACGCCATTGTCTCTAAATTTAGCAAAAAAATTCTTTTCTGATATAGATTTTCATCATAATCAAGTGTATGGTCTATATAGAGACCGTACGCTCCATTAGGATGTGTTTTTAGATTTGTCAACACATGATTTTTTAAGAAATCACCTTGATCAATATGACGCAACATATTTTCACCTCTTTGATTATATAAGCAAGTTTGATGCCAATTTTATTAACATCATGTAACATTTTCCTGATGTGGCTTTAATTTTTACACATGTTATAATAGTGACGAGACTAAAAAAAGAGGTACGTTATGAAAACCATTGCGCTTGTCAGCGACTCAAAAGTAAAAAATAACCGTCCAAATATCGCCGCGATTTCTTTAACCGAAAATCTTAAGGAGGTCTTTGGCGACACCGTGGATGTCCACATTTATTATATTGATGAATTAAGGCATGATTCTGTTCTCGATGAAGATTTGACATTGATTTTAGCAGGATCAAGAGCTGTTAAAATAAGAGATTTGGTCATCAACAAGGACAATATTATCCTCGCTGGAAGAACTTTCTTAAAAGGGGGTTTAGAACAATTATATAAAATCCCAGAGGGTTCTGATGTTCTAGTGGTCAATGACAATATTGAAACCATACTCGATTGTGTGTCTTCCCTTTACAATATTGGAATAAAACATGTCAACCTCATTCCCTTTGACCCCAATAAGGAGTTCAGGCATATATCATACGCTATTTCTCCTTCTGAAATGGATTTGATTCCATCTTATATTCCAAAGACCTATAACGTCTACAGTCGTGTAATGGACATTTCTACTATGCTGCTGATTATGAGCCGTCTGGCCATTGATGGAAAAGACATCCAACAAAGACTTTATCATTACTATCAAAAGATCTTCAGCGTCAATGAATCCGTTACTGAGAATTATAACAACCTCCTAAAACGGACTGAAGAACTCGATTATCTTTTGGATTTATCCCACGACGGCATTGTACTCACCGACAGCGAGGGTCTCATTCTGGTTCACAATCAAAAGTTCAATAATCTGTTCGATCTAAACGGGAAAATAGATAAACAATATCTCCACGACATCGTTCCGAGTATTGATATCAAGCCCTACTATAAAATTGACTACCACAGTGACGTCTTAAATTTTAACAACAAACACCTCCATCTTGAAAAGCGAAATATCGTTCATTTTAATAATGAAAAACGAATTTACTTTTCTTTTCAAGAAGTCACCCATATCAAAAAACTTGAACAGAATTTATCTCAAAAACTCAGACAAAAAGGGCATATTGCAAAATATCACTTTGATGATATCGTCACCTGCTCTCCTTTGATGAAGGACATCATCAAACGTAGCCAGCAAATATCAAAAACAGATTTGACGGTACTGATTACAGGAGAAAGTGGAACTGGTAAAGAGGTCTTAGCCCAAGCCATCCACAACGCCTCTGAACGAAAAAGCCAACCTTTTATCGCTATTAATGGCTCTGCTATTCCTGAAAATCTTCTTGAAAGTGAACTCTTTGGTTATGTAAGCGGCTCTTTTACAGGGGCTTTAAAACAAGGTAAGAAAGGTCTTTTTGAACTGGCCAATAATGGAACCCTTTTTCTCGATGAAATTGGTGATATGCCCATTCACCTTCAAGCAAAATTGTTGCGCGTGCTTCAAGAGCGACAAATAACACCGGTTGGATCAGATCAAATCATTGAGATCGATGTTCGCGTCATTGCTGCGACCTTTAAAAACCCTCTAGAACTCATAGAAGAGGGCAAATTTAGAAAAGATTTATTTTATAGACTCAATGTATTTCCTATTGATTTACCGCCGTTGAAAAATAGAATGGAAGATATACCGATTTTATTACATGCTTTTACACATCACAAATACCACATTGCTGATGATTGCTTAAAACATTTCACCAGTTATGCGTGGCCAGGTAATGTTCGAGAGCTACATAATATTGCAAACTATATCAATATTGTCGAGACATCGGATACCATTGGCATTCGAAGTTTGCCGCAATATATCATTGATCAAACAGACCAGCTATCAGAAGTTTATACTGCTGACCATGCTCACGATAAAATAGTTATTGAGACTTTATCAGATCTTGATACGTCCCTCAATGTTTTAGGCGCTATTGCATTTCTCAATGACATTAAACAAACCGCAGGTCGTAAGCACATTTTGGCTTTTCTTGATAAAAAAAGGACGCCGCTCGCAGAAGGCACCCTTAGAAAAACGCTAAATATTCTTGAATCTCAAGACCTCATTATTATAAAAAAAGGGCGATCTGGCAGTTATATCACCTCAAAAGGACTTCTCTTTTTAAAAGAGCACCATAAATAGGTTTAAAAACAGGCAATTAAACAGGATATTTTCCTGTTTAACCGCCTGTTTTGTGTCGTTATCTTTTATATACTTCATTAACCCTAGAACGTGTTCCATTTGTTTTTATAACTAGCAGCAACGAAAATACTGAACTTTGCAGATCAATTCATGAACTCTTTCGCTTTTAAACAAAAAAGCCTGCACTATAAAAATATGATACAATTATGATATAAGAAGGTGAGGCGACACCTTCTACTCTTTTTTCGAACAAATACTAGGTTCGTCCTATGTGGTAACTTCCCAAAGTTTTTAATCCTGTCCGTCTGACCTGCTTTTATTCTATCTTTAATAATCTTGCATTTACGGCAACGATAACAGTACTAAGTGACATTAGTACGGCGCCAACTGCTGGACTGATGATGATACCCTGATTGTAGAGAACACCAGCTGCAAGCGGCATCGCTATAATATTGTATCCCGTAGCCCATGCCAAGTTCTGAATCATTTTTCTGTAGGTTGCCCTTGATAGTTTTAAAATATTGACAACATCTAGTGGATTGCTTTTTACTAAGATGACATCTGCCGTTTCGATGGCAACGTCGGTTCCTGCACCTATTGCAACACCAAGGTCTGCATTAGCAAGGGCTGGCGCATCGTTTACACCATCACCCGTCATACCAACTATTCTTCCTTCAGCCTGTAATGCTTTAACCTTTGAAGCTTTTTCTTCTGGCAACACTTCTGCAATAATCTTTTCTATACCAACCTTTTTTCCCACGTAATTGGCAACTTTTTCATTATCACCGGTTAGGAGGATCGACTCAACCTTCATTTCTTTAAGGGTCTCTACAGCTTCTTTTGCAGCTTCTCGAACAATATCTGAAAGCGCTAGATATCCTAATACTTTGGAGGCCTCGAGTACAAACACCACTGTTTTTCCTTCTTGTGCCAACTTTTCATATTTTTCATCATCAAAGCTTATATTTTCTGAACGCATATATCCAGGGCTCACAATGCTAATATCTCTCCCCTCGACTTTCGCCTTCAATCCCTTACCAGTCATGCTTTGGTAGTCCGTTGTTTTAAGAGACTTAATATCTTTTTTCTTAGCCTCATTCACAATCCCTTTTGCAATGGGATGCTCTGAATTCAATTCTATCGCATAGGCCAACTGCAAGAGTTCTTCTTGATCAACAGATACTTCACTGATATCTGTCACGCCAAATTCACCTTTTGTCATAGTGCCTGTTTTATCAAATACAAGCGTATCAATTTTTCTGGCATTCTCAAAAGCAGCTCTATTCCTTATCAATAGACCTCTTTTGGCGCCAATGCTCGTTGACACAGACGTTACAAGCGGTGTCGCAAGGCCTAGTGCATGGGGGCATGTAATAATCATGACAGTCACTGCCCTCTCAATAGCAAAATTGATATCTTTACTTATGGTAAACCATGCAATAAAAGTGATAGTACCCGCTGTTAAGGCGATATAGAAAAGCCATTTTGCCGCAATGTCAGCTAACTTCTGTGTGTTAGATTTTGAAGCTTGAGCATCTCGAACCATTTTAATGATTTGAGATAAAAAAGTGTCCTCACCAACGTGGTTGACTTTAAATTTCAAGATACCCTCACCGTTAATCGAACCGCCTACAATCTCATCTTTCTCACCTTTATCAACTGGTACGGACTCACCAGTAATCATAGATTCATCTACTGCTGAATCTCCCTCGTATATGATGCCGTCAATCGGTATTTTTTCACCAGGTTTCACAAGAACTAAATCTCCTGCTTCTAAATCCTTTACAGGGATCTCAGTAGTCTCCCCATTGTCCTTTATCAAGTGCGCCGTCTCTGGCATCAATTTCATAAGTTCGTCAAGTGCACTTGACGCTCCCATGACTGATTTCATTTCAATCCAGTGCCCAAGGAGCATAATGACGACTAAGGTTGCTAGTTCCCAAAAGAAACCCGTCCCACTGATAAAAAAAACAGTAAGAGAACTGTAAATATAGGCAACTGAAATCGCCAAAGCAATTAACATCATCATTGCAGGTGATTTTTTCTTGAGTTCATCAACAGCACCTGTTAAGAACGGCTTACCACCATAAAAGAAAATGACAGTGGAAAGCGCAAAGAGAAGGTAGGCATCTCCTGTAAATTCCCAGTCTACACTTAAAAATGATTGAATCATTGGAGAGAGTGCAAGAATTGGAAGCATCAATCCAAGTGATATGAAAAATCTTTTCTTAAAATCTGCTACCATCATGGCGTGATGATTATGTTGACCTGAATGCCCTTTTTCATCATGATGATCATGTTGACCAGCCTCTTCCTTTTCATCATGATGATGTGTAGCGTTGTCCTTTATAGCCTTATCTTTTTTCCCATTTTCCATGTCTATATCATCATTTGATTTCATGTAATTTTTTCACTCCTTTTATACTCTTTAACGGTTTATAACCTAACATAAGCAGATTGTTTATCAATGCCAAACGTCCCAAATATATCGCCTCTTAATGATCCTCTTATTACTTAGTATTCCCAAATACCATACTGCTAAAACATTAGCGCTCTTCTAGAGATTACGTTTAGAAGCTGTAAACCGTTTCAAGACACTGCTGAGCCTATTAAATAATGATGGCTCATTAGCCGTCATATAGAATAATTTTTCTTCCATCATAAAAAGAACAAGTCCTTACGTATAACGTATCAGACTTGTTCTCAATGAGGCGTGACCATATGCTTAATATCCTTTGTCTCTTTCGCTTTTATCAAAGGTCTCTGGTCTTAGTCGTTCCTAAAATCGGCATAATATCTTTATAATTAGGGGACAACTTTCCCACAAGTCGCCAAAAAGAGCGATCGTGATTTAGATGTTCTAGATGGCAAAGTTCATGCACGACAACATAGTCAATTGCTGTTTCAGGAAACATCATAAGTTTCCAATTGAAAGTAAGCTCTCCCATGCCATTACAACTTCCCCATCTTTTTTCAGACGACTCTATGGTAAACGACTTCACTTTTTTTCTAATCATAGGTTGGAAATGTCTCAAGCGCTTTTCTATATGTTTTTTGGCTTGCTGCTTATAAAATTTTGTCAACGCTTTGTTATAATCTATTTCCCCTGCTACGTTGCTAACCAACACTATATGCTGTGTGTCAAAATGGATAGCCATTTTTTTAACATTAGGGTCCACTATAACTTTAATGGGCCATGACTTTCCTAAATACCTTGCTGTTGGCATCTCTTGCAACTCCTTCTAAACCTGAAATGTACGGTGAATCCTATCTATATTATAGCTTATTCCACTTGATAGAACCAGCATTCTGGTTTGTCTCGTTACAAATAAGGCCAGCGTTACTTTCTAAAAAAAGTCTTACAATTCTTCTTGTCCTCAATATTAAATTGGATAACCCTATGAAGGAGGTCATAATCTATTTTGTCGGTCCACTTGATTTTAACAATGCCTTTTGTATGCTTATATCCTGACTTTTCAATATCCTCTAAAAAAACCCTAATGCCATATTCTTCTGGTGAAAATGACAAATGGTCTTTTGCCACGCTAAAGGCAATAATGAAAGTGCCATGATCTGTGAACATGGGTTGCTTCCATTTGATGGTTTGCTCAAGACTAGGAAACGAACGACTTACCCATGTCAATATTTCTACCATTCGATTTTTTTGATCTGTTGATGCGATTGAATCAATAAAACTTTTAAAAGCATCCATAAATATCCTCCTAAATCTTTTGAAAACCATGATGTGTTGAGCCAGATATGCACAACTCTAAGCAAGTCTATTCGACCATTTATCAACGATTTCTGATAAGGTCACGAGGTTGACAGGTTTTTTTATATAGTCATCCATGCATGATGCTAAGTAGCGTTCTCTATCTCCCTTAAGGGCATTTGCAGTCAGTGCAATAATCGGTATGTTATGATATGCTTCACGACGTCTGATAATACGGGTCGCTTCAATGCCATCCATAACAGGCATTTGAATATCCATTAAAACGAGGTCGTATTTTGCTTCATCTAATTTGGCAATCGCTTCCTTACCATTTGATGCTGTCATAACCTGCCATTGATTTTTTTTACCTATTTTTTCTATGAGAAGGCGACTGACTACATCATCTTCTACCAAAAGAATTGAAATCTTTTTATGTTCATTAGAAGGATTAACTTCCTGCTCTTCTTCCTCAGCAAATAAGGCTTCATCACCTTTTTCCAGTTCACAAGTAAAGTGAAACTTACTTCCGACCCCTACTGTGCTCCTTACCCATATGCTGCCATTCATAAGCTGTACCAAACTTTTAGAAATAGCGAGGCCTAACCCTGTTCCGCCGTATTTCCTTGTATTAGAATTATCCGCTTGACTAAAACTGTTAAATATATTGGCCAAATTATCATTAGGAATACCAATCCCTGTGTCTGCCACGCAAAACGCCAACATCACCTTGTCATCCACTTCCAAAGACGCCACCTTTACAGAGATTTGAATACGTCCTTCATTTGTGTATTTGATGGCATTTCCAATGAGATTTGTAAGTATTTGTCTTATTTTAAATGAGTCACCATAGAAACAATTCAATGGTCCTAGTTTTATGTCCATGCTCATCTCTAATCCTTTTTTTAAAAGTGACGGTTTAAACAATGATGTAATCTCTTTTAACATGTCATCGAGCTTAAAAACCAATTTTTCAAGTTTCATTTTCCCAGCTTCAATTTTAGAATAATCCAATATATCATTGATAACAGTCAAAAGCGCCTCTGATGAGC
>Ga0194137_10001245_pt1 | contig 15652 bp, 16 predicted proteins | sample TARM_MetaG_T3_14_FD_134025 | JGI IMG/M metagenome (GOLD analysis project Ga0194137, IMG submission 134025) | Freshwater microbial communities from Pennsylvania, USA, analyzing microbe dynamics in response to fracking - TARM_MetaG_T3_14 (version 2) | ecosystem: Environmental > Aquatic >... | reverse complement strand
TTATAAAGGAGAAAGAGTAACATGAAATCTCGCGATATTACAATTAACGCTATGTTTATAGCGATTACAGCCATTCTTGCACTGGTTCCAAACCTTGGAATCATTCAAATCGGTGGAATTTCGATGACCATCATTCACATACCTGTCATTGTCGCAGGGATTGTCTTTGGTTTTCGAAGTGCGGTCATCACATCATTGGCCTTTGGGGTTTCTTCCCTTGTAGTTGCACTTACCCGTGGAGCCACACCAGTCGATATGTTGTTTATTAATCCAATTGTTTCTGTCTTTCCACGATTGCTATTTGGTCTTTCTGTAAGTGCTGTATGGAATATGATTAACAAGTTTAAGATTCAACAGGACGTACAAGTGGGGGTTACAGCTTTTATTACAACACTTCTTCATGCAGTGTTTGTCCTAACTATTCTAGCTATTTTCCTTGGGCTTGATGGTAGTATCTTTGATCAGTTTAATGCCGTTATTGCCTTTGTCCTGTATGTCATTGTACAAAATACAATTTTCGAAGCTGTACTAGCGGTCATACTCAGTATGCCACTGGTTCGAGTACTTAAAAAAATCCACAGATAATCATGTGGATTTTTTGTTAGAATTTTTTAACGCGACCAAGTCCAATGGTTCCAGGTCCTGTATGCGCCATAATGATAGGAAAAATCGGACGAACTGTAATATTTTGCTGAACGATATCCTGAAGTTGACCAGCGACAGTATCTGCAAGTTCACGAGCGTCTGCTTCCACCACATACCAGTGATACTCATCATGATTCTCTACATCCGTGACGGATTCAAGAGCTACCTGAATGGCTTTCTTTTGGGTTCTGACTTTGTCCAGAACATCAATGCCTCCATCTTCCACTTTGCGGATAGGTGTGATTTTTAATAGATTTCCAAGAGCTGCTGCTGCACTTGAAATTCGACCACCACGTCGAAGATAATCGAGATTATCCGGGATTAAAGCTGCATACATGTAGGTGTTATGTTCAATCATTTCTTTGACCTCTTCGAGCGAATGTCCATTTTCTAAATGCTTCCTTGCTTCTTTGCAGATGTATTGCAATGGATATGCCACCAGCTTGGCATCCACCACAACAATGCGATCGTCATACTGAGCTGCTAGTGCTGAAGCACTTGAAAATGATCCGCTAAGCTTAGATGAAAGGGGGATATAAAGAATGCGCTCAGCCACCGTAAGTGCTTCTTCCCACTGCTGAAGCAACTCGCCTACAACCGGTTGTGCTGTTTTTACAACGGCTTTATTCTTCATTACCTGAATTAATTGTGACTGTGTTATATCGACTTCTTCTTTATACGAGTGCTCATTTACAGAAAGTGGCAAACGGACAACACGAAGGTCAAGCTGTTTAGCTTCCAGTTCACTTAAGTCAGCTGCCGAGTCTGTCATGATCATATACTTTTTCATAGTCTACCTCCAGATTACCTTTCTATTTTATCCTATATTTTCAATTGTGTACAGTGTTTACAATTGAAAATTGTGTGAATAATGAACGACGTTTCCGCTTTTTTAAAAGAAAATTGATGAAATCACTAGATAGGGCTTTACAAAAGTACCTAAATACAGTAAAATTACCCTTGCAACTAGACATGGCGGTCGTGGCGAAGTTGGTCAACGCACCGGATTGTGGCTCCGGCACTCGCGGGTTCAAGTCCCGTCGATCGCCCCATATTTGCAACGAAAACACCCTACGGGGTGTTTTTTTTACATTGATGTGAAAGAAAATGTAAGTTAAATACAATTATTTACTGAAATTTACAGAAAGTAATTGACTTTTTGTTTCACCGCAGTATAATTCATGTATCATAAGGAGGAAAGCTATGAAAAAGATATTAAAATTAGGGTTAGCAGTCTTATCGCTATTGCTGGTTGTAGGCTGTGGACCTAAACAAGAAGTTAGTGACAAAGTGATACTGAAAGTTGCAAAGAGCAGTGATGTAATTTCTCTGGATACTCATGTAGCTACAGATGGTGTTTCTTTTGAAGTCATTAAGACTTTCACAGAAGGTCTTGTGGAATATGACGCAGACGGAAATATCGTAGCGGGTGTTGCAGACAAATGGGAAGTAGATGAAGATGGGAAAGTCTATACGTTTACATTACGTTCAAATGCGAAATGGTCGAATGGGGAAGCCGTTACCGCAGCAGATTTTGTCTACGGATGGCAACGATTGGTTGATCCAGCCCGTGCGAATCAATACTCATACCTAGCAGCAAGCTTAGGTATCGCTAATGCAGCCGATGTTATTTCAGGTGCAAAACCACTGTCAGAATTAGGTGTTAAAGCCGTCTCTGCAAGTGTTTTTGAAGTTACATTGGATGAGCCGGTTCCATATTTTATGCAGTTAATGACATTCCCTTCATTCCATCCTGTAAATGAAGCTTTTGAAAAGTCTGTTGGCGATAAATATGCAACCGCTCCAGAGAATCTGTTATCAAATGGACCGTTTGTCTTAAAAAGTTGGGTATTGGGAAGTCAAATTGTTCTTGAGAAAAATGAACAGTACCATTCGAAAGCAACCGTTGCTTTGGATGGTTTGGAATTTGTGATTTTTAAAGATTATCAAAGTGCTGCACTTGAGTTTGAAAGTGGCAATGTGGATGTTACAGCCATTACATCGAATATTGTGGATCGATACAAATCAAATCCAGGCTATACAGAGATTAAACTAGGTTATGTATGGTTTATTTCACCAAACCAATTGGATGTAACGATGCAAAACAAAAACCTTCGATTAGCGCTTGCTTATGCATTTGATCGTGACCATATTGCTGAAAAATTACTTGGAGATGGTTCAATTGTTGCAAAAGGAATCGTATCCGATGGTCTGGTTACAGGTCCGAATGGAAAGGATTTCCGCGAGGATTCTCCAGTTTACTTCGGTTATGATCCGCTGAAGGCAAAAGAATATTGGGAGTTAGCCAAAACTGAATTAGGTGTCACTACACTTGCGATTGAGTTTTTGGTGGGATCACCTGAAACGGATACAGGATTGCCTGTTGGAGCAGCTGAATTCTTGAAATCAGAACTTGAAACCAGTCTTCCAGGGTTAACTGTCAATATTAAAACAACGATTAAAAAAGATCGTCTGGACTTGATGAATGCAGGAGACTATCAGCTAGCTATTACTCGCTGGGGTCCTGACTTTGCAGATCCGCTTACTTATTTGGCAGACCTATTTACTACAGGTTCACCATATAACTATCCACGTTACTCCAACGATGAGTACGATGCATTAATTGCTAAGGTATCTCCAGGAGGGGAACTAGCTGTCGACTTACTTGTTCGTTGGGAAGCTATGAAGGAAGCCGAAAAAATGTTACTGGATGATGCAGGTGTGATTCCAACATGGCAAACAGGTAGTGCTATGCTCATCAGTCCGAAAGTATCCGGTATCGAATATCATGTTGTCGGATTACCATCGTACAGAAACGCCACAAAAGCAAATTAAAGAATGTAGGGTTCCTTAATCCAAGGAACCCTTTTTTAAAAAAAGAAGGGAAGAGAAGCCATGGTACAGTATATAACAAAGCGAATCTTATGGTCGTTTTTAACTCTTTTCATTATTATTTTCCTGCTATTTCTGTTACTCCAGTTTATGCCAGGAAGCCCATTTGATGATGAGAAACTAACTGAAGCGCAACGGATATTGATGTATGCAAAATACGGGTTGGATCAGCCATTTTTTGTTCGTTTTGGCATTTATATTCAGAATATACTGAAAGGAGATTTTGGTATTTCACTTGCACTTCAGAAAAATATGCTTGTGCAGGATATTATTACTCCTCGGTTAGGCATTTCAGTTCGAATTGGTTTACAGGCGTTGCTGCTTGGAACAACTCTTGGTATCATATTTGGAGTAATTTCAGGTTCATTTAAAAACACCTGGTACGATACCTTCACAACATTTATCGCAGTGCTTGGTGTCAGTGTTCCATCCTATGTGTTTGCGCTTTTACTCAGTTATTTTCTGGGGTACAAGTTGAGAATTTTCAGTATTACCTTTAAACATGGAGAACCTCTGATGTCATCGATCCTTCCAACCATTTCACTTTCCATGTTTGTGATGGCACAAACAACGCGGTTTCTGCGAACTGAGCTGATTGAAGTTTTGGGAAGTGAATATATTAAACTGGTGACTGCCAAAGGTGTTAAGCGCCATTTGGTCATCTTACGGCATGGTATTCGTAATGCCATGATTTCAGTCGTTACCATTTTAGGCCCCTTAACAGTCACGCTGATGACGGGTAGCCTTGTTGTAGAGCGAGTTTATGGAGTTCCTGGAATCGGTGATTTGCTTGTTGAAGGTATATTAACCAATGATTACAATATCATTGTGATGATTGCCTTTATATATAGTGCGTTATACATTTTCATGAACCTATCGGTGGATATCCTCTATGGATTAATCGATCCGCGGATCCGTGTGGCGAAGGGAGGGTGAGCTGAATGAGCGAATATACAAGTGATCAGTTTAAGCGGATGAATATTGATGATTTGGCTATGGAAGAAACTTCGATGCAAGCTCCGCCACGTTTCTTTAAAGATGCGTTTACTCGATTTAAGAAGAATAAAGGCGGACTTATAGGTCTAGTGGCTATTGGTATGATCTTGCTACTGGCTGTTATTGGACCTATGCTTGGTGAGCACACATACAATGTCATCGTGAAAGAACACATTGATTTACCAGCAAGAATTCCATGGTTTGAAGGTTTTGGACTGTTTGATGGTTCTGTTCAAGGATATAATCCGTATGTGAATCGGGGATTAACGGATGTCTACTATTGGTTTGGTACCGATAATCTTGGAAGAGATTTATGGGCACGTGTATGGATGGGGACCCGAATATCGTTTTTTGTAGCCATCGTTGCGGTAGCCATTGATGTTGTTATTGGTATCACTTACGGACTGGTTTCCGGCTATTTCGGTGGGAAAGTGGACATGGTCATGCAACGAGTGGTTGAAGTCATTTCAGGGATTCCAAATCTCGTTGTTGTCATTTTGCTCATGCTCGTACTGAAGCCTGGATTAACATCCATCATCTTGGCTTTGATGATTACAGGATGGATTTCAATGAGCCGTGTGGTTCGATCTCAGGTGCTAAAAATCAAGGAGATGGAATATGTGTTAGCCGCAAAAACTCTGGGAGCTACTTCATTTATTATCATCTTCAAAGAAGTTTTGCCGAATATTGTGGGTCAAATCATTGTTATGACAATGTTCTCGATCCCAAGTGCCATTTTCTATGAGTCGTTTCTCGCGTTTATCGGATTAGGGTTGCAACCGCCAACCGCTTCTTTAGGTGTTTTAATTTCCCGTGGATATCAGGCGATGCTGACTTATCCACATATGGTACTGTTTCCGGTGATTGTTCTTTCAATATTGATGTTAAGTTTCAATCTGGTTGCTGATGGATTAAGAGATGCTTTTGATCCGAAAATGAAAGGATTTTAGGTGAACGATATGGAACCAATATTAAAAGTTGAACATCTACAATTATCATTTGAATTAAGCCAGGGAAAGAATCATGTGCTCAGAGATATAAGTTTTGAATTGTATCCCCAGGAAACTCTTGCAATTGTCGGGGAGTCAGGTTCAGTTAAATCCGTCACGATCAAAGCTTTGTTAGGTTTGATTGATGAGAATGGCGTGATTGAATCCGGAAGTTGTTTGTTCCGATACAAATCAAATGAAACTGTTGATTTGCTTCAAAGCAGTGATCAGTATTTGCAGCGAAATATCCGAGGGAATAAAATTGCTGTGATTTTTCAAGATCCAATGACTTCGCTTGATCCTACAATGACGATAGGTAAGCAGATTATGGAAAGTATGCTTGATCACAAAAAAGTTGCGGATAAAAAAGAAGCAAAAGAAAAGACGCTGAACCTACTTAAGCTTGTAGGAATTGATCGTCCTGATGAACGATTTAAGCATTATCCCCATCAGTTATCTGGTGGGATGAGGCAGCGGATTGTTATTGCTATTGCTCTTGCCTGTGAACCGGATATTCTGATTGCGGATGAGCCAACGACTGCCCTGGATGTGACCATTCAGGCACAAATACTTGAATTAATCAAAGATATCCAAAAGAAAACCGGGGTAGCTATCATCTTTATTACACATGATCTTGGTGTTGTTGCAAACATTGCGGATCGTGTCGCAGTTATGTATGCAGGTAAAATTGTTGAGGTTGGCACTTCCGATGAAATTTACTATGACCCTCGTCATCCATATACCTGGGGACTGTTATCGAGTATTCCATCGCTGGATAAAAAGGATGAGGATATCGTTGCGATTGCAGGGACGCCTCCAGATTTGACTCATCCGCCGAAAGGGGACGCTTTTGCGTATCGAAGTGGTGTAGCATTAGCCATCGATCTTATAGAACATCCACCATTTTTTGAGGTATCTAAGACACATAAGGTTGCATCATGGCTACTTCATCCAATGGCACCACAAGTCGCAATGCCGGATATTTTGTTGAGGCGCTTAAATAAAGAAGAGGTGCACGAGGTGAAACATGGATAAAAACGTATTATTGGATGTTGTCAATCTGAAACAACACTTTCGCATCAATCGAAAAACAACTATTAAAGCGGTAAATGGTGTATCATTTCAAATATTCGAGGGCGAAATATTCAGCGTGGTCGGGGAGAGTGGTAGTGGGAAAACAACACTTGGCAGATCGATTATTCGTATTTATGATGCCAACGATGGAGAAGTCACCTTTTTGGATCAGAAAATCAGTGGTAAGTTGGATGTGAAGCATCGTACGTTTTTGCACAAAAACATGCAGATGATATTCCAAGATCCGATGGCTTCTTTAAACCCAAGAAAAAAGGTGTTGGATACTGTTGCCTTTGGTTTGGATGTGCTCAACGAAAGCGGCAGTGATGAAGAACGGAAGCAACGCGTGAGTGAAGCTTTAGAAAGTGTCGGATTGTTTCCGGAGCATATGAGTCGTTATCCCCACATGTTTTCGGGAGGACAAAGACAAAGGATTGGAATTGCACGAGCATTGATTATGAAACCGAAGTTTATTATTGCGGATGAAATTATCAGTGCACTTGATGTTTCGATTCAGGCTCAGGTAATTCAACTGATGAAGAAAATTCAGAAAGAACAGAACTTGACCATCATGTTTATTGCACATGATTTGTCTATGGTGCGATATATTTCTGATCGTGTTGCGGTGATGCATCTTGGTCACATTGTGGAAATGGGTAGTGTGGATGATGTTTTCAATCATCCGATTCATCCATATACCAAATCATTGCTATCTGCGATTCCTCAACCAGATCCAAGGTCAGAACGTACACGACAACGGGTTTTCTATCAGAAAGAAAATCTGGATTATTCCGCATGTGAGATGATGCAGGTGAGTCGTGGGCATTCGGTGCTTGCAGATACCGAGTTACTAAAGCAATGGGAAAATAACGATTATAAGCAATATCTTGTCGACAAGTCGAACTGAAGTACGGATGGTTATATCTTCCGTACTTTTCTTATGATTTAAACCCAAACATCATTTTTCGAAGAAGATATGATTTTAAGTTTTTCTTACAAAGTTGTCCCGGTTAGTAATATCAGATGTGAATATTAACTGACTGTAACAGTTGTAAAAGCTTTTCAAATGGACTAACTTCCACTTTTTTGTAGTCAGAATTATATATTCTGGTGTACAATACACATATGAAAAGAGGATGTATATGAAAATATTTCTTCGCAATTTTTTGATTGTCGTACTTTCCCTTACAGCATCAACGATTATTACTATATGGTTAAATTCAATAGGTTGGCAAGAAGCTACAACGGTGCTTATTTATTTTCTTGCTGTATTCTTTGTTGCTACACAGACGCAAGGGTACATCTACGGTATTTTGGCATCCTTTTTATCGGTTGTCATTTTCAATTACTTGTTTACAGAACCATATTACACACTTTATGTCGATAATCCGGAATATTTCTTCACATTTGCTACTATGCTTGTTGTCTCTGTTGTGACAAGTTCTTTTTTTCAAAAATTATCAATTCAACATCAGATTGCAATTAAGAATCAAACCGATTTACGCTTACTTTTGGATGTTTCCAAGCAACTGGTGGAGAACATGGCACTCCATGATGCTTTGTATCTAATCCAAAACAGATTACAATCTGAGTTTCAGACTGATGTTTTTATTTGGATGAATGAACTATCAAACCAGGAGCCATCCCTTCTGATTGGATGCAATCATCTCAATCGTCAGTTTGAGCAAGGAATATCAGATAGCTTGGAGTCCAATGAGTTTATAAAAAGAGAGTCAAATTCAAGGAAGAATTTGTTTCATTACTTCATTCCTGTCAGATCGAAGGAGCGAGGTGAAGCGGTGCTTATCGTGTGCAATCAGAATTTATCGAAAGAACATACTGAGTTACTTAAAGCAATTACTGCTTTGGTTGGTGTAGCGCTTGATCGAAGACTGTTTACGATAAAACAGCATGAATCATTAATGCAAATTGAACAGGAGAAGTTGAGAGTTCAACTACTATCCGCCATTTCACATGACTTAAGAACTCCATTATCCAGTATGATAGGATCAACACATACACTGAAAGAGCATTTGATGACATTGGACTATCAGGTGACTCAACAATTAATCGAGTCCATAGAGCTTGATGCTACTTGGCTACTTGATTCAGTAGAAAACATTCTTTCAATGATGAAACTTCAGGAAACTTCATTGACGCTATCCACTCAAATGCATGTAGTGGATGAAATTGTGGAAGAGGCCTTATCAACGTTTCCCTCTTTAGAGGCAACGCGAATTTCCACAAGATTGCCAAATGAAGTTGTATTATTCCCGTGTGATCGATCGCTTATGGTTAAAGTACTTATCAATTTAATCTCTAATGCCCTGAAGTTCTCTGAAAAGGGTAAGCCTGTTATATTGAATGTTCGCAAAAAACAGCAGTTTGTTATTTTTGAAGTGATAGATGAAGGTATAGGATTAAGTGATGCACAAAAAATACGTGTATTCGATCGGTTCTATTCGGTTAAGTCACCATCGTCCCGGGCGGGCTTAGGTTTGGGATTATCCATATGCAAATCAATTGTAGAGGCACATCACGGTTCTATTCGAGTTCTAGATAATTTACATCAGGGATGCAAGTTTGTTGTTACTTTGCCATTGGAGAAATAATATGAAACACAAAATACTAGTTATTGAGGATGACATGTCAATTTCTAACTTTCTCGTTACTTTGTTACGAGCAGAAAATTATGAAGTTATCTCTGCTTCTGAAGGTCGATTGGGATATCATTTATCACTGAGTCATCAACCGGATATTATTATTCTAGATCTTGGTCTTCCAGATATCGACGGAATCGAATGGATTCGTCAGTATCGCAACCTGATTAATTCGATTATTCTTGTCGTTACAGCAAAGGATGATCACCCTTCAAAAGTTGAGGCACTCGATCTTGGGGCTGATGATTATCTCACAAAACCATTTAATCCTGCTGAGTTACTTGCTCGCATCCGAGTAGGCTTAAGACATCGGTCATCTAAGGATGTGAGGGATGTAATATTTGAATTTAAAGATTTAAAAGTGAACTTGCAGAACTATGAAGTAGTTTTGCGCGGCTCGACTGTTCATTGCACACCGATCGAGTTTCAGTTGCTTGCTTATCTTATTGAACATCAGGGTAAGGTATGCACATCGAATATGCTTGTTAAAAAAGTGTGGGGAGAAGAAGCTCAGGAGAGTAACCTTGCAAACCTGCGTGTTGTGATGGCCAATTTAAGAAGAAAAATTGAGAAGGATACTGCTTCGCCAGAATATATTGTTACAGTACTTGGTGTCGGCTATCGATTCGTAGGATGAATCTTTATGAAATCTTTATAGGGTGTTAATGAATCTTAACACCCTTTTTATATGCATTCATTTACACTATAGTTGGAGGTACTTATATGGAAAAAACGATAAAAAATGATCCTTTACATGAAGAGTTACATCAGGCAGTTGCCTGTATAGATGTATTAGACTTCACATTGGCAAAAGAACATTTGGCAAAAGCTATGATGATCAATGATCGAGCTCCACAAGTTCATAATCTTCTAGGTGTTATTTATCATCTACAAGGACATCGGGATATTGCGATGAGGCATTATCGTGCAGCTTACACGTTTGATGCTACTTATCAACCAGCGATAAAGAATATGTTAATATGCTCGAACAATCACAGGGTACATGACGTGCCCATTTATGGTTGTGATGATTTGACTCTCGAAGAACGACTCGAGATGAAACGAGGTCAGGAAAATGTTTGAATCAAAAAACAAGAAAGTAGCTATTATTGGATGTAGTCGACTTGGAGCTACTATTGCAAATCGACTCTCACTGTTGGAATATCCTATAACAGTATTGGACAAGGAAGAAGGGTCTTTCCGGAAATTATCAGATACATATTCTGGCTATACATTTGTGGCAGATGCTGAGAGTGTTAAAAGTCTTTATGAAGCACGTGTAAATGAGGCAGACATTGTTATTGCTGTCACAGATAATGATAATGTTAATATTATGGTTAGTGAAGTATGTAGTCGAATCTTTGGTGTTGAAAAAGTACTTTGTCGAATATATGATTCTTCGAAAGAGCCGTTATGTCGTCAGTATCAGATCCATTTTATTGATACATCAAAATTGTCGGCGATGGAGTTTGAAAAAGCATTAGGAGGGTTTTTATGAGAACCTATCGTGTAGTCGTAGTTGGTGGTAGAAAAAAAGCCGATTATATTGTGTCGTCGCTTTTAAAACGAAAGATGAGTGTAACTGTAATTAATGATACAGAAGATTTCTGTTTGGAAATGTCCCACAAATACCCACACGCCATCGTAGCATGTGGTGATGGAACAAAACCTTTTTTGTATGAAGATTTACATATTGAAAATGCTGATATCTTTATCGCTATGATGCCATCCGATGCTGATAATCTAGTGGCTGCTCAAATGGCAAAAGAACAGTTTTCAGTGCAGAGAGTTTTTTGTACTGTATCCAATCCAGGTAATGTTGAAATGTTTAAAAAGCTAGGAATAAAGAATGTCATAAGTTCAACATACATCGTATCAAAAATGATTGAGCAACTAGCTTCAATCAAAGAAATCGACAATTATCTTCCGTTGGAAAATGGGAAAGTGGCCGTGTTAGAGTTAAAGATTGAAGAAGATTCCAAGGTTTCAAATAAGAAACTGAATCAGTTAACTCTACCAAAGGAATCAATTATCGCATGCATCATTCGAAAAACTCAGACGATCATTCCAAATGGTGATACAGTATTAATGGCCTATGATAAATGTGTAGTTGTTGTAAATGAAAAATCCAAAGATGAAGTGATTGCATACTTAACTACAGGTGCGTAATCATGAAACAATTGCTATCAAAGTACAGTCAGATTGCTTATTACACAGGAATCTTGACTCAAATTGTTGGAATCATTACTCTACTACCTCTATTAGCGATAATCTTGTATCCTGAAGATAGTCAGTTTGCCATTTATTTCTTAGTCACCAGTGTGATTGCACTAATGTTGTCTGTTTTCCTTAAAAAGTTAGGGAAAGCACATTCTACAGATGCTCTAGTGGCTGGAGAGGACTTTTTGATTGTTGTTATCGTTTGGTTTTTGGCGATGTTCTTTTCGTCTCTACCTTTTTTACTCAGTGGACAATTGTCTTTTACATTAGCCATGTTTGAGGCTGTAAGTGGGTGGACTACGACAGGGTTATCTGTAGTGAATGTTGAAGTGATTCCAAAGATTTTTCTTCTTCATCGTAGTGTTATCCAGTTTTTTGGAGGTGTTGGACTTATTCTTGTTGTATTTTCAGTGTTATCCGATACTTATGGTATGAGACTTTTCTCTGCCGAAGGTCATAGTGATCGACTCTTACCGAACCTAAAGAAATCAGCCCGCATAATTATGACAATCTATAGTTTTTACATGATTACAGGAGTTGGCTTATATGTGTTTTTTGGAATGCCGTTTTTTGATGCACTCAATATTTCGATGGCCGCACTTTCGACGGGTGGCTTTGCGGTTACTTCCAACAGTATAGCTTACTATAAAAGTATACCAATAGAGATATTAACGATGATTCTGATGGTATTGGGTAACACAAACTTTGCTGCTCACTTGCTACTATTTCAACGAAAGTTTAAAAGATACTCTCAGTGTGATGAAACCAGGATGATGTTTGTTTCAATTTTCGTCTTTACTTTGATAATATTTATTATTACCCGTCAGTTAGCAGATTTGACGTTTAGACAAATACTTTTTGAGGTAGTTTCAGCTGTGACAACTACGGGATTTGCGTTATCAGACTATTCAGTGTTTAGACCATTTTTGGTTATGACTCTTATACCACTTATGTGGATGGGGGGTGGTAGTGGATCAACCGCCGGAGGGATTAAACAGTATCGTGTTGTTGCTTTCATCCGATCGTGTAAACTATCGATTCAAAAAGCAATTCTACCAAAACAAGTCGTTAAGGACGTGTATGTTTCTATGCCAACTCAAAAGTTATACTTAAATCCGATGGAGACTCTTCGAATACATCATTTCATCAGTTACTATTTCATCATCTATTTTATAGGTGTTGCTATACTGGTAGCTAACCAAATTGATGTAATGGATGCAGCCTTTGAGATAGCTTCTGCTCTATCTACTGTTGGAACATCTGTTGGCATAACAACAGCCACTACAAGTTCTATCGTGTTATGGACGGAAATGGTAGCTATGTTTTTCGGACGGCTAGAGATTATGATTGTAATCATTTTCTTTGTTTATAGTTGGAGTGATTTGAATATGTTTATTAAAGGGTGTATTAGGTTTAAAAAATCTATTGGCAATTGAGCCATATTCTTATTATAATAAAGATATAGAGAATCGAGGTGATGTTATGCTTTCGATTGGAATTGTCTTCTGTGGCAATATTGACCACTTGAATCGTATCGTTGAAATGATGAATGATACAAAAGCAGTAGGATTCGAGTTTTTGTTTGCGTGCCAATATCCTGTAGATGCGCAGATAACTCAGAGGTTTTCAGATCATTTGAGTCGAATCACGTTTGTCGATCAGGGAAACAAATCGAAAGATCAGTTGTACAATCAAATGATGCATACAGCGAAGCATCCATACATCATGTTTTACAATCACCACATTCAGCTGGGATTCTCAAGTATGATTGCTATGATTGATCAGATTGATCGCTTAAGTGCTGATGTGGTGTTTTCGTCTATGAATGATGATTTGCTTCCATGGTACAAGCGTCGAAAAACAGTGCAGCCATTTGTTGGGGTGAAGACCGTTTTTCAGGACAGCTCACTTTTGATTCATTTGACGGATTCACTGTTTGGTAAGGTGTTTCGCGTGGGCTTTCTTAAGGAACACAGAATTCGCTTCACAGATGTGTTAGCGTTATATCATATACCGTTTATGATGACAGTCGCAATCAAGAAAGCCAAATTCACCTATTGCTTTGAAAGTGTCACCTCAGTGGAGGAAGATCATGTGGACGACTATGATATCTTTGAGTCATTGGATAAAGTTGCTCAAATAAGTAAACGATTTCACGTTGATGATTTGTTTGATGCTGAACTCAACTATATTTACCTTCGAGAAATTGCCGTCGAATGGATGCAGAGTTATAAAGATGCACCAAGAAGTATGCAAAAGGAACTACTGATTAAGGCTAAAAGTTTTGTTCAACGTCGGAATGTACGGTTTGAAAGCAAGTACTTATCCTCTGATCCCACCTGGGTTCGACTCTATTTGAATTATTCGAAAATGATACTAAAATAAAACAACTGAGAATCATGACTAGATTTGCAGTTGTTTTTTTGTAAGCTGAATATGATTGAGAATCAGTTGAAAACAATCACTCTGATAAAATGGGTCATCCAACAGCCGATGAGCTACATTGGATAAGATGATTCTTTTTTTATATTGGGAAGAAATATTCTGATAGACATAGTCACTTGAACGAAGAGGAATAACTTCATCACTTGCGCCATGAAGAATCAGAGTTGGACATTGGATATCTGCAACTGAGTTCTTGCACATAGCAACAACTTCAGTAAATGTATTGTTAAAGTGTTCAGGTAATGGTGGATATGTACCCTGTTGAACCATCGGCTTTATCCAGCGTTTGGCCACTTTGGAAGTGACTAGGTCTTTGACTAACCGTAATGTTACATACTCAAATGCAGGCGCAAGTAAAATCAACTTATCGATTGGATACTTAGCTGCAATGGACGACGCGATAACGCCTCCCATAGAAAAACCAATGACAATGACTTTTCGGTTTTTAGAAAGAGCGGCTTCAATTGCATCATAAGCTCGCTGAATCCATATCGCAGGATTCGTATCATCCATGTCAGTCTGATCAAACAGTTCAGGCATCAGGCAAATATATCCTTTTTTGGACAAAAAGGCATGTAGTTCAGTGAATTCGTGAGTTCTTCTGATACCAAATCCATGGATGCAGACGATGATGGGTTTACGTTTAAATAGATTAAGTTTCATGTTTATCACCTTATTGTTTCATTATATCACAAATCATATGCCTGATAAAAAAGTAGTATTCAGTGGGTTTGACATATTTAAAAGGATTTGTTCACAAAATAGTCAAATACATAGGAAAGAATGGTAAAATGTGGCTTCATTGTGTATAATATTGAGTGAATTTAGAAATGAGGTTACCATGAGCAAAAATGTATTTGTAGAAATTTCAGCACGTCATTTGCATGTAAGTGAAGAACATTTAGCGATTCTGTTTGGGGAAGGGGCTACATTGACTCCCAAGAAGGATCTATCACAACCAGGACAATATGCCTGTGAACAGCGTGTGGATGTTGTAGGTCCACGAGGAACCATTAAAGGTGTAACCATTTTAGGCCCAACGCGGCCATCAACCCAAGTGGAGATTACACTTACTGAAGCACGTCAACTGGGAATTAAGGCTTTGGTTCGTGAGTCGGGGTTTATAGAGGGTAGCGAAGGTTGTACTCTTGTAGGACCGAATGGTTCGGTTAGCATTGAACAAGGGGTCATCGCTGCGAAGCGTCATATTCATATGACACCTGAAGATGCGGCAGAGTTTAACGTGAGTGACAAAGATATCGTTTCAGTATCCGTACGTTCACAAGAGCGCTCACTCGTGTTTGGGGATGTAGTTGTTCGCGTGAGTGAAAAATTTGCGCTTGCGATGCATATTGATACCGACGAAGCCAATGCGGCTGGTTTAAGTGGAGCTTGCGAAGGTATACTTATTAAATAAGTCGGGGTTCCCGACTTTTTGTTCAAAATGGAGGAAGTTATGTTTTTACCAATTAATCAGCAGGATGTAGTTTTAAGAGGATGGAGTGAGGTTGACTTCGTTTTAATTAGTGGTGATGCCTATGTGGATCATCCGTCTTTTGGAGCAGCTATTATTTCCAGAGTGCTTGAAGCTCATGGATACAAGGTAGCGCTTCTTCCACAGCCAGACTGGAAACAAGATGAGCCGTTTATTCAGTTTGGTAAACCAAGGCTTGGTTTTTTAGTCACTTCCGGAAATATTGATTCCATGGTGAATCATTACTCGGTTGGACG